>Ga0115845_100120_pt1 | contig 14747 bp, 15 predicted proteins | sample InSIn1SAF170_2_FD_83859 | JGI IMG/M metagenome (GOLD analysis project Ga0115845, IMG submission 83859) | reverse complement strand
TAGCAGACACAACAAGGGAATCAGCAAGCTGGTTCTTCATTCTAGGGATGTAAGAAACACTGAAACTATTAAAAGAACTCATGAACTTCCATACCTCACCTCTTTGACTATTCATGACAAGATTCTCCATAACTACCTTCTAGATATAGGAGCCAACGATAATTTAATGCCCAAGGCTGTCATGGATGAGTTGGGTCTTGACATTACCAAGCCTTATCATGACCTGTTTTCTTTTGACTCTAGAAAAGTGAAATGTTTGGGATTAATCAAAGACCTAGCCATCACCTTGTCTCAGCTGCGTATGAAGAGCATAATGATGGATATTGTGCTAGTAGATGCGCCCCCCAAGTTTGGCATGTTGCTTCCTAGAGGTTGGATCAAGAGATTAGGTGGAACATTGCAAAATGATCTATCTTATGCTACTGTCCCAGTTTTTGGAGGTGAGAGTAGGAGATTATACAAAGAAGCTCAGTTGGCTTATATCATCAGTGATGAAAGGAATCCCACTAATCATTCCATCTATGTTGTTGATGGTGATTTTGGAGCCTATGTTCTTCAGATTGAAGAATCCCAATTGGCCTCCATGTAACTTAGGAAACCATTTTTCCAGATCATAGAGGAAGAAGGCCCACAAATTTGGGACATGTTCTTTGATGGAGCTTGCTCTAAGGAAGCTGTAGAGGAAGGTGTAGTCCTTGTGTCCCTCACACAAGAATACATTCATTTATCTTTCAAGTTAACTTTGCAGGTCATAAATAACATAGCAGAGTACGAAGCCTTGATATTGGGCTTAAACACTACTAAAGAAATGGGCATCAAAGGTTTGAAGGTGTTTGGAGATGCAGACCTTATCATTCAGCAGGTGAACAAAAATTTCCAAGAAAAACATCCAAGGCTGAAAGCATACAGAGGTGAGGTATGGAAGTTCATGAGTTCTTTTAATAGTTTCAGTGTTTCTTACATCCCTAGAATGAAGAACCAGCTTGCTGATTCCCTTGTTGTGTCTGCTAGCATGTTTATTCCTCCTTTGCCTCCTAAATTGACTTATGAAGTTCACGTGAAATATAGACCATTGTTAGTACCCTAAATTGCCTACTTTTGACCATATATTTTTGTCATAATATTACTGTTTTCAGTCTATGAGTTGGAAGTCTTGCCCTTACAATGACTTAATCATCCTAAGGTATAAACGAACTCTCCTCATTGCTATTCATTTAATTATTCATTGCATATTCATGTCATCTTTATGATTACTCTTTGAAAAGTCGATTAAGTCACTAAGAAATTGTCGAACTGCCTGAAGATTGCAGAGTTGTTATGTCCTAGTTGCTGCAACACCAGAAACAACAACTACGCAGTTGCTGCAACACCAGAAACAGAAACTACGTAGTTGCTACAACACCAAGAACAGCAACTATGCAGTTGCTGCAACACGAGAGGCAGCAACTATTTCAAACATAACAACTGGAATACCAGAATTAGTAAAGCGGGAACGGTGACTATCTAGGGACCGACAGAACTCTTTGCTGCAACAGCATGACCAGCAACCATCCCAAAAAGGGTAAAAGACAGCAACAGTTGCTGGAACACCGGGAACAGCGGAAGCTTGCTAAAGTTATAATGAAGCGGCAAAGATGGTTGAGGCTCTTTTGTCAGGACGTGTAACAGCAAAGAAACTTAAAGAAGGAATGTATTATCATTTTGTTGTAACAACCTCCTGTATCAAGGAGGGATTTCTTATCTTAACAGATGGGTAAAACTACATGTACTATTGTAATCAATGTTTCCTCTATAAAGGGGATATCTACATTGGAAAAGGGGGATCGACACACGGGAATTTTTGTGGGGAAACGCTAGCTGAAATTTTATTGTAACTGGATACTTTTGGCAGATGAATAAAGCAATATTCTGAGTTTTTGATCTAGCCTCTGCGTTCCAGGGAATCTTGTGAGAAGGATAGGGCCCACCTTCTTCACAAGATTCACCCATTTACTTTCTGCTATTGTGTGAGTGTGCTTGGATTTCGTAGCATCACCTTTGGTAATTCCTTTTGCTGATACTCTGTTTTATCTATTGCTTGATGTTGTGAGAAGTACTTCACTGGTGATTAGAAATTTCAAGTGTGTATTGGCAAAGTTGTTACAGAGGCAGGTGCTGAATGTCCTTACTTTGAGGATAGGGTCCTGATCCTCTGCTACAAAGCAGCCATCGTTTCCAGTTGCAGATTGGCATCTGTATTTAATTTCTGTTAGTTTATTTCTGCAATCTATTTTGACTGCCATAACATAAAGTAAGGAGTTAATGTAAAGTAGATTTTTCATATACTACAGCTTTAATGCTTTTGAAATTTAGTACATACAGTACGCGGTCGTCTTTGGAATAAAAAGACTTTCCCGGGTTGACAGATAATGTGGTACTCGCCTGTTTAATTAATAAACAAATCGAGTAGCCAACATTTTGGTGCCGTTGCCGGGGAAGGCGACTAAGGATTTTTAAGAAGCATTAATGATTTTCTTTTAAGAATAATAGGTGCATGAGAGGACGCAGGAAACCTAATCGCACAGGCGGCAGAGGCGGAGGAGGAAGAAAGACCTTCATTGACAAGATCATTTCAAGGGCTAAAACATCACAGAGGACGAGTTCCCGGAAGCCTCAGATACAATACTCCTCACAAACAGATCAACAGACGGAGGAAGTACTAGGACCTGAGAGGAAGCTGGAAGCACCAGAGTACATTGAGGAACCGGTTGAAGAGATTGAAGAGAAGGAAGTACTAGGACCTGAGAGGAAGCTGGAAGCGCCAGAGCACATTGAGGAATCGGTTGAAGAGCCTGAAGAGACCGAAGATACTGAGGACAGAGCAAGCGAGTCAGGACAAGGACGAATGGAGAATAACAGAATAGAGGGAAGGGGTGAGAACTCACTCTCCACCTTGGAGTTTCCTATTGGGGACCTCCCGAGAGGGGCAACCCCTATGAAGAACATTCCACTTTCGGCATTACCCAATTTCCATGGGTTATCGTCTGAAGATCCGGACAAGTTCCTCTTTGAATTTGACATATTATGCAGGAGTTATGATTATGTGAGCCCTAATCAGAAACTGAAGCTGTTTCCAGCAACATTAAAAGGGAACGCGTTAAGGTGGTTCATGGGCTTAGGAGCTCAGGCAATCATTACCTGGGATCAGATGAAGGAAAGCTTTCTGACCAAATACCAAGATTACTGCCGGACAAGGGAAAGGAAGGAAGAACTATTTAAAATGGTTCAAAAAGAGGATGAAAGTTTGGAGGACTTTGTAGAACGGTTGCAGTATAATCTGCAACGGTCTGACCACCCCAGTATGACCAAAGACATTCTAAAGACAATACTGTTAAAAGGGGTACGAGATGACTGCTTGGACATGCTGAATATGCTTGGAAAAGGGGACATCTCTAAGGAGTCATTTGATGAAATCATCAACCTTTGTATGAGGTGTTCAAGAGGAGCAGCAAGCAGATCGAAAGGTAGAGACAGTGTATATTCAAGAGTCCAGAAGTCAGCAAGTGGAGGAGCAACCCGGGCTGAAATAGGTAATTTATTGGAAGAATTTAAAACTGAAATGTTAAGCTCCTTTGCTTCACAAATTGATGCTCTGCAGGTAAAAAAGAAACAGGCAGAAGCAGAAGCGGCTCTATCTATTTTCTGTTCTAAGTGCAGGGAAAAGCATCCACTCAGAGAATGCCCACTGGACAAGGTACCTGTCTGTACAATCTGTGAACAGAACCATGAAACCGAGCAATGTCCTTCTCTGCCTGGAATAAAAGCGGCACTGCAGTCAATCGAACAGGAGGCTGAAGCAGTGTACCTGATGACACAGAGGAGGCAATGGCCACAAAGACAAGGTATGGGTTCTAACACAACATTTAGTAGGTGGAATAATCAATCTCCTTTTCAAACAAATTACCCTCCCATGAACCAAATGCAGTTCCCACCCTTTAATCCAATGCACTTTCCATCTATGCAGCAACCAAGCCCTCCTTTTGCTGATCCTACCATGTGGAATCCTTGGGCCCCCCAGCAGCCATATTTCAATCAATGGAACCCAAACTGGGCAGCCCAGCAGATTCCATTTCCTCAACATCAGCAATCCCTTTCCTTACCTTCTAATACTCCTCCGAATAGTCAAGCAATGAGACCGAAGCTACCTGTGCAACCTAACCCCAACCCCAATAACAATAAAGCTCTACAAGTAATCGATGTACAAAACCAGCCTGTCTCCCCTATGCAATGTAATGACATTCATCTCCGTTCTGGGAGAATTGTAGAACCCATCATAGATGACATTACTGATTCGGATAAAGAGGAAGCTGCAAAAGAAAAATTAGCTAAAAACAATGCTGAAACAGCTGAATTAGCACCTAACAATACTACTCAAACAACAGACCCGCCATTCCTTGAACGTTTGGCCCTTACCAAAACTCTTGAGCCACCTGCCTTTAACATTTTAGGAGAATTGCAAAATTTATATGTCAAAATTCCATTATTGCAAGCACTAAGAGATGTCCCTATTTATGCTAGAACTGTTAGAGATGTTTGTATAAAGAAACCTGGAAGAAAAGCTAAGGACCCCCTCACGGTACATGTGATGGGGGAGCTGACTGCTTTGATGACAGAAAAAGACCCTCCTGTGAAATATGGTGACCCCGGTCACCCTACAGTAACAGTTCAGGTCAGAAAAACTTTTGTCTCTAAAGTTTTAGTTGACTTGGGTGCTGCAATAAACATTATGACATTAGAAACAGCACAATTGCTGCAATTAAAAAACTTTATTAGGGAAACTCCAACCATCCTAGAGCTGGCTGATCGCTCTACAATCAAGCCTGAAGGAGTCATTGAGGACCTCATAATTTCTGTAGAATCCTGGAATTACCCAGCTGATTTTGTGGTGTTACAAACTAAAACAATGTTGGGGGGTCATCCATTGATTCTAGGAAGACCTTGGCTAGCTACAACAGATGCTTTTATTAGCTGTAGATCGGGATCAATGACCATTTCTAATGGGCAGAAAACTAAACAGCTCACTCTTTATCCTTATGCTACACCCATGATTAATAATGACAACTTTGTGTGGGTGGACTATGAGGATGAAGAAACCCAACCTATTCTAACCATCGGACAAGCTTTAACCTTTAAAGACTCTACCGAAGATGAGCTAATCAGCAGTTTTATTTCTGAACCTTCTTCGGTCAGCCCTGAAATGCATAATCACTTCACTGCAATCTTGGAATCTGAATCTCAGCACAACCTAGAAACTGAAAATTTACCTCAGACAGCAGTAGGCAGCCCCTCCAAAAGTACAACAATAGAAATTGAGCCTGGAAAAACATTAAATATAAATCCCAACTTAACTGAAAATGAAAAACAGCAGTTAATAAAATTACTCCAAGACAACAAAGAAGCATTCGCATGGGATTATACAGACATGAAGGGGATCTCTCTTGAACTATGCACTCACCGCATTTATATTAAGGAAGGATCCCGCCCGGTCTGTCAACCCCAGCGAAGGATGAATCCCAATTTAAGGGAGATTGTCAAGGAGGAACTTCAGAAACTGTTAAATGCAGGATTTATATATCCTATATCTGTGTTGTTAACAAAGAATGCTGAATTTAAGTGGACTGATGAGTGTGAAAAAGCGTTTAATGAACTTAAATATCAGTTGTCTACAGCTCCCATATTGAGAGGACCTGATTGGGCATTACCCTTTCACATATCCTCCGACGCTTCAGACACTGCAATTGGAGCTGTCTTGGGCCAAGAAGAAAACAATCTTCCCTATGCTATTTATTTTATCAGCAAAAATATGACACCAGCTGAACTCAATTATACAGTCACTGAGAAAGAATTCCTAGCAATCATTTATGCCATTAACAAATTTCGGCATTATATCACTGGCTATACTATTTTTGTGCATACAGATCACTCGGCCATTAAATATTTAATGAATAAGTCAGTTACAAATGCTCGAGTCACTAGATGGTTATTACTGTTACAAGAATTTGACATCACAATTGTGGATAGGCCAGGAAAAGAAAATGTAGTTGCTGATTTTCTTTCTCGATTAAAAACTGATGAAAATGTTCCAGTAGATGATTATTTCCCTGATGAGTATTTATTTGCAGTATCGGCTCACTCACCTTGGTATGCAGATATTGCTAACTACTTAGTTGCAGGAAAAGTACCGTCACACCTATCACACAGAGAAAAGAGGAAAATCATTCAGCAAAGTGCTAGGTACAGCTGGATAAGCGGGTGTCTTTTCCATACAGGACTCGATCAGGAGGTCCGAAGATGCATTGGTGAAGATGAGATTTATGATGTGTTAAAAGCTTGCCACGATGGCCCTTGTGGGGGACATTTTGCAGATAAAAGAACAGCACACAAGGTACTTGGAATGGGTTATTATTGGCCTTCAATTTTTAAAGATGCAAAAAAATATGTGAAGGCCTGTGATAGCTGTCAAAGAATGGGCCAGCCAAATCACAGGGACGAAATGCCACTCAATCCCCAGACAACCAGGTTGCAGCAGCTTCAAGAATTGGATGAAAAGAGACTTGATGCTATCCATCAAACAACATTGGTACAACAACAGAGAAGCAGGTGGCATGACAGAACCATCAAGGAAAAGCAGTTTCAGAAAGGTGACTGGGCTCTACTCTATGATTCCCGTTTTGAGAACTTCCAAGGTAAGCTAAGAACAAGGTGTTTAGGGCCTTATGAAGTATATGCTGTTTTTCCAAACGGGACAGTCAGATTGTTAACAATTGATGATAGCAGAACACCACTTTTGGTGAATGGATATCGACTCCGTTTGTATCGGCGGCCTCTTTCTAAAGAAGATTTTAAAGCCACTTGCATGACAAATGTACATTATGATTTCTTGGGGGAACTTGCTGTCCCTCAAAGCACTTAATTTTATTTATTTATTTTTCTAGAATAGATTTTCATTTTAACTAATAATCCCTGCCAAAGGGTTGCCATGCTGCAATTTGTCATTTTGCAAGTCCTAGCTTTGGAAAACAGCTGGAAACAAGAATCTCAAAAGTATCATTGGGAACATTTCTGTTGCTGCAACACCATTTCCTGTTGCTGCAACACCATTTCCTGTTGCTGCAACACCATTTCCCGTTTCTGCAACACCATTTCCTGTTGCCGCAACACCATTTCCCGTTGCTGCAACACCATTTCCTGTTGCTGCAACACCATTTCCTGTTGCTGCAACACCATTTTCTTGTTCCTGTAACATTATTTTTTTGTGCTGCAACTCCATTCCTATTGCTGCAACACCATTCCCGTTGCTGCAACACCATTCCCATTGCCGCAACACCATTCCCTTCGTTGCAACACTATTTCCTAATAATATAATATCTTTGCTAGCACTTTATGCCAATCTTTCTCGACTGCAGTGCCCACAAAATGGGTTATTTACATGAAATGAACCAATCCCCGTCAAAGCAATCAGCTATGCACTATGACGATTATGATTCTCCACTACTTCCCGGCAGTAACAAAGATCGCCGGTATCTTAATACTTTCACACTAGCTTTAATCATTATTTACCCAGCAAATGACAAGACAAGGCTTTTTCGACATGGCAATTAAAAAGGTAAAATGAAAAGGTACACATGATATGTATGAATATTAAATGTAGTTAATGAGGAGATGTGATACAACTGTCCAATAATTGTACCTCCAATCATACCGCTTAACCGTAGCCTGTGGGGGGGGGGATTACCAACATCCTGTGATAATTGCACACCACGCCAATCGCCGCCGGCCTTAACTCTCCCGGTATTATGTAAAAACAACCCCCGAATGCCATGTTACCATTTGCAGCAGTTATTTCGGACTGAGCTCGTAAACTTGGCTCTGGATTGTGAATTTTCACTGAGAACAGTAGCTATGGGAGGAAATCTTATTACCCACGAACCTGCCACCACAGCACTCCTGGAGCTCTATCCTAAGGCTTATCATATTTTCTTGCAAGCAGGATGGTTAGATTACTTTAGGAGGCTGCCAGACTTCGATCCGCAGCAGGTCCTTGAGTTTGCATGCAATCTAACAGAGGGATTTTCGGTAGTTCAGGGAGTGAAAATTCCGGTTACAGAAGAGATCATAGCTCAAGTCACTGGGCTACCAACTAACGGCACACGATGGTTCAGCAGAAAGCACCTGATTCTTAATGCACAACAGAATTTCCTTCAGCCAGGAGAGAATGTGGAACCCAAGGGCAGGGGTGTAGCACTTCAGTCGCTGCCTCGACCATGGCCGAAAGTCGCAGAGTTCGTAAAACAGTACCTGACGTGTGAAGGTCGATACCAGGTAATATATCAGCACAACTTCGTCTTATTGAATCATCTAAGGCATGGTCAATTAATTAATATGCCATATTATCTTTTGGGTTGTCTTAAAAATATGTCGCGATATACTGTTAATGCTAAGCATCCGCTCCATTCTCTAAAACATCATCGCCTAGCCCAATTGCTTATAAATAGAGGCCTTGCTGAGAATAACCCTCCCCCCTTTATAAATCCTCAGCTTGTACAACAAATTCTTCCCCCTGTGAGTCCACAGCAAGAGGAACAAATGCCCCAGCAAGAGGAACAAATGCCTCAATCTGAACAGCAAATTCCTCCCCCTGAAAGCCCCCAGCAAGAAGAAGCAATTACCCAACATGAGCAACAAATCCCAATTCCTCATCAGGAGGATGAAAATTCTTATCAAGAGCAGGAAATTGCCCAAACTGAACAAGAAATTCCCTACCAAACAGAGGGGATTTCAGAGCAGATACCTCAGGGAGATTCTGAGCAAATTGAACAAACTCCCCCACTAGTTGCTGAGGATATACAAGGAGTACCTGAAATACCCATGCAAACAGCCTCACCCCCTACTAAAAGCATCCCATCCACCCCCATACTTAGCATCTCTACTGACGAATCTGAAGATAATATACCTATTAATCGGCTTAAACAGAAGCAGCAACAGAATAAGGACCCACCAAAAAGAAAAAGAACTAGGATTGCAGGGAAGGCAGCTGCTTCTTCTGTCCCTGCACCTATTTCAGAAAAACCTAGCCGAAAAAGGAAAATACCACAGTTTTCTGCTTCTTTACCCAAGAGAAGAACTCGATTGTCAGTAGCTGCCAAATCCCCTGACCCCATTTTTCCTGTTTCCCCACCTATCACACTAAGAACCCGCACTCCCCCCAGCCCTGAGCACTCCCCTTCCTCTCCATCCGGAGCTGAGATGCAAAGTGTTCATGATTTCGTGACATCATTCTTTGAGGCCGCTGTTACATAAGAACCAGCTGCCGACACCCAAAATAATACTGGTCAAGCGACTGCAGATACACAGTCTCAGCTTACCATGGCTGCCTTGCAAGAGGAAGTTGAGTTTTTGAAACAACAAGTTCAGGAGTATCAGGAGGAAGCAGAAAGGGTCAGAGAGGTTTACCAGAGTGAATACAACCTCCACATTTTGGCAAAAGTGGCATCTGCAGAAGAAAGAACTAAAAGTGAATTCATGTGCAGTGAATGTGCAGAGCTTTTCACCACTGTAGGATATAAAGTAGTTGAAGTACCATTGACTGGAGTCATCCCAGAATCTTCCATCATTAAGGAAAAAGGAGAAGAAGAGATAAACAAACCTGCTACAACACAAGAACCAGCAGGTTCTCCAGAGGTGCTGGAAGAACAAACAGATAAACCTGCTGTCACACAAGAACCAGCAGGTTCTTCAAAAGCCCTGGAAGAAGAAACAGATAAACCTGCTGTCACACAAGAACCAGCAGGCTCTTCAAAAGCCCTGGAAGAAGAAACAAACACACCTGCTGTCACACAAGAACCAGCAGGCTCTCCAAAAGTTTTGGAACAAGAAATAGACAGACCTGCTGTAACATAAGAACCAACAGGTTCTCCAGTTACTGTGGAGGAGGAAGAAGTGATTGTTATACAAGAACAATCAGTAGAAGAGCAAGGATCACCCCGGCCTGCCCAAACATTCATGGAAGAAGAAGAAAAATTGATTGTTATGTAAGAAGATGAGCAAGCATTACCACGGCCTACCCAAATATTTATTGAACAAGAGGAAGAAGAGTCAACCAGTGCACAAGGGTCAGCAGGGAAGGAAGATGAACATACTGAATCACCCTCAATCAGCACAAAACACAAAATTCTGGTTGATGCCTGCATACAAACCGAAGACCCTTCTGTCAGTGATGCATCCATGGAAACCACCAGTTTTCAAGAATTGAAAAGAACATGGTGGAAGGAATATGAAGAATCAAGAGGGGAAGCATTCCAGCAGCAGAAGGAGATCTGGTTCAGTTATGCCTATAAAAACTGGCAAGCACTGGAGCAAGCAAAAGCTCAGTACAAGGAAATCAAGGAGCTAAAAGTTAGACTATCTCAGATGTTTGAATTAGTTCAGAGAATGCTAGCCACAAGAAAACCCTCTTTTAATTATGCAATATTTTTAAGGGAAAGATTGATGTTCCTACAGATGAAAGCAGTTAGAGATGGTAGACCACATCAGATAGTCACATCGGATCAATTTATGCAGACATTTGCAGAGGCACCTAAGAATGATCAGAATCTGTTATGTGAGCTTTACCTCCACAACGAGGCCATGTCTAAGGATAGAACAACAAATCTAATTCCTGTTGTAGGAGATATACAGCTTAGAGCTTTTACTGCCTTTTTGGCCAACCAACTTACATGGCAGAATGCCTTCACCTCAGCCTAGTATAATGAACAAAATTGTCTTCTCTGGATCAGGGCCGAACCACAGAACCCAACCACTTTTATTGCACAACATAGGAGCATGGCAAAAGACCCTGGCATGGCTAAGCATATCAAACAATTATAGGCAGAGGTCTTAAGAGACTGCCAGCAATATGTCAAGACAAAGGCACCTCTGGCTGTTGAAGCCAACAAAGCCTTTTGGGAACTCTATCCCAAGGAGAGACAAGAATATCACCCTTACAATCCTCTCAATGTACAGGCAGTAGTTGCAAGGGTGCCCTACTATGTCAGATGTGTGCAATCATGTGCTCAAAGCTGGATTGGTTATAGATTTCATTTTCCGCTCTTATGGCTGTCTGGCCAACAGCAGTATAAGAGTCAATATGCATCAACTAAAAAGCAAGAGGTGGCAACTTGGAGGAAAATACAGAGTGTCTGTGGCTTTAGAAACAGGTTTGATAATACCTTTCATAGCTATTGCATCAGTAATCTACACTCTTCATCCCAGTTTTCAGATTCAGACTCTGATTAAGCTGCTGCATGAGGACATGCAACCCTTTCAGTTGGGGGGGATGTTAGTACCCTAAATTGCCTACTTTTGACCATATATTTTTGTCATAATATTACTGTTTTCAGTCTATGAGTTGGAAGTCTTGCCCTTACAATGACTTAATCATCCTAAGGTATAAACGAACTCTCCTCATTGCTATTCATTTAATTATTCATTGCATATTCATGTCATCTTTATGATTACTCTTTGAAAAGTCGATTAAGTCACTAAGAAATTGTCGAACTGCCTGAAGATTGCAGAGTTGTTATGTCCTAGTTGCTGCAACACCAGAAACAGCAACTACGCAGTTGCTGCAACACCAGAAACAGAAACTACGCAGTTGCTGCAACACCAAGAACAACAACTATGCAGTTGCTGCAACACGAGAGGCAGCAACTATTTCAAACATAACAGCTGGAATACCAGAATTAGTAAAGCGGGAACGGTGACTATCTAGGGACCGGAAGAACTCTTTGCTGCAACAGCATGACCAGCAACCGTCCCAAAAAGGGTAAAAGACAGCAACAGTTGCTGGAACACCGGGAACAGCGGAAGCTTGCTAAAGTTATAATGAAGCGGCAAAGATGGTTGAGGCTCTTTTGTCAGGATGTGTAACAGCAAAGAAACTTAAAGAAGGAATGTATTATCATTTTGTTGTAACAACCTCCTGTATCAAGGAGGGATTTCTTATCTTAATAGATGGGTAAAACTACATGTACTATTGTAATCAATGTTTCCTCTATAAAGGGGATATCTACATTGGAAAAGGGGGATCGACACACGAGAATTTTTGTGGGGAAACGCTAGCTGAACTTTTATTGTAACTGGATACTTTTGGCAGATGAATAAAGCAATATTCTGAGTTTTTGATCTAGCCTCTACGTTCCGGGGAATCTTGTGAGAAGGACAGGGCCCACCTTCTTCACAAGATTCACCCATTTAATTTCTGCTATTGTGTGAGTGTGCTTGGATTTCGTAGCATCACCTTTGGTAATTCCTTTTGCTGATAATCTGTTTTATCTATTGCTTGATGTTGTGAGAAGTACTTCACCGATGATTAGAAATTTCAAGTGTGTATTGGCAAAGTCGTTACAGAGGCAGGTGCTGAATGTCCTTACTTTGAGGATAGGGTCCTGATCCTCTGCTACAAAGCAGCCATCGTTTCCAGTTGCAGATTGGCATCTGTATTTAATTTCTGTTAGTTTATTTCTGCAATCTATTTTAATTGCCATAACATAAAGTAAGGAGTTAATGTAAAGTAGATTTTTCATATACTACAGCTTTAATGCTTTTGAAATTTAGTACATACAGTACGCGGTCGTCTTTGGAATAAAAAGATTTTCCCGGGTTGACAGATAATGTGGCACTCGCCTGTTTAATTAATAAACAAATCGAGTAGCCAACAACCATCTCTGCCTGACAATGTCAAACACTGGAAAGTTTTTGAAGATGACAATGAAATTAATAGGTTTTTACAAGTCATTGATGGACTGAAATGCACATTGACCAAGAAAATGAAACCATTTAAGAATGCAATTAGTCCAAGCTAAAGGACAAAATTGGCCAGGATAACATTGTTCAGTTGCCTAGTAACCGTATACCCAAAGGATTGGTGCCCCTAGAGAAGATGTTTGATTATAATGATGTACCTTATAAGCCTGCCAAAAAGGAAAATGAGTCTGCAGTTCATAGACATAATATAGGGAGCCCAGATCATCCAAAGTACATAACTCTGTCCATCCACTTGTTTGCTGCCCAAAGTTCTAAGTTTTGCACCCTGATGAAGCAATTTGCTGATATTTTTGCTTGGGAGTACAATGATCTTAAGATCTATGACACAAACATCATTCAGCATAAGATTCCACTGGAGAAGGACACCATCCCTTTTAAGCAGAAGTTAAGACCTATCAACACTCTTGTACTGCCTTTGATTGAAAAGGAAATCAAGAAGTTGTTGGATGCCAAGATCATAGTTCCCCTAAAGTATTCAAAGTGGATAGCTAACCTTGTGGTAGTGAGAAAGAAGAATGGAGAAATCAAGCTCTGTGTCGACTTCAGGAATTTGAACAAATGCTCTAGAAAAGACAACTACCCCTTACCTAAGATTGAACACTTGCTTCAAAAATTTTTAGGGGCTAGAGTCATGTCTTTCTTAGATGGACTTTCAGGTTACAATCAAATTGTTGTACATCCAGAAGACCAGGAAAAGATTGCCTTCACTACTCCTTAGGGCACTTTCATGTACTCCAAGATGCCTTTTGGACTGATGAATGTTGGGGCTACTTTTCAGAGGGCCATGGACATAGCCTTTGTGGGAGAGAAGGACAAGTTTGTCCTTATTTACCTTGATGACATAACAGTCTTTTCTAGTAGTCACAAGGACCATTTGCAGTGTTTGAAGAAGGTGTTTCTAAAGTGTAGAAAGTTTGGAGTTTTTGTGAACCCAAAGAAGTCAGAGTTTGCTCTAGAGGAAGGCAAACTTCTAGGACATATTGTTTTTGCTGAAGGCGTAAACATTGATCCAGCAAGAGTTCAAGAAATTCAGACATTGTCCATCCCAAGATAAAAAAGGGACATTCAATCTTTCCTGGGTAAGATTAACTTTGTTAGGAGGTTCATGCCAAACTTTGCAGAGCTAGTGAAGCACATCACCTCTGTGCTAAAGAAAGGATCAGAAATAAAATGGACAGATATTGCAAGAAGCTCTTTTGAAGCCATTAAACAAGCTATCATGGAAGCTCCCACTCTAATTAGTCCAGATTACACCAAGGAATTTTATATCTTCTCTTTTGCCTCTTATGATACACTTGCAGCATTTATACTGTAGAAAAATGATGAAGGTCTAGAGCACCCTGTGGCATTTTTCAGCAAAACTATGAGGGATGTTGAACTAAGGTATGACCTTATTGAAAAAAAATCTTATGCTCTCATAAAATCTTTGAAGGCATTCAAAATTTATATTCTGCATTCCAAAGTGGTTGCATATGTACCTTCAGCCTGAGTAAAAGATGTCCTAACTCAGCCAGATATTGACGGAAAGAGAGCTAAATGGATTGAAAAACTCATAGAATTCAACATAGAGGTGAAGCCCACCAAGCTTGTCAAAGGTCAGGGCTTGGCTAAGTTTATGGCTGAGGAAAATTGCAGTTTGCTAGACATAAATTGCATGGGTTCAAATTCAGGTGGTGAGAAGACAGAGGAAGTAGCAGAAGAGCAAGAGCAGAATCAACCTTTGGCTGATAATATAACCACCTGTGAATTGTATTCCAGTAAAGTTCATTTTTTTACAGAAGCTAGAAGTCCCTCCATGGCTTAGCTCAAGTCAAGCTCAGGCCATAAGCTTAGATCAACCAAATTCTGCATTAATAAAAACCTACTTTATTGGAGATACCCATCAGGGATCCTTTTGTGATGTC
>Ga0115845_100119_pt1 | contig 14767 bp, 14 predicted proteins | sample InSIn1SAF170_2_FD_83859 | JGI IMG/M metagenome (GOLD analysis project Ga0115845, IMG submission 83859) | reverse complement strand
CTCTAGCTTACCGAAGACCTTAGCTTACCGACCGTACTAAGTCCACTCACTTCGTTACTCCGATAAGCCCTTTCATGCTTGCCTGACCTATAGAGTCTGCGAGTTCTTGCATCTTCCTGACCTTCCAGAGAGTATGCCTTTTGGGAGGTTCTTAGTGGTGGTTCACCAACCTCATGTTCCTTCCTCCCACTCCGTTGTCATGGGAGCAATCCTTGCACTCGGAAGCGCAAGACCCTCCGGACCTTCCTTTTCTTTGGGAGAATCTCATGTTGCCTGGCCTCCGGAGGACAACCTCATGGTCCTTACACGCCTTTACCGGACAAAAACTCCTTCCTGACCTTCTAGAGAGTCTCCTTCCAAAGAGTCCAGAGAGTATGCGTGACTTTCCATAGAGTACAGGTACCTTCCTGACCTTGCAGAGAGTACAGGTATCGGTGGTTCAGGAATATGAGGGATAGCGGGGTTTCGGGGATCTCCTCTCAAATTAGAATGCTTGCCTTACCTCATGCTTGCCTGACCTATAGAGTATGCGAGTTCTTTCACCTTCCTGACCTTCAACTCTCACTGTCTCATGCTGGGGAACTGGTCCTATCTCATTAACACGAAACAACCGGACAAAGGGGAACGGGTCATAAGGTCATTTGTGTACCTCTATCTGCAGGTAATGGGCATGAGCTAACAACTACCTTCTCCAGCTACACCCACTACTTAATGAACTAATGCTAGCTAGATAGGCATGGTCTAACCACTCTACATGATATCACCTCTACTAGAATAGGTAGGCATGATCTCACCTTCACTAGATAGGTATAGGTAATGGACACCCCACTACCTCATGAACTAATGCTAGCTAGGCCCCCAGCCAGGGAGATAAGGTATGAGGCTAACCTATACTCGCTAGGAAAAGCTGCTTCCTACCGGCTTATAGTCTCAACAACTAGTTGAGAGGAAGCTTTTTCAGATCGACCCGATCAACGAACCCCACCTGCTTCACCTTCACGACTTACCTTTGTACCAAACAGCCTTGTCCGGCGGCTTCCAATAGCAATCAAGAGATGGAAGAAAGAGTACCTTTACCAACCCATTCATTCTGCCTTAACAAGGAAAGGGCTTGAGATAAGGGCTTTCATTATGAAAGGGCTTTCATGATGACATGCTAAAGGGCCGGGCTTACAGAAAGGGCCTAGAGGAAAGGGCTTGAGATTGGGCTTGGAGTTACTTCCCCATGACTTGCTCTAGTTAAGGAAAGACTTGAGATGGAAGGAAAGCGAAGCCAGACCTCCATTCGTAGTCCATATCCTTATTCAAAGAAGGTAGCCAGAATATGCGGAGATCCCGGATATATTCTTTTCATAACGAGATTTCATGCGGTTATGGAAGGAAGGCGCGGATAGATGGAAGGAGAGGCTTCGTTTTCTAATAGGTCTTCCAAAGATAGAAGGATAAGCCGGCATGGAGTAAGCGAAGCCGTACTTCCATTCGTATATTTACCCACGGCGGATGGAAAGGGTCGTAGGTCAATAGATGGCTGGTCAGTTTCATCGGTCTAGGCTCAGGGTCGTGCTTATAGGCTCAGAACGGTAGGGTCTAGGCTCAAGGCATGGTTGTGGCATTGAGTTACCCGCCTCTATAGATAAGGAAGCCAGCCACCCAGTCACCCAGTCGTTCATCAGACGTGCGAACCGATCCCTGGAGCTAAGGAAGCGTATGGGTAGACTCGACCGATCTCATATCCCCTATCGGTAAAGGCAGGGCTTATGAAAGGGCTTATCGGAGTAACGAAGTGAGTGGACTTAGTACGGTCGGTAAGCTAAGGTCTTCGGTAAGCTAGAGACCGTCTCCGAAGCTTGGTACCTTTAAGCGTGGTACCATGAAGCTACGTTACGTTATGCCGCTCCCTAACAGACGAAGAGAAGGAAGGAGATTGATTGCCCTTAGATATATATGTCTCCATCCTTATGAACCAACACCTGCTGATACAATGACATTCGGGATTTACCAGCTGATGGCATTCGGGATAGTCAATGATGGACGGATGGATGGTGAATACCGGGATAGATAGATGGATGGTGAATACCGAGAAATATGATTTCTTCTTCCTCGCTTACGTTGGCCATTGTACTGACAGCCAGCTATCGGGTTGGTCAGTGCCTCACTTGGTGTCGTACGTTGGCCATTGTACTGACGGCCAGAGGAAAGAGCTAGTCTCAGTCCCGTAAAGAAACCAATGCTGCTTCAATCAGCTACTATTGATTTTTCGGGTTGATCACTACATAATTTGACTTACCTCCTTAACTTTAGTCGGCTCGTCGAGCGGTAGCGAGTCAATCTCCTTTCGTCGAGCGGTAGCGAGTCAATCGATAGCAAGCTCATAAGCCAGCTTGTCGAGCTTCAGATGGAATTGAACTATTTAGCAACGTGTGGTTCAGAGTGAATGAAGAATGCCTAATGAGTGGGATGATGGCTACTGCTTTAACGAAAGAGCGTGGCGGTCTTCTGAAGTGCTCGTCCTTGTCCCTAATATCAATATTAGAAGGCTACGAAAGTTAGATATATTATATATGTCATTATGCTTGCCTTATGACTTGACACTTCGTATTTCACGTTCCTCCTCTCCCTCGAGCCGTTCCTCCTCACCTTCAACTTTCAGCTTTCCTCCCGCAGCGGATGATGCACTTTTCATAGGCTTTTTGACGCCCTTTTTCTCCTAAGCCATATATACACCCCGCAGCACCTTGAGACTGGGGATGGATGGGTGGGGTAGCCACTAATGAGGAGGGACTTCGTAACTCATCACTTTCTCTGTGGACGTAGTCCCACCAGGCCACGTAAACATTTCATCTGGCAAGGTAAAACCCTAGGTGGTACAACTACAGGCTACGCGTATTCATTTTCAGATTCTGCTGATTTCACAGATAACATATTCAAATGGTAAGGACGTAGAATTGGCTCCTTCCTGGGATCAACTAGCGGCATCAACACCTGAATTGAGCCCGGCATCGACACCTACCTAATTACCTACCTCCTACTGTATTGACTAGCGGGGGGAAAGAGTCCTGCCATAAAGACCTGCCTTTTTGGCCCCCTATTGTGCCTCTCCCTGCTGGGTATCGTAGTCAAACTCTCTCCTCTCACCACCAACTATGGACACCACTTTATAGCTTCTTCGCTTACGCTCTGATAAGGTTCTTTTTCTTATTCTATTTCTTTTTCAACGGAAATGACACTCTCTCTAAGTCTCAAGTGCTAGTATGGAAGTAGAGCTAGTAGTTCTTAGAGCAAATCATACTATAAGTTACATACTCTAGTAGTTCTGATAGGAAGCTAATAGTACTTACTTCTAGTAGTTCTTTCTCTACGGACTAAACTTGAACGGAAAAGGCAAGTTACCTAAGGCATGGGACTAAGACCCAGGGACTAAGACTTAGAAGCTAGTCCATACCGTAGGCAAGTGGGACTGAACTTCTCTATAGTATAGGAGTAGGAATGGCTTTATCACTCTAGTCATAGGGCTTTACTGTACAGACTATGGCTTTCTCTAGTGCTAGTACCGGAATATCGTAGGGCAAGTCTAGAAGACTAAGGCTTGAACTCGCTTAAGAAAGATCTTACTCTACTGCTAGTAAACTAAAAAAGACTACAGTCTCTAAAGCTATTACTTCTTACCTTACAAATTAAGGCTTATTCTCTTTCTTTTGACAAGAATGGACACAGCAAGAAGCTTATTCGCTAGAGCTCAGGGGAATAGTGATAAATCTCATTTCATTCTAGGCAAGTTTTCTATACTAATAGCATGTGTGGAACTACTGATAGAGCTAGAATTAGTTCTTCGCTTTAGCTCATGGAACTAAGGAGACAAAAATTCTACCTCCTTTTTCGCTAGAGCTCTTAGAAGTAAGGCTTATTGAAATGGAAAAGTGACACGTATATATATATGGTATGGCAAGACCCTATGACAATGTGACTGGCGATGAAACACTACTTACTGGTATTGGCTGACCGGCTAGCAATGACCTTATGTGGGCATTTAATGAATCCATTTCTGTGCCCAGATGATGTGGAATTCCTCGAACCCAACGAAATGAGGACCCGGAGGGACTCGACCGAGGTAGGCCCCCCCACCCAATAGGTAAATATAGGTTGTGACTAAGGATGCGCAAGCACGCTCGACCACTATTTACCCACCCACCCCAATCCCCGGAGGCAAAATGTGAAATTAGGAGATTTTGAAGTATGTCCCAACCAAACAAACAAACATGTGGGTGGGATTTTCTATTCAAGTGGTGTACTTAGGGAATGGTGCTAATAATCACCTCAAATGGACAAGTGAAACGTAGATATGCGTGCGATGATATGCTATATCGTATATCGATGGCTTCTTCCCCACTGAATTATTCTCCCATTGCTTATTGCCCTTCCATAGGAGTCTCGATGGCTTATTCCTTCCATCCATTGGATTATTCCCAATGAGCGGAGTATCCTATCGCATATTTCTCATATTTGGTTGGGTGGGGGTGGGATTTTCTACTTCCTCTTTGGCTATTTCTCAATCAGTCTCCCCATTTGTTGAAACTTGGGGGTGGGATTTTCTACTTCTTCTTGGCTAGCCCTGGTAAATGCCTCCTTAAGCTGCTGTGTAGTAGTCCATGGCAATGGGTAGGGTAAGAAAGAGAGGAGAGCCCCAGTCTTCTTAGCCTTACTTAGTTCTCAAGGTGTACTTACCTTAGTTCCCCAAGGTGTAGAGAAATACGTCAGTAGCACAGGAAAACAACCAGTCGTGGAATCGTGGCGTGGGCACAGCATTTATACCTTTACCCTACTTCCATTACTTTGATTGCCTTCACCCTACCGTTTATGGAGTGCTGCCTGCTCTTACCAATCAATTCATTCAGCCAGGAATCAAAGTAGGATAGGCATGCTATGAACCCTCTACCTTCCCTTGTTACCCAACAATCTACCCACCTGAATACCTATACCCGTTATCCCTATACCACGAACTTCATGAGTCGCTTAGCTTAGTGGGGTGGGCTATATACTTTTCTTTTCGGGACGGGCGTTCAACAACACTTGCTGAAAGAATCGTACTTGGGTACCACTATTCCTATTGACCTTATGCCTACTTGCCTTTATTTCATTGTTTCCTACTCTAATCACCCCACCTGTTCTATTTACCCACTTCTCTTCTCTATATACTTCCTTACCCAACCTTTGTTATACCCCAACTTTTAGCATTGTACCGGCGTTCAAATAGAGAGCATTGGGTGCACGGACGTTCAATACAGCATTCACCAGCGTTCGATAACACTTGCTTACATCCTGCTTAGTTAGTACAGCACTATCTTCTCTTGTCGGGCTGAAACCCCAGATACTGGTGATTCATTCTTACAGCATTGCTAGGATGCGCAAGCAGGCCCTTTTTTTTACTTATTTGAGAGGGGCCACCCAATAAGTAAAATGATACGTTAGTGACTCGACTGATAAGGACCCTTTAGGGGGCTCGACTGATAAGGATGCGCAAGCAGGCTCGACTGTTAAGGCCGCCATCACCTTTAGGTGCTCGACCATAAGGTCCGGAGGCGCTCGACCATAGCCCCCCCCACCCAATAAGTAAATTGAATGCGTTAGCATGCTCGACTGTTAAGGCCGCCATCACCTTTAGGTGCTCGACTGATAAGGACCTTTAGGTGCTCGACCACCGCCTTTTAGTTACTTATTTGAGACCCAATAAGTAAATTGAAGAGGACCTTTAGGTGCTCGACCATCCGCCCCCCCACCAAATAAGTAAATTGAATGCGTAAGCAGGCTCGACTGGCCGCCATCACCTTTAGGTGCTCGACTGATAAGGCCGCCATCGAGACCCCCCCACCCAATAAGTAAATTGAATGCGTAAGCAGGCTCGACTGGCCGCCATCACCTTTAGGTGCTCGACTGATAAGGCCGCCATCGAGAGGAGAGGAGAGGATGCGGAGCACGCTCGACCAGCGGGAGAGGACTTCTACGGCAAGTCGGTCTCCGGTGCAAGTAGACTACTACTAGGGCTACGAAGCGTGAAACCTTCTTAGAACACCGAATCTAGTGTTATTACATATATAAAGAATGACTGGAAGAACAAAGAAATCAAGTCAATTTCTATCCTTACAGTCGAGCTTGCTTGCGCATGATGGAAAAAGCTGTAGCCAAAATAAGAAACTAGAAGAACTCATGACTACTTTGGTGACAGAAGAACATGAAGAAGAAGAGGATGATTGCGATGGAGACATCATTGAAGGAGGATTAATTGGGGTTTGCTGGACAGAATATTCACACGATGATGCTGAAGAAGATTGCTCTCAAGAAGAGGAAAACATCTGCGCTGTCCAAACTCGAAATGGCGCTAAAGGCAAACAGGTCCAGAAAGGTCAAGATCAACCATCCATCCAGTCATGTCTTATCTTAAGTTCCGGCTTTTCATTCTCAAACTATCCGGGGCAGTGAAACGATATCTGCAATCTGCTAAGGGTAAACCCTCTAAACTAATAGCCTATCCGTCTGGTGCTTCCAATATAAGGTCAGCAGTGAAACAAAGTTGAAGTTCTGTACGATATCTGCCTAAAGGGAAACCCAACCCTCTCGGGACCATAATCTAATCCTCACAGGAGCATGCAACAACTATAAGTCCTTCCTCGCTCGGCTAATAAATAATCCAGCCACCCCTGCCTGGGAGCCAGCCTTGTGATCATAGCTTTCTGACAAATTCAATTCTCCAAGCCCTTTCGGAGATCCTTCGGAGCAAATAAGGATGGGAAGAACCTACTTTTCATCTTCTTCAATTAGAATAGCCTGCCTGGAAGTCAGTTGCTTGGAGTATTTTTATATAAGGCCCTCCCTTAAGCCCTGGAGCCAGTAATGAACCAAGTCTACTAGTTCAAGTTGACACCCTCAAGTTCAGTAGCTTTGCGAGAAGAGATCAAAGGAGGGGAAATATGTATTGCCCTGCCTTATAATGCTGACCTGGGACTGGTTTATTAGTTCTCTGCTTTGGTTGATCTGTGGTAAGGAAGAACTACTTCAAGGCATGGGAGGAATTAAGAATGGCTCAGTCCTATCCAAATAGTTGGGTGTTGGCTGGGTCCCGGTAATTCCATAAGAAATTGGCAAAATGAAGACGAAAAAGTGTGTTTTACCAGCCCAGAATATTGGCCCATTTAAGAAATACGAGCCTCGGCGAATAATTTGTGGTTCATAGCACATGCCCCTGGCTACTGTCGTATTATTGGCTGAGAGGTTAGGCAACAGTGCCTCCATGCTCCAAAGATTCAGGTATAAAAGAGGGTAAGATAAAGTCAAATATATCTAAGCTAATAACCATGCATACCCTAATAGGGCTGATCTATCTAGTGAGGGTTCTCGGGACATGTAAACCGGTCTAATCTAAGGATATGGCAAGCGGATATGGCAAGCATGCTGATTCTCAAAGGTCTAAGGTAAGGGCTCCACCCATCCTATCCAGTGCTTATAAGGGAAAGTATAAGAAATGTGACTCACTACGTTCTTCATGGTCTGGGGCAAGCAGGTCTAGTTATTGCAGGTAAATAGAAAGCCCTTGAAATGGTAAACCAAGCCAAACCAAGGGGTTCAGCAATCCTTATCTAGGTCTTCTGTTCCAGGTCTAAAGACTAGGGTTGGGATAATCCCTCTACTAACTCCATGCTTCTAGATTTAAGGCAATAAGAGAAAGGGTAAGGCGATCATTCCATCCACCCGGAGCTTCAAGGGTAAGGGATAAACACGGCTCACTACGTTCTTCATGGTCTAGGGCTAACAACATATATGGGTATTGGAGGTGGGTAAAGAGTTTGTAAACCAAGGTAAGGTATTATCTCTCATATCTGCTGTTCCCTACCGATCGATATTCCTTCCTAGCTCTTAAGCAAAGAGTGGTTGGGCATGACTCCATCCCATGAGGGTGAGGTATAAAGAGAAGTTATCTGGCAGGCAGTGAGTGCAGGGAGTTATAGTGACGATTCTACTAGGTTTTAGGTCTAATAACCCCATCCCATAATGCCATGCCATCCGATCCATCCATCTAATCCACCCGGGGCTTGTAAGGTCTCATCAACCATCCCCAAGCCAATTCCCATTGCCATGCCATCCGTGGCTTCTAAGGGGTAAGGTATATAGATTATTGACTCACTGACTACGTGATTCCTGGTCTAGGGCTACAGGTCTATTTCTTTCTAGCAGGTGGGTGGGTTGTAAACAAGGAAAGGATAAGGTAAAAATTCTAAAGAGAAGGCATATGGCTCATGAAAGTGCTGGGTCTAGTTGTAAGGTAAGAGCTCATAAACCCAATCCATTCCATCTGGCAGTTCAACGATCTAAGCTGAACCCACCATCTCTCTCGGCTAATGTGACTATCCATATCCATCCGGGGTGCTTCCTAGGAGAAATAAGATCATGGGTGCCCGGTACAGCACTCCATCGTCTTAAGTTTAAGGCAGTATTAATATACCAGTAGCAAATACTAGGGATGCAAGAGCATAGGCTAGGGCAAATGCAAAGCTAGCAACACCAGTAGCAGTATATCCAGTCCCAGAGACGGTTGAAGCACCTGTTTATTAAGAACCACCACCTTTCGTAGGATCATCATGCGTGCGTGGGAACCTTTGGATTTCATACTACCAGACTTATTAGATCTTACCGGCTTGGTTGGGTACATACGTACTTAGAGAAATACGACTATTACCTATGCCTATTTGCTTGCCTTTATTTACTCTTAAGTACGACCCCAACCTTGATATTTTTGAAACATTTTACCACCCTTCTCTTTACTTACCAAACTTAGTTATTAGACAGACACGTGCTTGGGTCGGTGAGCACTTAGACCTTGAAGTATCGTATTACCTTTTTGCCGGAAAGAATTACTTCAGCGTTAACTACAGCAAGCCACTTATATTTACCCACTTCTAGCTAGCGTAGCTCCTCACTTAACCCCTACTACTTTGTTTTCCCCCAAACTTGAAGCATTCACGGGCGCCTTCAAACACCATTGCTAGGAGATGTCAAGACAGCCAGCCAGCAGTGCCAGGAGATGCTTTGATTACAGCACTTGCCTTCAATCATGCATGCTTACTTGGGACGCGCTTAGACTAGCCTTTCGCCTTCACTTATGTGCATCATATCACCTTGCGTATTCACAACTAGATACCGGCCCACAGACTTCAACTTTGATATTGAAAAGGAGTAAGCAGACGATAAGTAGGCTTTGCCATAGCATTATTCGTCTTCGAAGCTGTCTTATTCTAGCCATGGCATTAATCGAGGGCTTTCCGTCCGGCGTGTGCATTTAGAAAGGTTTACTTCTGTAGGCCCTCTTCGGCTATCTATGTCCAAGCACACAAGCAACGAAGTCGGGTGGTGGTCTGCCTGGGAAGGTTTCCTCCGAAGAACCGAAAGCAAAGCGCTATGCCGGGATCGGATAAAAAGCAAAAGTATAGCGCGCAAGCAGAGCATAAAGTCTTGGCTTGATTAGGACAAGCGTAGCAGGTGCGTAGCAGCCTTGTGGCACTGCCCTTTCAGGTATATCCCATACATCAAGTAAGCTTTCACTTCAACGGAGATAGAAAGTCTTTTATCAATTCCCAGCGTGACACACTAGATAGAGCTGCAGAGACATGAATCAAATCTTTTCTCTCCCGGGAAGAAGGTTGCCCATATTCTATATCTTGATTCGGAAAGATCACTTTCAGAACGGATGCATCTCAAGCTCTCGCTTTCAGAGCAGATGTGCCAGAAGTTTCATTACGAAGCTATGCTGATATCTATCTAAGAGGCAGGGGCGGACCTTACCGCATTTCCAATCCACAAGCAAAGCATTGAATGAACACAGAAAAGAGTGGGAATAACAAAGGAAGGGGAGGTACTCACCTGGGAGAAGTGGAACAAAAGGGAGGGAGCAAGAGAATGGATCATGTTCTCTATGGTAGTCTATCTCAGTAGCTGGTTGGTTTTTTCTTTTATTCATTACTTATACGGAGTAGCGTTTGTATTAAGAGTATACCGAAGGAGTTCTTTAACTGGCATGCTTTGGAGCTAAGGAAATTTCTTGGTAGTTCGGTGAATGAGAGAGTTGGCTGAGTTGATAGGAAGTACGCTTGGCTTGTTGCTTTAGATAGATATTCCATTAATAAAGAGAGATTAAGGAAGAGGCTTCTTTCACCGAAGGGAGCGATGGGCGAGACAGGAGCCCGAGCGCCAATAAGAGAAGAATTGAATCCCAGAAATAAGAAAAGGGATGCAAGCTGATGAAAAGAAGCCTATATTAGATGCAAGCGACATTTCATATGCATTAGAGAAGAGGAAGTCTAGCAAAGAGGAGAAGTATACCAGTCCAAGCTAGTCAAGCTGTTTGTTGAAGTAGTGCCAGAAAAGGTTGGCGTATAGAGCATCGGTCGATAGGGGGTGAAGCTAGGAAGCAAGAGAAGAGGGCTGCCATTAGCTTAGCTGCAACTCCTACTTCCGAGACGATAGGAATGGATGCTGGGGAAGGACACTCTCCTTCGAATGAGACCTTTCCTGGGACTGCAAAGTCCAAAGGTCCCCACCCTAAGATAGGGGCCTCAGGGATAGGTCTCTTTGGCTTCCTTAAAGGAAGTGAAAAGATATTCTCACATAATCCATCAGTCACCCAGGCACAGCCTAAACTCTCGTCAAACCAATATCTGACTAAGGCCTCCATCAATATGGCTGGCCAACGGTCAGTGGCAGACTTGAGGTAAAAACTGAAGCAAGAGGTTTCCCTCTCTTAGGTTACGTAAAGGCTTTGACGGATCATATGTCCCGTCCATGGGGATGAGAGAGAAAACTTTCATGCACCAATCATGGTAAGGACGTAATAACCGTTGTTTGACATAGTTTCCTATGGCAAAAACCCTCCTCTTCCCAGATCCCTCAACACACATACCTAGACGCCCCCCAATTAGCGTTCCTGGGTGAACAGCATTTAGACCCTCCATGAAACAATCCATGGGGATACTATACGTAGGGTCCCTTGGACGAGAACGACCTAAATCATTTTGACTAATCGTTTTCCGGGTCTTTCGCAAACCGGATATATGCATCCCAGAGAATAGTGACTAAGGTGACATCCTACATGGATTGCCCAAGCGATATATAGATAAAGAAGCAGTCTTCGTTCAATCAACAAGGGCCGACAGGGAGCAATAAGCGATATAAATAGCTTCATTCTCTTATCCGCATGGTATTTGAACCAGGGCGGGGGCTACGAAATAAATAGATTGATTCTCTATCCCGGCCGGGGACTGAAACAAGGGGGGATGAGCTTGCCCAGAGGGCATTTGAAGATATCCCAAAGCGAAGCGAACACACCTCTATTTCATTCCTGTAAGACAGGGGGCGACATAAATCCTTCGGATTACCTTACCGCTATAGGAGTTCCGATAGCTTTAAGACAGGTGCTTAAGTTTTCTTTCAATCAACTACTCGTTTCAACCTCTTAAGCAAGGGCGACCAAGCAGCTCAATTCTTTACTTAAAGCCAGGCCGACCAAGAAGCTACATTGCTTTAAACAGGGAAGGGGATAGCGACCAAGAAGCGAAATTGACTTAATTCCCTCCCGCTAGCAGCTCAATTGCTCGATTCCCGGTGTTTGATTTCCAACCTCTTAATCGGCGAAGGGGAATCGGTACGGATGCAGTAAATCCTTTTTAGAAACTAGACTAAATGTAGTGAACGGAGTGACAGAGACTACTATCGAGAGCACGGAGTGAACGGAATAGGGGCACAATCCCACAGAGAAGAAAATCCTTTACTTTAGGGGGTTTATGCATTAACGTTTTCAGTTGCCGAGTCTTCCTCTCGTCAAGCAGGAATCATTGACGCTATTATAAGGCGCTCGAAGGCTTCGAGAACATATCCCGAGGATACTCGGGAACTCGGCTGTTTGGTTGTATTCGGTCCTCCGCACTCGACGGAATTTCATCCAGCAAACTACTGCTTCTTTGCTTACGCACTCCGGCTTTGAGCTTTGAAAGAGGCCACGGTCACGCTACCGGATATCGATGAGGGAGAGGAGCGAATACCAGCATAAGTAAGTAAGAGTTTCACCAGTGGATTGTCGAAGGAAGAGAGTGGGCGGTGGGTGAGTTTAGGTAGAAAGAGATAAGATCAATCTACAAGTAAGGAGAGGTATTTATAGGCGGAGAGCTTCAGTTTCTCCTTGCTGTCTTCGTCTTGTCCAAGTAAGTCATGCATGAATTTGAAAAAGGTTCTTCGAGCATGAAATTTCATGCCGCTGAGGAAACGTCAAGCAATGCAATAAGGGGTAGGATTCCACTGACTTGTGAAAGGATGCATTAAAAAGAAAACCATTTATGGTAAGCCTATGAGATTGTCGTCGATCTGCCTTATAACCTATTGCTTAGCGGTAGTCAACTTATCGGGCTCTGTGCCTAGCGGTAGAGATAAGCTGGCGGATTGGACTTATTTTCTTGCGTGAAAAAAAGATCTCTTCCCGGAACTGGTAAATCAAATATAAAAACAATGTAGGTTGGCACAGTTCTGTAAATAAGAGATGTCTCATCCGGTTGAGTTGTCGCAATCAGTCTTTCTCTTCCTGGTAGCAGTACGAATAGGAGATCCAACATGACTGTATTAAGCCTTAAGCAATCCGGGTTAAGTTAGCTCATTGCCAGAAAGCAAACAGGAGCTCGTACTTAGATCAGAGGACGCTCATCCCCTTTCTTGTTTGTGAGTAGGTGGTACGGAGGCCCTTAGCTTAAAGAGTCTTCCTTTAGAATAGAAATAACTAGTTTAGTTACGTGGTTCGATCTCCTAAAGCGTAAAGCGAAAGAAGTAGGACAAGATCCAATCTTTCTTCAACGCGGGTTGCTTATTCTCCCCCTATCCTTTAAAGCGACCGTGGAACCCTTATTTCAAGCTCAAGCCAACCTCGGTTTGATCCAGGCAGTCCAGTCCATTCGAGGCTATCAACAGTAGTTACTTATCGGGTCCGACCGCGTCTCATAGGGCTGTCCGCACCCTTAGTTGCCATTATGTTGGTCTCCGGGTTGACGCAAAAGGCTCCACCCTCAACCAAGTAGTCTCTAGTAGCAAAAAATCCACTACCCAACGGAGACTATCCTGTTTATTATCCTACTTTCCTTATTCCAGCAATGTCAATCGAAAGGGAGGAATCCACTCTCTAATCCACGCCCATCCGTGAGATGGAAATGGAACTAGTGGATAGACGATTCTTTCTTCTCCCTGAACATCGGGATCATTGGTTGAGAGTTCAGGGTGAGAACATGTTTACTGCCAATAGAGAATGAGATGTCTGTTTCCCGGGGTTGGGACTCCACTTCTACTTCTTCGCCAGATATATCACGATCTGCGACAGGCGGATCACTTCACCATTCGGCCCATCAATAAAGTCATATCCTGCCACCAAAGCTATCCGGGGTTTCTCGCCTTCCTCATCCGAAGGCATCGTAACATATGTATCAACGATTTTAAGGTCGCTTTCTTGGGCTTTCATCCTTTTCAGCCTATCAGGAAGAGCTAGCCAGACTAATGACCGTGAGTGCGACGGACGGCACCCTGGTCTTGGATTAGTGCCCCTCCCTGCGAGTCTCTGTAGGAACTGTGTTCCATCTCGGTAAGTGTCAGCGGCTGTAGGAACTGTGTTTCCATCTCGGTAAGCTTGCCAACGCCATCGCCAACGCCAATCAACGTCAACATCGAACTCGACATGCATCGTGTAACCTAACCTCCATTGTGTAACCCAACCCCCATCTAACCTCATCGTGTGTAACCTAATTGTGTGACTTCTTTCTACGTGTCTTCTTCTCTGGTGAGTACTATCTGTGTAGCTGCCCATAGAAGTAGCCCCCCCATTGCTTAGGCCCATTGGATTTGTCCCCTTCTATTAGCCCCTCCCTCTCCCTGTGAATAGGCCCTTTTCGATTAGTCCATTCAATTAGTCACCAAGCCCATTTGAATAGCCAAGTAGCCGAGTAACCAAGCCACAGTGGATTAGCCGAGCAGCCCATGAGCCCAAGCCGAGTAGCACAGTCCAAGTATCCCAGCTAAGGTAGTAACTTGTGGGGTGGCTCGCTCAAGGGTAGAGGTTGTAGGGTTGAGTGTCAATAACATGGGGTCCTTATCTTTCCTTTCTTTCCTTCCTCTGGTCCAGTGTTTAGGGGGTCCTTTTCCTCAATTGGGTATCCAATTAAGGGAGCCTTCTCCACCGTTCTTTCCTTTCGCCCGCAATCAATCAAGAAGCAGCGAGGCTACAAAATCTCAAGCAAAAGATTCAATCCTGGCGATTATATATAAAGTTCATGAAATGCCAATTTTCATAATAGAAAAGTTCATTTGAATACCCATGATGATACAGGTGGATTTAGCTAAATCAAAATAGCGAATGCGAAAATGATATCTAATTTGTTCCAATTTCACTTTGTGCCTTCGCCTAACTTGGTAGCACTAAATCAAACTCTAAATCCACCTGTATCATCATGGCTACCTTCCTCGGCTCCCTGACTGTGACTCCCTTCCTAGCGTGAATGAAATATCCTAAACAGGTGCATTGTAAGTAACGCCTCTTTCTTCTTAGCATTGTTCCGAACCGTTAAGCCAAGCCAAGCTGAGTATCCGGGGATCCAAGCTGAGTATCCAAGTCCAACTAGTCTATCCCAGGTAAGATATAATTTGTGTTCCCGTACTGTGTGCCATACTGTACCGTACCGCGATGTCCAGAGCTATGTGG
>Ga0115845_100115_pt1 | contig 14832 bp, 13 predicted proteins | sample InSIn1SAF170_2_FD_83859 | JGI IMG/M metagenome (GOLD analysis project Ga0115845, IMG submission 83859) | reverse complement strand
CACCGGGCGTACCATCCAGCACGACCGCATTAGAATAGATGGAGCTGTCGTACGGGGCGCCAACTGTCGCCATAGTCTGTAACGTTGGCTGACTGTAGTTCGCAAGCCTGCCAGAGACTAGTTGCAACGACGCAAATAGTCGAAGCACCTGGTGTGGAGAAAAAAAAGTAAGTGACGATACTGATGTACTGTACTACTCAAGCCAAACGAAGACTTTCGATCTTACCATCACGAATACGACGGCCGACTTCGATGGCATCAACTACTTCGATTTCGCTATCAATGGACAGACTCCTGGCCCCCTTATTGAACTCAATTGGGGTGATATCGCCATTGTCACAGTCCATAATCAGTTGCAGAATAATGCAACCACCATTCACTGGCATGGTGTTCGTCAACTTGGTACCAATGATCAAGACGGTGTGCCTGGTGTCACAGAGTGTGGTATCGCTCCTGGCTCAAGCAGAACTTACACATTCCACGCCTCGACTTATGGAACAGGCTGGTACCATGGTCATGCAATGGCTCAGTTCGGTGGTGGTGTCCGTGGACCTATGATCATCCACGGCCCCGCAACAGCCAATTATGACCTCGATCTCGGTACCATCATGATTGATGATGTGTACGACAGTCCCATGATGGAGGTTGCGGCTCGCGCAGCCAGGACTGCGGGTCCTCCTCCTGTCGCTGTCAACTACCTCCTCAACGGCAAGAATCTGTCTCCGGACGGCACTGAGGGTGAAACTCCCAAGTGGATCTTGAAGGAGGGCAAGAAACATCTGTTCCGCATCATCAACAGGTAAAGTTCCAGCAAACCTTATCATAAGCTGTGGTTACTGACCTCTTATAGTTCGGCTCAGGGATCTTACATTGTGCACCTAGACGGTCATAACTTCACCGTTATCAGCGCTGACTATACGCCCATTGTTCCATATGTGACGGATTACCTCTACATCCATGGCGGTCAACGATACAACATCATTGTAGAAGCCAACCAGGTAAGATGAGCGAACATCATAACAAATCAAGCTAATCATGCATAGCCATCCTCCGCCTATTACTTCCGGGCCATCACCCAAGCAGGCTGTGCAATCAACAACCTCAACTCCGGCCTCGGAACCAACAATGGCATCTTCGAGTATGAGAAATCATGCGGTGTCACACCAGATAACTCCTTCGCCAGCTCTCCGCTTACGATCAATATTGGCGATTGTCAGGACGAACTATTGTCCAATCTCAAGCCTATTGTGTCCAAGAATGCCGGGTCGGAATCGGATTTCGTCTCAACTGCCCAGACCATTCCAGCTGGTAATGCAGGTGGCGCATTCGTGAATGGCTATGGCCTCATCGTCCGCTGGTTTTTCGGCGGAAACGGAACTTCAGGAACTAACCAACTGCTTGCGAACTACAGTCAGCCAACGTTACAGACTATGGCGACAGTTGGCGCCCCGTACGACAGCTCCATCTATTCTAATGCGGTCGTGCTGGATGGTACGCCCGGTGCTTGGGTCTATTTTGTCATCCAGAATCCATTCCGCACATCTCATCCCATACATCTTCACGGTCACGACTTCTCTGTCCTCGGGCAAGGCACAGGCAACTTCGACTCTTCTATGGCTGGGCAGCTGGATTTCACCAACCCTATTCGACGTGACACGGCCTTGCTCTATGGCACTCTTGCTACGCCATCTGGTTGGACAGTCATTGGCTTCCAAACCAACAACCCCGGTGCTTGGATTATGCACTGCCACATCATTTGGCATGCTGATGGTGGTATGGCACTGCAGTATATCGAGCAACCCGCGTCGGCAAACGTTGATCAGTATTACAACACTGCCTTCCAGGACGAGTGCAGTGCGTTGAACACGTACCAAGCTCAGGGATCGGACCGACTGGTGGAGAGTTTCCAGTCAGGCATCAAGAGACGACAGCACCTCGATGCTCACCTCAACCATGCAGCTCACCGAGATGTGGTTCGACACATCTAGACGAGTGGTATATGGGGTGCTATGTAGTATGATACTGATGCAGTAATTGTAATTTCTTCTGTGATAGATATCTAGTTTAAAATTGAGGCAAGACATGAATCAACATATCTCTCTTGCTATTTGGATAGTACAGTTTCCAGAGCTTTTGCTGTGGTATTGCATAGACAGTGGTTTGGCAATATTTGGTCGTTGCTTTGATCTACACGATGCTTCCGGAAAGATATGTGGTGCAGCTAGGAGCATGGATGCGAGAGAGCCTAAATTAGGAATTAAGTGCAATGATCCTGGTTTAATTTGTCCCTCCTCAAAAGCCAAGCGTTGCAACCGTTAAGCTGCTCACAGCCCCAATGCACCGGCGTGCGCATCAGCCTCAACGCGCAACGATCTGTACGAGTACGCATGTCTTCTATGGCTGTTGACTCGGTGTTTGCGAAGGCCTATAGTCACAGCAGACGAACACCCTGATTTGGCTCCTCGTGAGGTTGGAAAGGTTTAATCGCTACGCACCTGGATCCTAGACGGCCACCTGCACCGACAGAATGCCTTTGCGCAACCTGCTCAAGAAGAAAGAGAGGATTGAGGAAAAGACAGATACGTACTCTCGTCCTGCGTCGCAGCCGCAGCAGTACCAGCAAGCCTTCGACCCGCCGCAGGTCAAGATTGTTCGAAGCGATACGCACACCGAAGAACCGATCAGTCCTCCATCGTTTCCAGGTGATTCGGCCCCGGCACCTACTCAAACATATTTCTCTACGCTACCCACCTCACAAGAAAAGTCGCTCAATCGTGTTCAGGAGTCATCGTGGACGACCGAACGTGAAGGACCACCGCAAAAGCAGCACCGTCGTCTATCCGACAGATTACATCTAGGCAGCAGAAACAGGTCGAAATCTGCTGGCGCGACATCTCCGAATGTCCCGTCTGACTTACCCGAAATACCCGATGCATATACACCGGGAGGTGACGAGGAAGAGAAGCAAGCAGAATGGGAACAGCGCGCCACAGTTCTGGTTAGTGCAAACAGGAGCCCGAATGCTCGTCCAGAACTGGCCAGTTCCACGACTGGCATGTCGCAGCTGAGCATAGGGGAGCCTCAGCGACGTCGCTCCGCTAGTATCAGTGATGCGGAAAGCGATGTAAACATACAGGATGCTATCCGTCTTCATGAGGAGGGTAAACTCGAGCAAGCGACGGCCATGTTCAAGCAGCTGGCCGAACGGGGCAATGTCATATCTCAGGTGTTATACGGCTTGTCCCTACGCCACGGATGGGGATGCGAAAAGGATGAGAAGCAGGCCTTCGTATATCTTGCATCAGCCGCTTCTGACTCTGCAGCCTTGGAGCAAGAAGCATTAAAGTCTGGTCTGAAGAAAGGAGGCTCCGCCAAAGGCGAGCTTGTGCTGGCAATCTTCGAGCTTGGAAATTGTTACCGTTTTGGTTGGGGTACTCCCATTGACAAGCCCGCTGCAAGACAATATTACGAGTGTGCTGGTTTTATGGGTGATATTGATGTAAGCGCCTTCACAGTGTTGACCTCCGGTGTTGCTAACATGCGCCTAGGGCTTGAATGAGGCAGCATGGTGCTACTTAGAGGGATTCGGCGGGAAGAAAGACAAGGTAAGCAGCAACCCTCTGGTGTCTACATTCTCTCGTCCTAGTGAAGCAACATTCACAACATCATGTCTGCCACATGATCTGCGTTGCTCGCTGTTAGATGCCCTTGCAGTCGGCTGCGAACATGTGAGGAAAGACGAGCACAACAGAGCCTCATCTATCACATCTTGGCCACCGATCATGCATATAGGATGTCAAGGCGAGTCACGACTCACGACCACATGAATCACCATCACCATCCTCGCTAAGAACAACCCCGGTAAAACTCGCCGTGTGAGAGCTTGGAAACCCACAATACCAAAAACCAAAATCATATGCAACAGTCACGTTGTTGATGCTGGCCCCCATGATTACCGCAAGTAACTTCAATATGGTCCACGTTCTTTCGCTGCATCGATTTTTGGGCAGCAATGCATATTGCAAGGATGAAGCAGCAACGTACCTGCATTAGCCTGGAGAATGACCGCTTGACAGTCAACGAACCAGCCTTGTCGCCACACCTATCGCATGCACGTCTATTTGTGGTATACTTGACTGCATACCAGACACGACTGACACGTGATTTCCAATAGTTTAAAGCTGCACAATTGCTCCGGAAAGCAGAACAAATCGGGGGGAAAACAGTGGGGAATTCTTGGTATGTGATCAATCCTTTTGCAATTCTTGTTTCATCTACCATTCTTTTCACACCGCTCCTTGAGAACCGAGACATGGCGGATAGACGACGTGGGAGCCTGGGGGTTCAGGTTTCGACCGCCCAGAGCGGAATCATTGGCTTAATGGGCTCGTGTTGGATAAGCTAAACTCTCTCAACATGGCCGCATCCTGCGGCCGCATTGTTACGCCCTGAATCTGCCATACAAACTCTTTCCGCTTCGGCCACTATCGTCGGAAGTGCGATGAATTTTGTTTGCTTAACTATGACGATTGGATCTGTGCTGACCGCCGGAACAGGATTTGGAAAGAGAAGTACGATCCGAAATGAGAACATCTCTACAGTAACGACTGAATTACCCACATACGGCTCGGGAGCGGGATAATTGACTTTGAGACATTCTTGAGTTCTGAGAAATGCTACGAGTACGACAGTGCCGATGGAGAAGATTTCGACGGCCTCAGTTTGACCATCAACAATGACTTGAGATATCGAATTACAATACATCGTCATGACCGTGAATCAAGATCATCGTTCTCTTCGTATCGCATTCAATCCAATCGGTGCCTCTCACCCTCACTCATAGCTTCATTTCCTTCTTTGACACTTGCTGTGCCCCCTCGGTACACCAACGACGAGCATGTTACGTCAACCGACGTCCACACCACTCAATCTTGCTCGCTTCGCCCATGTAAACGGTCTATGTACTTACGATACAAAACAATACACCCCTACCTACCTATCTATCAACCACCCAACTCTCAGTCTCGGTCCCAGTCCCAGTCTCAGCCTTACCCTCACCGCCACCCCGCCACCTGGACCTGTGTCATGTCATGCTATATCATGTCCACATCATGCTCGGCCCTGTGCCTACTATCACATCCCATCCCATCCCATTATCCCCGTTCCTTCCCTTCCCTTCTCGTCATTCCCTACAGTACAGTACTGTACTGTACTGTTCATAGACCCTGACTCTCCTCTTCCGCCAACACTTGCTCCATTTGACATATTGTAGTCAGGCTGATACTCACCGGTTCCGTTGCATCCTGCGTGCTATCTATCATATGACTCGCTATTAATGTAAGTCCAGTTTAGTGTACTAGTACAGTACTTAGTGTTGATGCCCAAAGTGAAGCGACGGCTAAGGTCGACGATACTTGGGACTAATAGGTTAGGAATATTTCGTTGGTTAGGGCAGGGAACTAGAAATATTGATTCAATTTGTTCATTCGTTCATTCATTCATTAGGATGGTTCATAAATTCTTAGAAATGCTATTCATGCTTGATATTCATGCTCGTACTTCGTGACTCGTTTCGATCATCTCATGCTTCTCGTCATCGTGTATGGTCTTGCGATTCGACCGTTCATTTCCTCATCTAAGCCTGTCGTATTTGTTCCTGCCCTGTCTCGACTTGAAAGCTCAGGGCCAAGAAGATTCATCAACTTATCATCCATCTAGATTTACCTGTCAGCCACTCACTTATCTGTACCACTTGGTCCACGGGCTGGAGATGGTCCAATGGGGTCAGAGCTCGATTCGTCCGTCTATTTCGAGTCTTCTTGATTGGGACCCTCGGCTTCGTCATACTGTCATCCAGCTGCATTGCTGCTGATACTTGGACTCTAGATCGTGGACGATCGCCTAGAGTGTGGCTAGGCTCAACGGCCTCGAACATCCGATGTGGCGGTACCACTGGGCAGGTTTTCTTCTTCTCGTCTCGACCTGCCTACTGCCTGTTGCCACGATGGTGCAGGTCCTAGGTCCTTTTTCCTGCTTGCTCGTCCTCTCCACTTCCCCGTTCCTCACGTGCCAATGAAGGCATTGAATTCACTCGCTCTCAAATCATAATAATCGTGAAATTCGTAGGTTCGTAATTTGTTCATAAGTCATCATCGTAGTCTTGGTACAGACTCAGTATGTGCAGCGCCGTCAGCTTGCTTGCTAAGAGTGGAGTTCGAAGATCCAAAAATTGACGAAATCATAGACTAGGTACATTGCATTCAAATCATCCTTCATCGGTTTTAACATCGAAACAAGCTCGTCTTTACCAAACTCAAACCGATCGTGGAATACGATTGGTTGGGGTGTCGGTGGTGTGTACCAATCGTGATAATATGTCGTAGCTCTGGCGAGCTGTTTTCCATTGCTGTTCTATCTGTGCAAAAATCAAAGTCGTAAAAGTCATAACATCAACCTGAGTTGATGGTGTCATAAGCTGAGTCAAATGTGACTATTGCAGAACATCCGTTGTGTAACGAACCAATGCCTAATTTTGTTCCGGTAAAGACAGTTGTGAATAGCATAGGAAAGCGGTAGAAACTGCATTATTCGAGCGCTTTCGATTGACGGACAAATTCTTGGAAGTCGCGAATGACTTCTTCAGGGACGTGGTCGAGGAGCACGCTTCGTTCGTCGGCTTTGCTTCGTAGACCAGTAGCCTTTTCATGCTCGGCCTTTTGAGCTTGTAGAGCCGCAAGTGCTTGTTCGAGACGTGTTGGTTTTGGGGAATCGGACAAGTCAGCATCGGCGTCGTCATCAAATTCACCAAGAGGATCGACGATGTGGTTGTAAGAAGCTGGTGGCATGGAAAAGATTTGTTGCAGTTGTTGTTGATGAGATGGTGTTGTCAGAGTCGACGAGAGGCTGTCGAGTCCAGATGTTTCCTTTGTGGTTGTAACCATCTGCGAAAACTCACTCCCACTGACGATCGTCCTTGGCGCGGTAGATGCTGCTGAGCGCGAGGGAATAATCGCATGAGCAGAAAGAGGGTTAGTTTCCATGACCGCTTTGAGGACATTCTCGGCATCGACACGGTACTCGTCGGTGATCTTTGGAAGTGATGATATCTGTGAGGATTTGGGTGCAAACTTAGATAACTGTTCGCCAGCTGAGATGACAACAGCGCCAAAGAGGAGACACATGTAGAACGCGTTCCAGCTGAAGTTGGCATCGGTCTTCGAGTTGCTTGTGGTCGTACTTGGAGCCGGTGGCTTCGGCGTGGCTTGCCGTTGCATCGAATCAAGTTCCTCCATTCTCAGATCATCGGTGCCAATAAGGCTGAACTCGTTCTCCCACTCATCGTCAAAGTTGAAATCATTAAATTCAGATGCCATATTGTTCATGTCGGATGCTGGAGCATATCCACCTATACGGTGTGGTCTATCGAGATGGTGCTCCCGAACGTAATCTTTTAGTGCATTCAGCTGTCGTCTGTAATCTGCCGCTTCAACAGTTTTGGCTCGAATTGCTTCGTCCCTTTCATGTATCAACTGTTTGGCTTGTATCTCGTAGTGTTGTCTTTGTTGCATCCACTGTTCCCTCTCTAGTTGTAATGTATCTTGCATGTGTGTATACCCATCTTCGAGGTCAGTCATTCTCTTCTCAGTCACCTTCTTTTCTTGCTCGAGCTTCTCGGTGTGGGACTTCTTCCGTTGTCGAGAATCGAGGCTAGTGAGAAAGTTAGCACGGACGGGATTAGCCGCAACACGGATCACATACGCTGCTTGTCTGTTCCTCAACAACCGCTTCTGCTGCTTTAGCTCTTTCTTTTCATTGTCGTCCGTCGATGCCTGAATCAATGCATCAATTGTTTGCAGGTTGCGCTCCTTTGGGATTTCAAATCGAGCATTCTTCTTGCGAATCCCATCCGGACGTAAGACCAGCTGGGGCGACACGGGTCGGTACATTGGACTCTGCAGCATAGCAGCTTGCTGTTCTGTGCTATCAGTCGATGTTGCTGAAGCCCATCCCCCCTGGCTTGATTGTGACGGCGACATGGACACAGCGGAGATTGGATCTTGATTGAAGTTGAATCCATGATGTCCCACGTATTGCACTGGATGGCCATATGAATCGACACCGCCGTAGGCTGGAGTTGGTGTGCTCGTACCGGATTGTGGCACGGACCATTGTTGTGGATGTGCATAAGAGGCTGCAAAATTGGGATCAATTCGCATATACGGCTGATGTTGACCCAGTGTATGCGCAGCAGGCATTATAGGGTGAGAATAATGCCTCATTGAATGGTGAGGCTCGTGCCGCCTACCGTGCCACGATTGCTCATTCGTCGGGTAATCATCCTCAACCTTCAACATAGAGGGTCGACGGCTGTGAGAAGGAGCGCCGAAGTCTACAGGTGTTGCAGAAGCGCGAGGCCCCTCTTTGCGGCGATGACCTTGCTCGTTTTCACCCAGACCTGACGGTTTGAAGTCCTCTGACCAGTGATTGTGTTCATAAAACTGATAGGGTTGAGACTGTTGGTAAGACAAGTCCATCGTTTGGTGATAGGCTGAGCGGGCAAAAGGCGGTAAAGGAGTGGGGTAATTCGTCGCACCTCGAAGACTCGCTGTCAACACAGCAATGGGTGCATGGGAGTAGAAACTTCAATGAACCAAATGTGTGAAAAACAACAAAGCGGGAAGCACCGATGTTGATGTATGAAGATGGATGTGCGAGGGTGGGAAGAATAGCTTTTAGTACTAAGGCAGTCTCGGCGGAGGGTTCGGTACGGTACCATACAGAGACCAGGGTAGAGGGTCAGCCGTGGCCTTGTTCGAGTTCCGAGAGGAACGAAACAAGAAAAATGGGGCAGAGACAAAGAACAAGAAGGCGAGCAAACAAATGGAGGAGAGTGGGGAGGATGGAGCAGGGACGGAAACGACCATACGGCAAGCGGCAGGATGAGAGGAAGAGACACGCCCGTGATCAGATTGTAGTGTACCGTAAGGGAGGGAGGGCAGTCTGTGTGCCAGTGTCTCATGAACATTTTTAGGCTGATCGACGCACTGGAGTGGGCGGTCACGATCGCCAGATGACCCATTGACGGCATGAGCCAGTCACCAGTAACGTCCAAGTTGGAGGTCAAGGCCGAGAAAGCGAGCGATGGTGATGGAGTTGTGCTTGAGTGGACTGGCAATCAAGAGCCAATGCATGATGGCGGTCACCTTTATGCGGCCAGCTCTTAGCTTGCAGGAGCTGCTGCAGTTATCTGCCATCCTGACCCAAACAATCTTCGCTCCTCTGTGAAGGCCTTGTTGGGCATATGATACGATCACAAACAAGTTGGAGAAGCTAATGGTTTATTAGATCTCTGGAATGGTGAACAAGACACAGGTTTCATCTCGACTCGCAGGCTCGTAGGACGAGGAAAAGACAGCCAGAGGTTGAGGAAGAAGGAACAGATTGCCAAGAACCGCTCCCGCCTGTTTCCTGTATGGAAACAATACGACCACACAAATACGCTGATTCGTGGCCAAACACCGGCACCAGAATCACGATACCTCGGGAATAGAAGAACCGTCCTTGAAAAGCTTCCCGGGTTCTATCCATCTGCTTGTGGCACGCATCATCTGCAAGTAGCTCTTTGGTCATACCATCTCCTGAACCGTAGCAAACAAAATACGATGAAAGATTGAGGTATGTCGTTACGAGAAGCAGCATCTATCCTTGTGGCTTTGAATCCAGCCAGAATCTTCTCGGTGTGGCTGACTGGGACCCGGTCATCACGATTGTGATAAATTACCGTACAGTACAAGTGCCTACTGTATTTTCTAGGGCAGACCTAAAAGCCCTCGGAACGGGCCACCTCGCATGCTTCCTGCCATAGGCTGTCTCCATGTGCTCTCATCACGAACTGAGACTGAAACAAAAAGCGGTCATGTTCCAGCAATACTTGCCTCATCTTGAAATTACTGCCCAACTTAGTCTCAGCCAGAATACGCCGTTCTCACAATCCAATGTACTTGTCATTGTTACGACCCGAGCCGTGCTCTTTCCGCCCTAATGTGTGGTTTATTGTACACCGACTCTCTGGACTGATGTCATGCCATGTCTAGAAATACATTGCATACCTTGGATTGCGTTCCGCTTCATTCCAAGTTTCCCAAACTGTTCAAGACCGGCAGGCACAGCACCTGGCTACCATTTGTTGCCGGTTTCAAGCTTTTCACAAGGCCTTCGACAAATCCTAGCATAAGGTTCGACCAAAGACATGGAGAGGAGAGTTAGTCTGAGTACCAAATGATCGACCAGGCTTGAGGTCGCGGAAGAAATGCACAAGAAATTCGTGCTTGCTGTTGTAATTGGGTCGCGTTGTTCGGACCACTGCAAACCATTGAATCAATCATCTGTTTCTGGTGGTTTCGTTTTCGTCCTGAGCCAGATCGACGCGATAACCAGTGTACTCGATCAATCGTCCCCCTTTACCCCAGAGCCCTTTGTATTTACACCAGCAGCCTTTCCGTCCACGACAGCTTTCACCTTCCTCGTCGGCCCAATGTTCCAACCCCATCCTCTTAACGTCTTCACCACCTTCGGAAGGACAGCCGCAGTCAGAGGAACCCGAACAAAGATAAAGGACTTGTGAATTGCATAAGCAAGAGCAAGCTGTGTCCAAATACCTACATCGATGTTAGCATAATCTACCACAGAGTATTCTTCAGACTACACATACTTGCATTGTCCCTGGTAGCAGCCTTCTCCGCCTCTTTATACCCATGGTCCTGCACTTGGTAGACGTCCTTACCATTTTCCTCCAGCAATCTCTTTCCATCCTCTGTGGTTGCATCAATATTGTCTGATACCTTCTGCGCTATTTCGCCAATCTGCTCATGAATTGTACCGCTTACAGGCCATTGTAGTAAGGCTTTGACGTTACTCACAATGACATGCTCCCAGTGTCCAATGAGGTCTGTGCCTAAGAGCTTCACAGCGAGAAAGCAGAAGGGAAAATCAAGAGCCGATAAACCTAGGTAAACAAAGAGAGCTGCCCAGCCATAGTCCTTAGACATCTTCTTCATGCGTTGACCGAGGCTAAGCTGGGAGTTTGGTGTCGTGTCGAGCTTACTGTCGGTGCTTTCGCATCGTCGCATCGATGATAGACGAGGAACCAATTGAGTGAGCAGAGGTCTCCGCGAGCCATTGTGTAATAAACGGAGTTGGAGGTTCTGGACAGGTCTTGAGCGGAAGGTTGGCTGTATATCTAACCGGGGAATGAAATGCTGATATTGTGATGACTGTTGAACGGAACTCCTTAGGAGTTGGCGCAACGCTGATCGCTGGCCAACTCGTAGTGCTTCCATCACCTATGTCGTATTCAAACACCGGATAACAAGCAAGGATTCACGAATTCTCTTGTACCTACAATCACAATGATGAGGTCGAGAAAGCTGTGCGTAGCAAGCGAAAATAGGACACCTGCACTTGGACTTTACTGATGCGCAGGCGGAATGATTTCATGCTTGGAACTGCTTCGGCCCTGCTGATCCGGTCATCAACCACCTGTCGGGACATGCGCACAATCAATATGGCCATCTGACCAGACATTTAGATGTCACAATCGGCCATTTTGAGCATGCCTTAAGGCTTTCCATGCAATGTTCTGCATCACCTTACCATTTGATAGCTGCATATCTTACCGTTCAGTATGAATGGTTGATAGTTGGCGAGATGCCACATTCGTATTCGAATTGCACTAATTGTTGCCTTCGATACTTTGTTACCTCCTGTTCAAGTATACGGTGAGTCCGATGTCCACGATTCGTAACGATGCAGATCCATGCGGACACAGAGAGCATTAACCACGACAACATCGAAGCGTGCCTCAGGCACATCACATTTGAAGACTCACAAGCCGGTAATGAACGTGAAGCACTCATCGAAGTTAACACAGGCTTCCATCTTCGTCCACCGAGACCTCCCCACGAACTCCAGTCCTACTACACACCAGAAGATGATCTCTTCCAGACCATCCACATGGGGGCCGCCGCCGTTGACAAATCACGCTGGAAACTGGTCATCGACGGCTTAGTCGAGAAGCCCCTCTCAATAACCTGGAACCAACTGATACACCTCCCTAAAGAAGATACCACAGCATTCCACGAATGTTACGGCAGCCCAATCAAACCACCAGTAGAGAATCTCTGGCGCATCGGAAACGTTGTCTGGTCCGGCGTACCGCTTCAACTACTGCTCGACATAGCCAAGCCAAAATCTGAGGCCAAATACGTCTGGTCCGACGGCCTAGAACACGGCTCATTCTCCGGGACCAAGGCGGACAGATACCAGAAGGACATGCCACTGAGCAAAGCACTATCCGGCGGCGTATTGGTAGCGTACGAAATGAACGGTGAGCCACTAGGAAAGGAGAGAGGCGGCCCTGTCAGGCTTGTTGTCCCTGGGTTTTTTGGCACGAACTCAACAAAGTGGTTGTGCCGCCTGTCGTTGCAGGAGACGCGGAGCAGAAGTCCTTTCACAACAATCTACTACAACGAGATCGACCCCTCTGATCCGGACCAGCAGCGCAAGCGGCCGTGTTGGGAAGTCGAGCCAAACTCGTTTCTGCTGACTAAGCCAGCCAGCGAAGGTGAGGTCCAAGGACCGCACGTGACTGTGACTGGGAGAGCCTGGGCTGCGCTTGGGATTCAGAAGGTGAGTATCAGCGTGCTCCATGATGGGGTGTGGATTGAGAGAGCAGTTGTGCCACTGAAGCCGCGATCGCAATACGAGTGGCAGTTCTTCGAAGGTCAATTGAGCTTGCTTCCTGGCAGGCATCGAATTATGGCTCAGGCGACTGATTTGGCGGGTACCACTCAGCCGATCAGTGGACGTAGGAACCATGCACATCAGATTGAGGTGGCAGTCAATTAGTAGCAGAACCATGGACGCTAAACAGTACCATCGAATTCATATCGTAATTTTCAGTTGGCTCTTGAGTAGAGTCCTCCCATCTCATCAACATAATAAATATCGATTTTCAGAGCTCTTTCGATGCGTACATAGAAATTTGGACGAGAAGGTACAGTATGAGCGGCTATGGCAAGGCCAGCTACAAAGACTTGACTATATTCAAGGATGAATTATTTCCCCATCCTCTCACAGTAAAATGGCTTCTAGTAAGCACTATAAAGTGGGCTTTTGAGTGCCAAACCGTGCACGACGACGACGACGACGACGACGACGAAGAAGAAGAAGAAGAAGAACGCTTCGGCCCTCGAAGATGAGGTAGCTCCTCAAACAGCCAGAAAGAAACAGAACGTCGAGAAATCTTCAGGCAGAGATAACAATATCCCGCTTCCCCCTTCCCCCTTCACCCTTCACCCCCAACCTCCCTTCCCCCTCCCCTCGGGGACGTCACGGATGCAAAGAAAAAGGGAACCGATTCGGAAACAAAATAGAAGTAGAAGAGAGAGAGAAAAGAGGGTCCAATGAGAGACTGAACTACCGTAGATGTGAGTAGAAACGGAACGGGTTGCAAGATGCATTATTGTAAGTGAAGGAGTGCAACGAAACCCACGAGGTGCCCCTATCTCACAAGTACGATAGACGTCGGCTTGCAGAGTTCCTCCGGGACGTATGTGAAAGGACCGACCGGCGCTAACATTTTGTCAGCAAGAGAAACAAAAGAGCACGAAAGTCCGCTGCGTTGACAGAGTGTGAGATGTATATACGTACCTCCATCGTCGTGAAGACAGCTCGTCCAAGTTCCGTACACACAGCCCGATCGAACGCCTCCAGGCTGAACACCCTCAAGCAGCCATTGGTCACTGCCGCTATACCTATGTATGGTTAGCACCTACCCCGAAGACCAGCAGAAACTGTTGACTTACCTGACAATATATCGCCATCGCACCTCTTTCCCACCAGGGGCCAGACAAGCCATACCGCGAATGAAGGTAGCCATCTGAAAGTCACAGCTCCTGGAGATGCCTGAGAAATATAATGGCGGTAGGTCCTCGCAAATAGGGAGGTTGGTATGCAGCTTTGGATCGTCTTTCAACGCCATGTTCAGCTGCAATTCCAGCTTCATTAGCCCTCCACATGACTCGGGTCCGTCCTCAAGCGTCGGCCGATTACTCGCGGCGCGAAATGTATTAAACTCCACCAGACCCTCCCAGTGCATGAAAACGTAGGTCCCCATCCATGTCCCCTGAGCCCTTGCCCAGTCCTCTGGTTGTGTCGGATCAGACAGTGTTCGATAAGGGAAAGAAAAACAGAATCCCTGCGGCAAAGTCATTCTGCCACGGATCGCCATAGTGAATTGTCTCACGACAACCACACAAATCGACTCCAGTCTTCTCCAGTCGACCTCGCCAGACCCATCAACCTTCAGCGGACCCCACTCGTTCCTCGGCTCCGTCAATTCCCAATCGTAAGTCACACGTCTCGCCCTCGCGAGCGCTTTTTCATCCTTCTCTTCTCGTTGTGTCAGCCCACAGAGCACATGCAGCCGACTCCCAGCCTCGGATCTGACAAGCTTATCCCATTGCACCGTAGCTTGCGACCTCGTGTTTGGTCTACCGGGACTATGCCACCCGCCCGGCATGCTCACCGCTGCATCACTCACACCATACCTATAGCCGGTATTCTTCTTCACCACACTCGCCGGAAGTCCTCTGACCAAACCATCGAACTCCGTAGTAAAATCATAATTAGTAGGCAGCAAGGCAAGATTCTTCGATAACTCCCGATCATCAACCTCAGCTCTCTTCCCCGCCCGAACTTCCTCAGGCGTCGGACAGATCTTCGCCGTATCAACAATCTCTAACAACGTCTCAAGGACCCGCAAAGTCTCGC
>Ga0115845_100111_pt1 | contig 14920 bp, 3 predicted proteins | sample InSIn1SAF170_2_FD_83859 | JGI IMG/M metagenome (GOLD analysis project Ga0115845, IMG submission 83859) | reverse complement strand
GATTATGATGATAAGTTTGTTGATGCTGATGATGATTATGATTATGAAATCCACTAAGTAAACTAGCCTTAAGGGTCTCTCTCCATTTATTCTTGTCCTTAAACCCTACACAACATGTTGAACTAGAAACCAAAGCTGAAGATGAAGAAGCAACAGCTGAAGGATTTCCATTTGCATTGTTCATCATCTCACCATCTTCTCTTTCACCAACACAACAACCCGAACAACAGCAACAATTGCAGCTGCTCCCATTATTTGAGACACCCTCACCAATCTCACCACATTTTCCATTTGACATCTGTTCTTCATTTTCACTCTGATTATTTGTTTGCTGACACGTTCCACTTGGACCCTCGTCTCCTCCTGCGTAACATTTGGTTCCTTGAAGAGGATTTATTGTTAAATCTTGTGAATTTTTCCTAGCGGCGGCAGAGGCTGCCAACATCATCATTGTATTATTAGTCCTTTGACAATTCAACTCATTTTCTTCAATCTCCTGTTTTGTACTTCGAATAAGTAAATTCTCAACTTCTAAATTCAACTGGTCTAAAACCCTGTCATGTTTTTGTTGCACTTGAACGACCTCTGCGAGAATGTCATCTGTACTAGAAAAACTTTTAAAGTGGCGGGGAGCTCCTACAGGTGGTCCAGGTGAGTTTCTACTTATTTCACTAGTGGGGTCACTAGGATCTCCAATATCTGGTTCAGATTTTTTAGGGTCACTATTTGTTGTGGTGGTTCCAACATCATCATAATTTGGGTGAACACTATCATATTCATAATTATCGTCTGGACTACTACTACTATTTACACTGCCTCCACCCCCACCTCCGATATTTTTACTATTCGATATTAAATTTGGTTCGTTTGTACTTGTACTTGGTTCAGAATTTAGTAAACTTGCACTATTCATGTAGCGGGCGACATCTTGAATTTCTTCGTATTCGTTTTCGCTAACATCTTCATCATCCGAACTACCCCCAACATTTGTTGTCCTGGTTCCCGTCGTCGTCGTTGCAGTTCTTAAAGATGGCGGTATACCTTGTAAACTACTCGAATTGCTTAGAGACTGATGTAATATAACTTTGTTTGGAAATTCGGTTCCGTTAAAACCCAAATATGGATTGGTGCGAGAGTGATTGGGTTGAAATTGAAGAAGTTGATTATGATGTGGATTATATCCACCGTTTCTATGAAATATTAGGTCGTCTTGTACAATATTACCGTCGTATACATAAGAGTAGGGGTCGTAGTCGGGATTATTTGGCTCGTTTGATGATGATGCTCCGAATATTATTGGATGTCGGCTTCCTTGTAGTCGACTTTGATTTTGGAAGTCGGATGACGTTGTTTGATAGTTGGGGTGATGGTAGTGATTTGTTGTGGAATTGGAAGAGGTAAATTGTTGAATTTGTTGATTTTGTTGAAGATTTGGGAGGGTTGGGTTTTTAATACTGTTTATTTGTTGGTGGAGATGGGATTGAAGTTGTTGGCTTTGGGAGGTATGGGGAAGGTGGGAAGGAGGAGGATGATGAGAATGATGAAAGATAAATGGTTGTTTTAAATCTTCAATGTAACCTTCATCAAGTCCTTCCACCTGTAAAAATAATAAATAATTGTGAAATAATTAGAAAACTAATATTTATACAAAATGGCGTTTAAGTCACTCAAAAAATAAAATTTTAACTAAAATTAATTATTTGGCGTTATTTTTCTCCTTAAAATTATTTCAAAGTTTAATTCGATTATAACATCAAATTTTTATGATATTTGTATGACTTTAAGTCATTTAAAATAATTTGTAGTTTGAGTTCAAATTTTAAACAGTAATAATCTTTAACTCATCATTATAATTTTACATACGATTGATTTTTTTTTCTGGTTGAGTTTACGATTATGCATAAAACTCACTCATTAAATATTAGACGAGTGACTTTATGATGAGACACACAACAATTGGATCGTTTAAAAAAAGTTTTACGAGTTGTGACTGTAGTGAGATGACAAGACAGAAAGGTATTCTATGCAAATATTTTAAGTACTTTTTTAACTTTAGTATTTTCTTAAGATTATCCTGCTTCAATGCAGTGACATGCACACGATGAGTCTGGTTTCTAAGTAAATAAATGAAATAATATTCCATGATTCATAAACTCTTTAAAAAATTTAAGAGCTGAATCGTTTTTACTGTTCGGTGATCAATATAAACAAGCGCTTTCTTTGTGACTTAAGTTGAGTGAGTAAAATGCTTTGTTTGTCTGTTAGAAATGACACAACGAAAAGGTATGCCCTAACACAACACATGTCTTATTTTGGACGGAAATTTTTCGCAAATAAATAAATACGAGGTTATGTTAAAAACAAGTATAAAAATGTAGAGCTCAACCAAAATAAACGTTTGTGATATTTAAAAAAAACTGACAAGAAAAGAAGTTGAAACTTGGTCTGAATTTTCGGTATGGGTTATTATTATGTAAACATGTCTTTTCTCACTTTGGCACGGTTTCCTTTTTCAATATTGACTGTTATAATTTTTTGCAAAAACGTAAATCACCTTGAGTCATCTAGTTGTCTGCGGCATTTTTTTTCTTTTACAAAAAAAATACATTTTTGATAAACGCAGAAAATAAAATTGGAAAGCTGTTATACATAAGCTTCAATTTTACTTCACTGCTTGCAAAAAATTTGTGCAAATAATCGATCGAAAGGTATCAGCTCTGGTCTTTTCTAAAAATAGAAATAAATATGTGTACCAAAAATTTCAGCTAAAATAATTGACTTATTTGAGTCAAGGTTTTTCAGAGAATTTTTATACAAGAAGTTGTGTCACTAAAATAGCTAGTTTTTTTTTAAAAAAAACTTAATTATTTATCCATAAATTAAACACAATTGTTTAATGCAAAAAATTTTTAAAGTCACGAAATATTAACACAAAATGTCTACCTCGAGCATTTACTTGACACGCTAAAAACAACAGAATTCTTAGAAACCGCAAAAAACTAAATGACAGTAATTTAACAAAACTTAATTATTTCCTCTACACCAATTATTTCACTAAATTCCGGAAAATTTACTTTATAAATTTGAAAAATATTGGAATTCAGTAAAAAACATTACGAAGCACTAAACTCTTAAAATGAACATTCGATTAACGTAAACTGTATGTAACTTTTTTTAGTCAAAAAGTATTATATTTCACACAAATCACAATTCAAGTAATTACCAACTTCCACACAACCTTAATCACCGTATTATTCTTAACTGTCAAAGAATGCTATTATTATCTTCAATTAATCGATTATTGAACAAATTAAACTCCAATTATTTTCTATTTTTTGACGTATAACTACCGGAATTCGTAAAATTTTAATTGCTCAAGAAAACCATTACATTAAACTGTAATTGTTGTCCATTTCCGTTTATTTTTGGATCAAATCAATAATGTCACATAAATTTCTCAAAAAATAATTATGCTCTCAAACTTACTCAAAACAAAACTACACACTAATTCCAAATATCTATTTTTTGTGCACGTTATTTTTTTACCGGAACAACTGCACTCTTAAAATCTAGATCAAATACTATGCATTTACCTTACTAATCCAATTAAAATATCTACTGAATTATATGTCCTTTGTGGTTTTTTCCACTTGACTCACACGCAAGGCTTCCTCTATAATCCCAACACTTCTTATTTTTCCCCATATGCATTTGTATGGCTACAACGGCTCCCAAACAAAATAATGTTGTGCACAAGCCAGCGACAAAACTCGAAATGATTTTTTTCCAGTAGCAAATAAAGCCATGAGCTATAAAGCTACACATTTTGTGTAATTTTCATTACTTTAATGAAAAATACATGTAGTCTAGTCTAAATTATATTGCTACTCTTCTAATTCTAATGAAAAGGTATACAGAAATAGTATACTAATCAATTTCATACGATCGAACGGGCTAAAACCCTGTCAACCTTTTATTTTCTCTACATCTTTTGTCTTCTTGTCATTCCCAAAAATAAAAGGGAAATTTTTCCCAATTTTATTTTAAATTTTTCACTGAATTCATTTTGTATGGTAGCTTTGTTGTACATTATGACATTTGATTTATTACTATTGTTGTGACGAAAAGGGATGCAATTTAGAGAATCAACCGCAAAATTTTTAAAGGACAATTGGTAATTCAAGGTAAAACTAATTGAATATTTTATATTGGTGCAATATATCATTCTAAAATATTGGTATATAATTAGAATCTAAAATATATCGATTTTAAGATATATTTTGTTTGTATGATTATTACTAAACATTTTACATTTATTTCTAATGAGTACTTATAATTTATAAAGTTTGTATAATAATTTTTGTTAAAATTCGATATACTTTGACGTCATTTCAGAGAAAAACATAATAGGCATAATTTTTAATTAAAAATTCAATGTCGATACTAAATCGATTTTTCTGTTTAAGACGGAATCTAAGTATATTTGGCTTTTAGTAAATTAATAAATGGGCAAGGACAAAAGGTCAGCCCACCAACAGCACCGCTGGGAATAGTCTAAAGGTACATTAGTCATCAAACAAAACAGACAGACAGACAAGTAAAGGTGCTATATGGCTTTGTAAATAATATAGTTGCATTGTGTTACGCACGTATTACTCATACACGTACATAATCATCAGAAAACATGCAACATGAATTGGTAATGATGCCAAATGTCAATTTTAAGTAAAGGAGAAAATATTCTACTGATATGCACTAGAGTATACAGATAGATATGTTGAGTTTTTTTAAAAACGAGACTTGTAAAAACGAATGAGTAAAGTTCTTTTTTAAAAGCATCTCTGTGTGTGTTCCCATCATTTTAACGTCGTCACATAAAAAATCGTATGAATGAATGTTCGACTGCGTAAAACCTTTCTTACCAAAAAATAAAATTATTTCTTAAAATTCTTAAGCTTTCTTAAAGGTTGCATGCATCCTAAAATATTCTTGTATGGCTTTGTGTTTGTGTATGAAAAAATGATTATAGTATAGTTTATGCGTGCATTTATTCATAAGTCACTAAGTTTTTCGTGTGCAGGTGAACAAAATCAGGAACACTGAAACAAAAATTCGTCTTGAAAAATATACGGGTCTTAAAAATGCTTACAAATTGGGCATGTACGTATTATACAAAATTTAATAGATAGAAATTATGTTCATACAGAAAAATATTTTTGCATTCAATACATGTCTGATATATACGCCACCATGATTTTTTAAAGACAATTTTAAATGATGAATACATACTCTGGAAAAATCGTGCTCTTTGGGCTTTTTTTTCAAGCTGTCATTATAATTAATGGGAAATATCTATATGTAAAAAAATTGGTTTAAGTTATGCCGGATGAATAAACTGTGTAGTATTTTTTGTTGTGGTGTATTGGAATATTTTTATAGTTGATATGATATAAATCATGCATTGTTCTTTTTTGTCTGTATTGCAATAGATAGATAATATTGTCTAGTCTCGGCATGTGTATCAAATATTTGTTCATTGCAGGTTTTAAGTTAAGCAAACAAGAAGGTATCTAGAGAATAAAAATTGTTTGATTGCTCAATCGACTTCAGCTGGTTTTTTACTATTTGTTTAATTTAAGCGCCACATAATATATTTATTTTTAATTTTAACAGATAAATTTATCAAACCAACAGATTAGATTGTAGCAAAAGGATTAAATAATTTATGGGAATTTTATTCTGAGAGAGTTGATTAGTTCAAAAGAAGATCTCAATTTTAAAAAAATTGAAACAATCATGAAAAATTAGATTCTTATCGAAACATTCGTTAGCACGTATTTATGAAGATGATTTGATTATCAGTTCTTTAAAACTAAAAAACGAAAGGGTAAGTGACCCAGCCCTTTAAAATAGAAGATTTGTTTGATAAAAATGCAAAACAAGCTATAAATAATGGGAGGTGACTTGAAACTCAATCTACCCAATAAAAAAATGTGTCTTAAGCTTGTCAAATAAATTTCGGCGTCAAGTTTTAAAATTTAAGAACTTTTCAAATTGGAGTAAAATAATTTTTGCAAAGAAAGTTTACCTGATCCAAATCCTTATTTTCGGTTAAAAGATGCCAAACTGGATTTCCCTGTTTAAAATGTTGATTGGATGATGTCAACGCCACTGAATTATTTCTTTGCTGCTGCTGTAAAAGTTGAGCTTCCAAAAGTGACCCATTCCCATTACTAATATTTTTACTATTACTTGACGACTGTAAAGGTAAACCGTAATGATGATGATCAGGAAGCCCAGGATGAATATTTGAAATTGGTCCACTAGCTTGCTGAACTCCACCCCCTGAAGAATTTGAACTATTTATTAGAAGCCTTTGTTGTAAAAGTAAACGTTGCTGCTGCCTTTCATGGTTCTGGTACTGGTGAAGTTGGTGAAGCTGATGATGATGAGATGCCGGGTTCTCCAAAGCTAGTGACCTTCCATTATTATTGGATGGACCAGTTTGTTTTTGAAATTGCAGTTGTCTCTGATGGTAACCCCCTCCTCCTGAGCTAGTACTAAGATGACTGGGATGATGAAAATGTTGACGAAAATTTGTCCCGTTTGCATTTTGTTGCGAATTTTGCTGGGAATTGTGATAATTAGCGAGAGCTTGAGCAAATAAAGGTTGATTGGCTTGGTGATGAGGCACTTGTAACGGGAATGGAAGAGATGATGATGTCGAGGTAGATGATGATGTTGATGAGATATTATTTGAATGTTGGGAAGAGTTTCGGTTAATTAGGGAAACTGAATTAATTGGATGATGTTGATTTTGTACTGATGAGGAAATATAAGGTGAGGGTGTGGAGGATGTAGATAGGAGTCCACTTGTTACTGTGGTGTCACCAAGAGAAGATGAGGTTAGAGGATATTGGCTTGTTGGATATTGGGAGACTGCAACGTCGTTAGAAGATTTTATGGTGGGGTCGAGAGGAAATTTAGATTTTCTGTAGGGGGATGCCGTGTAGCGGACGGAGAAGGGCCAGCTTTGGGGATCTTCCAGGCCTCCATTGTACGACATGGTTGGGTAGGATATATTCTGTGAAAAAAAATATAAAAAATATTTTTTAGGACTTTAAAGTCGTTCAAATTTTTTTTTTCTTGTGATGTAACTTTGTTTCTTTTCGTGCGAAATGGTTTAGTCATGAAAATTCGTGAGGACAATTAAATTCGAATGGGTGTATACAGGTAGCGAGCGAGTTTAGTGATTTTAGGATTATAATTAGATGTTATTTTGAGATGAATTACGTAAGTTGGAAGAAGTGTTGCATATGTGGATTTTTTATGAATACGTGACTAATCAGTGGCAAAAAATATAAGATGTTGTTTAGGATAAAAATTTTGCTAATCTAGTGGTTTTTTTGGTTTGTTAATAAGTTATGTAAAATTAGAACTTCTAAAAAATAAAGTAGCTGGTTTTAAATATAACGCGGACGGCAAAAAACGGCGTGTTTTTTTATTACACGTTTGTATTTTAACAAGTTTACATGACGTCTAAGTTTTGCAAAGGTTGACATTTACGTTTTAATGATTTACGAATTTTTTTCTTTGCGAAACTTTGAAGTCGAAATTTTAAATTCGTGAGAATTATTAAGAAAATGAATTATATTTAAATTCATTGTGGTTTGTTAGCATGTGTCAAAAAGAGGTCTGAAGAATGTATTTAGCGGTCGTGAACTTTCACAAGAGACTCAGTGGGAGGTAAAATATCAAAGTGTAAGCCGACTAAGTAACAAACTATATTGAAATTGGCTAAAAGTCACGTTTCATTTCCTTTACGTTTCTTACAGAAAAAAAGTATGTGTGATGTTTTTAGATATTGAGTTTCTTGACAAACCGAACAAGAAAAAGAGTTATCTGAACGTCTACTCATGAACTCTATGACTGCTGGAAAATTTTTAAACAAGTTTATTGATAATATTTTTAGATTTATTTTTTTTATTTTTTGACAAATAATTTGAAAAAATGTGAGTAAATTCATAGTCGTTTAAAAATATTTAAAGAATCGCAAAGTTTTATAATGTAACGTTTTATTCGTTTTGTGCACAATTATGAGCAAATGTTTCAAACAAAATTATCTCTTAAATACCGTTTACATTTAAACATAATTTGCATATAAATAAGCTCTTTAACACAAAAGATGCTGACATTGTATATATTCAAAAAACACTGTTATTTCCTAGATTTCCGCATTTTTAATAATAGGATTACCGTCAAATGTAACTTTTTTTTCTCAATTTCGGTTTAAATTCAAAGAAACTCATAAAAAATATATAATGATGCATAATAAGTATTCATTTTCTTTTTTACAACAAAATTGTTTTCGTTTTTTCGGAAAGATGCAAAAAGGAGAAAAAAGTACGTTCATTTCTGTATAATTTAAAAGTCTGCAGAAAAGAATTCTTTCATGATTTTTTTTTTCATTTCCTTTTTTTATTTTACCTGTCCGTCAGACAACGAAACACCCCCAACCATTTTTTCTAAATAAATATATGTGCAAACTAAAATGAAAATTACAATCTCTTTTCAACAAAATTTGTTGTACTGTTATGCAATTCTCATCATTTTACATTTTACCTAAAAACTTGTAAACTTTTACTATAAATTGATATAGCTGCACTAAATTACACGCCATTTTCCAAAACTAACGATTTATTTTTTCTTAAAAACAATTTTGTACAGAAGGGTGGATAGATAGTGTTTGTGTTCATGTCTGGTCTACAGTTTAGGGAAATTGGATAGATTTTCTAAATCCCATTTATCATTTGCTTTACAAGTTGTTCTGCCAAGAGAAATGAGCTTTGTTTCTTTTTTTCTGCATTTTAATATGTAATTGTAAAGTGCTAGGTAAGCAGTTATGCATATATTTGCCAAAAAAATATACGTTGTATCTTTACGAAATACGAGCCACTGCATTTATTTTAAAGATGAACCACTTTGCATCCTTTTTACTACAAAATGAACAACTTTGCTTAAAGACCTTCGCATGTTTTTCTACTACCGTTTTTTTATAGCCGATTAAAATTCTACGTATTATATTATGCCTAATTTGCAGGTAAATAAATACGTAATAGGTAGTTTAGGTTGGTAGCGAAGAAAAGGTACGAGGAAAAAATTAGTGGGGAAGGCTTACAATGAACTAAATTGTTACACAAAAACAATGTTTGGCATGAATTTTATGTTGGAAATTAGATAGAATACTAAACTGTTTGTTGAAAAATTTCGTAAGAACCCAAAACTAAATTGACGAGAATAGCCAATCATTTTAAAATGTTCTTTCTATTTTAAAATTCAACAAAATTGTTACGTTAAAACTTTTATCGAAATATTTTAATTACTCCAAATATTTGTAATACAATTATTTTAATTTTATTAATTTTATTGTCTAAATATTTGTTTATCAAAATAAATCACAAAAAATTCCAAAGTCCACCAAGAAATTTTCCATTCAGAATTTTTTCCCAAAGCCTTCTTTAAAAATTCTCTTTACCTTTTTCCCATTTTATTGCCTTGCTTTAGCAATATTCTAGCACTTCATCATAATAAAAATAATCATAAAAATAATGACGTGTCCCATCATCAGCCAACTCACTTTATTCTTTGAAACTATTCGTCAGATTATGAAAGAAAGATGGTTATTGCCACAATATTTTCTTTGTTTGAGTGTTAAAATTATTTACAGAATTTCTAACACAACAACATATTTGAATAGTGATCATCATCAAACATCCGACAAAAAAAATTGAAGTCGAAAGAGAAGAAAAAAGCAATAAATAGTTGGTCTGATGAGATGTAAGGGCCGAAGGTGAATATTTTTATGACTTTTTAGTCCACCAATATTATTATATGAATATGAAAATGCTCATAACTTCAGGGGAAAAAAATTTATATGACCAAAAGTAAGTCCACTACTTACCTTGAAGCGGTACAGAAAAAAAATAAAGTAAAATTGTGAATGGCTTTGAAAAGGTACAAAATGGTGTAAGCAGCAGTAAAAGCCATTAGTAAAGTCATCATAACTTTTCTAAAGGTCTACACATGTATATATTACTATTATCACAAAAGAGAACAAAGTGGAAAATATAAATATTGCTTTTGATTATGTTGTACACCTATCATTAATATTTTTGTTTAAGAAAAATATACAATTCAAAAAAAATTACTGGAGGCTTCGAAAAAAAATTGTATTATGTAAATTTTCAAGCATGAAAAATTAATATTGGCATCAAAGTCATTCAAAAACTTTAGAAATTTTGGAAAAAATTTTAGGTGGACAAATCTGTCATAAAATTTGATGGATTATGACAAATTTATTTGACATAATATAAATATTTTTGGTCAACAAAGCCATAATTTTAGATAAAATTAGGTGCCAAAATAATTAAACTCAATATAAAAATTTTAATGCATAAATCATGTCATATATTTTTGTTTAGAAGGTTGAGTGAGAAGTTTATTAATAAGTTATCATAAAAATGTTGTAAAATTTGTGGGTTTTACAAAAGAGAGATATGATTAGGTTTTAATAAATACGAAATTTGTACTTACTGTCTATTTATAACTTTTACCCAACCCATTTTACAGAAAACTATTTCCTATTTATCGTATTTGACGTCTGGAGCTTCACTCCACCTTCTTCTACCACTTAATACGATAAGTTGTGAATGTTAGTGTGAAAATATTTTAACAAGTTTCTACACAAATTTTTTCTCACGGAGTTTTAGTCTTGCATACCAAAAGTTTCCGGTTTTAACAAGGTACTTCTTATATAAAATGCATTTTGTGGGTGGATAATTCCACCTACACTTTTAACAAAAAACGGCATATCTATCTGGATTTTTCAGAGCCGATGGCTATTATCAAAGTAGTTATTTTTATTTATTTCTCCCGGGAAAAGTAAAACTGTACTTTAATTTATAAATATTTTTTTACGTACGTAAATATGGATAAAAAATAATGTTGCATTCCTGAACAGTGCATAAAATATAATATATTGTTTAACAATTAGAAGGAATGTGACACCTGTGTGAAGAAAAGGAAAAAGACTTGAATGTCTTTGTAAATATTTTTCTTTAGTAAACAAAATGCATATAAAATACTTTAAGGGATTTACAAAAGTAAATATAGGCATTCAACTCATGCAAAAATAAATAAAGGTTCTTTGGTAAAAATTCCTTCATAAAAAAAATAATCCTTTTTTTGTATTTGATATAAAGAATGCATCATCATTCATCTACACTGACTTGTTTACTTCCTTTTTTTAAATGAGTGGTTATTTGCTTGTGTGAAGGAATGTCCGTTATAGTATGACGTCAATAAGGTGTAAAATTCATAAAAATGGATATTTATACAGAAAACTATGTGTATTTAACAATTTTTTGCTTATCTGACTTGATAGCTTAGCTTTTAAGACAAAGTCAAGGATATTTCTAGTAAAGCGTGTCTAAATTATTTTTTCAAGGGAACACTGCTTTATTTTAATCTAACGTATTAGTTTTACGAAAAAGATTATTAATTATTTTAATGTTTTAACTGATAAAACGTAAGCGAAGATAAGCAATTTATAAATTTAAGAAACGTGGTATAAATTTTTTAAGAGTTTTTAATCATATTTAGTACTTAAGTAATTAAAATTCTTGTGCCAAAAACGTAAAATGTAATAAATCATTTTTGTAAAGGAAAGCGTTTTTAAAATAAAATCTAAACAAAATTCCTAATAAATCTGATTTGCACGTGAGAAGCATCTTCAAAAAAATGATGTGCAATACCAGAAATTTGTTTTAATGTTTTGTTGTTATTTTTTGTAAATGTTTGACGTCAGATAAAAAGATTTTTTATTTTTTTAAATTTCTTTCTCCTGTTTTCTATAACCTTTTATAGTTTATCTATTTAAAAGTTTTTTGGATTAGAAAATATTTTATCGGTCAAAGTGAAATTTTTTTGGGTGAATCATAACGGCGTGCTTGTAAAGTAGGCAAAACAAAAATATTTGTTACAAATTGCAACATTAAAAATAATCAGTAAATCAGTAAAGAAGAAAATTGTTTTTAGGCCTACGCCTTATTTTAGTATTCTTGCCATTCGTTTTTTTTATATAATTAGCAGTGTCCTCAGTTCTCACATTGCACGTGTTTCTCTGACGATCCGCCTACCGCCGCCTTTTTCAGATATTAAGCGACGGTGATATTTTTATTGCAGTGGAATGTTAATAAAGTTGAATGTCATATTTTTATGATTTTTTCTTAGTGTTATTGCTATCATTATTACTTTTTGGTATAACATTATGATTGACAAAGTTTGATAAAAAATCAAAGTTGGTAAGGTGTGAAGTCAAATTTGAATTGAATGAAATATTGACTACGAGATTTGATATTTGAAAATTTCAATGTTTTTTTTCAAGATTAACGGTTATATGCGTAGAACTTCGAGTTGTGCAATAATTTTTTTGTGAATGGTGCCAAAAGGGTGGTCGATTTGTTTTTAGCACCTTAACAAATCAAAGTTCTTATTAAAGCCAACTTATCTGATTTTTTTAAATTGTTTTTTATGATCTTGAAAATTTTGCTATTGGCTGTTATGTCTTTCACTTCACGTGTAAATTTGCAAAGTTTATTGATATGAGTCACTAGATTCCAAGTTTCATTGGAAAGTGTTTTTAATAAAAAATAACTGTGTAAAATAATTTGTAAAAATGGGTTCTAAAATTAAATAAGAATTACGCCATTTAGCTTATTTTAAAATTCTAAGGTAAATTCAAACGTAAAAATCGTAAAGCAACAATATATATTTTTGTCCCTAAATATCACCAAAATTTATTATCAAAAGCTCATTACAATATATTATGCATTTAAAGCGACAAGTGATCAAAAACAGGATGATTATGATGATCCTCTCAACTGTTTGCAAGTTACTGTGATAACATCTCTTCATATTTCATAGCTTCTGAAAAAACTCGCACTTTGTTTTTTTTCGCGTGAGTGCGGAGTCATCATCATTTATTACAAAACATAATACGCACAATAGAATAGAACATGTTATGTGTCATCCCATCATCATCATCCCAATAAGCTAATAAATTTGCATATAATATGCATTTGAAATTAAAAACGTGTACATTGTTTTTTGTCTAGTTTCAAATGTCAGATTTGACAGAGATAAGAACTCATTGTTTCCTTCCTACACGTTTCAGTGTAACGTAACACGTTTTATTAATTATAAGCTTTAATTTGATACTTGGGACATTGTGTGACTCATGCTATGATCTTTGCCAAGTTTTTTTTTGCAGGAAAAAATTTTTAGTCCTCAAAATTCAGCAAATTTACAAAGTTGAGGATGACACAATGCACAAGCTCATTATTAGGTAATCTTTTGTAAAAATTATAACCTGACGGAAGGAAATATAATACTTTGTATAAAAAATCATGTCGCTAATTTTTTTGAAATATTTATTCAAAAACGTGATACAACATCAAAGCCTAGCATTTACCATCTGTCTGGATTAGAAATGTAAGAAAGCGGACTTTTGCAGATTTTTGACACATTCTTCCGCCAGATATGTATATATTTTTTATTAATTTTAAAAAATATGTCTCGATATTTAATTTTTAAAAGATTTTATGATGTTTTTCCTTTTAAAAAATGAGTGATCAAATAAAGTTTGTAAAACAACTTAAGAAACTATTTATTTTGATCAAACAACTTGATAAGTAGACACCAATTTAGTAAACGTGTTAAGAAACACTTGCAATATTTGTAAATTACGTGAAACATGAGATTACTGCAAAAATATCAGTTTCCATTATTTGCATAAATTAGAATCAAATTTCAATTACTGGCTATACTTTTTTCCTTTAGTTGACTTAAAAAGATAAATGGTACTCAACTTTTACAAAAACACACAATAAACTAATTTTTATTTATTGGGTTACTAAAGTCATTTGTAGACAACGTGCTAAACATGCTGTAAATTTGCAAAAGATAAAAGATGCGCAGGTAAACACAATAAAGTTTACTTTCTTGACAGCTGACTTTTTTGAGTGGCAGACAAGTTGACATAAAAACTTGCGTTAAAAAAGGAAATGGGAAATAAATTTTCAAAAGAATACTAACCAAATTACTTTGTAAGGATATTTGACCGTTAGCTTAATTCAGTATTCTTTCTTGTACGACTGTCTATCTTTTCACAGAGATTTTTTTAAACAATTTCAATTAAAATGACAACCTTATTTCTATTTTGTCAATTTACAGATTTTTTTAATTAAAAAAATAGATAGAGACCTCAAAACGTCACAATTTTTTCTTCGATTAAACCTTGCAAAAAAAACCAGAAATTTCTAACAAATTTACATCCATTCACAAAAAAAAATCTTTACAAACTTTGAAGTATAGCAAAAAAATAATAAACATGATTTTAAGTGTAAATCTTTAACGTCACCTAAAAAAATAGCTCAACACCCTTTTATATCTCTAGTCTTGTCACCGACTTACTTCTTTTCACTATTAAAATCAAACCACATCTAAACTTTCACGACACAAACATATATTTTTTGATAACGATTATGGCATGACATGTCCTTAAAAAATTGTGCATTTTTTTCTCGCTCGCTCACATTTTTTCTCAATTGACTTGAATAGCCAAAGAAAAAAAAAATCAAGTTTATTTTTTCAACTGTTGTATTTGTACACCGCATGGCACCGATACTGACAACAAAAATGATTTTTATCTTGGGCACTGCAGTGACTGAGCATTGTTGTATTATTATAGCCATTGGCTTATTTATACCTTTTTGTGATTTTATTCGATAGGATTATGGCGATGGAATTGCACTTGGTACCAAAAAAGGGTTTGGCCACATGTAGCGTCCTCGAAGTTTTT
>Ga0115845_100110_pt1 | contig 14921 bp, 10 predicted proteins | sample InSIn1SAF170_2_FD_83859 | JGI IMG/M metagenome (GOLD analysis project Ga0115845, IMG submission 83859) | reverse complement strand
CGCGACGCGGAGCCTATTGGAGAGACCAACGACCTGCTCGAAGATGTCTTTCATGAGCAACCCGAAGCCAAACAAAGCCCGGAGCCTGGTCAATGTAGTGGACGGAAACTTGGTATTTGCGCTGCTGGAAAGGGGCTTAACGTTTGGATGAGTGAAAATGGGGTTGATGAGGGCAAGTTTGGGCTTTGGTAGGTGTTGCAACTTGGAGGATGTGTTGATGAGGGATGTTCTTTTTGTTACTGGTTTTTTCTGCTTGGTGTCGTTCTCCCTGTGGTTTACTGTATATTTTTCAGTTTCTCTTCTTGGTCATTAACAGTGGTCTTGTAAATTTGGCGATGGCGTCTGGTGTTCAAGATGGCTATGATACCCGGGATAACAGTTTCTTCTCTGGTTCACTTGCATGGGCACCAATATAAAGGCATTCTCAACTCATTTTCCGAAAACCAGTGTACATCAACGAAGTGCGTCACTATCCTAATACTGCTTGTCCCAAGCCTGACGCCTTACGCCTATCTTCTATGTACTTATTCGTTCATCATCCACCAAAGGCCCCTCCTCAGCAATCTAATAAGCGAACTTCCTCTTCGCTTTCCCAGGAATACCCAGCTTATCGAGCTCCGCACGAAGCGTCTCCTCATCATCAACCAACCCCCTCTTAGCTTTGCAATTATCTAGTTCACCAGTAATTGCCCGCTGGCAGGGCCACCTCTTCTACACCACCTCTTTGCGCTACCACTCCGCTTCCGGTTCCAGGAAAATTCAGCTAATCAAGATCAGTCTGCAGCACCGTCGCAACCGATGAGCGACGCGGAAGGAGCCCCCTCTTTGCGTTGAAGCTTTCAAGCTCGGTGACGATGTCTGTGGGCCGCGCATTCGCCGCACCCAGCTGCCTCGTTTCACTGCCTACTGTGATGCCTGTGTCCGCCTGTATAAGCGTCTTAGGCCCGTCATCCTACTCAGCCTCATCGTCATCGTCATCGTCATCGTCAGCTTCCCTCTTAAACCCTGTTGTTCCCAAGTCGGACTGGGCGGTAGGATCGACGGGGTTGCCGTCCACGAACTCGAAAGATCGTCCCTTGATTCCTTCATCCTGATTAACGGACTCGATAACGGGCACGATGTCAATTATTTACGACTTCACAGAGCTCTTGCTGATTGGATCGTGGATGGCGGACTCGAGTTGGTCCAGGAAGCTATTCCGTTTTCCATTGAGCACACTGTTGGAAAAGGGTTCGAAACTATCGACCAATTGCTCCGAATCTGCACTGCGCTTTTTGGTGCTGATGTCGGGCGAAATGTTCTCAGAATGGCGAGGTAGATCCGAGTCGTCGCGCTTTGCAAAGGCAGAAGCACTAGCTTCCGCTGCAGCTATCGCGTCAGAGAGAACGGAGGTGCCTTGGAGGAATTCGCTGCGCAGGGGCTTCGCAGAGCGTCTATCGGGGCCGCCGAGTCCATCATCGGAATTGGCAAGCTCGGGCAAGTTTGGTGCGGCACGCTTCTTGACTCCACCGCCCACAATCACCGGGTTAACCAAGCGCTCTGCAGGGGCTGTATCGTCGCCATTGAGCTTGTCGTTATGAAGAAGGCCTTCGATTGCCTGACGCATCAGTGGGTCTGGCTTAGCCTCACGTTTGCTGTTTTGAGATTCTCCAAGGGCGTCTCGAAGGAGGTCAGCTTCGTCCTCCCGACCTGGCTGAGCATTGCGTTTACCGCGCTTGGTCTGTCCGGACGCGTTGTCATCGGTCGTTCCAAAAGAAGGCGAGGTGGATCATCGCGCTTTGCAGACTCCGGTCCAGCATCGCAAATACCAAGTTTCCGTCCACTACATTGACCAGGCTCCGGGCTTTGTTTGGCTTCGGGTTGCTCATGAAAGACATCTTCGAGCAGGTCGTTGGTCTCTCCAATAGGCTCCGCGTCGCGTTTGGATACGGCACGTTTGAAACCTGGTTACAAAGTATTGGTTTAGCACCGAACTACCCTAGTTACTTATTTCTTCCAGTCGTACTTACATTTCAATTCGATATCGACACCACCAGCTTCCTTGCCAAGGCAGTCTGCGAGTGCTCTTTTGTCGAGTCCTCCGTCAATGATGTTGTCAAGGCCCTGGCCAAGGCGACCTGGGTGGCCTTCAAGTCGTTTGGATTTGTGGCCTGTGTGCTAGTATTAGCAAAGCAGTCTGTGCCGGATACTTGCTTCATTTAGGTTGTCTTTACATGATGCTATATAGCTGGTACGCCCCTTCCCGCTGGTACTACAATCTCGTTTCGCTGCTGCTCCACCCCCTAGTGTTCTGATTCAAATGGGTCGTAAGGAATCGGCTGGGTGTGTAATAGCAGAGAGTTTATAGAACAGATAAAAGCGGTGTATGTCAGTGAAGTGGCGAGTTTCATAGTAAAGGAGGAAAAAACAATGACCCTCTTCAGTGGTATGCAAGGAAACACTGTTGTAATTGCAACTAGAATGATCTCAAACAGCAAGGCTCTGGTATATCTTATAACACGAGCAAGAAGAGGACGCGTACCGTACTTCCAGCTCCCATGTCGATGTAGACCTCCAATCCATCCAAACATCTCGAATCCAGACCTTGCTCGGTCATCCTGGGGCCGTTTGGGTTCAACTCAGGACCTCCGTGATGGTCAGGCATGTTGCGCCCTGCCCTGCCTGGGAAGGTTTCCTGAGCGGAACCGTTCGATCGCTCCCAAACACGCTACATATCGACCTCGTTGCAGGCAGAGATCGTACCTATGGCTCGTATAACCATTTTCGATCCAGGCTAACGGAAAGAGGAGATGATCGATATAATGCCCTGCTTGGCGTGCACATGTCTTGAGGCTTAGCTGAAGCTTGGCCAAAGCTTAGCATTCCAGTGTGGACGTCGATGACAACTGTGGGCAAGCACTTGGTATCGTTGGCGGCTGCAGCCTCCGGGTGGACGGTCCTTCTGCGTTCGTTTAACTGGATGAGTCATATGAAGATTGAAAAGCCATACGGAAGACGTCCGCAAAGGCTTTGAAGGTCGTGGGTGCTCGAATGCGATTTCTCCAAGGAGAAAGGTTAGAAAGTGGGGTCGGCTTCGATTCTCAACCCACCTCGACAAAAACTCACGCAGACACACCTTCCCTTCGCCGTCGCACCCTGATCGATGTGCTACTGCATCCGAAGAGCCGAACTACAAAATTCAAGAACACAATTTGGATGCACTTCACGGACGGAGTCACTGCCGCTTCGAAAAGATACTGAGCTGTCGATGCCGCGGCAGAGAGGCCTGAGAGCGGCCGAATCATCCCTTACGCCTACCTGTTATCGTCGGTAAGACATCTGTCATCACAGAGCCTTCTCTCTGACTGCGCCACTGTCAGAGGATGGTACAGCGGACTCCTATAGATCCTTCTTCCTCCCGGGAAGCAAGGACGATGGAAACATAGTCATGTTTCTTTTACAGCATGCTCACCCACAGGCACATAACGTTGCCGTACTATGACAATAACCGTTCCCCGCACCTGCAGGCCCAAGCGAAAGGAGCTGAGCCATGACGCAAAGTCTGCGACCAACTTGCAGCAGTCGTTCTTCGGTGCGTATGTGGCTTTAGCCGCGACACTGTCGGGTAAGCAGAGCCGAGCTAGCATGTACCAATACAAGACTTGAACTCCAGCGCAACAACTTTGGAGGTCTTAACATACGATACGCTGAAATAGTTACATGTGCTTCATCCGCTATACGTGCCTATTGCCCGCAGCTATTCAGAGGTGATGCAATGACACTCAAGCACCATTGTCGACACCAAGAGGGACTTCTACAAGGGTAACAAATCACGTTCTGCAGGTATGTTACGCTCTTCTCAACATGAGCAACTCGAAACGACCAAACCTCCTGACACCGAGACATCCGTCGATAGTCCCTTCAGGCAGCTATTCCTGGCAACCACTACGTTAGCACTTCTGCCGAACGCACGAATATCCCTCAATTGCTCGTCTTTATCAGCTTATGGCAAATATATGGCACACAGCATGAAAGCAATTGCATGCCACGGGGCGGATTCCGAACGGTGAGTCGCGCACGTTACAAGTTCGTGCCTGTGCCACGATGAGTAGGCGCCCTTCTGTCATATAAAGGGCTGACTGCGCCTCACCTGCAGCACGGCAAGATTCCCCTCATGGCTTCAGTCTTAAACACTCTTGAAATTTACTCAACGTCGACTTGTTCCTCTTATTCGTGAGCTACCGAGGCTGCAAAAGCGTTTCGTAATTTGTTTTAAACCTACCCATCGGCGGGCCTAGACCCTTCTCAGGCCTGCCCCAGAACCCCGGAGTTGAGTGACAACCTCATATGCTACACATTTCGCATTTGAGTTCAGCAGCCATCAAAATGCAATCTGCTCTTCAATACGTTACTCGACTCGTCACAACTCTTGCGCTGCTCGCTTTTACCTCAGCAATGCCTTCCCCAACCACCACCGTCACTGAACTGAAATGCCACTGCCTCATCTTCAAATCAACGAGCGGCCTCTCACCATGCAATCCAACATCGACAGCTGCATTTGATTGGCATACCGCGCAAAAATTCGCCTCAGATCACAACATCCGCATTCAGTTCTTCAGCTCGTCCACAATATCCCAAGTCCTGGAAGTCGACAGACCACTGCCGTCAAGCATGCTCATGCGCATGAGTGACGGTGGACCGATTCCACTTGATGATACCTGGGCCACAGATGGCGTGCAAAAGATCATCTGTGGCTTCAATGACGAAGTCTCGCGGTTATGGCACACCGAGAGCCAAGAGCCTGTAGTGTCTTGCGCGATATGGGCATGGCATGGCGTGCTCATTTTGCTTTTGCTTGTTGTGGTGTATGCGGCCGGGGAGGAGATATGGAGGAGGTATGACAAAACGTCCACCACCATGTTCCGTCAACAGCATGAGGTAACACTAGTACAGAGTTCAACGCCGATGCGTTCCCAGACCATCGCTTATCCGACTCAACGGATCAGAGAAGCCCTTGACAGCAGCCGTCACGGAGCCACAAGTAACTGCATGCCCAACTCTCGACATGAAAGACGATGACTTGACTGAAACGCGACATGGGCAGCCTTTGTGGAGTATGATATGGACGCCCTCCGTTCGACTTAGGGGAAACGAAAGACTCTTGAAGGCGACCACTATTGACCTTTCACCGCCCTCGCCGCTTGATCTAGAGAGCAATAGATCACCAGCTCGACCAAACAACCGGTCACTGTGGAATAGTTGGAGTAGCATATAACGAGAAGTATGGTTAACCATCGAGCTCACTTTACACCGTTCCCTCCACTGCTTGCGTGTACATGGCAGTGATAGTTTGGACTCCTCTTTGTTCTTCCCCTCAAAGTAACGTCTTTATATGCCTGACTCGTCTCGTCAAATCAGCTTAACCTGGCGGCAAATTTACATTAGATGTTACTCCCAGCAGATCAAATCTTCTCCTAGGTAGACAAGTAACTCAAGGTAGCTCGTGACTAGAGGCAGTGATGGTTCTGAATGAGGGTAACGCGTGCTTCAACCAGGAGACATCCTACATGTCGCTGCAGTCCCAATGCTTAGAGGTCACTCCCAAGTGACTTGAGACGACGCGTGCTGCAAAAAGAAGGCGCGAGCAGGCGCGTGACTTCCAATTTCCAGGCAGCCATGCCGCCTAAGCAAACTCACGCCGTGAGCTCAACCTCTTGCTCCACTTGACAGTGTCCTTCTCCATCCGCCCTCTCGCACCACATCTTCTATTATTTACCTACATAACCCATATAGCCGGCAACCAATATCAGAATCACTTGTCGAGCAGGCGCCGTAGTAGAAATAGTTGCAATTAAGATTCCCGAGTTGCAAGCGGTCAAGTCAATGCGATGACGCGAGTTCGATTCCCCTTCAGCGCGAGATCGGGTCTGCGCTTGAACAAATCCGAATAGGGTTTTTCAACCACCTCTAAGAGGTGGGTCTTTTTTGCTCTTTCGTTTAACACACACCAAATTTTTCTTTGGTATTCTCTCGATATCCCTACTCAACCAGCTATTCTCGGCTTGGTATTTTGACACCCACATACTTGGTTCTTTCCTCCCCTTCCAGTCTTCTCTAGCACCTACCCGCCTCGTTTGTGCTGCCATTCCTAGATTCATATAGCTCTTACTGCCGGCTTGCTCCATCTTTCTCTCTTTACTCACTTGCTGGTGGGGGGTTATGTAAATTGCCTACCTAGGTAAGGAAAAGAGCTAAGGTGGGTTAACATTAATGTGTTGTGCTAATGATTGACTACTACTAAGTTATCGTTGTATGACGCTTGGCTAACAGTACCTTCCGAAAAGGAGTAAGAAGTAGGAGATCTTGTATAGACAAAAATAGAGAATAACGTAACTACTAGGGATGTGTGACTTCTTGGTGTTGAAACGCCAGAGCGGCTGGAGACTACCGGACGTGTCATAGTATCTGGAACAAGTCTATTATAAAAGCTTTTGTTCTTTGCATATCAGTTGTATTGAGGATCATGAGACCAAAGGAGTCGGCCTTGAAGATCGAAACCGTTTACTTGGAGCCAGGAATATGAAGGAGTACTTCGGATGCGACGTCTCCCCCAACGGAATAAACAGGACAGCCTCACACTACCAATTCTCGTTCATCGCAGAATTCGCGACCCAAGGATTTGGAATGGATATGTATCCCAGATGGGAAGAAGAACGAGGAGCGAGGAGCGGAAGACGGAAGGAGCCGTCGCCGGCGCCACACCCGCTATGGCCGTTACGTCACTCTGATCAAGCCACCAAACACTGCGCGTTCCACAGCTCCGTAAACACCAATCGAGCCGCTTACCGAGCACATTAGCACTGCTTCTACGGTGCTTCTAGGGCGATGAGCGCCAGCCTTCTCTTGTTCTCGGCGTTACGACAATGAGCAGTTATCTGCACACACTCTCTTATTTCTTCAGGCTGCCATGGCACGTGCAATGGCGTACAGCCCTCGTTCAAATCCCACGATACGTTCCCCTAGGAATTCTCCATTTGACCTCCCCAAAAGGTCCGCAGCCCTTCCTGGTTGCCCTACCGAGCCGCAAGAATGCCGCGATACCCATCTACGTCTTCGTGCCCCCTCGACCCGTCGCTCTCGGTGACAGCGCTGAAGGAACAAGCGGCGAAGGTCGAGAATGGAAAGTACCTGTGGTCCTGGACTTCCATGGCGGAGGCTTCATCATGGGCTCGCCGCTCGAGCAAGCACCCTACGCTGCCATGATGGCTCGCGAACTCGGGGCAGTCGTCATAAGCGTATCCTACCGCATCGGCCCCTTCCACCAGTTCCCCGCCGCAATCCACGACGGCGAGGATGTGCTCTCTGCGATTCTGGACACCGACGGTGTATCGAAAGCCGGCAAAATCCTCCGCACAGAAATAAACCGCTATTACACCATGATGCAGACAACCAAGAAGAAAACGGAAGCGTACACCGGGCCCCTAGACAAGCCCAACATCGTCCTCGACACCACGCGCCTGTCTATTTCGGGCTTCAGCGCAGGCGGAAACATAGCGCTCAACATGGCTCTCAGCGTCGACCCCTGCGAAGACATCCTGCCCTCCTCCCCAGGCCCTCGAACTTCGACCATGAACCCACACCACCCCTCCCAAGCCCAACTGCTGCCCCCTTCGCGGGCCCCGACCAAACTCGACGACCCGTCCCAACCGTGGCCCACCATCCTTCCGCCTCCCTCCGCACAACCGCGCCTGCTGCCCCTCCTCTTATTCTACCCCAGTCTCGACGCCCGGTTGCTCCCACACGAGCGCCCCAAGAAACCCCTCCCCAACGCCCTCAATCCCCACGATAAAGGGAAAGTCAAACCACCGCGGCCAGGCTTGTTTAGTATAATGGGGCCGACGTATTTGCCGAAGAGGTTGAGACCACATCCGAGGGCTAGTCCGGGGCTTGTGGATCCGGGCAATATCCAGAAGAATGCGGCCATCTTCCTCGTTCTGCCCGAGAAAGACTCGCTCGCCGTTCAATCAGACGTCTGGGTCGACAAGATGAACTCGTCGGGTTGGAATGGGCCTGTGCGCTTTGGGGACGGGCGTACGGGCGACTGGGATGGCAAGGGTGGTGGTCCGGAGCTCACTGAAGGTCACGAAAACGGGGGTATGGAGGTCTGGCACGCGCCGGGCTGCCGGCATGGGTGGACGCAGTTCCCTAGTCCTGCGTTGGGCAAGCATGAGAAGAGCGAGAGGGACTTTGTGTTTGCAAGGACGTTGGAGTTCGTCAAGGAAAAGTGGAAGGGGGAATTGCATGTCGAGCCGGTGCCGAGGGTGGGGAGTCTGAACAGGAAGGATGGGGGTTTGCATACGAATCGGCAGGAGGCAGGGTTGATGCCGTTGAGGATTCCGAGTCACTTTAATGGGTTGCAGGAGTAGTCGTGCCTTTTCTTTTGAGAGGCATGGCGATTAATGGCTTTCGAGAGTCTCTTTGTTTATAGGATGGCATAGCGTGGCGCTCGGTTGGATTTGTTGCAATATTTTGCTAGGGTTTTCTGCTTGGGTTATAGATGTTAGAGGGTTGTCATCCCTGGCCATATATTATGGTGTTAGGATCCCAAGAATTGCGACACAGATTTGCAGCACTATAATGGAGTATTTGTGTACTTGTGCATATTGTCACACCTTGGAGCCAGAGTGCTTCTGTTCTTTGGCTACTACTAAAGCTATCTTTCGGGAAAGCCGGGTCGTGTCAACGGATTGTAGGAGTTGGGTTATCAATAGTTGCAAAGGCGAAGCTTGGCGTTCGGGCAATGGAGAGGCGGCATAATGTCTTCTTGGTTTCTTTATTCAATAGAGTTTGCGAATAGTTGTACTATGCATGCACGCATGCTGAGGGTGGGCTTGGAGTGTGAATCCATCCATCGAACCTGTTGTTATCTGTACCAGTGCAGTCTAGTAATCCGAATGAAACAAGATACAGATAGGAGAACCTCAACTGTATCCAAAAGTAGAGGTGCACCTTCGTGCGAAATCTCATCATTTAGAGCTAGCTCATTGTATCAACTTGCTGGCGAACCGAACCGCTAGTACTCAATTTCGAGGGGCTTCGATGCTGTGAATGCAATTTGACTGTCTGACGTGCTGGGCTGTAGCGAACGCTGGATGGAGAGAAAGAAGAAGGGCGGAGTAGTGAGGCAGGAAGCTGAGTTTCTGTATTCTACGTAAGAGCGACAAACGAGATCGAGATAGAGGAGGAGCTTGAACGGTATCTAGGAGAGAGATGAGAAAGTTTTCATAGTGAGAGTGTCAGTGCGTGCGGTTCGAGGGCCAGCCCGGAAAGCAGGTTCCAAGGGGATGGCAAGGAGTGCGGGTCAACGGATTGAAATGGGTGCTGCTAAAGGCGCAATAACGGGGGAGTCTGGAGAAGGCATTCGAGACACTATCTCAGTGTGGGATTAGATAAAGTATCTATTGGGTATACGCTGAGATTGTCGAAACAACTGTCGGCATATATATGTCTGAGAGACAGCGAATAGGTGCACTGCAAAGTCGCACCGTGCCAACTTACCTGATATCTAAGTACAATGGATACTGGGGATTTGTGAACCTACCTTGGCACGAATCCATGCCATCTGTACGTTCCTCGGCGCTCCGATAATTGGTAACGATAGGTGTAACACAGCAACAATGCCAAGGTCTTCCACTCCACTACTATCCATACAATAGGGTTGTACGAAATACTCGTCCGTGAGCCGCGTATGAGATTACGCGGGCGATGTAGATCGCGATAGATGTACTCTTGGCCGAGTATTAACAGCCGAAGCCGTACAGTCGGCCATCCTGTTGTTCAGCCAAGGCAGAGTCTCGCAAGCGCCGAGCCTGAGGGAAGTCCTGAGGCTGAGTGTTTGGGTTCCTTCTCGATGGGAAATCGCCCACTCAATATCGCACCTATTGCCCAGCTCTTGGCCGTAACCGCAGCGCGCAGATGATCTGCCGGCACTCGGATGCTTACCTTTGCGCGGACGCCGAGATTCTTGGAGACGGGCTTGGGGAGCTTGGCTGTGATATGCTGAGCACTGTGCGAGGGATAAAAAACGGCGGTGCATATTGTTGTGAGTGTGTTATGCTTGGCTGTATAACTCAGAGCAACGTCGAGGCTGTGGCAAGACGATCGAACATAGCCAAGCAATGTTGCTAGGATTTGAAAACAGTAGAGAGACGAAAAGATGCTGAAGGAGATGGTGTTTCGAATTTTGGGACTGGGAATTCCACGCGCCTGAGGTGTGGGGTTGATTTAGTATCCTAGCCTGCGGATATTCTAGTCGACAAAGCGCAATGATTGCTGAAAGATCTCAGTCTACCACATGGTAGCAGATCGTGCAGTGTTGATCTCGATATTAAGCTGATATTGCGCGCCCTAAACTTCGTCGGCGGTTTCGCTGACGGAGAGTCGTGCACGCCCTGAAAGTCGCAGTCTTCCGCATAGGGCAAGTCGTACACAGAGTGTATGACTTCCGATACCCTCAATCATAGCCATCCAGAGATGACGACAGGATAATCTCTTGCTGCGATGATTTAGTAAACAGACCATTCCTTCGTCATTGCGGGAATTGTCGGACGCGTGCGTGCCTAGTTATCCGTCCTCTATCAAGCTGTTGGCTCTGCGCGGTCCGGATATGGGATATGAGGGTCTCCCAGAGCTACGTCACCTGCGCAGGGGATCTCAGAGTCGGTGCTTTATCTCGGCCATGCATCAGCGCCAGCATCGCACGCCCGAGTGATACGGAGCCTGTCCCTGCCCTTGTGGACTGGGAGCACACGACATCCGACGAGGGGAGATGTGAATACAGTGAATTAAACGATCACTCCACCGCGGAAAGCGCTGCCATACAGTACTAATAGCGTGGACACATTGCGCGATGCCAAAAGCAAGTCGAAACAAGCCTTTGCAAAGGGTCCAGCGCTGTCATGAGAGCGGCAGCTTCCCCGCACAAGACGCCGGCCAGGAGGATGTGCCGGTTGGGGCGGTTGTCTCGATTTGAAGAGGCAAGGATCTCTCACGCCAGCGAACGAAAACCTGGAGACAGCGGACGCTATCGTGAGCATCCTGGGCGCCGCACGCGCGTGGCGGCAAGCATGGTGCGGGAGTGGGCAGGATAGGGACTCGAAACGAGACGGTCTCAACTGCGCCGGTGCATCTTGTTGTGCTGGTCTGGAGCGGACGTTGCGAGTACAGAGCAGCCCGTCAGATGACTGCTTCCGATACAGGAGTAACCCAGCGGCGCGCTTGTGGGGACAGATGGATGAGAAGAGCGGTGTGAGGTGTTGATGTCTGGGAGAGGGGCAGCGGGAGAGGCAATGGCAACGGGCGTGTAGGGCGTAGAGAGGGGAGAATGGAATGAGCAAATGCACAACGCACTCGAGCATTGGCTGCACGCAATTGTCTAATGTCTGCAGCGAACGAGCAGAGGGTCCTGCGCATTCACCTGCAAGCTCGGCGTCGGGATGCACAGGGTGGGTGTGAAAAGGCGAGCATCGGACTGGGCACGGCACAGCTGTGAGGGCAAAGTCCCTTTGTCGTTGGTGGGATGTCATGGCGTGCAGCTTGATGCGCCCAGCTTTCCACCAAAGCGACCGAGCCTGCAGCGGCTCGAGGGAATAACGCGCATTGCACGGCCTCGCGGGCCAGCACAGCTTCAGGGTCCTCTCAGGCGTCTCGCAGGAGGAAGCGCAATTGCGTAGACGAAGAGCAGCGGTTGCGTCGCCGAGAGGAAGCAGGTTTGAGAGCAGCGCTCAGCAGGCCCGTACGAGGGAAGATGGCACTCGGACACCATTCGGCTGGCGTGCTGAAAGAAGGATGACAAACGGGGCGCACAACCACACCCGACTCTGGAATGCTGAGCAGGACAAAGGGAGAGAGCTGGTGACAATTATTCTTTCGCACAGTCAGCGACGTCGTATCGGTGACCGCCGTCACGCTCAGGTGGCCACGAGGGACCAAGCAGCAGCAAGCAGCAGCGAACAGACTCTGCACCCTTCTCTAATCAAATTTGCGCCCCAGCCGTGCCCGTGAATAATCGCTCCTCTGCCTCTTCTGCACTGCTGCACCTCATCTTCCGCTAGCTTCGCAGGCCCTGTTGCACGCGCTCGGCACTCTCCATCCTGTCGGCCATCGTTAAATTACGGCCTGGTCCCGCAGCGCGCACTGTTTGGTACAGCGACCCAGTCCGACGCTGCCCCCAACAGGCAATCCCATTTTTTTCCCACCGAAGATATTCCTCAGCTCCTCCTCCCTCTCCTCTTCCTTCTTCCTCCTTCATCCTATCTGCCTCTCCGGCGCTGTTGTGCCGCATCACTTCGCCAGCGTGCGTGAATCAAAGGCCGCCGACCGTTGCCGTCGTCGCGCCCCGCGCCTGCCAGCCCACCAATTAGTTTCGCCCACCAAACACGCTCGCGCAGTCGGGCCTCGTTTCACAGCCATCGTCCGGGCGTCGCCACACTCTCGGCCTGCGGATCCTCACATCATTGCCGTTAAGGTATCCCTCCCACCGTCTTAACACAGCCAAGCATGACAAGCCTGACAAGCTGTCCGCAGTCCCTTATTACACAACACCGTTCTCGAAACGACCTTGCCCTCTACACAATGTTGCTTTCGATATTATAACAACATCGTCCTTCGGGGCCTCCCCTACCTTACGACCAATCGATATTCCCCACTAATAACTCGACCACGTCCACGACATACCTTTTTCTGACCTGATCACGACTTTCCTTCGGTGGTTCACTTGCATTTCTCCAAATCACGTTTCATTTGCATCACAGCCTCGGTCGCCAAGCCCGCGAGCGCGAACCGCGACTTCTTGAAGACGCCGAACATTGTATATCTGACTTGAGCGGCCGCATCGGCACTACATCTTAGCGACTGTTCCTTTATTTTCAAGACACCCGAGCGGTCATCCAATTCCTACTTCAATTTCCGCAATCCTTCAATTTGCGGGCTACTCACGAGCCATGGCACAGTCGAATCACGCAAGCATGCAGAGCACTCCTGCCAACCGCGCGATACAAAACCAGCCCACGAACATGGCAACCTCCCAGGCTTCGGACGAAGACATGGTAGCGGACGTCGACGAGCCCCCAGACTTAGAGCGGACGCCGCGTCCTTCTGGCTTGAAGCTGCACGACTCCTTCAAGGCTTCTTTCTCCAAAGCCATGCCTACAAAGTACGAGCGTAAAGAGTCGTTGTTGACCACTGCTCTTCACTCAAACAATACGTCACCCGTCGAAGAATCCTCGAATTCATCATCTCCTCGAAGAGGAATGTCCACCACTTCCACCTGGAGCAACACCAGCACATCGACAGCGGAACTCACAAGCGACGATGGCTTGACCAGTCCTGGCGCACGAACATGTACACCGAGTCCTCCACCTCCATCTTCCCTCTTCCATAGGATAGCGCCGATATTCGGTAAGAGACATTTCGAGGAGCCTGCCATTGTCCGACACGATGACGACAGTGTTGCTATTCCGCCAAAAGCCTCGATCTCAGCGTCTGGCGAAAATGGTATCGAGGCCACCTTGGGTCGTAAGCGATGCATTAGCTTCGCGTGCGGTAGAAAGGATAGCCCTAAGCCTGCGCCTGCATCTGAGGCTCCAAAAGCAGATACTGTACCGGAGCAGACCACTGAAGCTCCTAAGCGAGTCTGCACCATCAAGTTCGCTTGTCCGTCAAAGATCTCTACAGACGCTCCATCCAAAGGCAACAAGCCCCGTCGCGCTGCCAGCCCGGCACCTCAGGTCCACCGATCGCGTGCGTCTCCTAAGCCGGCACCAAAATCTCATCGCGACTCCGACTCCACAGTGCGCAATCCGTCGCCGGTTAGCGTGCGCAAGGTACCTGTCAAGGATCGCTCTCGCCGTCTAAGTGCAAATTCTGACCTAGCGCACACCGAAGCGTTCCGGTTCCACGAGTTTGCGAGCTCAGAGGAAGAGGTCGATGAATGGGTACAGGAATCCACGTGTCACAGGAGCCGTCTTACCATCAGCGATACCCTCCGAATTGAGAACAGTCTTCGGCAGCTCGGCGAAGAGGCCGAAGAAGAGGCCATAGACGAAGAAGAGGAGGAAGATGATGAGAACCTTGATGAAGCTGACGACGACGAGGAGATAGATGATGAAGATGAAGATGCGGACGACGACGATGAGGACGAAGAGTCAGAAGGCGAGGTCTCAGACGAGGGTTTTCAGACTGATGACGAGGAAGGCTTTGCGCACTCCGACGATGAGAGCGATGCCGGTTCCGAATTCGGTTGGTGGGCGCCTGGCGCATACTCAACCGCAGCGACATCAGTTGAGCAGCTCGAGCACATTCGACCAAGCGGTCGTCGCAGTATCTCTGAATCCTCCATTGAATCTATTGAGAGCGGCGCACGTTTCAAGATGCCTGAAAGGCCAACCAAGCGCAAGAAGTCGCGACCGGTGAACATTCGAGTGCCGAGCCCGGAGCTTCCAGACAGCACCGACTTTGTATGCGGCACGCTTGATGAAGACCGCCCACTGGAGGAAGCCTACATGTCTTGCATAGAGCGGCGTCGTGCTGCCAGGCACAAGGTCACTCCTCAGGACATTGACCCCACCTTCCCCACCTCAGACCCTGAGATGGATGAGGAAGACGAGGACGATGAGGAGGAGCAACCCGCGTCAGAGAGTGACGCACACTGGATGATGCACGGCCAAATGGATCACCTCGACGGCGAACTGCGTGGACGTCGCCAGAGCAACTTGAAGAAACGCTCCCCTGCTCAATCGCCCCGTCGCTTGCGATCGCCACCTCCAGCTAAGCGAGTCCATCGATCACCGCCTCCCAGGAAACTCTTCGGCCAGTCTCCCAGGAGGATGCGCTCGCCTGCTCCCAATGCCCGCCTGCGGTCTGAAAACCCTCGTCTGAGACCT
>Ga0115845_100109_pt1 | contig 15091 bp, 15 predicted proteins | sample InSIn1SAF170_2_FD_83859 | JGI IMG/M metagenome (GOLD analysis project Ga0115845, IMG submission 83859) | reverse complement strand
GAGATCCATGCACGTGTAGCAGTCCTTAACAGATTTACGGAATTAGGTCGACCACTTACCCAAGTTACGCCTTAAATTTGGCTCAATTAGGGGCGCTTTGCATTTCAAATCTTTGTGCAACAAAGCCCTATGAAAAGCCCCATCAATGGTTACATGTGGTTAGAATTTAGGTAGCTATTCACTTTTTAATTTAGTTAACTGTTATTAGACTATTGAAATTCTTAAGTTTGTAGAAGAAGCCTACATCTTGAGTTATATTTGGTTATTGTAAAATAATCAGAGTGCTCAAATGAAAATTGAAAAGGCCGAGATAAAAAATTTTAGGAAATTAAAAGATTGTTCTATTAGTTTTTCTTCAGAACAAACAATCTTAGTAGGTGCAAACAATAGCGGAAAAACATCAGCAATTAAGGCCTTAAAACTATTTTTATCTGAAAAAGGTCAGGGTGATACTTTTAAATATACAGATTTTACATTTGATAATTGGAGCTCATTAAATGAGAGAGCCATAAATTGGTTGAATGAAAACTCTATAATGAGTAAAGAAGAAGAAGAGCAAGAGTGGAATAGGTATTGCCCAGTATTAGATTTGATAATTGATGTGGAATCTTCAGAAATTCATCACGTTATAGATTTTTTACCATCTTTAGATTGGGATGGTGGTTTTGTTGGCTTAAGATTTAGGCTAGAACCTAAAAATATAGAGGACTTAAGAGCAGATTTTGTAGAGGTCTGTAAGGAAAATAAGAGAATTATAGGGGCCAATACTCATATAGATATCCAAGATATCTGGCCATATAATAATATTCAAGAATTTTTAAGCCGTTATTTAGATAAATATTTTAAAATAAAAAATTATATAATTGATCCGTTAAACCCTTACGCTGATGAGATTTTGTTAGAAAAAATAGATCCTTTAAAAGGGCTTATTAAAGTTAGTGTTATTGATGATGATGCTGGATTTTTTAATAGTAATGGAGCAAAAGACTTATTATCAAACATTATTCAAAAATACTATAAAACCCATTTTGATAATGATGATCGTGTAAAAACTGAAAATGACTTAAGGGCAATCAAAGCCGTAAACGATTCTAAAATAGTTTTTGATAGTACTCTAGCTGAAACTTTTTCAAAAGTTTTAGAGGAAGTAAAGGAGTTAGGATACCCTGGAAGTAAGAATGATCCCAATATCAGTATTTCTAGTAAAGTTAATCAAATTGAATCTTTAGGACATGAAGGAGCAATTAGGTTTAAAATTAATAATGATGAAGGGGATGAGGTTCGAATTCCAGAAGCTTTAAATGGACTTGGTTTTAGAAGATTAATCTCAATTACATTAGAATTAATAAACTTTAGAGAATCTTGGCTGAGAACTAACAAGTTAGATCAGGCATCAATTGAACCATTACATTTAGTATTAATAGAAGAACCGGAAGCCCATTTACATGCTCAAGTTCAACAAGTATTCATAAAAAAAGCTCATGAAACATTGTGCTTAAATTTGCCTAATCATTGTAATTGCCAACTATTGGTAAGTACACATTCAAGTTATTTAGCAAAGGAGCTAGATTTTTCAAACTTGCGTTATTTCAAAAGGAAAAATCATGATTTGATACCACATGCTGAAGTGATTGATCTTTCAAAAACTTTTGAAGAAGATGCGCTACAAAACTCAAAATTTGTTACTCGTTATATCCAGACAACACATTGTGATTTATTTTTTGCAAATGGAGTGATATTAGTTGAGGGAGATGCAGAACGACTGTTAGTACCACATTTTATTAAAAATGAATTTAAAAATCTCAACCAAAGCTATATTTCAATTCTTTCCGTAGGAGGAGCACATGCACATAGATTAAGAAATTTAATTGAAAAGCTAGATCTACCTTGTCTCGTAATTACTGATTTGGATTCAGTTAAGAAAGAAAATGTTGGTAAAAAAAATAGAGCATCTTTTGAAAAATTTATTTCAGATTTAAAAGTATCTGAGGGAAAATTTTTTGAATATAGACATATCGTTAATAAAATTTGGAAACCAGAATTTACTTATAATAATGATGGAACTATTAAAATGAATGAAAGTAAGACAATTCCTGATGTAAATAAGGGTTTGCTTACAAACAATACTACTTTAAGAAACTGGATTCCTAAATTGAAGTCGGTTGATGAACTATTATTTCTGGATTATGGTAAAAAATTAGAGAAGAATACGAGAATTTGTTTTCAAACCCCAGTAGATATTAATTTTAAAGAACAGATGAAAACTGTTTATCCTTATACATTTGAAGAGTCAATATATTTTGAAAATTTGGTTATAATTAATGATAAGTTTACTACTAAGAAAATAAAAAATAGTCCAAAAGTTAAAGCAACAGGTGTGCTTTATAAAATGTTGAAAGCAGAAGAAAATGATGAGTTTAATAACTATCGTGCTGATGTTTTTGCTGCACTTGAAAACAATAAAGTTGATATGGCTATGGACTTAATTTATGGCCTAGATCCGCAAGAACTTAAGGCACCAAAATATATAAAAGAGGGATTAGAGTGGCTAGAAAGTGCAATAGTTGGTACTACAAAAGTTGAAGATGAACAAAAAGTAGCAGGAGGTCAAGATGCTGCATGAAGTTACCTCAGATTTAGAAGAGGAGATTTTCAATTTTGTTGCTTCTAAACCGCCTCAAAGCTTTATCTTGTATGCAGGAGCAGGAGCAGGAAAAACACATACTTTGCATCAGACTTTAAAAAAAATAAAAGAGAGAATTCTTTTTAATTTTATTCGAGAAAATAAGAAATTAGCTATTATCACTTATACTAATGCGGCTTGTGACGAAATTAAAGAGCGGGTAAATTATGATGATAACTTCTTTATTAATACAATACATAGTTTCGCTTGGAGTTTAATATCCCCATTTACTAAGGAGATTAAAGACATTCTAGAACAAAAGCTAAATAGCATTATTATCGAAGAGGAAATAGGGCTACAGAAAGCCAGAGATCCAAATAATAAAGCTAGCCTTGAACGAAAGAGTAAAATTAGTCGAGCAAAAAAAAGATTACTATCATTAGATACTACGAAAAGTTTTACTTATAATCCCAACTCTTCAAATGTGGAAGAAACATCTTTAGAACACTCAGAAATAATTGATATTTTTTATAGACTTCTTTTAGAAAAAAAATCTTTTAGAAAAATTTTAGTAAATAAGTATCCGATACTTTTCTTAGATGAGGCTCAAGATACGTATGAAAAGGTAATAGATGCTTTAATTCAGACACAGATCGAGTTTAATAATCAATTTGTCATTGGTTTGTTCGGTGATAATATGCAAAGAATATTCCAAAATAATTCTAAAAAAATTGATTTTGGTCTTCCTGAAAGTTGGGCACGCCCTAAGAAGTTTGATAATTGGAGGTGTCCTCAGAGAGTTGTTAAGTTAATAAATAAAATTAGATTTGATGATGATCAGTTCGAACAAGAAGCTAAGAAAGATTTACATGGTTTCGTAAGGTGTCTAATTGTTGACACCACGTCTTCATCTGTTGATAAGTTAGTTGTAGAGGAGCAAATATGTACAATTATGGAGGGAGTTACTAATGACCAGCTCTGGAACGTCCCATCTGAAGTAAAAACTTTGATTTTAGAACACCATATGGCTGCTACTCGATCTAATTTTCATACATTTTACAAGCCATTATATGATGACAAAGGCATAAGAAGTAAATTAAGTACTGCTGATACACAAGCTTTAAGGTTCTTAATAGGAGTTTTTTATAACTTTATTAGTGCAGTGAAATATCAGGAGGGTTTTAAAATTATAAAAATATTGAGAAATAACTCAGAAATCTTTAAAGATTTTTCTACCTTAAATAATCAGCTGATTTATTTAAAAGAAATTAATAATAAGAAAAATAGACTATTTGAGTTGATTGTAGATGTGGAGAATAATACCATTAAAAATATTCTTAATTATATTTATGATAATGATCTTTTAAATATTCCTGAAGTACTAATACAAGCATTAACGTTAAATGAAGATAATATCGCTATTAATAATACAGCATCTGATGTTCAAGCTTATAGTAATGCTCTAAATTCAAAAGTAGATGAATTAATTAATTATGCAAATTACATTGATGGCAGATCATCATTCGATACACATCAAGGCGTCAAGGGGTTGCAGTTTGAAAGAGTTATGGCGATATTGGATGATGATGAGACTGGGGGGTTTTTATTTGATTATGATAAATTTTTAGGGATAAAAAACCTAAGTGAAAGAGATAGAGATAATGAAGTTCAAGGTGTGGATAGTGCTATATCTCGAACTCGTAGATTATTCTATGTAATTTGTAGTCGTTCTGAAAAAAGTTTAGCTGTTGTTTGCTACACGAAAAATCCTACTTTGCTAAAAGAAAAGTTAATTGAGAAAGAATGGTTTGAACAAGAAGAAATTATTTTGATTTAAATATTGTAAATAAACCGCCATTTATGGCGGTTTTTTATGACTGACAAACTATGAGTCGCGTGATGGCAAAATAATCACAATGGGAGTCTAGCTTCCGTTGTAATAATAGGGTATACCCTAAAGTTACAATCTGAAAGTTCATGAAATTATGTATCATTTAAATGATTTTTAATCATAAGTAACATGTAACTTTAGTGTTAAAGAATTATAATTTACGAAATTGTTCATTTTTATCCAATTGGGGCGTGAAAAAGTGAAAGGCCAAAAAGTAGGGTATGTCCGGGTAAGTTCTGTCGAGCAAAACACTGGACGTCAACTTGAAGGAATTGAGGTCGACCGGATTTTTGTTGACCGTGCTTCAGGTAAAAATACTGACCGACCTAAATTTCAGGAAATGTTGAACTATGTCCGGGAAGGGGACAGGGTGATTGTACATTCAATGGATCGTTTTGCGCGAAGCCTAAAAGATTTGGTCACTGAAGTAGATAAACTGGTCAAACGAGGGATCGCCATCCAGTTTGTAAAAGAAAATATTACTTTTACAGCCGAATCCACCCCGATGGATAATTTGATGCTTCAAATGATGGGTGCTTTTGCACAGTTCGAACGTGAGATCATTTTAGAGCGGCAAAAGGAAGGAATAAAACTCGCCTCTGCTCAGGGGAAGTACAAAGGTCGGGTGCATAAACTAAAGCCTGACCAAGCTGAAGCTTTACGACAAGCATGGAAGGAGGGGAAGTATCCATCGAAAATGGCATTAGGGAAAGCTTTTGGGATTAGTCGTCAGGCGGTATACCGATATTTACAAGTTAGTGAATAGCTTATTGGGATTAGCAACTAAATTTAGTTTAACTTATAAAAAACATGAAACACTGTTCGAATTTTAAGCGTGGAACATGAATAATCAATAAAAAGCCGCTCTGGTGCCTTACTTCCTAGAGCGGCTTAATCTAATATACTGAAATTTAATGATAAATATAAAGTGTTTCGTATAAGGTGTATTATGTTAATTTTAGAAAAACTAACATTCATGCCCCTAGTTCATTTATAGCAAATCAATACCGAAATGGTGCAATATAGCTGCCCATGCAAGAAAAAGAAGAATGGTCATTACGTAGCAAATGGCTAGAGATAGCCAAAATCCATAACGCTGATAAAGTATTGGGAATGCTAAAAACATAGGTAATGTCGGTACTACATACCAAAAGGTATACCAAGCATGATTTGAAATTTTCTGCGGGTCTTGATTCTCAAGTTTCATCCATATCAGCACAAGTATCGTTACGATAGGCAAGGCTGCAATCAATCCGCCTAGACGGTCACTACGTTTAGCAACTTCTGAAATAAGTATGACCATTCCAGCAGTTAGAGCGTACTTAGCAATAAGCCAGACCATGTGCATTTCCTAGATGAATAGATTTATAAAGTTCTATTTTACAAACTGCTAAGTTATAAGCATCTGTTGAATTTACTATTAAAGGATAGAAAAATCTTTTATGACTTTTACATATATTCTTATTAAAGGAAAACTATTTTTAATCCTTTAAAATTGTTATAAGATAAACAAAATTTGTTGATTTTATAACATGAAAATATCATTACTGATCTCATCACTTCCCAGTCAAAGCACAACCGCAAGAATGCGAATTTGGCGTTCATTAAAGTCAAATGGTGCAGCAACTTTAAGAGATGGTGTTTACCTCTTACCCGAAGCACATTCTGAAAAATTCGAGTCTGTTGTTCATGATCATCTTAATGAACATGGGCATGCCTATATCTTTCAGACTGAACCTCCTGCACATTTAGACCTTGCTCAACTTTTCGACAGGACTGGAGAATATGAAGAACTGAGAACTGAAATTTCACAAATACAAAATACGCTTGAGGAAAATAAGAAAAAAGAACATCTCAAACAGATTCGAAAATTAAGAAAAAACCTCAATTCACTGATAGAAATAGATTTTTTCCCAAATACTCATCAAAGCAAAACACTGAATGAACTCACCCGATTAGAACAAGTTATTGCCCGGTTAGGTGAATACGATGAACCCAATAATTTTGAACAGCAATTAAAAGTCCTATGCAAGCAAGATTTTCAAAATAAAATCTGGGCAACCAGAAAGCGTCCTTGGGTTGACCGTTTGGCATCGGCATGGATCATTCAGAAATTTGTAGACCCTCAGGCAAAATTTATTTGGTTAGAGCATCCCAATGATTGCCCCAAAGATACCTTAGGTTTTGATTTTGATGATGCCCAATTTACCCATATCAATCATCTAGTCACTTTTGAAGTGTTAATGCATAGCTTTGAATTACAAACCCCTGCTTTAAATAAAATCGCTGAAATTGTTCATTTTTTAGATGTTGGGGGAAATGAGCCTGCCGAAGCCTTAGGCATTGAAAAAATCTTGCAAGGCTTAAGAAGCACGATCACAGATGATGATCAATTACTCCATCTTTCAAACCATATTTTTGATGGCTTATATGCAGACTTTCAAAGGAATTTAACATGAATAATAAGTCATCTTTAATAGATGAAACAGAAATTGAATCTATCAGCTTTTGGCAAGCATTCAAATTTTGGTTAAAACTGGGATTCATTAGCTTTGGTGGCCCTGCCGGGCAAATTGCTGTTATGCATCAAGAGCTGGTTGAAGAAAAAAAATGGATTTCAGAACAGCGGTTTATGCATGCTCTGAACTATTGCATGTTGTTACCTGGGCCTGAAGCTCAACAACTCGCAACTTATATTGGTTGGTTAATGCATAAAACCAAAGGAGGCATCGTTGCAGGTGTTTTCTTTGTTTTACCCTCTCTATTTATCCTGATCGGGTTGTCTTGGGTTTATGTTAAATATGGAGATGTCCCGATCATTGCGGGCTTGTTTTATGGCATTAAGCCAGCAGTTGCAGCCATTGTATTTCATGCCACTTATCGTATTGGTAGTCGATCATTAAAGAATAAATTTCTATGGGCAATTGCAGTTGTCGCTTTTATTGCAATATTTATTTTTAATGTCCCTTTCCCTTTAATTGTTCTATGTGCAGCTATATCAGGCTATTTCGCAGGTAAAAAGCTTCCAGAGTTATTTCAGGTAAATGCACATCATTCCAGTCAAAAATCTTATGGTCGTGCAATTATTGATGACGACACTCCCACACCTGAACACGCCATTTTTAAATGGACGCATCTAATCAAAATAGCAGTAATCTCAGCACTTTTATGGCTAATTCCGCTCATCTCTTTAACAGCAATTTTTGGATGGAGTCATTCTTATACTCAACTTGCTTGGTTTTTTACTAAAGCTGCTCTTATGACATTCGGGGGAGCTTATGCTGTTCTGCCTTACATATATCAGGGGGCCGTCGGTTTTTATCACTGGCTGACACCAACTCAAATGATTGATGGACTAGCTCTAGGTGAAAGTACTCCTGGTCCGTTGATCATGGTGGTGGCTTTTGTCGGCTTCTTGGCGGCTTACAATCAATCTCTATTAGGTGTTGAGCATCAATTTATTGCGGGTGCATTAGGTGCAATCATTGTCACTTGGTTTACGTTTATTTTCTCATTTTTCTTCATTTTAGCGGGGGCGCCTGTCATAGAGTCCACACATGATCAAATTAGATTCACAGCCCCTTTAACAGCCATTACCGCTGCCGTGGTGGGTGTAATTTTGAATTTAGCCCTCTTTTTATGCTACCACGTGCTTTGGCCACAGGGTTTTGAAGGAAGTTTTGATTATATTTCTGCCATCATTGCTATTTTAGCTGTAGTCGCATTATTTAAGTTTAATCAGAGTGTGCTCCGAGTCATCATCGGTTCTGCTTTAGTGGGTTTAACGATTAAAATTTTACTATAAAGAATGAACACTAGAGGTATGGATAAAAAATCTATGCTTCTTTTGACACGATTCAAGGTATCTTCTTTCATATAAAAAATTAAAGAATATTCCACTAAATCACTCCCCATTTAACATAATGGCTGTTATACGAAATTAATGGATGTCCGTATAGACTACTTGCATATTGTATTCGATCGAATACAATATAGTGAGAAGATAAGGAATTCTCATGATTGAAATTAAACGTCTGCCAGAATTTGATGAATGGTTAGATGGCATTAAAGACAATATGACCCGTATTCGTCTGAATCGTAGATTAGATAAGGTTCAACGTGGAAATTGGGGAGACATTAAGCCTCTCCAAGATGGCGTTTGGGAAATGAGAGAATTCTTCGGTGCTGGATGGAGAATGTATTACATCGAGCATGGTGACGTAGTGATTGTAATGCTTGGTGGAGGAGATAAATCGACTCAACAACAAGACATCGATCGTGCAGTCAAATTATCGAAAACATTGGAGGATTAAAATGGTTAAAGTCGCTGATTTACCAAGTTTTGATATGGCTGAGTCACTCAAAACTGAAGAAGACATTGTGATGTATCTCAATATGGTTCTTGAAGATAATGATCCAGCTGAATTAGCCCATGCACTTGGTGTTATTGCTAAAGCTCGTGGCATGACTCAAATTGCTAAAGAAGCAGGGATTGGGCGTGAGGCACTCTACAAAGCCCTACGTCATGATTCAGCACCACGTTTTGATACGATTAATCGTGTAGTAAATGCGTTAGGCTTAAAACTCACTGTACAACACGCCTAAAACTTTAAAAAATATAGTAAAAATGGGAGCTAAAGGCTCCCATTTTTAGATTCGTATAACGTGTATTATGTTAATTTTAGAGATTCTACATAAACGTAAAATCTCCTGCACTTAGATTCTGGCATGTGTTCCATACTTATCAATCATGATAGAGCTGGCTTCATTTAAGCCACGCACAGTGACATTCACACTATTCTTTTGGAATTTATTTACAACAGAATCAAGCATGGCGACTGATGTTACATCCCAAATGTGAGAATGGGTCAAATCAATAATCACATCCTTTACATTCTCTTTAAAGTCAAACCCTTGCATGAATTTTTCAGAAGAACTAAAGAAGATCTGACCTCTCAAATCATATAAACGGGCTGTTCCTTCAAAAGATGCTATTACTTGGATATCATTTTCAAGTTTATTCGCTAGGAACAAAGCTGAAAGTAATACGCCTGTTAACACACCCAAAGCCAGGTTATGCGTAGCAACAACTACAATCACAGTCGCAATCATGACGATATTACTGCTCTTAGGATTATCTTTTAACTGAGTGACAGAACTCCATTCAAAGGTACTGATAGAGACCATGATCATTACCGCTACCAATGCAGCCATTGGAATCACTTTGAGCCAATCGCTGATAAATACAACCAGAATAAGAAGAAAAATACCCGCAGAGAATGTTGATAAGCGTGTAAGACCACCCGATTTCACGTTAATCATGGATTGACCAATCATGGCACAACCGGCCATCCCCCCCATAAAGCCAGAAGCAATATTCGCGATACCTTGTCCTTTACATTCTTGGAATTTATCACTTGGTGTATCTGTCATTTCATCCACGATGGTTGCTGTCATCATCGATTCAAGTAAACCTACAGCCGCCAGTGCGACTGAATAAGGCAAAATAATCATCAATGTTTCAATATTCAAAGGAATATTTGGAATCAAGAACATTGGAAGTGTGTCAGGTAACGATCCCATATCACCCACAGTTCTTACATCAATTCCTAGAGCAATTGCCAGTAATGTGATTGCAATGATGCAGACAAGTGGAGAAGGCAATAATTTTCCTAATTTGGGAATCATAGGGAAGAGATAAATAATCGCCAAACCTAAAGCAACTAAAGCATATACATGCCAGGTCACATTAATCAGTTCAGGCAGCTGAGCCATAAAAATTAAAATTGCTAACGCATTTACGAATCCAATAACCACAGATTTAGATACAAATCGCATTAACTTGGCGAGCTTTAAATAGCCAGCCATTATTTGAATTACACCCGTCAAAATTGTTGCTGCAAGCAGGTATTCAAGCCCATGCTCTTTGACCAAAGTAACCATGAGCAGTGCCATAGCCCCTGTAGCTGCTGAAATCATAGCTGGACGACCGCCTACGAAAGAAATCACGACGGCTATACAGAAAGATGCGTATAGACCGACTTTAGGATCTACACCTGCAATAATTGAAAATGCGATGGCTTCAGGGATGAGTGCAAGACCGACGACTAATCCAGCAAGTACATCCCCACGGATGTTAGAGAACCACTGTTCTCGGACATTAGACAACATAAACATAGCCTGTTTTTTAATTTTTCAGATAGGCTAGTGATGTGATATATACAACACACAAGCGACTACACCACATCACTAGACAGTGATGAGTTATTTACAGATTTAAGACGGTAAATAAACTTAAGGTGGCGTAAGTGTCATAAGATGAAAGAACGTTTTAGAGTAAAAAAATCAGGACAAGGGTAACAGCTAGGTACTTTTTTATAAAGCCTGGATGTTATATCCAAGCTTTGTTTAATCGGTATTTTATGAAGCTTTTGGCTCCCCAAGTAATTGACCTATTTCCAAACGTGTATAGCCACGTTCTTTAAAAATCAAAACAATAGCCTGTTTATAATCTTCAGAAGTAGAAGTCTTATACTTAGTTATCAGTTGATTTTCAGAATTCAGCTCAAGATCATTTTTGATGGTCAATACTTCGCTAGAGATCTTGTTAAAGATATTTAGGTTAAACATACAGGCACTCGTCATCCGTATTATAGCGGCCCGACTATAACGAATACCTGTCTTAGCTACGCTAGACACCCTTGGCCGCAAGGATTACAAATTAAGAAAAATTCCGCAAGTTTTTGTCTATTGAAAGAATAAATAATCTCCCAACTGCTATCTATTTAACATAATGGCGGTTATACGAAACGCAATTGTAATAATACTGAAATATCAATAAGTTAAGATAAAATAAAAAGTTAAAAGATCAGCAGAATCCCGGCTTGGAAACAAGTCGGCTTTTTTATGAACAGTTTTGATATATTCCGCCAATAAAATTGATTAATTTTTAATCAAACTAAAACTTTTCTCAATGTTCCCGGACTTGCCAGGGCAAAAAATATCCCCAATTTCTGCGGATAAAACTGGGATATTTTTTAGGCAATGTTGTACGCATTTGCTTACGTCAATTCCGGCCCTTTGCGGCTATACGGAATACTGGAATTTTTCTATGATTGAGTCATATAGGAATAGGATGTTCCGGAACAAAAAACAATAATAATAAGTTCAAGCACCAGGAACGTGAGGTAGAACAGCAGCTACCAGAGATCGCACAATAAAAAACCCTGACAGGATGTCGGGGTTTTTTATTGTCTAAAATTATGTTATTCACCAATTAAAATGTCTATGCGATAAACCATTTAAAATGTCCTGTTTTTAACTGCAAGAGTCAAGCACAGGATTTAAATTTCTTTGTTCAATAGCCGCTTTCTGAGCTTTACGACTCGGCATACTTTTCTTGAGACGGGAACGTTTATTTTGTTTTTCCAACTCTTCATGCTGTTGCTGGATATGCGCCAGAACCGAGCCTAATCTTTTATTCTCAACCACTTCATTCTGCTGTAGTCCAGCCAGTTTATTGAAGACACTATAGTTGATCTTCCGTCCTTCATGCATGATCGCCACAGTGCCATCCGGGTACTCCAGAAATGAAATGTATTGCCCAACAAGCTTATGATTCAGCTCTGTCGGTTCAAGCAGATAAATACACTTGTCATAGGTAATCGTCAGGTTCTTCGTAACCTTACGCGGTTCCTGCCAGGTAAAAATATCATCTAGTTCAAGATCAGATTCGGTTAATGGCCGATGCAGATTCTTTGAGTTTCGCGCACATTTGGCGAACTTCTGATTGAAATGCTCAATAAAGCAGGGCAACCATGCATTGGCCTCCGCAATCGAGCCGATGCCTTCTAGACGCATCTCCTTAATCAGACGGTCCTGAAGGGTTCTATTCGCTCGCTCTACGCGACCTTTGGCCTGTGGGGAGTTGGCAAAGATAATATCAATGTTTAACTCATTCAGAATCCGCCCAAATTGCGTGATCTTGCTATCTTGGCTTGATTTCTGATTGACCCGGAATACAGAGTGTTTATCGCTATAAAAGGCTAGAGGCTTTCCATATTGCTCAATGTAGGCTCGGGTTGAAAGCATATAATCAAAGGTTGTTTCCGCCTCACAAAAGCGCAGATGCAACAGCTTTCCAGTAGCATCATCGATATAAACTAATAAACAGCATTTAGCAGCCCGACCTTCAAACCAGTCATGATATGAACCATCAATCTGGATCAGCTCACCGAAGCAATCACGGTTATAGCGTGGCTGATAGGGACGTTTCAGGCGTTTGGATCGAGGAATCCAGAGCTCATTGGCCGTCATCCAGCGACGAACCGTTTCTACTGGGATATTCAGGTCAAATATGCTACTGAGCTTCTCATGCGCCAAGGTGGGACCGAAGCCCAGCAGATGTTCAGAAATAATGGAAAGGCACTTTGATTTTAACAAGTCATCATGGCGACGATGACCAGGTTGACCACGACTGGCATGCGCCAGACCTGAAACACCATCTTGATTGAGCTTGTGCAATAACCGGGTAATTTGACGGGTGGAAAGATTCAGGATTTCAGCAGCACGGACTTGCGTAATACGATGATCTCGAACGTCTTGCAGTACTGCAAGACGTTGAATTTCTTTGTCAGACATAGTGATCAGCATCTATATTTTATATCCAGTCCATGGTGATAAAAACCATCATAAACTAGACATTTTTATTGGTGAGAATATAGACACTTTAAATGGGTTCTAACAAATTAGCTTCGGATAATCCGTATTATGTTAATTTTAGGAAATCTAATAAAATTCTTAACTAACTATTTCGATGTCTTTTGAGTTTTGTTTTTTAAACTGATCATCCCAACTAATTCTAACAGTAAACTTGCTAGGAAAATCCATTCCTCTTGAGTAAGAAAGTTTTCCTGAATGTCCAGGAACAATATTCATAGGAAAAATTTCATTAATATCCCAGAAATTTCCTAGATATCTGTTCTCAATTAAAATCTCTAAATAGACATTTTCCGCAGTCGCTTTACCAACATTAGTTAGTATCAACTGATAGTTCCCTTTGAACCCTGTCTTATATGCTCTAATTTCCGCTTTATTTTGTTCATTAGAATACTCTTTCTCTTTCGTAAGCAAAAGGCTATTGATTTCTAACTGCTGCTCTAGAACGGTCTTATTTAACCTTTTAAAAGAGAAAAAGCTATATATTGAAAATCCTATTGATAAACCTGCAAAGATAGCTGAAATTGTTGCTATTGTTAGCTCCCAATTGATATCCATTAATTTCTTATTTCCATCCCTTACCTTTAAACATTTTTTTCATTTCCTTAGCTAAATCTGTAGCTATTTTATTGGTATCCACTTTTTCCAAAATATTATTTTGTTCAATTAACTCATCTTTATGAAGTTTTAGGCTACAAGTACCACATGTAGCTATTTCATTTTCATCTACTGAAAAAAAAGTACTCTCACAGCTTGGGCAAGTTAAAGTGATTTTCTGATTTGGAATATTTAATTTCATTCTTATAACACCCTCAATTAAATAATAAACTTATAAAAATTATCTTGTTATGGCAACATAAATTATAAATAAATATAATAATTAGCTGGCATGTTTTTGAATAAATAAAAAAAGCCTAGATCCGATGTCTAGGCTTTTCATAAGAAAAATTCTTTTCACATTAAAAAACTTACGTTGATTTCTTAAATTTTGTGAAATTATAAGTTGGTAAAAGAATTGGATAATAACCTGAACTTACAAAAAAATTGCTCACGAATGCTCGTAAGAATGGATACGCTATTGCTGGAGCATTAATTACTGGAAAATTCGATTCTTTAAAACTTTCATCTATATCTTGTTCACATTCAAATTTAGATAAGAAGTCTAATTTAAAGAAACTTGTTTCTTCTGTCTTTACTTCTAGATGAAATTTTACAACAAAATTTTTTGGCGAATCTTTGAAGAAAATAGGTTTAAACAATAGATAATCATCAATATTTATTGAATCAAGATTTGATAAATTTTCTAAAAGCTCTGAAGAAGGAGAAAAATTTAATTCTCCGATCTTATATTCAACAAATTTGATATTCATAAAAATTAAGCTGCTGCTGCGTATTCAGGTTCGTTATTACTTAAGATCTCAAAAGAAAAATTCTCCTGAGATCTTAATTCTGGATTAGTGTTGTTAGCTTTATTGGTTATAGAAAATAATTGTATAACTTCTTGATTAGAAGATATTTCAAAAACCTCTTCACATAAAAGCTCCAAAGAAGGTAAATGTTCAACTAAGCCTTCAATACCAATGCTAGGCGCACGAGATGCTCTTTCATCAATTTCTTCAAAAGTCATAGCTTCAATTTTTGAAAGAAACTTTTTAGCTAATTCTGAATCAAACATATCTAGACTCTCCTAATTGATGTTAGAGGAATAACACTATTTTCTCTAACAACTAAACAGCTACTTGCATACTGTGTAGCCCATTTTAACCCATCAGATTTAGATTTTTTGTAGTTATCTGGTGCCATAACAAGATAATTTTTATAAGTTTATTATTTAATTGAGGGTGTTATAAGAATGAAAT
>Ga0115845_100106_pt1 | contig 15210 bp, 14 predicted proteins | sample InSIn1SAF170_2_FD_83859 | JGI IMG/M metagenome (GOLD analysis project Ga0115845, IMG submission 83859) | reverse complement strand
CTGGAACTTCACGGACTTGGCGGCGCAGTACGGCGCGAATACGTGCTAACAACTCATTTGGATTAAATGGTTTCGGTAAGTAGTCATCTGCACCCGCTTCTAGACCTGCAATACGATCTGAGTCACTGCCACGTGCGGTAAGCATAATAATAGGCGTATCAATATTTGATTGGCGTAGACGACGGCAGATACTTAAGCCATCTTCAACAGGGAGCATGAAGTCGAGCACAATCAGTGAAAACAGTTCGCGCTGTAATAGACGATCCATTTGGGTTGCGTCATGCGCTGTTTTTACCACAAAGCCTTTATCTTCTAAAAAGCGTTGGAGTAGCGTACGTAAACGCACATCGTCATCTACCACTAAAATGCGTTCAACGCGATCTGCGTCACTATGTACAGCATCTGTTTTTTCAGCAGGTACAACTAAACTCATTGAAGTGCTCCTTTATTCTTTATTGTCATCGTAAACAAAAGTCGGGATAGTCTTGAGTATACGACTCATTTGTATGTCTTTACTATGCTCTAAAGCAACAAATATTGCAGGTAAAATCAAGACATAGATACCAAATGTATACATCTTAGCCCATAGAAAAAAATGGCAAAGAATACCTAAAAATAAGATTTAACACTGAAAATGAGATGGATTTATGAAATTTGCCTGAAATATGTCACATTTAAGCCATTAAATTAATAAAAACAGTTGTGGATTTTATAGTCTTGGTCTTTATAATCATGGCTTTTAGTACATATCCTTGTGGGATCACATACGATGACTGACTTAGTTCAGCAGTTGGCAAAAGAAATTGCCGTACGTCCAAATCAAATCGAGGCTGCCATCAAGTTGATTGATGAAGGTGCTAGCGTTCCATTTATTGCGCGTTACCGTAAAGAAGTCACGCAAGGCTTAGATGATGCGCAGTTACGTCAGCTCGATACACGTTTGGCTTATTTACGTGACTTATTTGAACGTCGCGACAAGGTAATCGAATCATTAAAAGAACAAGACAAATTGTCTGATGATTTATTGGCGCGTGTAAATGCTGCTGAAACTAAAAATGCCTTAGAAGAAATTTACGCACCGTACCGTCCAAAACGGACCAGTAAATCATTTAAAGCCAAAGAAGCAGGCTTAGGCCCGATTGCAGAAAAAATCTTTGCAGAAGCGGTTGATCCAGCTGAAGCATTGGCAGACTTTAGCCATGAAGATTATCCAGATCTAGAAAGTCAGTTGGATGCGATTCAACATATTCTAATTGATGACTGGGCGCAGAACATTGCACTGACCACTGAACTTAAGGCAATGTTTGCAAAAACAGCCACTTTAAAAAGTTTAGTGGCAAGTGATGAGAAAAAAGAAGTTGGCAAAAAATTCCGCGATTACTTCGACTTTTCTGAAAATTTAAATAAAGTCCCGTCACACCGCTTATTGGCTATGTTACGTGGTCGTCAAGAAAATGTTTTAGGTTTAAAAGTGGATGGCGAAGATGATGCACCATTGGCGCGTATTGAAACTGAATACAGCCTTGAAACTGCACAGCCGCAAGCACGTCAAGACTATTTAAAACAAACGGCTAAATTGTTCTGGTTAGGCAAGGTTCGTCCAAGTATCGAACATTCGTTGCTCACCGAAAAACGTCTTGCAGCCGAATCTGAAGCAATGGATGTTTTTGCTGAAAACTTACGTCATTTGTTGTTGTCTGCACCTGCGGGCGCACGTACAACCTTAGGGGTAGACCCTGGCATCCGTACAGGGGTGAAATTGGCTGTGGTGAATGCATCAGGTGATGTACTTGCACATAGTACGATTTATCCATTTGCACCCAAAGACGATAAGGTCGGTTCAATTGCAGAACTTGCCCGTTTATGCCGTGAGTTTAATGTTGACCTGATTGCCATTGGCAATGGTACAGCAAGCCGTGAAACAGAAAGCGTTGTGGCTGAAATGATGGCTGCGAATAGCGATCTTAAATTGACCCGTGTTTCTGTATCAGAAGCGGGTGCATATGACTACTTACCGAAACCATTTAATCCAAATGAGTTGTTAGCACGTATTCGCGCCGTACTGCGCCGCCAAGTCCGTGAAGTTCCAGGCGCACCAAGCCAACAAATGGAAGTGGTCAGCTTTGGGCCATGGTCACTTGATTTATCAACACGTACCTTAACGCGTGAAGGTCAAGTCGTAACCCTAACTACAGGTGAGTTTGCAGTCCTCAAAGCCTTGGTACAACATCCGCGTGAACCTTTGACTCGCGACAAATTGATGAACCTTGCGCGTGGCCGTGAATGGGGAGCAATGGAACGTTCGATTGATGTTCAAGTATCGCGCCTTCGTCGTCTTGTAGAAGAAAACCCTGCTCGCGCACGTTATATCCAAACGGTTTGGGGTGTGGGTTATGTGTTCGTTCCAGATGGCGCGGAATAATTCAAAACTAAAATTACGGCTTCGGTCTTTTTAAACTGAGTAGCAATAATCAGCACGACGGAGTCCTAAAATTAAGCTCAACTTTATCGATTAACCTGCGGTTCGCCTTACTTTTGTTTCGACAAAAGTAAGCAAAACCATTGTCATCTGCAAAACTCGGCATATTTCTGCATTTCAACATCATGCTCGCAGAAACTTTATAACACCCAGACCTCCTGCCTCGAACAATTGCAGATGACTTTTCGCGTATCGCATACCTGTCACCATTGAACTATGTCTCTTACATAGAAACAGGAAATCACGTGAAACTCGAACCCATCGACCCTCAAAAATTTACAGATTACGAAGCGTATTCAGAACGGAAACGCACGCGCTGGGAGCGCTTTTTAGATAAAATCAAGCCGCGTTCTGCTGCCATGCGCACCACCGTACTGGTACTCTTCATTGTATTTTTCAGTTTATTTATGTCTTTGTGGTTCTTTTGGCGCACCTTATATCTTCCAGAAATTCAACAACATGCTCGTTATCTTGCTGTTGAAATAGAAATTCTTAATAACCCCGATTTACGGATTTATCATCAAAATACTGAAGTCGATGTCGATGACTGGCTAAGAAGTCGTGTTGGCATTGAATACGTCACCGATCCCAAAGAATATCCCAATGTTAAAGATAAGGTGATTGCCGAGTTCTTTACCAACCAAATTGAAGCTAAGCTGGCCAAAGAATTAAAAGTCGAACATGCCACAGTATATTTCCAATTTAAACCTAGCCCGCGCATTTGGATTCAAACGCCTGAAATGAACGGCAACTGGGTACGGGAACCACTGAAAACCTATGCCAACTACAGCCCTGAGTTAATTTTCGGTTGGCTGCTTGGCGTACCCCTTATTGCAGCAGCCATTATTTTAACCTTAGTTCGTCAGCTCAATCGCCCGCTGCGTCGTCTGCAAAATGCTGCCAACAGTTATAGTAAAACAGGCACAGCGCCGTATTTAGAGACCAATCACGGCCCCCAAGAAATTCGTGAGGTCAACCAAGCGTTTAATCACATGATCTACACCCTAGATCAGACTGAACGTGACCGCCGGATTATGTTGGCGGGGATTTCACATGACTTACGCACCCCACTGACCCGTATTCGACTCAGTGCAGAAATGATGCCCGATGATGATTTTTTAAAAGAAGGGCTGATTTATGACGTTGAAGATATGGACGCGATCTTAAATCAGTTCATTTCCTATATGCGTGATGGTTCGGATGAGGAAATCCAAGACACCGATTTAAATATGCTGTTACAAGAATTGGTGGTGCAATTCAAACCGCTGAATATTCGTTTTGAACCTGCTGAATTACCGATTATTCAGGCACGTAGTCTATCTCTTAAACGCCTGATTGGTAACTTGATTAATAATTCAAAACGCTACGGTGCTGAGCCGATTGAACTTTCCGCAACAGTGGAAAATGAACATATTTTAATTAGCGTAGCAGACCATGGTGAAGGCATTCCTGACGATCAAATTGAAGAGCTCATGCAACCTTTTGTACGTGGCAATGAAGCCAGAACAGTCCAAGGCAGTGGTTTAGGTCTCGCCATTGTGAAACGCATTGTTGACATTCACCAAGGTCAACTCAGCATTCATAATCGGGAACAAGGCGGACTTGAAGCAATTATTTCGCTGCCTCTTCATCACAATCAAGATGTTGAAATTTCCAGTAACAATCCACTCGAAAAATTAAAGCAAACCTTGGTTGAGCATTTCTAAAACTTGTACAATAGTTGATCAAACGATTTTGTTCAACTATTCAACAATTTAATTTTACCAAATATATTTCAACCACTTACAAACCATCAGAATCCCTTATACCCACATTTTTTCAAAAAATTAGACCTTAGCCTAACAGGTATGCACAATGTCGTTCTTGATCGGTACAATCGGTGCCAGATCCAGAATATTAACGAGAGTAAACCATGTCTTTAGATCGTATCCGTTTAGCTTCACTTCACGATAAAGTCATCAGTGCGGAAGAAGCGTCTGCTTTTATTGAAGATGGCATGACTGTAGGTATGAGTGGCTTCACTCGTGCTGGCGAAGCGAAAGCTGTACCTTTGGCATTGGTTAAACGTGCACACACAAATCCTTTAAAAATCACATTAATTACTGGTGCTTCTTTAGGTAATGACCTAGACAAACAATTGACTGAAGCGGGTGTATTGGCACGTCGTTTACCGTTCCAAGTGGACAACACTTTACGTAAAGCAATCAACAATGGCGAAGTGATGTTCATTGACCAACACTTGTCTGAAACTGTTGAGCAAATGCGCAACCTTCAGTTGAAAAAACCAGATGTAGCAATCATTGAAGCAGTTGCGATCACTGAAGATGGTGGCATTATTCCAACAACGTCTGTGGGAAACTCTGCAAGTTTTGCAATTTTCGCAGAAAAAGTAATTGTTGAAATCAACACCAACTTAAGCCCTGCATTTGAAGGCTTACACGATATTTACATCCCAACTTATCGTCCAACCCGTCAACCAATTCCATTGACTCAAGTAGATGAGCGTATTGGTACGCACGCGATCAATATAGATCCTGCAAAAATCGTGGGTATCGTCATCAACAAAGACTTACACGACTCTCCATCAACGGTAACTGCGCCAGATGATGAAACTCAAGGCATTGCAGATCACTTAATCGCTTTCTTTGAAAAAGAAGTGGCTGAAGAGCGTCTACCGAAAAACTTAGGGCCATTACAAGCAGGGATTGGTTCAATTGCCAATGCTGTACTCACAGGCCTTAAAGATTCGAACTTCGAAGACCTTGTCATGTACTCAGAAGTACTCCAAGACTGTACCTTTGAATTGATTGATGCCGGTAAAATGAAATTTGCTTCAGGTTCATCAATTACCCTTTCAGCTAAATACGGCGAGAAAGTATTTAATAACCTTGAAGCGTACAAAGATAAATTGGTTTTACGTCCACAAGAGATCTCAAACCACCCTGAATTGGTTCGTCGTTTAGGTATTATCGGCATCAACACTGCGCTTGAATTTGACATTTACGGTAACGTGAACTCAACGCACGTTTGCGGTACGAAAATGATGAACGGTATCGGTGGTTCAGGTGACTTTGCACGTAATGCACACCTTGCAATCTTCGTAACCAAATCAATTGCAAAAGGTGGCGACATTTCTTCAATCGTACCGTTTGCGTCGCACATCGACCATGCTGAACACGACGTTGACATCCTGGTAACAGAACAAGGTTTGGCAGATCTTCGCGGTCTAGCACCACGTGAACGTGCTCGTGCGATTATCGACAACTGTGCGCACCCACTGTATCGTGATGCATTAAATGATTACTTTGATCGTTCATGTGCAAAAGGTGGTCATACTCCACACTTACTTCGTGAAGCGCTTTCTTGGCACTCTAACTTCGAAGAAACAGGTCACATGCTTCCTGTTCAAGCAGAAGCGAAATCTGCTTAATTTAAAGTTTTAAAAAACGCCCGATTGGGCGTTTTTTTATGGCTGATGAAAAGTGTAAGAAAACACTTATCAAAATAAAAAAACTCAATTAATCTAAAGGCATCCAAAAAATAAAAATGCCAAGCTCATGTTCATTATTCGCCCCTATCTCGAAACAGATTTAGAAGACGTCATTGCACTTTGGGAGGTATGCGACCTCACTCGCCCTTGGAATAACCCTGAAATTGATATTTTTAGAAAAACTGCGCAAAAAGATGGTTTATTTTTACTGGCTGTTAAAGATGAACAACTCATCGCCATATTGATGGGTGGTTATGATGGCCATCGCGGCTGGATTAATTATTTGGCAGTACATCCACACTTTCAACGCAATGGAGTCGCAACTGCACTCATACAGCAGCTCGAGAAGCGCCTGATTGCGTTAGGTTGCCCCAAACTACAACTGCTTGTACGTAAAGAAAATATCGATGTGCAAAGCTTCTATGAGCAACTGGGTTACGAGGAAATCGAAGTCGTATGCTTTGGTAAACGTCTGATTGCCGATTAAGCTCAAACACTCAATGCGCCGATACAGGTAGACGACCCAATCTTAAAAAAATTGGAAATTTAAGCTCAAAGACTTGGTTCCCATAATCGTCCAACGCAAAGAATGCTTTGATCTCATATAAGGGGTCATCTGAATTTTTCGCCCGATAATGTTTCAGTGCAGACCATGTGTTTAAATAATCCAACAATTGAGCAGCAGACCATTGAAATGACATCGACAATTCAGACGTCGCTATTTTCTCAAAGGGAAAAGGAATGGTTTGATAGGCCTCGTCGATATAACGTCGTTCTGCATCCCAATAGCCTTTCAAAGTCTTAAAATAAAGTCGCTCAATACAGCCCTGCAACTCAGGTTGCTGCAGCTGAATTAAACCATAGCCAATGACCGCCAAAATGCCTTCAGGTCGTAAAGTCCGCCGCACTTCTGCATAAAAGCCATCAAAGTCAAACCAATGAATGGCTTGAGCCACCGTGATTAAATCAAAACTCTGCTCAGCAAAACTGGTGTGCTCTGCAGACTGAACTTGATAACTGACATTTTCAAAATAAGGTGCATGTTGTAACTGATGAGCACTGATATCTGTCGCCACCACGGCATCAAAATGCGGCGCCAACAATTGAGTCAATTGTCCCGACCCTGCGCCACAGTCCCATGCAAATTGAGGAGTCGCCACATGCTTGAGTATTTCTTGAATCAAACTCGCTGGATAATTCGGACGTGCGAGTTGATAAAGCTGACTTCCTGACGAAAAGCGGTCTTTCATAAGCCATTCTCAGTCTTATTTTTGACTCAAAATTAGCACATTTTCCATTAACTAAAGCATGATGTTGTCCAACACCTTATACAATCCTACTTTTCATGGCACAAAAAAAGCCCCAAACATTGTTTGAGGCTTTTTTGAATATGGTGGCGAGACCCAGGATCGAACTGGGGACACACGGATTTTCAATCCGTTGCTCTACCTACTGAGCTATCACGCCGATGCCGTGTATTAAGCCGTATCTCGGATGAATAGTCAATAAAAATCATCACTTTTTTATTTGATCGGATAAATTTCAGGCAAAAAAAATCCCTGATGGGATCAGGGATTGAAATCTTTAAATAAGATTTTTAATATGGTGGCGAGACCCAGGATCGAACTGGGGACACACGGATTTTCAATCCGTTGCTCTACCTACTGAGCTATCACGCCGATGTCGCGTATTAAACAGTTTAAGCGAAGCAGCGTCAAGTGCGTTTTCAAAAAAATCATTTGAGTGTTTACTTTTACAGCAAACCTATCACCCTTCGTACATTTTTTGAGTCATTCTTTGTACTTAGAGCGCATCACCATCGCTGTTCATGAAAAAAAGCAGCCCGAAGGCTGCTTTAAAAAAGCTTAAATTTTACCAATGTGCTCTAAGCAACGGTGAATCGCACCACAACCCGGCTCAAACACTTTCACACCTTTTTCTTCTTCCATACGGCAAACTTCTTCAACCAGTCGCTCTGCAACCCCTCGCCCACGGTTTGCAGGATGCACCACGATGTATTCTAAGGTTTTATTTTCACCCTGCCCACTACACCAAATGGCACCAATGACTTTAGTATTAAAGTCTGCGGTGTAAAGTAAGGTATACTGAGCTAGATTTTGCTCAAGTTGTTCTACGGCATCATGCCCATCGCCAAATTCAGGACTAGTGTCGTACAGTCGCTCTAGCTGGCTGCGCAACTCTTCTTTTTCCAGTGAAGTATAAGCGTGTACGGTAATAGGCATTGATAAACCCTCCTGAGCAATCTAATATGCGGTGACTTCGTTACGGCGAAACATTTTACATCAATTATTTGACGTCTTTGAGGAACGTGTCTATGACAGAACGTATCAGTGAAGTGGTAAGAAATACCAACGAAACCAAAATTCGAGTTCGTGTAAACCTCGATGGTACGGGTCAAGGCACGCTCAACACAGGTATTCCCTTTTTAGATCATATGATTGATCAAATCAAGCGACATGGCTTATTTGATATTGATATTGAATGTGATGGCGACTTGGAAATTGATGATCACCACACGGTTGAAGACTGTGGTATCACGCTTGGACAGGCTTTTGCTAAAGCTTTAGGTGACAAAAAAGGTTTACGTCGTTACGGTCATTTTTATGCACCGTTAGATGAATCTTTAAGCCGTGCTGTGGTGGACTTATCGGGCCGTCCGGGTTTGTTTATGGATATTCCATTTACCCGTGCCATGATTGGTCGTTTTGATGTGGATCTATTCTCTGAGTTTTTCCAAGGCTTTGTGAACCATGCGCTCATGACAGTACACATTGATAACCTGAAAGGGAAAAATAGCCACCACCAAATTGAAAGTGTGTTCAAAGCATTTGCGCGTGCACTTCGTATGGCCTGTGAAATTGACCCACGTGCAACCAACACCATTGCTTCAACCAAAGGTAGTTTGTAATGACCCGTATTGCCCTTCTTGACTATGGTATGGGTAACCTACACTCAGCAGCAAAAGCGCTTGAGCATGTTGGTGCAACGGTCGATGTGACCAATGATCCCAAGTTAGTGGCTCAAGCTGATAAAATTGTGTTCCCTGGCGTAGGTGCTATGCGTGACTGTATGCAAGGCATGCATGAAGCAGGGATTGATGAAGTCGTTCGTCATGCGGCATTTAATAAGCCCGTATTAGCGATTTGTGTGGGTATGCAAGCGCTGATGCAACGCTCTGAAGAAAATGGCGGAGTCGATGCTCTCGGTATTTTTGAAGGAAGCGTAAAACGCTTTCCTGATGTAGACGGCTTGAAAGTACCCCATATGGGTTGGAACCAAGTTCATCAGGCTGATCCGAGTCATCCAATGTGGAAAGACATTGAGCAAGATGCACGTTTTTACTTCGTGCACAGCTTTTATGTTGAACCGAACAACTCTGGCATTGTGGCGGCGACCTGTGACTACGGTTTAGAGTTCTGCACCGCGATTCATCAAGAAAATTTGTTTGCGACACAGTTTCACCCTGAAAAAAGTCATACCGCAGGTTTGCAACTGCTGAAAAACTTTGTGGAATGGAAAATTTAATTCATTCCAGCTTCTGTTTGATTGGAAAAGCTCAACTTCGGTTGGGCTTTTGTTTATCCAAAATTGATGCATCTAGACTCAAAATAAATCAGAAACAGCTTAAGTAAATGAGGCGTGTGACCCCGCTCCTGTGCCTTTCAATGTATAAAATCTTTGCTTTACAGCAGACTAGTGTACTCAAGATGGCTGAGATGCCTTTTCATTGTCACCAAATTTGATTATGATTTGCCTGCTTTTTAGACATTTTTATTTATAAAAAACTTAATTTACAACGATAAGGTAAGTCACTATGACTCAATATGTACAAGAATCTGCGCTGAATGCCGCAGGTCGTTTCGGACGTTTTTCATATCTCGCATGGAACTGTCTACTTGCCATTGTAGCTGCGATTATCATTGGTATTTTTGCCGTGATTTTTCCAACAACTTTCATCAATATGGAAACAGGTAACTTTAGTGGCGGCATGATTTTTCTTGCTGTGATTTATATTGCAATCTTCTATTTCACCTTCGTATTTACCATTCGTCGCCTACATGACCGCAACCATACGGGCTGGTTATCACTGTTGATGTTGGTGCCTCTTGCCAACGTGATCCTAATGCTATACCTGATTTTCGCACCGGGTGATGATCGCAGCAACAGCTATGGCTCACCACGCCCAACCGCAGGTTGGGAAGCTGTTTTGGCGTGGATTTATATCCTACTTTTTGTCGTTGGTATTTTAGCGGCAATTGCTCTGCCTTCTTATCAAAGCTATATACAGCGTGCAAATCAATCACAAATCGAAATGCAACAACAATAAAAAAACTTCAACCTTCATCGATTGAACTTAAAACCTGCTTCTCGCAGGTTTTATTTTGCCTTTAAAATCAAAAACCACTAGTCTGAGATAAAAGCATGCCTTAGATATAACATGAATAATTCCCTACCCAGTCTCCCTATCCCCAACAAAGAACAAATTCGAATTTTGCCTCGTTTTCAAAATTTGCCAATGCAAGCGATTCATGTCATTCAAAACTTAGAGCAGTGTGAAGCAATCCGTGCTGAACTGGAACAGATTTCTATCTTCGGTTTTGACAGCGAGTCCAAACCGACCTTTCAAGTAGGAGAAGTTTCCACGGGCCCGCATTTAATTCAACTGGCCAGCGTCGAGCATGCTTATTTGTTTCAAATGAATCCACCCATTTGGAACTTCCTTGCGCCATTTTTGGCGAATCCGGCCCAACTCAAAGTGGGTTTTGGTTTAAAAAATGATGCCCATCTGTTCCGCAAAAAAGGTTTGGAGCTCAAAGGCGTGGTTGAGCTGTCAAAATGCTTTGCCAGCTTTGGTTTGACCAACCCTGTTGGCATTAAAAATGCCATCGCCCTGCTGTTTCGGCTCAACTTCCCGAAAAGCAAAAAAGTCAGCACTTCAAATTGGGCAAGGAAGATACTCACGCCTGAACAAGTTGACTATGCTGCTGCAGATGCCTATGCCGCGTTGTTGGTTTTTGAAGAATTGCGGCGTTTAGAGCGACTCCCAAAAGATATTTCTAAAGAATTAGAAAAAACAACAAAACCTTGTCGTCATGAAAAGCTGTAACAGATGCTTAGAAAATTGCCAATACTTTGCTAAGATGACGGACATTGATTTTATTTAAGATTTGGCTAGGAGCGAAAGCATGCTGATCATCCCTGCAATTGACCTGAAAGATGGCAAATGTGTTCGTTTAAAACAAGGTCGTATGGAAGACGATACGGTTTTTTCTGATGATCCTGTTGCAACTGCACAGCACTGGGTAAATGAAGGCGCGCGTCGCTTACATTTGGTCGATTTGAATGGTGCTTTCGCTGGTACGCCAATTCATAAACCTGTGGTTGAAGCCATTGCTCGCGCACAACCTGAACTGCCAATTCAAATTGGCGGTGGTATTCGCTCACTAGAAACCATTGAACACTACTTAGAAGCAGGTGTGTCTTTTGTCATTATTGGCACCAAGGCAGTTCAAGACCCTGAGTTTGTTGAAGAAGCTTGTAAGAAATTTGCAGGTCATATCATTGTCGGCATCGATGCCATGAATGGCATGGTGGCCACCGATGGTTGGGCCAATGTGACCGATGTGAAAGCAACCGATTTGGCCAAACGTTTTGCCGATGCGGGCGTATCGAGCATTGTCTATACCGACATTGCGCGTGACGGGATGATGCAAGGGGTCAATGTTGAGCAAACTGTTCAACTGGCACAATACTCTGGCCTACCTGTGATTGCATCAGGTGGTGTGACCAACCTTGATGACGTACGTAACCTCAAAGGTCAACCGGGTATTTTGGGTGCAATTACCGGTCGTGCGATTTACGAAGGCAGTTTAAACCTACGTGAAGCACAATTGCTGTTAGATGAACAATCACTCTAATTGTTGAATTTAAAAAAGAGGTCTTTTGACCTCTTTTTTATGCGCTAAATATCAGTTTTTAAGATCTGCTTCTTAATAAATTGCATTACGAATAAATTTTAACGGTACAGTTCCACGGTTGATGTATTGGTATTCGATGGCACTCGAAAACACAATCGACTCTCCTACACCTAAGACTTTCATGTCACCTGCCAAATCCAAAGTTAACTCCCCCTCCATCACATAGAGCATCTCACGCCAACCGAATGGGTCGGGTTCTGCACTATAGTGCTCATTTGGGGCAAGTACCCATGTCCACAGTTCAACTTTTTGTGTTGCTGCTGCTGAAGCCATTAATTTTGCTTCACTGTGTGCTTGTGTACCCTGCCAAGCCAAAATATTGACCACCGCTTGTCCTTGCTGTTCAGGCGCAGCAATGATCTGTACAAAATCGACCTCAAGCACATCGGCAATCAAACTGAGTTTTGCCAAACTAATATTGTCCTGCCCTGATTCAACCCCAGCCACCATACGACGGCTTAAACCAGCCAAATCCGCCAGTTGTTGCTGGCTCAAGCCTTTTAAACTTCGATAATGACGCACATTTTGACTGACGTGTTGTAGTACCGCAGGAGACTTCATAAAGTTAAATCAAAAAACATTGAGCAATATATTGCACACAAAAACAAAGCATGACAAGCTATGTGCAATATATTGCACATTAGTTCTTTTATGTTGAATACTCAGCTCGGTTCTAAAGCGCCTGTCATTGCGCTGATTCTAATTACCTTTATTTGGGGCGGTACTTTCTTGGCCGTGAAATATGCCTTAAATTTCAGCTCCCCCATGTTCTTTGTGGGTTGTCGTTTCGCCTGCGCCGCGACAATTATTGGCTTATTTTCCTATCAACATTTAAAACACATCACCCGACAGGACTTGTGGGCAGGTGCACTCATTGGCTGTATGGTCACTATTGGTTATGGCACACAAACGGTCGGACTACAAACAGTCAGTAGCAGTGAATCTGCCTTTTTAACTGCACTGTATGTGCCTTTGGTACCTGTATTATTGTGGCTGATCTTTCGTAAAGTACCCCATTTTATGATTTGGATTGGTGCGCTCTGTGCTTTTATGGGCTTAGTCTTACTTACAGGCAATAGCCTGAATTCAATTTCACTGAATTTTGGCCAGACCTTAACCCTACTCGGTGCAATCGCTATAGCGATGGAAATTATCCTGATTGGTTATTTTGCTCCAACAGTCGATATTGGTCGAGTGACGGTGATTCAACTGGCAGTTGCCTCTGTGCTCGCCTTTGCAGCCATGCCATTGGCAGGTGAACACCACATTCCAGACTTTTCATGGCCTTTACTGAGTATCGCACTCGGCTTGGGGCTTGCCAGTGCCGTGATTCAATATGTAATGAATTGGGCACAGCGCTCAGTCAATCCATCTCAAGCGGCAATTATTTATGCAGGAGAGCCTGTATGGGCGGCATTGTTTGGGCGACTTGCAGGAGAACGTTTGGCACCACTGGCTTTGTTGGGCGGACTTTTGGTGGTGTTTGGCATTATGATCAGTGAATGGAAACCAAAATTGCTGAAATCGAAAAAGAACGTCGAACAACTTTAGCCTATCTCCTAAACGAAAAAACTGCTGAATCGAGTGATCAATGGCCACCAATTCAGCAGTATGGTCAGGTGGTTAGAATGACACCATCTTGCCCGGATTAATCATTGCTCCGAGTCCATACATGCTTTTGGCTATTGGAATGACCAACGGTGCCAGTGCACGGCCAAAAGGAATGTTCTGATGTTGAATACGGGTCAACATATTAAAGTCATCACTTTGACCGCAGAAATCATCGGCAATGGCTTTACCAATACGTACCGTTTGCGCAACACCATGTCCACTCCAGCCATGAACAGCATAGATTGGGTATTGGCTGCCAAATTTGCGACTGTCCGCAGCACCATTAACAGTTAAATCTGTCATTCCACTCCACACAAAGTCAAGTGCCACCTGCTCTAGCTGAGGAAATACATGTTGAATACGCCCTAGCAAATAGTCATGCGTTTGTTCAGGACTCCAACACGAACCCGTGCCTTCACCGCCAAATAACAATCGGTTTTTTGAGACCCCACGGTAGTAGTCAATTTGAAACTGGGTGTCGTATACAGGCAGATCCGTCGGCAAAAGTTCTTTCAAATCCAATGCTAAAGGCGCAGTGGTACACACATAAGTATAAAAAGGAATGGTGGTTTGATTGCGTTCTTCTAAGAGTTTAAATGAGGCATGATGTACGCCCATCACCACACTTTTACGTGCTTTAATCACGCCTTGGGCTGTGGTCACATAAATACCATCTGTACGCTCCTGAATTGACTGTACTTCCGTCTGTTCATAAATCGTGCCACCGTTTTGGCAAAAGCCATAAGCCAAACCACGCGTCAAGGCTAAAGGATGAATATGTCCCCCGAGCTGATCCAATTGACCGCCAAAATAGTTGTCGGATTGCACATGCTCACGTAATTCATCTTGGGTCAACATTGAGGTATTTTTTTCATCTAAATAGTGACGCGCCTGCATACCTTCACGCAGTGCATCTAAATGTCCAGAGTGTACCGCAGCCGTCAAGTGTCCATGTTTACGTTGCACATCTAAGTCATATTTTTCAGTGATGCTATCAATCAAAGCCATGGCTTCCGTTGAGGTAAAGTGCCATAACTTTTTAGCCTCTTCAAAGCTGAAGTGCTCAATCATGGTTTCGGCTTCCCAACGTGCCAACCCCGGTGTGAGTTGCCCAGCATTGCGCCCGGAGGCGGCACTGCCCACTCGGTTTTTTTCAACCAAGACCGTATCCACACCCTGCTCCGACAAATGCAGTGCAGCCGATGCTCCCAGTAAGCCACCACCTATAACGACCACGTCACATTCGATATCTGCATTTAAAGGCTCAAACTCATGCCATGCTTGTAACGAGCTTTCGTAGTAATTGGCTGGATGACTAAACGCAGCACACTGCGGGTTCAACCAATTCCACTCTTTACCACTTTGTGCCCCAGAACTGGCTTTGTATTCCACGTCGTCTAAAAATGTCGGTTTATTCATATTCATTTCATTCACACTCAATATTTATCTCATTTTCATGCAGGTTTTAATATGCATTTCCAATCACAATGTTTTGTCTTTTCAATTTCTTATAAATAAATAGACCAATGCCTATCGCCAGCCAAGCGCAACCAAAAATTAGCGCATTTCGTTCTAAATTGACCCAGAGGCAAAGCATCACCAATACAGATAACAAGGGAAGAATCAAATTG
>Ga0115845_100103_pt1 | contig 15439 bp, 17 predicted proteins | sample InSIn1SAF170_2_FD_83859 | JGI IMG/M metagenome (GOLD analysis project Ga0115845, IMG submission 83859) | reverse complement strand
TTGTAGATATACCAGATGAAGAATTTACATTTCTAGGTAGTAGTATAAGTAAAGGTTTGTATACTAGTTTTATAGATCCTATTGAAGCTAGATCTTTAACTACTGAAGATATTAGACAAGCAGTACAAACTATTCTAGTAGAACCTAGACAACAAGATAGACAAATAGTAGTATATACAGGAAGAAGTGGAATGAGAGAATTTCAACAAGCAATAGAGCAAGAGATTTACAGACAAATAACAGATATGAACTCTGTAGTAAACATGTCAGAAGAAGAAATAATACAATATCTAGATAGAATATCAGAACAATATGAACAACACAACAACACTATTTAAACTACAACATCCAGAGGATTTAATTTCTAGATTATTTATTCTAGAGTATGTAAGAGAGTTAGGAGTAGAAAAGATTAAAGAAAAATTAACAGAAGGAGAAACTAAGTTTTGGCTATATTCTTTTGAAGGAGATAACTCAGAAACACAATATGATTTTAATTGGGAATATTTATTATTTGTAATACCACTTCCTAATTTATCTAAAATTACAGAAAGATATTTAGAAGATATAGAAAGTATAGAGGCTAAAAGACAAGAGAGGTATGCAGCTTTTAGAGAAGCTAAAATGCAAGAAGAGTTATCTAAACCAGCAGATATTAATTTGTATGATATAGCTAAAGCAGATATGGATAGTCAATCTAAAAAATTAAACTAATGTCAGATGTTATTGAAGAATTTTATAAACAGCAAGAACAAATACATGATAGTATATCTCTTAGTGAATTTAAGCTTATTTGTAACTCTCCTTTTAAGTTTACTAAAGAGGTAATAAATAGAGGAACTTTAAAGAATATTAGACTACAGTATTTTGGTGTATTTGAAGTATCACCTTCTAGAGTAAAATATTCTCTTAAAACTCTAGAAGAAAATTATAAGGAAGGAAAGATTACTAAAGAGAGATATAATAAAAGAAAAGAAATTTTAGAAAGTTATGAAGAAAGCTAAATTAAATATAAAAAATATTCTAGCATATTTTCAAGGAAATTTGAGATATAAACTTTTTTATAGTAACTTTGCATTTTTAATAAGACCTCATATTAGAGAACAGATTCAAGTAAGAATTAATTCTATGGATCAAACTTGTTATAATCAAGGGTATTGTAAAATGTGTGGATGTCAAACTACAGCATTACAAATGGCAGATAAAGCCTGTGATAAACCTTGCTATCCAGAAATGCTTTCTAGAAAAAATTGGAAATATTTAAAAAATGGAGAGCAAATCTATGATAGAAGTACAGGTAAATGGTGGTGGTTATATGATTTTAAAAATATATTTATAGGAAATATATATAAATCTTTTGAACACATGATGGATGAACAACCAAAACCTAATTCTAAATTAGAAGAATCAGATATTGAACTATTTAAAACTTGTGAAGCAGATATAAAAGTATTAGAACCACATACTTTAGAAGATTTAAGAAATGGAAAGTTAATTAGAGAAACAATAATACCAAATAATGATTGTGAATAAAATGAATAATTGGAAAAACTATACAGTCAACATAGGACATGTAAAACAAAATACAAGTAAGACTTTTACATTTGAGTCTAAACTACCTCTAGATATTTCTAGAGTACAACCAGGTTGTGAAGGATGCACTAAATTTATAGACTATAAAGATAATATTCTTACTATTAAATATAATGCTCCTCAGTATCCAATACATTTGAAAACTATGGAACAAGTAATAAATAAAGAAATCATAATTTATTATAATGATGGAACACAAGATAAATTAAAATTTGTAGGATTTTTAAAAAGATAAAATATGAGAACTATAAAATATATTGTAATACACTGTACTGCTGGTCCACAAGATCAAAGTACAGAGTCTATAAAAAAATATTGGAAAAGTGGTTTAGGTTGGAAAAATGTAGGATACCATATCCTAGTTAGTAAAGATGGAACTTATGAAAGATTAGCTTCTGATGAAACTATAACTAATGGTGTGGCAGGTTTTAATTCTAATTCTATACACATATCCTATAAAGGAGGAGTAGATTCTAAAGGAAATGCTTTAGATAATAGAACAGAAGCACAAAAGAAAACTTTACTAACTTTAGTAAAAACTTTCAAAACTAGATATCCAAATGCTAAGGTACAAGGACATAGAGATTTTTCACCAGATAAAAATAAAAATGGGAAAATAGATCCTTGGGAATATATTAAAATGTGTCCATCTTTTGATGCAATAGCAGAATATAAAAATATAAAATAATACTATGGCAGAAAGAATAGAAAAACCAGTTCAACCACAATTAAAAATGCAACTTTTAGCATTAGCTATTAGTATGTATAAAGAAGATAAGGAATTAGGAAGTATAATACAGATATACTTAGATTTAAGGGAAGAAGTTTTAAATATACCTAATCCAAATAATCCAGTAGATCCAACACCAGAACCACCTTTAGAATAATGTCACATTTATTTATAGTAGAAAATAACATAGCTAAACCAAATACAGAAACTCTTCTTATAGAGCCTTTCAAGACTCTGTGGGAAAGAGATAAATCTAAAGATAAATCTCAAGTTATTAAGGAATTTACTTATATAGAATTAATGACTTCTAAGAAGAAGTCTAATCCTTATGCAGGTTATTCAGATGAAGTTAGGGCTCAGAAGTTAAAAGAATTTTTATTTAATGATAATCCAGAGTGGGAACCAGATATTGAAATTGAAAAAGGTTTAGCTAAAATTGTAGAGTTTCAAAAAGAAGCTTCCCCAACATACACTTACTATATAAGTGTATTAGAAGCTACTGAGAAGATGAAAGATTTTTTTACTACTTTTGATATTAATGAAGTAAATGATAAAGGTGCTAGAGTATTTAAACCTAATGAAATTGTAATGGCTATTTCTAATACAGATAAATTATTACAAAATTTACATTCAATGAAAGAAAAAGTAGAACAAGAATTGTTTGAACAAGCTAAGACAAGAGGTATGAAACAAATTAATCCATTTGAAGAATAATATGAGTAAAGAATTTGATAAAATAAAATTACCAGGAGAAACTATGCTTATTAAAAGAGATAAGCCTTTAGAAAAAACATCTTCAGGTATTTTTTTAGGAGAAAATGATACTGAAATAACTAATATAGGAACTATAGTAAAATTAGGTTCAAGTATTGTTAAGGGAGGTTATAATTTTATAGGTTTAAAAGTACGTTTTAAAGAAGCTTTTGGGGAAGCACTTATAATTGATAATGAAGAATATCTCTTCTTTAGGGAAGTAGAACCAAGTATATATTATTATATAAATGAAGAAGATTAGAGATGAAAAAGGAAAGTGGATAAACTCGCAGATATTTAGACAAGAAGCTATTAAGTTTCAAAAAAATAAAACTTATACTTCAGCTCCTTGGGGTACACCTGATTGGATGGAGTATTGGGAAACTCATTTAGAAAGATGTATCAGTGGTTATTCAGTATTTGAAGAAGATGGTACAGAACATAAAATTACAGGGCATCATTATGCTTATTTAAATTTCACAGAAATTCAAATTGTAGAACAAGGAGATGATGAAGAGTCCTCAGCAGCTGAAAAGATAACACAAAGTCCAGATTTTTGGGATGGAGACTATGATTACTTTTGGTCTTTAGAAATAGCTAGATATGGGTTATTTACAAAAAATACTCAAGTCCCTTCTACACCTGAAGAGAAAAGACAATGGAATGAATTAAATAAGAAATTAAGACTACTTAAAAAAGAATTAAAAGGTAACACTAAAGGAAACAAAGAATATCACGAGATAAAAGAACAAAGAGATAATATATCTTTACAAGTCTTAGATAGATTAAAGTTAAAGGTGAAACCTCATCTAGATTATTTAGATGGTGGTTATCATATGATAGTTGGTAAATCTAGAAGAAAGGGATATTCTTATAAGAATGGAGCTATATGTGCTAATGTATATAATACTCAAAGGAAAGCTCAGGTAATTATTGGGGCATTTGAGAAGAAATTCTTATTTCCACAAGGAACAATGGGTATGGCATCTAATTATTTAAATTTCTTAAATACTCATACAGGATGGGCTAAGTCTAGAGATGATACAGATAAAGTAGATCATAAAAAAGCTTCTTATAAAACTACTGTTAATGGTATCACAACTATTAAAGGTTATGAGTCTGAAATATTTGCTCTCACATTTAAGGATAATCCAGATGCAGCTAGAGGTAAAGATGGTAAGATATTTTTATTAGAAGAAGCAGGAGCTTTTCCAAATTTAAAAGATTCTTTTAATGCTATTGTACCTGCACTTGGAGGGGGTAGATTTATTACTGGACAAATTATTATCTTTGGTACAGGTGGGGATATGGAATCAGGTACTGTAGATTATGCAGATATGTTTTATAATCCTACAGCATATAGGTTAATGCCTTTTATGAATATATGGGATGAAAATGCAGAAAATACTACATGTGGATTCTTTCATCCTGTAACTTGGAATATGGAAGGTTTCTATGATGAACAAGGTAATTCTGATATAGAAGGAGCTACAGAGTTTGAATTTGAAAGAAGAAGAGAAAAAATGGAGGCAGCTTCTTCATCAGTTATTGTAGAGAAGCATATGCAAGAGTTTCCTTTCTCTCCATCAGAAGCTTTCTTAACTGTTAGTACTAATAACTTTCCAGTAGTAGAACTTAGAAATCAACTTAATAAAGTTAGAGCAGAACATTTACAAACTATAAAAGGTACTCCTGTATATTTAGAAAGACAAGATGGTAAAATAGTAGCTAGACCAGATTTAGAAAATAAATTACAACCTATTTACAATTATAAAGTTAAACAGGATGATATATCAGGATGTCCAATAATTTATGAATATCCTGTAGATAATCCTCCTAAAGGATTATATAAAATAGGATTTGACCCTTACTCCCAAGATGAAGGAACTTCTTTAGCTGCTATATATGTATATAAATCTATACATTCTGGTACTTATTCTAAAAATATTATTGTAGCAGAATTTATAGGAAGACCACAAGAAGCAGATGATGTATCTAGAATAGCTTCTCAACTAGCAGATTTATATAATGCAGAGATAATGCATGAAAATGAAGTATCACATGTAAAAAACTATTTTAGAAGAATTAAGAGATTAGATCAATTAGCTGTACAACCAGATGCTGTAATTTCTAAAAATGTAAAAAATTCTAAAGTAGCTAGAGTATATGGTATGCATATGAATGACCAATTAAAAGATGCAGGAGAAAAATACATTAAAGATTGGTTACTTGAAGTAAGAGATTATGATGAAGATGGAAATGCAATATTAAATTTAGAAACAATTTATTCAATTGGATTACTAGAAGAATTAATATTGTATAATAGGAAGGGTAATTTTGATAGGGTTATGGCATTTATGCAAGTAATGTTTCAATGTCAAGAAGAAGATTTAGGAAAAGATTATTCTACCTCTGAAAATAAAAAAATAAAAAGTGTAATGGCTGCACTTGATAGAATGTTTAAAAGAAATTAATAGTAATGAGTGAAAGTATTTTTAACAATACACAGAGATTAACCAGAGCTCAAAAAGAATCTGGAGATAAAAAATGGTATAAGGATCAAATTAGGTCTTTAAATAAAATCTCTTTTTCTTCAGGTAGTATGTTTGGACTTACAGATTTAGGAGGAGGTATATCTGATTATAGAAGAATGAAAGTTAATTATGATTTATTTAATAATATAATTAACAAGACAGATTTTGAACATGTATGTTATCCTTTTGGTAAGGAAGCAGGAGAATTACCAGTAGACTTTAGTAATAAAGATATTATATCTGGTAAGATTAAAGCTCTTTTAGGAATGGAAATGAGAAGACCTTTTGCTTGGAAAGTAGTAGCTACTAATCCAGAAGCTAGTACTAGAAGAGAAGAAGAAGAATTTGGAAGACTTAAAGAGTATGTTATTAATTCTATTATAGCCCCAATTAAGCAAAGATTAGAATTAGAACAAGCAGAAGCAACTAAAGGGCAAGAATTAACTACAGAAGAAAGACAAAGAATAGAGCAAGAAACTGCTGAAAAACTAAAATCTATGACTCCTCCTGAAGTTAAAAAATATATGGCTAGAGAACATCAAGATCCAGCAGAAGCTCTAGCTCACCAACTACTTCAATTTTTAATTCAGAAAGAAAACATAAAAATGAAGTTTAATAAAGGTTGGAAGCATGGACTTATTTCAGGTAAAGAAATTTATTGGGTAGGCTCTGTAAATGGAGATCCAATATTTAAAGTAGTAAATCCACTTAATTTTGATTATGATAGATCTTCTGAAATAGATTTTATTGAAGATGGAGATTGGGCATGTTATGAAATGTCAATGACACCTTCTGATATAGCTAAGTATTTTGGATCTGAACTATCTAATGTAGAACTAGATGAAATATATGAACAATATAATAATACTAGTTCAATTCCAGACTCAGCTTTTACTTTTAGAGAAGATGGAGTATCTTTAAATTTAGGAGTAAGAGTTGTACACGCAGAATGGAAAGCTTTAAAAGCTTTAAAATTTATTAGTGGAATTGATCCACTATCAGGAGAACCTTATGAAGATATAGTAGATGAATCTTATAAGTTAAACACTGAAGCAGGAGATTTAAAAGAAGAAATAGTTTGGATTCCTACTAAATATGAAGGATATCAAATTGGGAATGATAAATTTGCTATGCTTAGAGAGGTTCCTGGACAACATAAAGACTTAGATAATCTTTATAATTGTAAACTTTCTTACATAGGTTCTACCTATGATAATTTAAATTCTACTACAACTTCTTTAGTAGATAGAATGAAATATTACCAATACTTTTTTAATATACTATGGTATAGAATAGAACTACTTATAGGTTCTGATGATGGTAAATCTCTATTAATTAATGCTAATTTAATTCCAAAATCTTCAGGTCTTGACATTGAGAAATGGATGTATTATTTTAAAGTGAATAAGTTAGGTTTATTAGATCCTACAGAAGAAGGAAATAAGGGTAATTCTAATATTGGAGAAGCTGCTAAAGAGATTGATATGTCTTTAGTTTCTGATATACAAAAGTATATGCAACTAGCTGAATATATAGAAAAGAGATGTGGAGAATCTGTTGGTATAACTAAACAAATTGAAGGACAAATTGGATCTGAAGAAGCTGTTAGAAATACTCAACAAGCATTAGTACAATCAGCTAATATCCTTGAACCATATTTTGACATGCATAATCTTATCAAGAGAAATGTATTACAAGCTCTTATTGAAACAGCTAAAGTAGCATATACTGAATTACAACCTAAATCTATTTCTTATGTATTAGATGATATGTCAGTTAGACAATTATCTCCAGATTATGAATTATTAGAAAATTCTACCTATGGATTATTTGTATCTAACTCTATGAAAGCAGATGAAACTCTTCAAACTATGAAACAATTATCTCATGCTGCATTACAAAATCAACAAGTGGAATTATCAGATGTACTTATGATAATGAATTCTGAATCTACTCAAGAGGCAGAAGAACTACTTAAAGTTGCTGAATCTAATAGATCTGAAAGAGAGCAAGCTATGCAACAACAACAAATACAATCTCAAGAACAACAAGCTGAAGCTCAAAGAAATTGGGAAGGAGAAAAAATGCAAATTGAACATCAAAATAATATGGAAGCTATTCAACTTAAAGGTGAACTTGATATTCAAAAACAAACTATTCTTTCTATGGGATTCAATGAAGATAAAGATTTGGATAAAGATGGAATGCCTGATGCACTTGAAGTAGCTAAGTTTGGAGTGGATGCAGAAATAAAACAAAGAAAAATGGATTTAGATGAACAAAAATTAGAACAACAAAAAAAAGAACACGAGGATAAAAAAGTCTTAGAAGAGAAGAAAATTAAATCTCAAATGGCTAAAAAAATAAATTCTAATAAATAAAAATTATAAAAAGCTATTAGCTATGAATTTACATAGTTAAGTTTTAAACTGTAAAAAATTAAATAATTAATCTTAAATTTGCAAAACAATTATGGCAGAAACAACAGAACAAACAAATGATCAATCTCAAAATGGTTTATTAGACTTTAATTGGGATGATAGTTCAGAATCTTTTTTTGGATTAGATGAACAAGGGCAAGAACCTCAACCAATTGAGAAACCTAAAACCTCAGAAACAACTAAAGTAGATGATACATCAACAGAAGATAAACCTGAAGAAGGTAAAGATAAAATCAAAGAAGATGAAGAAAACACTTCCTTCTTTGAAGAAAATGAAGAAGATGAAAAACCTAAGGGAAAAGAATCAGAGAATACAAGTTTTTATGCAGATGTATACAAAGATTTAAAAGAAACAGGTATCTTTAAACATGTAGAAATTGAGGAAGATGAAGAGATAGATGCTGATAGATTATATGAATTACAGCAAGAAGAAATTGAAGCTGAAGTTGGGGCAAGATTAGAATCTTGGGCTAATGAAGATTTAGATGAAGATGCACAAGCATTTATTAAGTTTAAACTTCAAGGTGGAAATACAGCTGATTTCTTTAAAACTTATCAGAATAATTCTCAAATTACTTTAGGGGATATTGAGGATGAAAATTATCAAGATCAATTAATTAGATATCAGTTACAGAAAGAAGGTTGGGATAAAGATGAAATTGAAGACAGATTAGAATATTTAACTGATTCAAATAAAAAATCTAAGTTTGCTGAAAAGTATTATTCTAAACTAGAAAAAGAAATTGAACAAGAAAAACAAAATCTTAATAAACAAGCAGAAGAACAGAGACAAAGAGCTAAATTACAAGAAGAAGAATTTAAAGCTAGTATTAAAGATACTTTAGATGCTAATTCAGAAATTAAAGGTTTAAAATTGTCTGATAAAGATAAGGGAACAATTCTTAATTTCCTTACAAGAAAAGATCAAAAAATAGATAATAATACGAGTATAACAGGATTCCAAAAAAAGCTTTCTGAAGTATTTAAAGATCCCAATAAAATTGTATTGTTAGCAAAATTAGTTAATGATGATTTTGATTTTTCAACATTAGAAAAATCTACTGTAACAAAAAAAACAAAAGAAGTTAAAAGAAACATAGAGAATAGGCAAAGTATGAGACCATCTGGTTCTGGAAGTTCATCAGGTGCTAACAGCTTAGCTAGCTTATTTGATAAATAAATTATAAATAATTATGGCAACATTAGGAAGATTAAAAACAAAACAAATGCCTTGGCATGCTAACATGACTGAGCTTAACCATTTGGGAGCTGCTTTGATTGCTAAACCTCAAATTTTTGAGGGTAAGATGAATCAATTGTTTTCTGCACAGAATTACTACTCAGATAACCCACTTTCAAGTATAGCTTGGACTTCAGGATCTGAAAAAGTAGTTACTACTAATTCTTGGGAATGGAAAATGAAAGGAGCTAATACTAAGCCACTAATAGTTCTAGAAAATGTAGAACCTGTAGCTAATACTACATTAGGGCAAGGTAGAACAACCTTCAAAATTAAACTTGATGAAAATTGGTTTGTAGCTGGGGATGTTATTAGTCCAGGAACAGCAGGACAAAGATATCAGTGTAGAATTCAAGAAGAACCTCAAAGACATGGAAATGGATGGGTTTATATTGTAAGACTAGTAACTGATGATTTTAAAGCATTCTTACCTGTAGCATTAGTACAACCAGGACAACAATGGGCTAAGCTTTATTCTACTTATGAAGAAGGGGCTTCTCAAGATGGTTCTACTCAATATGCAGCACCATTAACTCTTCAAAACTCATTAGGTAAGTTTAGAAAGAAATATATGGTAACTGACTATGCAGCTGAGGAAGTACTAGCAGTTAAGGTTCCAGATTCAAAAGGAGGATACCATGATTCATGGATTAAATATGCTGAAGTTGAATATTGGAGACAATGGTATAGAGAATTAGAAAGAGCTTATTGGTATAATAGAAAAGCTAGATCAATTGAAGGTTCAACTGGTAGATCTGTAGATTCATTCTCAGGTATTCATGAACAATTAGAAGATGCACACGTACATTACTACACTGATTTAACAGCTAAATTGATTGAAGAATTCTTACTAGATATTTTCTATTCAAGAGTTAAACCAGGTTCAGGTAGAAAAATTAAAGTATTTACAGGTGAATATGGTATGCTATTGTTTAACAGAGCTATGCAAGATTTACTAGATAAGAGAGGATGGTTTATTGCAAATCAAAACTTTAATCCAGTACAAAAAACTAGTTCAGAATACAATTCAAATGCTTATGCAGTAGGATATCAATTTGTTAAATACATTATGCATAATGGTGCAGAGTTAGAACTTGTTCATAACCCACTATATGATGATAGATCAATTCACTTTGAAATTGACCCAATTACAGGTTATCCTGTAGAATCAATGAGATTTACTTTCCTTGATTTCTCAGGAGGTGATGGACAATCAAATGTACAACTAGTATCTAAAAAAGATGGGTATAAATTTGGATATGTAAATGGTTTAGTAGGTCCTTATGGTCCATCTAAAGGGGGACAAATGTCTCACTCTGGAGAATACTACTCAATGCACGTATCTAAAGAATGTGGTGTACATATTGAGGATATTACTAAGTGTGGTGAATTACTTTTAAAGAGAAATGTTGGATTCTAATTAAAAATTTTATATATTTGCAGTTGAATAAATAGTAAGGGGAAAATCCCCTTACTTACAACTGTATAAAAAGAGAAAAATATGCAATTAGTAGAAGTAAGACCAATTGAAAGAGAAAGATGGCATGGGTTAAAAGGTAAAGATGCTATTACCAGACCAGTAGTAATTGAAGCCCTGTTAAGTAGTACAACAGGTAAACTTGCCACAGGACTAACAAGTGAGGATAGAGAGAGATTAGAAAAAGAGACAGGATATGATTTGTCTCCAGACTACAATCCTAATAAACCTCATGCATTTTGGAGTAGTCCAGCAGCTTTTGTAAAGCTAGAGCATAAAACAAATATCTTTGATTTAAGTAATCCTTTGGATGAAATCAGAGTTAAAATTATGAAAGCTTCAGATCTTGTAGCTAACTCACAAAAAGAATTTGATGAAGGTAAATTCCCATTAGCTCAATTTGTGATTTATGATGAAAGAGAAGAAGTTGAAATGAAAGCTTCTAAGGCAGCAATTAGAAGAAAAGTAGTAATTGAAGCAGATAAATTATCAGCCACTAGAAAGTCAGAAATTATTCAAGTAGTACTAGGTATTACAACAAGAAATCAATCTAATGATTATATTGATTTAAAATTAGATGAAGCTATTGATAAAGATGGACCTCAAAGAATTTTAGATTTAATTAAAAGAGATAAATCTAGAACATCTTTACATGCTACAGTACTAGAAGCTATACATAAAAATATCTTAAGAAAAGAAGGTACAGCAGTATACTATATGGATGATCAACTTGGGTTTGATATTGAATCAACTATAGACTATTTACAAGACTCTAAAAACCAAGCTTTAAAAGCTCAAATTATAGAAAAATTAAATTAAGATAGTTATGACAATAAAGGAAATGCAATATGACATTAAGTTCAAGCTTAATAAAGTAGATTCTCAACAATATAGAAATTTGAGGATACCAGAGTTAGACTGGGTTATTAATGAAGCTTATGAGATTTTTGTTAAATCTGTTGCAGAACCTAGAACTTCTAACTATTTAGGATTTGAAACTAATCAAAGAACTATAGACGATATAAGAACTATAGTTGTAAATGATAAAAATATAATCCCTACAAAATTAGATAATAAAACATATGTTTTATCTTTACCTCAAGATTATATGTTTTATATTTCTGCAAATATTGTTATCTCTAAAAAAAATTGTTCTGACAGAATTGCTAGAGCAATATTAAGACAACATGATGACAGATTTGAATCAAGTCCATTTGATAACTCTTCTTTTGAATGGAAAGAAGTAAACATAAGATTCTATGAAAATGGAATAAAACTATTTACAGATGGTACATTTGATATAAAAGAGGTAAAGCTTAATTACATAAGAAAACATGCTTATATACACAATGCTCAAGACTTTTTACCTACAGGTTCATATAAACTTCCTTCAGGAGTAGTATTAACAGGTAGTCAAGATTGTGAACTTCCAACACAAACACATAGAGAAATTGTAGATATAGCTGTACTTATACTAACTAATAACTTGGAATTACCAACTTATCAGTTAAAACAAGCAAAAGTAAATTTAAACCAAACTTAATTAAAAATTAAAAATTATGAGTAGAAACAATGATGTGTTTCATTTGCTAGTAACAAAAGGAAACCAAGCAGTTTTAGCTAAAGATAAGAAAGTTACTGAATTGCTTCCAGGACAAATTGGTGTATTTGATTATAACACTAATTTATCTTTTGATGCAACTGTAGCTAATGCTCCAAAGAATTTCTATTTAGCAGTAGGACTTGATGCAGGTAATGGTACTTTAGGAGATATTATGAAAAGTGCAGGAAGTCATGTGCAAGGTAAAAACGTAGCTTTCTTTAGTTTTAGACCTTATACACCTGGAAGACCTATGAAGGTTCTTTTAAAAGATTATGTGGCTAAATGTGATACAGAATATGGTGTTAAACTAGAACTTAGAAATCAAGAAATCTATAAAACACAAGGATACAATCAGTTCACTAAAACATATTCAATGAAGACTTCATGTTGTGATGGATGTGAACTTACTTGCCCTTCTGGAGATGCTAATGAGATTACAAGACAACTATTAGTAAATGTATTAAATGATCCATCTGGATTAATTACAGCTAAAGCAGTTGCAAGACAAGCTTTAACAACTGCAACTCATGGAGTATCAGCAGATATTGCAAAAGGTGGAGTAGTATCAAATGCTAATTTAGAAGCTATTATGGCTTATAATGCAACTCAAACTGATACAGCTAACTTTGTGTATACAGATCTTGAATTTGAAACTATACCACAAACTATACAAGATTTTACTTCAGTATCACTTAATTATATGTACCCTAGACAAACAGTAGCAATACTTTCTAAAGTTATAGGGTTTGAATGCACAGGTGCTGTAGAAGTAACTCAAACAGCAGTATTTGAAGAAGGTGCTGGAATTGATGTAAAACAATTAGAATACATTGCTAAAGGTTGGACAGAAGGTCCTTACAGAGTTTCAAATATTAATGCTGTTGCAGAGAACAGAGCTTTTGTTACAGATGCTACAGCTAAATATGATGTATTCGCATTAACTTATGATCAATTCTCTTTAGGAGGATGGCTAGAATATTTCCATAACCAAGCAAGTATTATTGCTATACCTACAGCAGATGCTACAACTAGAAATGGATTAGCAGCTATTTTAGATAAAGTAACAGTACCTCAAGGTTTTGATGCTCTTGCAGATGATTCAGCAGCAGCTGTAGCTAATGTTACAACAATTGAAAAAACTGAAAATAAAGGTGTTGCTACAGATGGTTTATCTTAAAACAACAATTTTAAATAATTTATTAACTAAAAGAGTGGTGAGAAATCACCACTCTTTTTAATACCCAAAATTTGCCATTTATCACTAATACCAGGAATATCATTACTATATGCTGTTTCTCCTTCTTTTAATTCCCAAAGTTTAAAGTTATAAGTTCTTTGTATATTACTTCCTGTTAGTGGAAAAACAGAATTTTCAAACTTCATAATAGAAGAAGTGTTTATCTGTTTTTCTATTTTTGAATGTATATAATTAGTACCATCAAAAAAAACATAATTATAGAAATTATCTTCTGTAATTATTGGAGTATTAGTAGGTATTGCTTCTCCATAAGGTATATTAGGAATTAAATTATCATAGCTTCCAATATCAATTAATTCATATTTTCCCTCTTCAATAGGAGCAGTATCTTCTACTTTTAGAAATCCTTTTAAATCTCTTGTAGAATTTAAAATTTGAAATTGTAAAATTTCAAGTTCTTGTTGTAAATTATTAATATTACTAATAAGAAGTTCTTCTTCTCCTAAAGTTTGAAAATCTTGACTTAATAATCTTATTTTCGTACCTACTAAATCTAAATATTTTCCAAAATTAGATAATTTAATCTCTATATTATCTTCATTTTCTATCAATTGTATATCTGTTATATTACTTTTTAAAGTTCTAAATTCTTGAAAAATATCTTCATTATCTATAGAAGAACCTTTATATATTTTTACTCCAGTTCCTATATTTTTACCTTTAAATATATTAGATATATAATTTAACCATTTTTGAGAAAATCTAATTATACTATGTTTTTTTATTCCACTTAAAGGTTCAGGAGAATTTACAAATTCTAAATGTTCTTTGTAAGCAGATATTTGATTTACTTCTGGAGTAATCATTGTGACTCTATCATAACCAGTTGGATCTGTTGTATTACTTACTGCAAGATTTCTATCTTCACAACTATGATCTTCTTGATAAGAAACACAGATTACAGGGTTATTAGGGATATTACAACCACATTTTTTTATTTCACACATATTATTTTATTTTTAAAGTTCTGTTAAATTAGAGTCTGATATATAAAAATTTGGATTTGTTAAAATACTACTTTCTATACATTTAAAATTCAAATTATTTTTTTCTAAACATGGTAATATATTATCTATATTAAATTTAAAATCTACTTGTTCAGTACAACAAGTATATATAGATCTTTCTCCTATATAAAAGATGTAATACAAATATCCAATTATATTTTTATAAATAGTGTCATCAAATTCTTTTCCAATAGCTTCTCCTAATATAACACAGTTTATATCTTTTAGTATAGAATCTTCTATACAATCTAATCCAGTATTAAAAAAGAAAGAATAATACTCTTTATTTAATATATAAAAACTTATCATTTTTAAAATTAAATCAGACTTACCTTTTGTATCATTACAATTATCATTGCAATTTGTACAATCACAACCACATAAAAAATTTTGAGAATTTCTTATAATAGAGTCTAATAGTTTATTAAAACTACTAAAAATATATTCTTTATATTCAAATTCTTCAGTTATAGGGTTAGTAGAAGTAATTTTAATTTTATACTTACCATCTTGAAAAGGTATTTTAAATACTATTATATCTGCAACATCTAATATACCTGTAACTTTACTAAAGGAATTAGAAGTATTTTTATAAAATATTTGGACAGATATATTTTTACTACCTGTTTTAGTAATAGTTATATTACCCAAATCTCTACTTATTTTATAACCTAGTGTATTATTTGTTATTGGCATATTTTGGGTATTAAAAAGAGTGGTGATTTCTCACCACTCTTTTAGTTAATAAATTATTTAAAATTGTTGTTTTAAGATAAACCATCTGTAGCAACACCTTTATTTTC
>Ga0115845_100101_pt1 | contig 15493 bp, 11 predicted proteins | sample InSIn1SAF170_2_FD_83859 | JGI IMG/M metagenome (GOLD analysis project Ga0115845, IMG submission 83859) | reverse complement strand
CGCGACTCATGAGTGCTCGGTTATATGCGGGCCAATTGGTTGTGCGGTAGATTTTGTGTGTAGGCTTCTTCATTTGAAAATTATATCGCTGAAAAACCCTTTACAGATAGGTTTGTGCAACAAAGCCATTCAGAATTGAAATAGAAAAATTTAAAAATAAATAACTTGGAAATAGATTTTATGATAAAATTCAATCAGCTATATTAATTTCTACACTTATGTCTGCACTACAAAAAATTAATGAAGATATGATAGTGAATCTTCCTAAGGGTGATTTACACGTTCATTTAAATGGAGCTATTCCAACAAATTTAGTTAAGGAATTATTAGCAAAAAATACAAATGGAATTCCCACAAATTTTGATATTAATAAAGATTTAAATATTCTCGAACCACAAAAAAATCTGCAAGATTATTTAAAACCATGGAAAGTCTTAAATTTAATACCTAGATCGCAGAGTGATTTAAATAAAATAGTATTACAAACATTTTTTAGTTTAAAACGGCTTTGTTGTATAAACATTCTTCAAGATACTGATTTTTAAGGATTTGTTTAAATTTTAATCCAAAAATAAATTAAACAAAATCATAGTCTTAGATATTTATGCAACAAAGCCCCATTAGAGCTAAACTCCATTTACTAATGTCATATTTAAATCTAATGGTATGAAAGTACTATCAAATATACTGTTTAAATTACAGCGATTTCATTCTTGCTTCCATTATTTCGAATTTGAAGTCTTGGAACCATTGAATTATTTAAGTAATCATAAATAACCATTTCAGGATGATGCAGATCAAATGCTTGTCCAAACCATATACAAGCAGCATTGGATGCACATGGTAAGACATGAATTTTGGTAATTCCTTTATCTGTTAGACTATGAAATAACGCATGAATATCTTGCATGAAACTTAGTCCTCGTTCAGGATTTCTTATTGCTCCATTCCCCATATATTCTGGTTTAGCAGTAATATTAATTACCGGATGTCCTAATTCAACAGCCTTATTTTTAGAGGTTTCTGGATCAGCAGTGAGATTCAATCTAATAGTAATTTCAGTACAATCTTCTATTTCACTGAAATTATTAATTTCATACGCTTTGGTTGTACATATAAGATCAGGCCACATCCAACAACTTCCATCCCTATACATAAGCATAGGTATAAATTTCCCTTTATTTCCTAATTTACTTCCTAATGCTATTAGGCATGGCATAGGGCCGAAGCCAAAAATAGCTACTCTCTTATCATCAAATTTAGTTTCCCTAAGTAATTGTTCTGTTTGAACTTCAAATTCTTCTAAAAAATACTTTTTATAGAACTCATCAGCTGAAGCTCTTAAATGAGCTGGTAATGGTTCATGAATTAGTGTCTTATCTTTATGCAAAATAGATTTTAATGGGAGAAGGCAGCTTGCAATATCACGTCGTGAAGGAGACTGAGGAATATTGCGATTCACGGGCCAGAAAAATAAATACACTGGCATAGGAGTAAAGCTTAAAGAATCTAATAAATCTTCGCATTGTGCTGTGAAATTACTTCTCATTTGCGAGAGTCTTGAAGCTGTATATTCTGCGCCAGCAACTTTATCAATTAACCTATGATGTTTTTCACATAATAATAAAATATTCGTTGGATCATCTGATAGTTGATATGAGAAGAAGGGGATACCGCGAGTAGAATTTTCTGATGCTGCAACATTATGAGCTAAAACGCCATATGTACCTTCAAATCCAGTTATTTCATCTATGTTTAATTTTGCACCACATCCTTTAAACATACATCGGCCATGACTTGAGAGATAAATCTGGTTTTTATCTTTTTCAGATAAATCGTTACCCCTACCTGTAAGATGCTCAAAATCAAAAATTCTTTTTATGAAATATTCTAATTGGTTTACAGGGTTTGGTTTTTGTTTAGGAATCTTTCTAGGAACAAAATCTACATCTTTAACTTCGCTCTCTTGAGAGGAGGTTAAATTCCATGTTTCTTTTAACTTTTCAAAATCATGTAGAGTGTGGGCATCAATTATGTGACCTTGAAGAAAGCGTGCATAAATGGAAATTTTTTTGGCAAGCAATCTTCGGACAAAAGTTAAAGTATCATCATAATTGAGAATTATACGGAAAAAACTTTCAGGGCTTTTATTTTTCAATAAGACAAAAATTATATTTTTACGTTCTTCATCAACTAATACACCTAATGAATCTATACAAATATGCTTTAAAATTTCTTCTATATATTTATTTGCATTTGATAAATCATCTATTGCTGATAAAGAAGTCTGTAAACTTAGGGATGGGTCTAGTTGCATTTTCAATTTAACTCAATATAACCTAACAGTTTGATTTTAAAATTTTTTCTACCAATCCAGATTCCAGTTTTTACTCTTCCGATTATTAAATATAAAACTGGGTCATTAAGATTGGTAATGCCATTTAGAACAGTATCTATATCCCTTAAATCGGTTGGAGAGGGTGTTGGTACATCTTCAGGATGTGTATGCCATAGGCCTTGAAAATTATAGAATTTTTTAGATTCGTTCCAAGCTTGTATTAAAGCATATTGGTGGGACTTTGACCTAAAGAAAGACATACGTGTTTGACAGTCTCCTTCCATAGGAGAGGTAAAGCTTTCAATGATTTTAGCTTTAGTTTCTATGTCTGTTCTTCCAATTAGAATGCCACCCGATTCTGGAGAATCTGATTCTAATTGTATAAATTGCTTTAAACTCTTTAAAACATTTGCTTGAATAATAAAGACTTGGCCTGTAGGTGTGTCACATTTAATCCTCCCTTGAGTTATGTATTGCAACATGGGCATACTTCTTTATAAATTTCTTTTAAATTCAATATATTAATTCCATTTGAATTATTTACTGAATTATAAAAAGGGGTAGTAATTATTCCATTTTTATTTGCATTCTGATTGTCGCCAGAAATAGAAACAAATCCTAATTGTTGATTCAGGACATATTCAGAAATATAGCTTGCTAGCTTCATGCAATTTAAAGAAGAGAAGGGGGTAAATGCACCAGCACACCCTGTAATATTTTTAGCAATTAGCTGTCCAGATTGTACATATTTATACATAGGGGTAAGACTTTTATTTGATTTTTCATCAAAATATAAGCAGTTTAAACATCCTACATGTTTATTATTGAAAGAAATAAAATGTCCACCTAAATCATAAGGTTCTAACCAGCCTATTATTACTTGAATGTTTGCACTTATTTCATAAATAGTTTTTACGAGAGAAATCTCAGTAGGAGTATGGCCAATTGCTATGATGATAGTATCAATATCTTCAGTAATTTTTGATTTTATCCAGCTTTCACCATGGCTTACGAATGGAAAAATAGTTAATCCGGGCCTTTCTATTAAAAACTTATTAGCTAAAGAAGTAGATTTATAGGTATTAACATACTGCAAACCTAAAGAATGACGATAAATATTATCTGTTTTTAAAAGCTCTGGATCTATGAAAGAAAATTTATTTACGCCTGTTTGAGCTAATATCTCTGCAATCTTTGAGCCTAAAGCCCCACATCCGATAATCGCTATATGTCTTGTTTTTTTCTCTTGCCCCGTTCTATTTAATAAATAATCTATCCACGCTCTTTGTGTTAAAGAGACTTTAAAGCCTTTGAAGGATACTTTTTCTTTGAAAGAATACCAAATGGCATAATAAAAAATCACATAAGCAAATCCATGTTCATTTGGAATTCCCACTAGGGCATAATGATTGCCTTGTTTTAACAAAGATCGTTTGTTCTCATTAGAGAGGGTATTAACAATTTTTAGAAAATAGTCCTCATTAAAATAATCTCCTATATCTGGTATGGGGAAAACAGAAGCATCTTCTAATAATATCTTATGAATTTTTACTTTTGTGAGCTGGTTGTGGTTTATGTAAGAACTATCGCCATCATCAATATGCTCTAATATTTGATGATTCCCTTTTGATGATTTTCTTAACCAACCATATAAATTAAATGTAGAAGTAGGGTCGCAATGTAATATTACATCCTCATTTATATTTTGAGTGCTGCCTAAATATCCTTCTAGTTCGTTATACAAGCTTACTCGGTTGTTTAATTGAAAATTAATAAAAGATTGCTTGAGTATATCTATAGCCCTTTCAAAGAATTCAGTAATAAGTTCTTTATGTCTATAGCCTTCAAAGTTTTCACCTTGATGATCCGTAGTACAAATTTCCCCACTTTGACTCACATGATCTAAGGCAGACATTGGTCGTGTCAATATTCTAAAAATGGGAGGTATCGTCCAATTAGCTCTATTTTGAAAAATTAGACCAAGGCAAACCTGTTGTGTATTAATGAGAAAATCAAATTTTAGATTAACCCAATCCTTAGTAATAGAAGTGACATGGATATTTTGAGCTCCATGTTCACTTAATAGCTTTTCAATATTGTCTAACTTTGGGTTATCAAAAAACATTGAGCTTTCCTAAGCAGATTTTCCTTCTTGAGTGTAATAAGTTTGTACTACTGGTTCGGACACTTCTTGTATTTCAGGGATAGGGAATTGTCTTCCAAAAGTTTTATTTAAAATTTTGCAAGCTTCTACTGTATCAGTTTCCTCATTTACAGCTTCTAAAGATGATTTTAAATCTTCAAGTTTTGATTTTAAGTGCTCCATTTGTTTTCGGGTCAATTTTTCGAGTAAGTCTACACCTTGATGTGCAGGTAAATTAATTACGAGTCTGAAGTAATACTCGTTATTTTCTGGATCAATGCTAAAGGTAGTGAATTGATCTAATACATTATTTACTATAGAAAGTAATACCTTATTATCATTCTCATAATCTTCAGCTGTTATATGCTCATATACAGCTGTAGTGATAGCAATACTCTTAAAAAAATCTAGACCTTTCTCATTTCGCCATTGTTTCAAGTAGCGAGTACATCGTCTAAACTGATGACGTAAATCTGAATCATCTTCAAATTTTCCCAAAATTGTATCGGTAAGTTCAGTAGGATTTGAAATATCCCAAGTCTTAAGGTCTTCAGAGGAGAATTCCTTACCTCGAGCTAGATACATATTGCCTTTGTCGTCTTCAGCGTAGATGGGCAGATCTACATGATAATCGGGACTACCATTTTTGAGATAAGTGACAGTTACGCAAGGTCGTTTGATCGTTACAGTTCTATTTGAATGAGTTAAAGCATCTCTAACAATTTTTTTAATTTCTACTGAGCCATATTCCTCTTTGTCACAATCTAATAAAACTCCTACATCAATATCATAATCTCCATTCTTAGGCTTAATCCCTGTGCCCAAGGCATAACTACCTTGATTAAAGTATTCAACAAATTGAGGACCATTTGGATCCTTTTTGAGTTCATCTTTTAAGGTGCTAATCAAAAGGTCACGTTTTTCACGTAATGTACTTTCTTCGTCATAACGACCTAATCGAATATTTGTGTGGAACTTAGCATAGTGTTTTTGTGGATTCGCCATATTGTTGTATTCCTGTAGTGCTTTTGTTGTTATGGGGATCTCCTATATTAAATACAAGTTAAGACATTAAAAAAAATAGAATTTTTAAAGGGAAAATTTAATCAAAAAATATTTAAACAAACGATGAGATGTATCAATCTCCAATTTTTAGCATTCCTTCCCAACTAAAATAGTTTTGAGTCAAATTCTTTCTGGACATCGCCCATACACGACCATGCATCTTGCAAGGTCCAATTACGGCATCGCCACCACAGAGTAAAAAGAATGTTCAAAATAAACAGTCTAAAAATTCTGAATAGCCTTTTAGAACAGAGAGTTAAGGCACACAATTTAAAATAGTCAGTGAGCCTATCAAAATCCTCATGTATGAAACCTAAGAAGTTCCACATTTTTCTGGGTATACAAGCCTAAATTTTATGGAAAGAATTCATATGCTGCTCCTTTAGCTAAAAGAGTATTCAGCTTACGATTCGTGGTTATTTTCAACAGTGCCTTCTGGTAAGGGTCGGCACCTGCACATCAAAAAAATCTCCCCCCAGAGTACGGCTGTTTCTATCGGGGGTAGAATATTCATTCTGTTACTTTAGACTATACCCTAAAGTGACACTTGGAATACCCCAGATTTTGTGTCTCATTTAAATAAATTTTATCCATACATTACATGTAACTTTTAAATTTAATATTCATTAATTACAATTAGCAGAAATAAGCATCTGGTAGAGGGCAAAATGAAAGGTCATAAGGTGGGATATGTCAGAGTCAGCTCTGTTGACCAAAATATTGGGCGACAACTTGATGGAATTGAGGTTGATCGGATTTTTATCGATAAGGCTTCTGGCAAAAACACCGCTCGCCCTAAATTTCAGGAAATGCTGAGCTATGTGCGTGAAGGAGACATGATTGTCGTTCACTCTATGGATCGTTTCGCACGGAGTTTGAAAGATCTGGTTACTGAGGTTGATCAACTTGTTAAGAGGGGAGTTGCTATTCAATTTATAAAAGAAAATATTACCTTCACAGCTCAGGCCACTCCGATGGATAATCTGATGTTACAGCTCATGGGAGCTTTTGCTCAATTTGAGCGAGAAATTATCTTAGAACGTCAGAAAGAAGGTATCAGGCTCGTAGCAGCTCAGGGCAAATATAAAGGTCGTGTCCATAAATTGAATCCCGATCAGGCCAAAGCGTTACAACAAGCCTGGGATGAAGGGATGTATTCATCCAAAGTTGATCTGGCGAAAGCATTTGATATTAGTCGACAAGCAGTTTATCGGTATTTAAAAAAATATTAATTAGTCACTAGATGGACCAAAAGGTATCTACAAATCGGGGGCTATTACAATTACTTTATATATTCAATCTCGTTGATGATAGGTCATATTTTTAAAAATCCATAAATATGACCTACCGATTTTAGAAAAGAAAGAATGATTTAGAAGCGATAACGAACGCCGGCTTCAAGCGAACGTTCTGGACCTACATAAATTCCCTGACGCAAGCTTGCAATATAACGTTTGTCCGCCAAGTTTTTCACGGCACCATAGAATTCAACTTGATCATTAAGCGTATAACGCGTAGTCAAATCAACTGTCGTATAGCCATTGATTTTGCCCGTGAAAAAACCAGATGTGTTTTCTACAATTGGTTTTGTATTCAATTCATCGGTAAATTGTGAACCCGTATAATTCGCGCTTAACTGCGTACGTAAACCTGCATAGGTATAACCTAAACCTAGGTTTGCTATCCACTCTGGTGTATACGGAACACGATCGCCATCTCTTGATTTAAGCGTACCATTTTTATTATAACGGTCGCCCTTGAACTGAGCATCTATTACCCAAGTCAGATTGGCGAATACATCAAATCCGTTGTCCAATTCTAGATTAACCGCGCCTTCTAGGCCTTGGTTATAGGTTTTACCGCCATTTGTACTTTGAAAGTCAGAATTACTGTTCGCTGGAATAATCTGATTATCAAAGTCCATACGGAAAGCAGTCATTTCATAGCTCAAAGCATCTTGTTGACCTCTTAAACCAAATTCCCAACTCACGGCAGTTTCCGCATCCAATTTTTGGTCTTGCAAGCCACTGAGAGAGTCACCATTCAATGCTGGGGAAAATGCTTTATAGACACTACCATACAACTGTACAGCTGGATCTAACTGGAATGTCATACCAAGTCCAGGCATCACTTCCGTATTTGAGGTCTTAACCAACTCACTCTTTTTCTTATCTTCACGTTGCTGCTCATAATGTTCAATACGAACCCCCGGTGTCACCGACAGCTGGTCGGTAATATCTAAACGGTTTTGAGCATAGAAAGCGACACTTTTAGCAGAATCTTTAACATCCTTATCGATCGTGCCTGTACGTGGCGTTGCACGAGTGGCTTTAATGGTGACATCATCCATTTTTTCATTCATCAGGCGTAAGCCAACTTCTGCCTCACTTGAAATATTGAATAAAGTATGTTTGGTCACTAAGCGGGTTTCAGCACCGATACGTTCAAATGCACGATTATTGCCATTCAATGTATCTTTATATATCCACTGACCTGCAGCTTTTGATGCAGCTCCGTCAACATCATAACGCCAGTAATCACGATTCATTTCACTCCAATAAAATAATGTTTGCAGTTCCATATCATCATTTATATTCCAGCGGTGATTAACATCGAAAGAATTACGTTCTGTTAAGAACCAGTCATCTGGTGCAGGGTTGCTCTCTTTCTCATTTTGATATTCGCCCAGGAACTGCCCGCGATAAGAGATGTTGGCATCATTCTCATAATGGGTGAATTTCACACCTAACCATTGATTATCACCAATTGCTGTGCCCGCCTTAATGACAGCATCTTTCATTTCATAGCCCTTGTCCATGAAACCGTCACTTTTTGCCCAGCTTAAAATTGCCCCAACCTTACTGTCTTTGTTTGGAGAACTTCCTCCTAATTCAACTGTTGTTTTATACGTATCCCAAGAGCCAACCGATACATCAACCAGAGCACCATCTTTCGGTTGCTTAGTCTGGTAATTGATCACCCCTCCAATGTTCAGTGGACCATAACGCAAAGCTGAAGAACCTTTCATCACTTCAATACTATCCATGCGCTGTACACGTGGATTGTAATAACGACCATTTCCAACAAATAGACCAGGAGCTACAGGCACACCATCTTCTAAAATTAAAGTTTTATAATCAGCTGAACTGATACCTCGCATACCAATATTGGCAACTACAGCAGACTCTTCCTCAGGTTTCACATAGACACCGGAAACACGTTTTAAGATATCTTCTGTAGATGTCGGAATAACTTGTTTAATTTGCTCTTGGTCTACTATCACCGCTGCCCCCGGAATCTTCGAAACAGCGTCCTCCTGTGAGCCAATCACCTGAATCATAGGCAACACCATACTTTTTTGTTCTTGCTCAGGGGCTGCATATAAATTAGGTATAAAACTACTGAATAATAATCCGCTCATGACGATTGGATTTTTCAAAAAGCAACGTTTTTCCATGTTTACCTCTATTTAAAAGATCGGGGTGGCAATCGATTGGCAGATAAATTAACTTACAAAACAAGTAAATTGCAACACAAATAATAACAATTATCACTTATATTTTAAAAATGATTATCTTTTATAAGAAATGAATCTTAATAAAATCGATTGTTTTTCTAAAATTTATTCTGATTTTTTAAATTTGTTTTATTAATTGCCTGACTGCAAGAAAGGCATCCATCTTTAAGATCACACTATGCTATTCGAATAAATGCTATAGCAATCATAGATTATTATTATACCACTCCATTGAAATAACCTAACATTCAGCCCATTTGCGAGTTCCAATCGATTAGATGAGTTGGGTTCGTTTGGCAAACTGGTTCCAAGCCATGCAGCAAGCATCAACAATCTCGGTATAATCTTTAAAGCATCGGTTTGATAAATAAAGTTGTTTTAACCACTGCCACACCTGTTCCATCGGATTCAGTTCAGGTGAATATGGCGGTAATTTTAATAAACTGACATTCGTCAAGTTGAGACTCGTTTGATGCCAGCCAGCGCCATCAACGATCACAACAGCTATGATGCCCCTCAGGAACTTGTGCTGAAATCTCCTGTAAATGTAGACGCATTCCTTCGATATTTGCTCTCGGGAGAACCAATCCACAACAGACTCCTCGGGCAGGGCAAATGGCACCATAAATATAACTGTACTCAAATTGCTGCTGACGAACCAGGCGTGGTCGTTCACCCCGGTAATGCCAAACACGGCTGATCGAACCTTGCTGTCCTACTCTTGACTCATCTTGAAACCATAAATCAACTTTCGCTAAATCTGCAGATGCAGGAAGGATTTCTTTGAGTTTGCTGGCAATTTTTTTTTAAATTCAGCTTGAGCAGCGTCGTTCTTTTCTGGGTGGGCAGAGCGACCTGATACCCAGCTCATGCCAATCTGCTTTAACAGTTTGTACAAGCTATTAGGGTTGTAAACCACGTTGAATTTCTGCTGAATGAGTTCGGCAATGTTTACCGCAGTGACCCGGCCACCGCCACGTTGTTGCTGGAGAGCCACGATCTCGGTTTTGAGTTGTTCTTTTTGCTCGATTGACAACGGGCTATGGCGGCCTCGACCTTCCCGATCATACAGGCCATTGATGCCTTGAGTCTGAAAGGTACGCCGCAACTTGCGTATAGTAATGGGATTAAAGCCAAACTGTTCAGCAACCTGTTGAGGAGAAACGCCTTTTGCCATTTGGGCGAGCATTAAGAGTCGAACCCGCGTGCGTGGATTCGACTCTGTTTTGGACAGTGCGATGAAATCAATATCAGTTAATTGATAGGCAGATATTTTACTCATACAACTATATTAGCTTATTTCGATTGAATGGTATTAGAGAAAATTTTTTATTTTATAGATTACAGACATCTTTATTGATGAGTGGAATGCTTAAGTTTTTGATCAAGAAGAACCGTTTAATCAGTTCATCTTATACTTACAGATGCTTTAATTTCATTATAATATTTTCTTATCGGCTATTCTTACTCATACGAGCAAGTAAAATCACCGGTATCAAGCCTACCAATACGATCAGTAAAGCTGCGATTGCGCCATCTTCATAGGTGCCTCTTGAGGCTTCCGCATAGAGCTGTGTGGCCAGCGTTTCCATATTCAGTGGCCTCAATAAGAGTGTGGCAGGTAATTCTTTCATACAGTCTACAAAGATCAATAATGCAGCCGAGATGATCGCGGGGCGTAAAAGAGGGAAATGAACGCGCCATAAAATATCCCGTTTGTTCTGTCCTAAATTACATGCAGCATCATCAAGAACCGCATGGATCCGATTATATCCGGATTCTATGCTACCAATTGAAATCGCTAGAAAACGCACCGCATAGACGTAGATCAAGGTAAAACTGGTCCCCAAAAAGAGTAGCCCGGTAGAAATGCCAAGCTGGAATTCAAAAAAATCCGCCACGGCATGATCGAGAGCACCTAACGACAGCATCAGGCCAATGGCAAGTACCGTCCCCGGAATGGCATAACCTAAACTTGAAATTCGGCTAAACCATGTAGTTCGACTAAATCGTGCAGCGCTGACAATGAAGAAACCTACCAGAATAGTAATAAACGTCGCGATGCTGGCCAAGGTAAGGGTATTGATCGAAGCTTGTAATAAATATTCAGAAAAACCCGCATATTGAATACGTTTATAAGACTCTACCAGCAAATGGCTAAATGGGATCAAAAAGCCGATCGTAACGGGAATCAACCCAAGCACGAATAAGGTGAGCGCTCTGCTTCCTGTAACGGGCTGAGCGGGCATCAGGCGACTGCGTTGAGCAGAGTTCATATAACGCTGTTTGCGTCGTCCCAACCTTTCTACGATCACTAAAAAGGTAATGATCATCAGCATAAAAATGGCAATCTGCGCGGCACTGGCCAGATCAGACTGGTTGATCCAGGTTGAATAAATGGATAACGTAAGTGTTCTAATACCCAGAAACTCGGTTGCACCGATGTCATTAATGGTTTCCATTAACACCAGGCTGGTGCCCACGGCAATTGCTGGTCGTGCGAGTGGCATTGCAACTCGTAAAAAGACCTGATTCGGCTTTAGTCCCAAGCTGCGTGCAACTTCAATCAGACTGGCTGACTGCATGAGAAACATGGCACGGGTGCTTAAATAGACATAAGGATACAGGACAAAACTTAATAAAAAGATTCCTCCCCATACCGAACGGATATTGGGGAACCAGAACTGTTGCATGTCTAATCCCAGCCCCTCTCGGAACAGGCTTTGAACCGGACCAATGGGATGCAGAATGTCGATATAGCTATAGGCAATAATGTAAGTGGGGACGGCCAGAGGTAAGAGCAGTGCCCAGTCCAGAAATGCTCGACCACGAAACTGATAGGCTGTGACAATCCAGGCACTGCCTGTGCCAATCAGGATAGTCAATACACCAACACCTAGTAAAAGTACGGATGTTTCGACCAGTGTTGGCGGAATAACATAGCGGATCAGATGTTGCCAAATCTCACTATTACCTTGCAGGGCTGTCCAGACTAAAGCCAGGACGGGTAAGCAGGCGAGCAGCGTCAATAGTCCACTGAGCGAAAATAACGGACGAAATGCAAATTTCTTGTTGGGCATTGAAGATTTAGCTGTGATAAGAGGTGGAAACAAAGTCGATCTTACAGGAAGCGTAAATTGCTCCCTGTAAGTCGAACGAGACTTAGTGGTTAAACTGTACTTTGTCAACTAACAGATTGGCGGTTTTACGGTGTCGGGCAATGTCACTTAAACGAATAGAATCCACCTTGAGTTTGCCAAAGCTTGCAATAATCGGATCAATTTTAACTCCAGGTTTCACTGGATATTCAAAGTCGCTTTTCGCATAGATCGCCTGAGCATGGTCTGAGGCTAAAAACTCAAGCAGTTGTACCGCTTCTTTACGGTTAGGTGCATATTTCGAGACGACTGCACCTGAAACATTGACGTGTGTTCCGCCATTTTTAAAGCGTGGTAAGACTACATTAATGGCATTGCCCCAACGTTGTTGCTCAGCATCGCCTGTGCGCATGGTGCCGACATAATAGGTATTTGCTACCCCAATGTCACAAATCTTGCCGAGAATATCGCGGGCGACATCACGATCACCACCGCTTGCAGGACGTGCCAGATTGGCTTTGACACCGCGTAACCATGTTTCAGCTTCTTTCTCGCCATGATGGGCAATATAGGCCGCAATTAAACCGGTGTTGTAAGGATGGCTGCCGGAACGAATACAGATCTTACCTTTCCATTTTGGGTTAGCCAAATCTTCATAGCTGATCGCGCTGAGAGGAACACGGTCTTTGGACACATACACGGCACGTGCACGCATCGATAAGGCATACCAGTGGCCATTTGCGGCACGTAAATTACCCGGAATGGACTTGTTCAAGATTTTGGAGTCTACGCGCTGCGTCAAACCACTTTCAACCAGATCCACCAGATTGCCAAAATCGACAGTGAGCATCACATCTGCAGGGGAGCGTCGGCCTTCAGCTTTAACCCGTTCCAGTAACCCGTCCTTGATAAAAACCGTATTGACTTTCACGCCGGTTTTTTGGCTAAACTCTTTTAACAAAGGCTGCATTAAAACAGGTTCGCGCGTGGTGTATAGGTTGACTTCGGCTGCATGTACCCAACTACCACTGAAGGCAACCAGACCAGTTAAAAGAAGATAAACTTTCGAGAGTGGTTTCATTTCTTATTTCCTTAACAGAGTTTAAACCTGAACGGCTTGTTCAAGCTGAGATGTGATGGCAATGCTTGTGTCGTCACTGGATGCAAAGAAAAAACATGCTGCTAAATCGACTGACACATAGACCTGTTGATTGGCAGAAAAATGCTGCTGATGGTCAACTTGCACCAATATGATGGTTGAATCAGAGGCAAGCTGCAGACGTAACTGATAGGCATGCCCCATAAAGCTGGATGAAAGGACTTTCGCTGTGACTGCATCTGTGACGGGTTCTCGGCTCACCTGTACTTGATGTGGACGGAAACAGCAGGAAATCGATTCTTTAGTATCTGCCAAATTTTTAGGTACTGTGACCTGACCAAAAATTGTTTTAATTTGCTGATCCAGACGCTGGGCCGGTATTTCATTCAAAGCAGAAAAATAACGTGCCGCAAACAGAGTAGACGGCTGCAAATAGAGTTGCTTAGGTGTCCCGATCTGAATAATTTGCCCTTGATGCATCAGGATAATCTGGTCCGCAATCTGCAAAGCCTCTTCCGGATCATGCGTGACAATCACCGTCGTAGTCGCTGTCTGTATTAAAAGATCAATGGTACTTTGGCGGATCTGATCACGTAGGCGGTGGTCCAGATTAGAAAAAGGTTCATCCATCAGTAACACGTGAGGTTTAGGTGCCAACGCACGCGCCAGAGCAACACGCTGTTGTTCACCACCCGATAAGGTGTATGGATAACTGTGCATGTGATGATGCATGGATACATGTTTTAAGGCTTGTTCAGCAATTTCCTGTCGCTGCTTTTTAGGGAACTTTTTAAGTCCAAACATCACATTTTCCAGCACACTCAGGTGCGGAAAAAGTGCATAGTCCTGAAAAACCAGACCAATATTGCGGGCTTCTGCAGGGATATGTTGTTCTTCATTCCATAAAACGTTGTGTTCAAGCTGAATCGAGCCACTCGTTGGGGTTTCCATACCTGCAATCAAACGTAGCATGGTTGTTTTACCACAACCGGAATGTCCGAGTAAGCAAATGATTTGTCCGCTTGTTGCAGACCATGTCGCTTGATTGACAGCAAAACGTGGGCCGAATTTCTTGCTTAAGTTATAAATTGTTAAGACATTGGCTGAATGTTCTGCATAGGCATTCATATTGAACTCATCGTGCTATTTTCTTTAACAAATAATAACTAATAATCTTTCTCATGTAGAGTCTTTTTATCAGTTGGCTTATAAAAATTCTAGATCATTTTGATCTTTAGCCGCAGGTGAAAACTGATCAAGACTGTTCAGATCACCTATCAGCGATCTTTTTTTCAAGATTGGGTAGATTCAAATTGCCTCCGGTAAGGCCATTTTCCGCAACATGATATAAAAATTCTGTCGCGCTTGCCGAGATTTATTTCACCCTCTCAACAAGGGTAGTTGGTGCGGTCATTGCGATTAAATGCATGTTTTTTCAGTTAATCGCAGTTTAAATTGTTCCCGATATTCATAGGGTGCATCCAGAATCAGGATCCCATCAATCAGATTTTCGGTATGCACAACCAGTTTCTCGAAACCATATTGCATGATCGGATTTAAATAGGTCATGAAAACAATCGGAGTTGTGTCATCCTGTAGACGGACTGCTTTCACTAGCTCAACTGTCTGATGTACGGTTTGTCCAGCACTGAGTGCTCTGAGATAGGGCACAATAAAAAATGGGTAACTGTCAGATCAGGTTTGAGCTAGTACAGCTAAGTAAATGACCTTTTTCACTGAATTATTAGAAGAGAAGATCTTTCTCTTTTTAGCTGAATGGCGGATTACGCTATTCAACGATTCAATCGCATTCCTCGTATAAATTACATGACCTATTTCAGCTGGATTGCTAAAGATCGTTCGTATATTTTCCCAATTTTCCTGTCAAGATTCGCCAATTTTTGGATATTGTTGATTCCATTGATCACACAAGATATCTAGGGACTTTAATGCATTGTCCTCTGTGCTTGTCTGATAGATTGCTTTTAGACCAGATGTAAAAGAGGTCTCAAATTCTTTCTGATAATAGATTAACTAATGCTTTTAATTCATCTCAAATTAAGGCTTATAGGACGAATTCATAAGGTGTGTTCAGCGGACGCTTACGCCACACCTATAAGTAAAACCGGTGAATATTCTCCCAATATTAGCATTCCTGCCAATACAGATTCTGATTGAAGAGGCAGTAATGTTGCTGCCCCAAATGCACTTAAGAATAAAAAAATATAAGCCA
>Ga0115845_100100_pt1 | contig 15621 bp, 20 predicted proteins | sample InSIn1SAF170_2_FD_83859 | JGI IMG/M metagenome (GOLD analysis project Ga0115845, IMG submission 83859) | reverse complement strand
TGGGCAGACAACCCTTTGACTTGAATCTTTTACACTTTGTGCTTCGCACACTTCGCGGAGTCTTTACCATACCCCTACCAAAAATTGCAGACTTTGAGCCCCAAACTGTTACGCGGGCCCTCTGCTACCCAACAGTCCCCCAACATAATCATTGTGACTCTTCCCAAGTCACTTGGCTGGTGCGGTAATCTTCGCATGGAGGTCATTCAACAATTTCTGTGCGTCGCTTGTGCTGGAGCACACTCAGCCATGAGCTTTTGTACCTGCTCTATGCGAGTTGTTGATGCATCCATATCACTTGCAGTTACCTATCCGGGATCACATACTGCCTACATGTGCATTATCTTTCCTTCTATGGCTGTGGAGACCATGAATGCTTCATCAATCCAAGGCTGGATGCGTTCCTTAAGCACTGCCTCCTTTTGCCGCGCAACGTCAACTTGTGTCTATAGAGCTTGGGCCTCCTGCATTTTAGCCAACCGCTGCGTGATAGCAACCGTCTGCACAGTTCTGCGGACTGTGTCATAAACCTGCTGCAACTCCCGTGCCTCGGTTTCTACCTGTTATATGGTTGGGTCTTCCTGGAGGGCGGTGAGCGTAAGGAGGGACTGATCTAACAGTACCGAGTAATCACGTACTGCGCACTTTAACATTTCAATCCTGCTTGAATTTCCCCGCGCATTGCTCCTGAATTTCCGGCGGTGTGACCGGCTGCGCCTTCAGTCTTAGCTCTTCAATTTGTAGATTTAATTCCCATTGAGCCTTCACGACCTCCTCTTGGGCCGTACAAAATTCAGTGGCCATGCAATGAATCTTGTCAGTGGTTGAAAGTTCGGCTGGGATAGCTAACTCCGAGACCTTGCTGCAAGCAGCCACCACAGCCTGTTCCATTGCCTGGGTGTGTGAGATCAAATCATCTCATTGGAGACTGACCTACTCTAAATTTTCCTTGTGCTCTATCATGTTTTGGAGGGCGTGACCTTCACGAAGCTCAGTGATTACCCCATCCTGTAGTTGGTATAAGGTTTCTCTAGGAAGAGCGGCCAGGTTCAATCCACAACTTCACACATCCCCCTCTACTTCGGTCAAGACAACACTTGCTGGCAACACTAAGGTGTTCATTGTATTGGTATGCACCATCTGGTCGGCTGCGACTGTGCCCTCGGTTAAGTGTAGGTTGACCTGATCCAGGGGTCACACCTGGAGCACCTGCAACTGTGCTCGGATCTCCCCCAACACAGTTGTCTGCTCAGTGATCAGTTTCTTCAATGCGCTGGTAGGGACATTACTCGACGGTTTGCTGCTATCAAGAAATTCCTTCTCTAGAGCTTTGGCTGTCTTTGAATTTTTTCATGTGTGCAATGATTCTGTGCTACGCAGTCGCTTGACGGGGGTTGATTTGGTAAGATGGTTCGTGCCTTCCTGTATCTCTTCCTCCTGTTGCATATCAGGGTTCAAGGCCATTCCCTGGTATGGCGTGGTTCCTTTAGTGAGCACTTCCTTGGGGGCTTCCATCTGCGAAGCTGCCTGTTGTCCGTGATGGGCCTTTTCTACCAAGTCAGTGAGTCGCTACTGGAGGTCCTTTTTTCGCTGATGCGCTACCATTTTTCTAGTATAGCCTTGGCTAGGGTGCGCCATTCTAGGGGCCATGTTGCTAACACCGCATAAATAGCATCGTTTGTTGCCATGAATGGTAGCGTGACCCATGCTCACTTCGGATCCTTTCGTCCTCGGATATATATGTTATGCATGTCCGCTTTGCACTCGGCCGTGCTTTGTACAGTGTTGTAGATTGTTGGAGACATTCGGGGTTTGCGAGCAATCCGTGTTTGGATAGTACCCTCCATGAAGGTCAAAAAAACCCTGATGTCAGAAGCCCTTGCTGTGTCCTTTGTAGCCCAAAGTGAACTCTACCACACTGCTTTCGACAGGTTGTCGTCACTGCTGGGAAACTGGCTACCCTGTGACAATTCTCCTACAACCAGAAGGATTGATAGTAGCAATCATGCATAATAAAATGTCTTACCTTTGTCCTATGCTTCCTGACAGTTTGTCAAAAACTTGTCGCATAAGAACTGTTCCTAGTTAAACTGAACCTCGGCTGTGCACTGTTCTGTAAGCACAATTATAGGAGCTAGCACCTCATCTGCATGACATTTCCTCATTAGTTTACGGCTAGTAACTGGGTAGTAATTCACACCCCTTGGTCTTTGATGCTGGCTATGGCATACCCTCACTTTCGCTTCTCCAACTTATATTTCGCCTTCATTGTTTCGATGTGACGGGCATCGCTACTTTTTCCAGCTATGTTTGTAGGGTCATTCCCTTTTACAGGCAAGTGGGTAATCTGGTGTACTATATTAGCTGTGATCGGAATCGGATCCTCCAACCAGAGAAACCCATCATGTACCAGACATAGTAACTGTCGGATAACACAAATGGTGAGGGTTGTGCGGTGATAGTGAGGTATCCATCTTAGATTGAGTAACCTCGCCTTCTCCACACCTAGTAACCACTTCCATGACAGTAATTTGTCTTAGGGAAATTCGGGGAACTTGTCACTGTCTACAAGGTCCCAGTCTTCGAAATTTATACTCGGGACTTGTCCCAATGGCAGCCCGTCGAACCTTATCTCATCCGAAAGAAGTGGGGTTTGGAGCATATTCTTTGCAGTGTCCATGTCCTTTGGTAGCTTGACAGGGCTGGTCCATGGGGGAATATATGGGGGTCGTGATGGGATTTGGAAAGCGTCCTCCTCGTTGTCATCTTATGCATCAAGCTGATCGATCAAAGCTTGAAAATCCTCCTCGTCCTCCTCAGGTTTGCTGGTGATTGATTTGCCCTTGACAGCTCCTGATAACTTTTTGAACCTTAGCGATATCTGGACTGGCCCCATCAACTGCTTATTTTTCTGAGGCTGCGGTGTGCGTGGGGATTTTTGGACTTCAGGGACTGCGGCAGCTTCATCGAGCGCCTCTTGGGTGGAGTATGTTTCTTCCGTGAACCGTGCTTATTAGGTCCCTATAATACTAGTGATTACCCCATTACTATTGTAGTTGTATCCCTTATTAATATTGTTATGCCCCTATTGTCCCAATATTCTTATTATTGTGCCCCATAGAACCCCTCTATTGTTATTTTTGTGCCTTTATATTATTATTGTTAGGTCAACTTGGTTATATTGCGACCCCTTAGACTCATATGTATAGAAAGGAGGTTTTGTCATTTATATCATCCAATAATTGTTCATTTGTGTAATGTAAAGGAGGTTGCCCCCTTGAAGAGGCTAAATTCTAAGGCGTTGATCTATCTTTTCTATCTTTTTGTGAGCTGGTTTCATAACAATTGGTATCAGAGCTTTGAATTATAGGGTTTTGCTGCTTCAAACATGTCATCGTGGCATTTGTGCTATAATTTTTTTTTGTGATGTTTTAGATGCTAAACAAAAAACCCACTTGGGCCGAAATCGTTCTGAACTGCAGGTCCAAATTTCAGAGCTTTTCACTCCATATTTGCGGAGATATGATCTGAGGAAGTTGGCCTTTTTGCAGACTCCTGAATTACATTCCAAACAGGTGACCTGGGGAATATAGTCACAACTTTTGTTTTGAGCATCAGATTGAAATTTCGTAAGAAGTTACAAAAATATGATGGACTATAGTTTCCTGTGTATATTTTTCAGATCCTAAGGTCAAAACAGTGACACGTGGCACTTCATACAAGTTCGTTCTTCTGAAAAGGTATATAATCAAATCATCTTGGGAGATTGTGCATAACTTTTTCTTAGAGAATCTAAATTCGATCAGACTTGTGGCATTGGAAAGAGGATGCAGAGGGCTACCACAAGTCGCAATTTCAGAACTGGAAAAAGGTGAAAAAAGGTGTGTAGTTTTTTTTAAAATTCTTGCATAAGCTTGGTTTGAAAAATTATTTTGAAGGAATTCAAAGGGCATAGTAAAGCGTTATTATCAGTAACTGATGCCTCGAGGAAAGAAAATGCAAGCACCTAGTAAGCAACCTTAAAGCTCTAGCATGACTCATGAAGAAGAGAAAGAAATGCAACATGATATATCAAAATTACGAGACCAAGTGCAACAAATGTCACTCGCACAAAAAGTAATAGAATCTAAGATGGATGGTTTAAAGAAAGATGTAGAAGCTAAGATATATGGCATGGAAGCTAAGATGAATGACATGGAAGCTAAGATGGATGATTTGAAGATGGATTTGAAGACAGGCATGGAAGATTTGAAGACAGGCTTGGAAGATTTGAAGACATATTTGACAAAGTTTCTACAAGAAATGCTTACTAATGGTGAAAGGGTAGTAAAGGAAACTCGTGATGAGAAAAAAATAAATGTTAATCATGATTTCATAGACTCTAATGTTGGATCAAAGGACCACCATATTCCAAAAATCGATATGAGAAATTTTGATGGCAAGGATCCCACAACATGGATACCACACATGGAGCAATTTTTCGATCTCCATAATGTATAAAACGCACAAAAGGTATGTATTGCAACTTTATATTTGGAACCAAATCAATTTTTATGGTATCAATGGCTTTGCTCTCGTAAACAAATTGTCACTTGGGCAATTTTTATGGAAGAAATGACAACACATTATGAGGATACAAAAAGAAACACCTTTTTTAGCCTATTGATAAGTCTCAAACAAAAGGGTTCAATGATGCATCACATTGAGGACTTCCAAAAGTTGAACATAAGGGTAAAAGATATTCCAGAAGAGCATATGATTGATGTGTTCATAGGGACTTTAAAGGATAATATCCAACATGAGGTTCGCCTTTGGGAACCTGATTCATTGGAGAAGGCATTCATGTTAGCAAGAAAAATGGAAAGCAAAATTATGGCAACCAAGAAATCTACCACTCACAACTATAAAGATGGAAGTGTTGTTGCCCCTAGCCTTCCACAACCTATAAGGTTGACACCACAACAATTGGAAGAAAAAAGAGCAAAAGGGCTTTGTTACAGTTGTGATAGCAAATACATTAAAGGTCATAAGTGTGCTGAGAAGAAATTATTCTACATAGATTGTGAAGAGGAGGAAGGAAAGGAACAAGAAATGTCAAAAGAAGAGGATATACTCCAGGCAAAAACCCTAGATAAAAAAGTAATGAATCCAACCATATCTTGTAATGCATTGGCTGGAATTACCACTCCTCAAACTATCAAGATAGAAGGACATATCAAGAAGAAAAAAGTAATAGTGTTGATTGATTCAGGAAGTACCCACAATTTTATTCATTGTAAGATAGCAAAAGAATTGAATTGCTTCCTATATCCAGCACCAGAGTGTCAATTGATGGTTGCAAGTGGAGGAACCATAAATTGCTCTAGAAAGTGCCATAATATCAAGCTATCCATGGGATAATATGTATTGAATAGCCTAATGCTTTCCATTCCAATGGGAGGTGTTGATGTTGTACTAGGAGTCCAATGGCTACAATCCTTGGGTACAATAACTTTTAATTTTCAAGAACTTTTCATGAAATTTTCTGCGGAAGGAAAGGAAGTTATATTAAGGGGTATTGCAGGGAAACTGGGAAAGATAATCAGCTCTAATGGTATGGAAAAGCTTCTAAAAAAGGAACAACGAGGTGTAATTGCACAATTATGTTCGCTAGATGTTTCCACATTGAAATCATCTATTTCTCCAGATCTCCAAAAAGTCTTGGAAAATCATTCCAAGGTATTTGAGACTCCCAAAGGTCTCCCACATATTCGTGATCATGAGCATGCTATTCATTTGATTCCAGGAAGTGTTCCTCCAAACATCAGGTCGTACAGATATCCCTATGCCCAAAAGAGTGAAATTGAACGTATGGTTGCAGAAATGCTAGAGGCTGGTATAATTCAACCTAGTCAAAGTTCTTTCTCTACTCCAGTAGTATTGGTGCACAAGAAGGATGGATCATGGCACATGTGTCTGGATTATAGATAGCTCAACAAGCTCACTATTAAAGATAAGTTTCCCATTCCCGTCATTGATGAATTATTGGATGAATTGCATGGATCAATTTACTTCACCAAATTGGATCTTCATTCAGGATATCATCAAATCAGAATGAAGATTGAAGACATTTCGAAAACAACATTTAGAACTCATGAGGGTCATTATGAGGAGAAGCAATTATATGCAAAAAGATCCAAATGTTTCTTTGGAGTACAAGAGGTGGAATATCTGGGTCATATTGTAGCTCATGAAGGAGTTAAGGTAGACCCTAGCAAAATTAAAGCCATTAAGGAATGGAAACTCCCCACATCCATAAAGCATTTGCGAGGATTTCTTGGGTTGACAGGGTATTATCGCAAGTTTGTTAAGAATTATGGGAGAATAGCATCACCTCTAACAACATTATTGAAGAAAGATGCATTTTCATGGACTCCAGAAGCAACAAAGGTCTTCGAACATCTTAAAGAGGCAATGTGCGAAGCACCGGTCTTAGCTACACCGGACTTCACAAAAACCTTTATTGTGGAATGTGATGCTTCAGGAAATGGAATTGGTGTTGTTTTAATGCAAGATGAAAGACCCATTGCTTTTGAAAGTCGTCTAATCAAGGGAAAGTTTTTACACAAAGCTATTTATGAGAAGGAAATGTTGGCAATACTACATGCACTTAAGAAATGGTGACCCTACCTAATGGGAAGATACTCTAAGGTAAAAACGGATCATGATAGCCTTAAATACTTTTTAGAACAAATATTATCCTCTAAAGAGCAACAAAAATGGGTCACAAAGATGTTGGGTTATGACTTTGAAATCATCTACAAAAAAGGGAAGCAAAATGTGGTGGCAGATGCACTCTCAAGAAAGGATGAGGATGTGGAAGCATTCTTGTGCGCCATTTCTATTATCCAACCATATTGGATAAATGAAACAAGGGAGGAATGGAAGAATGATGAAGAAATGTGGGCACTTATTCGAAATTTAAAACAAGATTCTAGTACATCTAATACATTTATATGGAAAAATATTCTTTATGGTACAAAGATTGCTTATACCTCTGTACGAATTCCTAATTCAAACAAAAGATTCTTATGGAATTGCACACTTCTCCCTTAGGAGGGCACTCAGGATTTTCAAAAACTTACCACAAGGTTAAGAAGGAATTTTTTTGGGATGGCCTTAAATCAGATATTCAAAATTTTGTGGCGGAATGTTTGGTTTGCCAACAAAATAAAGTTGAAACAATTAAGACCCCAGGTCTATTACAACCTTTATCCATTCCAAGCCAACGTTGGGAGGAGGTTTCAATGGATTTTATCACAGGTTTACCCAAGTCTAAGGGAAAGAGTGTCATCATGGTGGTAGTTGATAGACTTACCAAGTATGCACATTTTTGTGCATTATCACATCCATTTAAAGCCAGTACAATTTCTACTGCATTTATGGAAACAATTCAAAAGCTACATGGAAACCCAAAGATTATTGTAAGTGATAGAGATCCCATTTTCACTGGAAATTTTTGGACATAATTATTTTCTTGTCTTGGTACTCAATTAGCTCATAGCTCATCTTATCATCCTCAATCTGATGGGCAAACTGAGATAGTAAACAAATGTTTGGAATGATATCTTCGTTGCTTTGTATATGATAAGCAGACATAATGGGTCAAATGGTTGCCTTTGGCTGAATGGTGGTATAACAATTCCTTCCATACTGTAACAAAAATGACCCCATTTATGGCACTTTATGGATATCAGCCACCATCCATCACATCATATTTAAGAGAAAATTTTAAGGTTCAAGCAATGGAACATCACATTGAGCATCAACAACAAGTTCTCCAACTCTTAAAGGATAACCTCGTGTTGGCGCAGAATAGAATGAAACAACAAGTGACTGGGTATTCCCATGGATACAACTATATAAACAAATGTCCCTCAAGCAAGCTAAGAAGGATAATAAATTATCACCAAAGTATTATGGTCCATACAAGGTGTTGCAAAAGGTTCGTACTATGGCATACAAAATGGAGCTTCCTGCAGCTTCTCGACTGCACCCAGTTTTCCATGTTTCATGTTTAAAGAAGGTTATAGGCGACAAGCTCCCAGTTCAAACAATATTGTCAGAACTTGACAAGGAAGGAAAAATTATATTGGAACCAGAAGCAGTCATAGAAACAAGAACTCGACAGCTATGAAATCGATCAATTTCGAAGTATCTCATCAAGTGGAAGAACTTATCCGTTGAAGATTCCACATGGGAGGATGATAATTTTATACAGAAGCATCTAGAACTACTCAAGCGTTGAGGACAACACCTTTTTTGAAGGAGAGGGGCATGTTAGATCCCTATAATACTAGTGATTACCCCATTACTATTGTAGTTGTATCCTTTATTAATATTTTATGCCCCTATTGTCCCCATATTGTTATTACTGTGCCCCATAGAACCCCTCTGTTGTTATTTTTGTGCCTTTATATTATTATTGATAGGTCGACTTGTTTATGTTGTGACCCCTTAGACTCCTATATATAGAAAGGAGGTTTTTTCATTTGTATCATCCAAGAATTTTTCATTTGTGTAATGTAAAGGAGGTTGACCCCTCAAAGAGGCTGAATTCTAAGGTGTTGATCTATCTTTTCTATCTTTTTCTGAGCTGGTTTCATAATAGTGCTCTTATTCTTGCCATGGTACTCATGGAACCCTTGGTAGCTGAGTGTTTGCTGGTCGTTTCTAGTTCCAATCTCAAATGTCCCCGTGCCGTCTAGAGATTATTAGATGAACATAAAAATTTTAAAGAATCCCTTCCCTCCACTTCCAGCTTATTATCATTGTTTAGGCAGCAAATATTTTCGTATCTAGCTCGAAAATTTTGTCTTAATGGCCTGCCGCCCGCTCCTCCCTAGCGTAACTTGACTTTCTTATCAGGAATAGTGATTTTAATGGTCAATTCTCGAGTTTCTTGCATAGCAACACTGTCACCCAGGCGCCGCCGTGATGTTGTGGACAAATGACTCTATAGAGAACCATTTGCCGCGTCGGCCTCCCGCAGACTCATTTATAGTCCTGCGCCCTCTTTCAACTGCTTGGGGAGCTGAGACTGTGCTTCGTATAGCAAGTCAGGTAATCGCACCCCTAGTGCGATTTCAGAACTGCCCTGCTAGCACGGGCTATGAGCACCTTTCGAGTATCGTTGTAGTTGTTATCTCTTCATACGCTGCTGTGTGGGGTGTATTCTTTCGTAGGTGCGGGCGCAACCATGATAGCAGGGTCGTGGTGTGTTGGCGTTCTGCGGGATACCCGACCTAGCCCAATTTCCTTATGCGTAGACTTGCGCGGCCTTCGTGGGCATCACTACCTCTCATTTTGCTGCTTCCATCCCCAACTAGCATCTTTCTCTTCCAGAGCTGTGCCCATAGGTTCTTGATGTCGCGAGGCCTGCTACTACCCCGCTTAGTCTCGAATCTTATCCATTTACTTCTTGATATTGTCATCTGTGCCTCCCTACTGGTATAGGCCCATTGAACTCATGGTATCCGTAATTTCCTAGTGGGTCGTTTTCTCGAGCTAACGCGGAGTGAACTTCCCTTTGTTCCCCTACGGACTTTGTCAGGGGCTGTCGGCGAACGAGATTGCCCCTCAAACCTTGCGCGTACCTACTTCTGAGATCTGCGCCTCTTTCGCTGAATCTTTGGACATGGGCTCCATTCATGGTTAATCATTGCACATAGTGGCTTCGTAGGGTCATTATGCAGCCTTTGTCCCATAATCGTCATTTCGCGCTGGTTGACTGGTGCCTCCGCTTGCATGGCATCCACATCCGTTGGCCTATCCCTTGCTTCCATGATTGCACGATGTAGCGATTTAACCATCATATTACAATTTAGTGTCGTTACCTCATGCAATTAGTTCTGCCACTGCTCAATTTATTCATCTGAGTCCGATGTGCAAGAATTGTCACGGTCCCATGAGATTCGTCTGTCCGTAGTTGGATTCACTCGATCCTGATCTCGTTTGGTAATCTGGTAAATACAATCCAATTCATCGTCACTGTCCTCGTTGCGAACTGGCTCGGTATAACGTGCTCCTTCGGCTAGGTCTAGCGGAACCACTACGCGAAGAGAATTTTTGTCGAATATCATTTTCTGTTTCTTTAGGTTGATGACTCCATTCATATCTGTTGCCCAGTTTATCCATAATAATGCATGATATGGGTTATTGTCACCCACAATATTTATGACCTCAAAATTAGTTAGTGTGCTTACACCGTCGATGTCTACTGTAACTCCTTGTAGTCTTCCCATAGGCAAGATCTCCTATTGGTTTGCCATCCACAGCTAGATAGGGGAACATTGTAGTGTGGGCTTGCCTGTACGCTCCCAGGTTTATTTAGGCAGGACATTTACATCTAACCCCAAGTCCAATACAACCTGGTCCATCTCATAGTCCCCAATCTGGGCAATCAACCACATTTCATGCCTCGTTCGCAATGCATGTTTGCCCAACTTTCTACCAGTCGAGGTTCGTCTGCTCCTGCGCACCTAGTTATTAACTCTTGTAATCCTTTCACCACTTTGGTATCCCGGAGTAGCTTCATGCATGCCTCTAAGAAGGTAGTTAGCATAAAAGTATCCCTCTTCGACTCTGTTTGATCCATCTACCTGACCTGGAAGCTTACGTGAAGTTCTTCTTGGCCTCCATAAATGTTTCCTTCGCGCGCTCCAAGTCAAACTTTGGTTGTTTCGCGGGAGCCTTACCAACCCATGCATCCTCCTTTGGTCGCTTCCCTTTACCTTCTCCCATAGTGGCACCACTTCTAAGCATCATATTCACATTAGGGTCTTCCACACGCGGTTCAACCTTTATCATTTGGATGTTCTAAGTGGGGTAGTTGGAAGCACTCCTTTTTCCCGCATCTAAGCAATTAGCTTGGGGTAATTGACTACTTCGTGGTCGAATTGGTAACAGTATGGGCAACAGGTTCTGGTTGGGTTCATATAATCACACGCGTAGTGCTCTGGTCCTCCACAATATAGCAGATCAATTGTCCTTGTCCACGTCCCAGTCCCATTCCTCTTTGGTCCCGTCCACGTCCTTGAAATCTGCCCCGCGTTATTGCTGTGGTAGGATCTTACCCACGTGCCCCCCCCCCTGCCCACCAATTTATCATACTATCATCCTCTTTATATCTTTTTTTTTTTTTTTTTTTCTATCGTAAAAAACAAAAAAAAAAAAAAATAAGTAGGGGGGGGGGGGGGGGGGGGGGGGGGGTGGCATGCTTTCCTCCTTATTGGCATATCACGCACTAGAGTGTAGGCGCCGCGGCTGGCCCTGCTTGTACCTCTAGTCGCAATGGTATTGGTCCCCCCGCCACCACATAGTTGGCAAAGAACGGACAGTGGTCCTTGTCGTGGCCCTGGCCCTTACATTTGATACACCATGCTTCTTCATGCCCTTCTGGTTGCGGCGCTTGTCCTTGTTTTAAGCTTCGCATCTATAAGCATGAGTTTTGTAATTGCACGTGGATTTGCTGAACTCCCAACCCTGGATCCTATCTTGGGGTTTCGTGAAATCTCATCGCAGTCTCTAATGCTTCGGCTTGGGTTGAGATCTTTTGTTGTGATAGCACGGTCCTTAGATGTGGTGTTAAGGACACCACAAACCACACGCAGTGCTGCACATCTGTCAATGTCATGTTAGCCTCGCGGATTTTGCTTTTTAATCTCTGATCCAGATCCATTGGGTTTCACCTGGTAGCATCGCTATCCCTTTGAACCCAATGACCGACTGTGTCTCTGATTTCGGTCGACCAAATTCTTTGTCCAAGGCATCCTGGATTGCCATTATTCCCGCATTCGGATGATCGCTTGAATACTTTATATACCACGTCAATGTGCAGTCCTGCAGCACACTAACCAGGGTAGCATTTTTGATGTTCTCATCCGTTATGCCTTGGGTTTCCCATATAGCCCTTACCATGAACCAGAACTGACCTGGTTCCTCATTTCCTGCACCCATAAATACTGGCAACTTGACTGCGCTACCCATCCCAACCTTCGGTGGTGGCGGAGGTGGAGGTGGGGTGGGTAAAGATGGATTTGATGTCAGTGAAGTGGGTGATGGCATAGACAGAGGTGGTATCAGTGTAAAACGCTGCTTAATCAACCGAACCACACTTCTTGGAGAGAACCTTGTGAGCTCCTCCTCGCTTTCCCATGAAATAGAAATTAGCGGATTGTTCTCTAATCCCTCGGTTCCTCAGTAGCCTCTTCCACTCTGCGTTACGCTAGACATCAATAAATGCGCATAATCTGTTTTCACACAGTAACATCTTAATCCAAGTGTTCAACGATTTAATGTACTTACCCTGGGGTCCTTGGAGAAAGTGCCTTTCTGCTCTACTATAGCTCACAGTTGTGTATATCACGAATTCGGTAATAAACCCTCCTATTACCTGATCCAACCAGTGATATACTATGCATGCAATTTTATCTTTGGATGCTTCTAACCTGCACACCAATTCTGGGGTCCACACAATAGGTTGATTTAGTTTGCAGCTTCCCACACTGTCGACTAACCTCACAATCCACTCGTACAACTCTATTAGGAATATTATGAAGAAGATTTCATGGATATCCATGTATATGTAACGATCCAACCACCCTTCCTCCGATATTTGCGGGTTTCTATTTTCTTGAACCACGAACTCATGAAGCTTCTGATCCAACCAATCTTCGAGCTCTTTCTTTGTAGGATTCCAGTGTTCCGACATCAGACATCCCTTACGCAAATCCTGGTCCCAGCAACGGAACCATTTGTTGGCTTATATGGGCCTCACCTAGGTTCGGAAGAGTTATTTAGCCAAACAAATCCCGCAACTACCAGCCCTTTCGGCAAGAGTCCGCGAAGCGCGAACTGAGGTCCACCCGAGGTAGCAGGGGAGGGTTCTGGAACCAGGTTTTCGCACCCTTGGGATGTCTTGATGTGGTTTAGAGATGTCGTGCACAATTCTGTGGCTTCGTGCCACTCTGCCCCATGTAGATCTGGACCCAGGAACCCCTTAATACTTACTAATGCACAATTATAGATTGATCTACTCTTTATGGTCTTTACCAAACATTTAACAGAAATAACCAGTTTGCGCACCCAGGAAAAATAAAGAATTGCATAAACTCATAACATAAGCATACGTGCATAGATCAAATAGTTATATAAATTGGCCAGATCCACAATAATTCAGATTCTTTAAAGAATTTCAGATTCAACTTATCTTTATTCACTTCTTTCACCAATACATCCAAATTTGCCCTGCGCACTCAGCTGCAGGGGTCTGTGCACATAGCTATGGACTCTACCAGGCCTCTACGCACATAGCTACAAAGCCTCTATCTATCTACCAACACTCTTGATTCGAACTTACAGACACTTCAATACTTTTCTCCTCAAAAACCCATTACAATTCAGATCCAAAAGTACATATCAAAAAGCTACCTTCTACCCATAGAGCCCCGCTCTATTTATACATTCCTACGGTCCACGGACCATGGATAAGTCGACTTAATTCGTATTATTCTATATTATTTCTTGGGTGGACAACCCTTTGACTTGACTCATTTACACTTCGCACTTCGCGGAGTCTTTACCATACCTTTCCCCAAAATTACGTACTTTGAGCCCCAAACTGTTATGCAGCGCCTCTGCTACCCAACAACTCTTCTCTTTAATCTCCAAGTCTCCTCTTGCTATCTCAAGAGTCTAATATTCTCTACTTTCATCCATATCAGTTGCTCCTTTCTTTCATTTAATGTATAACCTACATTACTAGTGCCCTCCATCTCCTTAATATCTGCTTCAATTTTCAGTGTTGTAGCATCGTCCTTTATATTTTTACTTTTTGTCCATAATATTGTCATGTGCTTGATCTAGGATAAATTACTAGCTATGATCTCTACCAGTGATGAGTTGTTATCTTTTCCATAGTGAATCCATGATTCCTTTACAATATTATGCATTTATGCTTCCTCCAGCAAAACCAAGTTAAATTTGAAAGGAGAATTTGGCTTGTAATTGGAGTTCATGATTTCAAAAAATATCGGGAAATGATCAGATATACCCCCTGATCCCACCCACTATCTAATTATACCATACTCTCCACCAATGGTGCTTTAATGATAAATCGATCCAATCTTCTGGCAAGTACATCCACACCTATTCTCCTATTCCACCAGGTAGGCTGGATATTGGCCATGTATATATTCGTGAGGTTAAGATTATCCAAAAGGTGCTCAAAATACTTAGTTAGGGGATCAATCTAAGCGTGAGTACCCCAAGATTTGGCATGTCTTAAGGAGAAGTTCAGATCTCCTCCAATAATGACATTGTCAGTATCCATAAAAGATGTATTCATTAGTTTATCCCAAAATCCCACCCTATTATGACAGGGTCCATATATATTAGTCAATTAGAGTGGTGCATTTAGTTCAATTAATGTAATATCATCTCCCAATACACCTTCACTTCCCCATATATTGTCTATCTTGATGGTTATGCTATTGAATCCCATGGCACATCCCCCAGATCGACCTCTCACACCAAGTGTATGGAATGTCTAGCCAGGGAGTTTGGTTGTCAGTATGGTGTTGATTGCAACACCCTCTCCTAATGTCTCTTGTAGAATACATCTAATGATAACATGGCATTTTTAGAATAAAAAAAATTACAAGATGAAGGAGGAGAGGATGTGAAAGTACCCGGAATCAAACTAGAGCCCGATGAGTTTGACCGAGTGACTCGAGCATTAGGTATCCGGGAACCCGCTTGAATATGATCCTTCCCAGTCTATCTACCTCCTCAGGGGTTCCATTGTTAAGTTTTGTTCAGGGGTCGAGCCAACATCCAAATGAGTCTGAGTGCCCATTGTAACTTGCCTTCTGGGGGACTCAATGAGTACATTAGTTATCAGCGGACAATCCTTATATAGATGCCCAACCTCATGGCACCTTTTGCACCAAAATGGTGCCTCTTCATAGTCCAGGATCTGCCATTTAATGATCTCCTGAAATTGTAAGCGAAGGCTTTAAACTAACCTTTCTCTGGTATCCAGATGTACTATAATTTTAGCAATGGTGATGTTGCGAGATTCAATGTATGATATATCATGATCTAGATAAATCCCCAAATCATCCCCATTTCATCTAGATACATCATTTGACCAAAATTGCAAGGGTAGACCTAGTAGTCATGTCGTACCCAAATAGGTCTCGCCCCTAATTTCTCTGTTTAAGGGTCGAATAGTGGTGTCCATTGCTTAAGAAGAACCGATGTCATTTCGATGTGCAAGTATTTGGATAACACCTAGTTATCCTAATCTAGTCTAGTGAAAATGAGGGCAAACCAACCTCTTGTCATTATAAGGACATCTAGAAACTGATCCAGTATGTGGCCCCATATCTCCACAGTCCAGCATCTTAAACTAGTCAAGGTGTAATTCCGCCCATGGGGCTCACAACCTTAACACCCTATTCACACATCAAGATGCTTCGAAGGCATAACGTAGCAGGTACTAGCTCTAAAGGAAAACCAAGTCTTAGATTTTCATGATAACCTACTTGAGGAGATTGAACATATCCTGGTAAACCACCC
>Ga0115845_100021_pt4 | contig 15913 bp, 15 predicted proteins | sample InSIn1SAF170_2_FD_83859 | JGI IMG/M metagenome (GOLD analysis project Ga0115845, IMG submission 83859) | reverse complement strand
AGAATGAAAGGTTTGACTAGTATCCAGGGAACACAACAAACCAGAACTTCGCGATCTACAAACTAACCCTATCAACCAACGATAGGGTTTTTTTATGGCAGCTCGCAAAGTAAATACACCAGGTGCAACAGAGAAAGCACCGGAACCAGTCAGCACAGCCGAACAGGCCGATGCAGCGTTAGAGCACATCACAGGTCAAGATGCTGAATCACAAGACCAGTCTACTAATGAAACTAGTTCACTAGGTGCACCAGTTGAACCAACTGCAGAAGAACTGGCAGCCAAAAAGGAATATGAAGAATTTCTTCAATGGCGCAAAAACAAAGGTGAATCAGCACAACCACCTACACAGCATGCACCTGCATCCAATGCATCTACTGAGCCAACAGCAAAGCGTACGCGCCAAGTTGTAGGCCCTAACGGTTGGATCACCGAGGAGTACTAACCATGTGTGGTGGATTTATAGGCAAGGCCATTAGCACTGTGACGGATGCCATTGGTCTGACTGATACCAAGGCAGCATCCAAAGGCTATGACGCTCAGGCAGCGGAAGCCAAAGCCCGAGCAGAGGCACAGACGGCAGAAAACGAACAGGTGGCACAGCGTAAAAAGCGTAAGGCATCTGAAGTGCTTTCCTCTGCATCTGATGATGAAAAGAAATCAACACTAGGCGGATAAGGCATGAGTGATCGAGCAAGTCAAATTTGCAAACGGTTGGGTGAGCTTCGGGCAGAACGTGCCAAATATGAAGCCCACTGGACTGAATGCTACAAGTACGGAGCACCTGAGCGCCAACAGTGTTTTAGTGGTAGTTCAGGTTCCGAAGGCACCAGAGAGAAACAGCGTGCTGATTTGCTGGATTCTACTGCTGCCGAATCAATCCTGATCTTTGTATCTAACCTGATTGCAGGTACCACACCTGCAAACGCGATCTGGTTTAAAGCTGTGCCTGATGGTATGGATGATCAAGCTGAACTTACACCAGGTGAACACTGGCTTGAACAGGTCGCACAGTTCTTATTTCGCAATATCCACGGCGCAAACTTTGACAGTGAAATCTACGACATGATCATTGATTTCGCCGTTGCTGGTTGGGGTGTGATCTATCAAGACATTGACCGTGAAAAAGGCGGTGGCTTCACATACCAGTGTTGGCCAATCGGTGAGTGCTTTATTGCTTCTACACGTCCAGACGGGCAAGTAGATACGATTTACCGCGAGTACACCAAAACCGCTGCACAGTTGGTCAGTGAGTTTGGTGAACACAAAGTAAGTGGTGCAGTGCGTAACACTTACCAGACTCGGCCAGATGATCGTTTCAAGGTTGTGCATGTGATCGAACCACGCAAGGTCAAAGCATCAATGACCAACCGTGTATTGCTGCCAAAGAACATGCCGTTCGCTTCATATCATGTGGAAGTAGATGGAAAAAATATCCTGAAAGAATCTGGCTATAACGAATTCCCATGTGCAGTACCACGTTTTAGAAAGATCCCGGGCAGCGTGTACGGAATTGGCATCATGTCTACGGCGTTACCAGATGCTAAATCAGCCAATGCTTTGATGCGCGACACCTTACGCAGTGCTGAGATTGATGTGCTTGGTTTTTGGATTGCTGAGGATGACGGGATTTTAAACCCACGTACTGTACGTATCGGTGGCGGAAAAATCGTTACTGCAGGAAAAGTGGATGCAATGAAACGTCTTGATAGTGGTCGGGGCTTTCAGGTCGCAGATCCGCTGTTAGATCGCATTCAATCCAGCATCCGCAGAAAGCTTATGGCTGATGGTATGTCTCAGCATTACAACACACCACCGACAGCAGCAGAGATTTATGCACGTGTCGACATGATCCGGCAGCAGCTTGGCCCGTTATATGGCCGTGCACAGGCTGAATTGCTTGTTCCTATCCTTGATCGTGCTTTTGGTCTGGCATATCGGGCAGAAGCATTAGGCGAAGCACCAGAGGATCTACAAGGTCGTAACCTTTCATTCAAGTTTATTTCACCACTGGCACGTGCTCAGAAGCTTGAGGAAGTGGCCAGTATTGAACGTCTTATGGCTTCACTTGGATCAATTATTGAAGTCGCTCCGGATGCACTGGACAACATCAATCTTGATGCGGTTCCACAAGTACTGGCAGCTGGTCTAGGTGCACCAACTTCAATCATGCGTACCACGGATGAACTTCAGGCATACCGTGAACAGAAAGCACAGCAACAGCAACAGGCAGCAGCTCAGGAACAACAGGCAGCTATGGCACAGCAAGTAACAGGAGCTGTAGCAAATGCAGCAGGCAAAGGTCTGGAAGCACAAATGGTTAGTGAGGTGATGCAGTAATGGAATATTTAGTTGGAGCGCTATGTTTATTGTTGGTGATCTTTATTTGGCTACTTGTCAATCATGAACAAAAAGTGGCTGATGCAATTACCTATAAACGAAAGATTGAAGTGTTAAAGGACACAGAAGCCAAGCTGCGTGCACGTCTTGCTGAGGCTGAAGCCAAAGTTAAACAGCCTGAATCTGATTTCAGTGAACTCATTGCCCAACAAGAGGACGAATTGGGTTTTGGCCACCACGTCAAATGGCGTTCACATCGAAAACCAACGGCGCTGACCTATCAGATGCATTTCGATATGGACGTAAATGGCCAACGAATTTTAGAAGAACTCACCGTGCGGTTTAAACGCAATGCTTTCACTGACAACGAACGTGAGACATGCCGCCGTTTGGGCCGTGCCGAAGTCGTGGACTTCATTATCAACCGAATTAACACAGCAAACGACCCTCGCTATGACGAGAGCCTAGAACTAGCACACATGGAGCAAAACAATGAATGAACAACAGACAACAGACACACCAGACGTTCAAACAACTGAACAAACTCACACTACAACACCACCTGCAGGAACAGAAACGCAAACGGTGCCAGGTACTGAGACAACACAGCAGAACCCTGCTGAACAAGAAACGCAAACAACTGAAACAGATCCAGCAAAAGCGGTACCAGAATCTGCCGATGCTTATTCAGTTGAAATTGATGGCTTCGATTTTGATGCATTTAAAGCGGATAACGTTGAAGTACTGCAATCATTCCATGCTGAAGGTATGACCAATAAGCAAGTTGAAGCAGTCGTTAAAGCTTATGAACAGCATCAATCCGTTCAGATGGAAGCCCTGCAGCAAGAATGGGGCAATGACTTTGGTGTGAATGTGAATCTGGCTAAACAGGCCATTGAAGCACTAGGTTTTCAGGCTTCGGATCTAGACTCGCCAATCGGTGCGTTAAAGCTAGCGGCCGCTATTGGTAAGCATATTCAGGAAGATTCACCGCCATTTAACACACAGCAAAACGGTGGAGAATCCATTCAACAATTAATGATGTCGGAAGCCTACTTGAACGACAAGCATCCAGACCATAAACGCGTCTATGCGCAGGTTGAACAGGCTTATGCGAAGCAATATCAATAAGGGGGATTTAGCCAATGGCTAACCAAAACAAAATCACAGCGGCGTTTGTTCAACAGTTCCATGACACATACGACGTTGCGGCACAGCAAAACGAATCACGACTGCTTAAAACCGTTGTGAACCGTGGAAAAATTGAAGGTGAATCATTCACCGTCAATGACATGGGTTCAGTGGAAATGCAGGCTTCTGGTGCTCGCTATGGTGACACTCAGTGGACTCATCCAGATGTAGGTGTACGTACCGCATTAATGTCTGATTGGGATCTATTCATTCCAATTGAACCGCGTGACCTGCCTAAGCTAAAGGCAATGCCGCAAGACAAATACATGAAGTTATTGATCAGCGCACGTGAGCGCAAGATTGACGACATCATTTATTCAGCGCTTGTGGGTCCAGTGACTCGCAAAGTAGTAGACGATGCCGGTACAGCAACTGTTTCCACGGTGAACCTACCAGCAGGTCAAATCATCGCACCGGCTTTCGGTACGCTGAAGCAGCAAATCACCAAAGCAAAATCATTATTCCGTGCGAACGAATGTGATGAGCAGAACGGTGAAGAAATCTTTATCACGTACACATCGGATGTTCTTAACGCATTCTTGAACGACACTGTTTTGACCAACTCGGATCACGTCAACGTTCAGATGTTGCAGAACGGTGCAGTAGGTCACAAGTGGTTAGGTGTGACTTGGGTTGCTTATGAAAAAGTAGGTCAAGGCGCTACCGTCGGAACCAAGCGTCTAGCAATGTACTGTAAGTCTGCTGTCCATTTCGGTGATGCAGATATTACAAGCTTTGATATCTCGACTCGTCCGGATAAGAAGAACGTAAAACAGGTTGGTGGCGTTCATTCATTTGGTGCTGCACGTGCCAATGAGAAGAAAGTCGTAGCGATTGACTACACACCGGCTTAATTAAAGGGGCTTTGGCTCGGCATCTTGGGCATGGGGTGTCGGGTCTTTTTTATAAGGAGCAGCCAAAATGATTCAACTACTGATGTGTCTTTTTGGTTTTCATGGTGCGACTGAGATTGGTACTGATGCCAAGCCAGAGTGCCGCAATTGTTTGAAAGAAGTGGAATAATAATATGAGTAAAAAATTACTAGCATTAACCATGGTTGCATTCGCTGGTACAAGCCTGGTGCACGCAGCAACAATGACTCGACAGGAATATAACGATTATCGCGGTTGGCAACTTCCAGAAGGTGAAAACGGCAATGATATTGGCTATATCCTTGAAGATCGCGCGGGTCAGAAAAATACAGAACAACTGGACGGCTTTGTACAGTGGCTACCAAAAGATGAGTTCTTGCGAAAATTCGCATCAGCAGAAACACCACAAGATCGTGTTCGACTTGAGCAGCGCGAACTATACACAAAGCTTGATGCGCTAGAAAACTTTCTGGATAAGGGTCAGCCATCATTTATTAATGATGAACAATGGGCTTTATTGCAAGAACAGCAAAAACATATGGATGCATACCATGATGTGTTAGTGAAACGCATCGCATTATTCTAACACCCAACAAACCTAATCAAAGAAGCCCTCAAGATCATTAAAACTTGAGGGCTTTTTTATGTCTATTACAACCAGAACATCCATCGTCAACCATGCTTTAAGCCTGATCGGGGATAGCAATATTGCATCTTTTGATGAGAACACAGCACGTGCTGAACGCTGCCGCAGTATCTATGACCAGGTGCGGAAATCCATCCTGCGTGATCATCCTTGGTCGTGTGCAAAGAAACGTACCATTCTTGCGCCAGTGACAACTTACCCGGCCTTTGGTTATACCCATTCTTTCCCATTGCCGCGTGATTTCATCCGGATCATCAGTGTCAATATAGAAAAATATGAGGTCGAGAATCGTTATATCTTGGCCAATCAGCAGCAGATCAACCTTGAATATATTTTTGATAACGATAATGAAGATTCTTGGGATTCAATGCTGGTGGAAGCCATGTCACTTAAAATGGCCGCCAAGCTATGCAAACCGAATACTGGTAGCGATGCAGCAGGACAATCGGCAGAAGCGCAGTACCGCGATCTGATCAAGCGTGCACGTACGATCAATGCGCAAGAACGACCTTCTGAAGACATCGTATATGAGGAATCACGTTATATCGGGAGTCGCTACTAATGAAGCAATGGCTACTTAAAAATAACCTGTCCAGCGGTGAGCTATCACCGTTACTGCATACTCGGACTGATGTGCAGCAGTATGGCAACGGCGCTAAAAAATTATTAAATGCAATCCCGCTGGTAGAGGGTGGTGCAAAGAAACGTCCGGGTACCTGGTGGCGTGGAACTTTTCAGAATGCGCTTCGTCTCATCCCGTTTGTGCCGAACTCGGATAATCCATTTTTATTGATTTTGGAGCTAAACAGGATTCGGGTTTATGATCCTTTGACCATGACTGTCGTGCATTCTCAAAGTACGCCTTACAGTACAGCAGCTCAAGTGGCGCAGATCCAGGTTGCGCACTCGCGTTATCGCATGTTCTTTGTTCAGGGTGATCATCCGGTACATCGTCTGGTGTGTAGTAAGAACTTTGATAATTGGGATTTTGCGCCGTTTACCTTTGTCACTGCACCAGTGGATGAAATCAATACCACGCCTAACGTGGCTTTGAAGCCAAATGGTACGGATGTTGGTAAAACCATTACGCTGACTGCTTCATCATATCCAAACTGGAAGAATACTGAAAACTACATCATTGGTGAGCGCGTTATTCACCTGCTTAAAACATGGGAAGCAGTATCAGATAACACCGCATCTGAACCAACGGATCTGAATGACAAGTGGCAGGAAGTTGCCTGGTATGACATACCTATTTTCAATACTTCTCACATAGGCGCAATCGTCAATATTAACGGCGGCCAAGTCAGAATTACCGAAATCACATCAGGTACAGTGGCAACTGGTGAAGTACTGGTAAAACTGAATGCTGATGTTCAGGCTATTGCTAAATCATGGACCTTGAATACGGCAGCGTTTACAGCAGCTACTGGCTATCCATCCACAGTGACATTCTTTAAACAGCGTCTGGTCTTTGCTAACACCAAAAACAACCCGAACCAGTTATGGGTGAGTGCAATCGGAAATGATGGTGATTTCTTGGAAGCAACGGACGATGCCAGCGCATTTAGTATGGCTTCATCATCTGCACAAGCAGACAATATTTTGCATCTGGCACAACGTGGTGGTGTAGTCGCGCTCACTGGTGGCTCTGAGTTCCTGATTAGTTCAGCTGGTGCATTTACACCTGCATCAGCCCAGATCGAACAGCATACAACCTACGGCGCACAGTCTAATGTTCGTCCATGTCTGGTCGGTAATGAGCTGTTATTTGTCCAGCGTGGCGGTAACCGTTTACGTGCTCTGTCTTATCGTTATGAGGTGGATGGTCTGGTAAGTCCTGAACTATCAGCGATTGCACCACACGTTGCAGAGGATCATGGCGGTATCAAAGAACTGACCTACCAGCAAACGCCGTATAGCCTGGTCTGGATGGTGCTCGGTGATGGCATGGTGGCCAGTATTACCTTAAACCGTGATCAGGAAATGAATGCCTGGGCACAGCATGACTTCGGTGGATCTGTACGTTCAGTCTGTGCCCTGCCTCAAGCGACCGGCAATGACCTGTGTTTCATATTAGTCCAACGCAAAAATGCAGTGTATCTGGAGCAGATGGATAATGATCTGTTTACGGACTGCTCATACATTTTGTCTTTTAATACAACATCGCCGGAAGGTGTTGCACAAAACCTCAATAGTCGGGTGATGCACTGGAAGGACAGCGAAGGCTACTGGTATCAGGAAAGTGATTTTTTCGCGGCAGAAGGTGAGGTTAAAAGAATTGGCCAGCCGTTCAATATGGAAGTTGAGTTTCTACCACCGGATCACAGCCAAGTTCCCAATACTGCAATGTTCCATAAGATCCAGGCGCATGAAACGGTCTTATATGTGCGTAATTCAATTGGTGGCCAGTGCAACCAGTACGATCTGGAACATAAGTCGTTTAACCAGTCTGCCTTCCAGAACCTGACTTATACAGGACCGGTCAGTGTCAGCATGAATGGCTGGTCGACCTTGCACGAAATGGAATTAAAAATAACACACAACAAACCGCTGCCTTTCCACGTCCAAAGTGTAGCTATGTTGGTATCAATGAATGAGAGATAAAGATGCTTGTACGTGCAGCAACACTAGAAGATTTAGACACGCTTGTTGACTGGGGCAAGCGTCTGACCAATGAATCACCACGGTTTAAAAAGCAGGGCTTTGATGAGAAGCGCGCTAGAAATGTATTTACGTATTTGATTAATGAGCTTGAGTCCATCTTGATCGTGATAGACGAGTACTCGAATCCGGTAGGTACATTGATCGGTGCGATTGATATTGATTGGCGAACAGGCCAGAAACTTGCTTATGAGCAGGGGCTTTATGTCCTGCCTGAGTATCGTAAATCTGGTGCAGCCAGTGATCTGATTGAAACATTCAAAGTATGGGCGGATATGAACAAGGCAGATCGGATTCAGGTCGGCACCATCACCGGTATTCATGCGGATCGCACTGTAAAGTTGTATGAATCATTAGGCTTTGAATTGGTCGGCTATGTTCTTGAAGTGGAGGTCTAATCATGTGCAATCCAGGCGGAATCATGCAAGGCGTTCAAAACATGGCAAATGCTCAAATGGCGGATGCTGTGTCCAAAGGTAATGCCAAAACTATCAATTCAGTCGCACGTGCAGAAGCCGAAAAAATGAAGCGGCAAGGTAAGAGCAATGCTTCAACGGCGCGTGCACAGGCTGCGGAAAATGGTGTGAATGTTGACTTGGGTGCAGCAGCAATGCTTCAGGACGAGCATATTTCTGATGCAGCCTATAACGCATCACTCAATATTTCGGATGCAGGTTATCAGGCTAAACAGGTTCGCATGCAGGGCAAAATGCAACGTAACAATTATGCAATGCAAGCCGCCTCTGACTTTATGGGTGCAGCATCAACAGGAGGATGGAAATAATGGCGTTAATTCCAAAATCTCAAGGTCGGGATGTGTCTCGACCAGTGATGCAGCAGCATACGCCGATGACCGGACTCGGAAGTATTGGTAAGACAATTGACGGCATCATTGATGAACGCAGACGAAAATCCGATGAAGCCGATGTATCTGCCAAACGTGCAGAGCTTTATCATAACGATCTGGCAGAGAAAGAAGCCAAGGTTAAGCTGGATGATGTTCTGACTACCGAGCTATCAGAGCAGGTAACATTGCTTAAAAACGATGTGGCCAACGGCGCAATGAATGCAGATGTAGCCAATAAAACATTACAGCAATGGTCTGAAAAGCGTTTCAAAGATATGGAGGGTGAGTTGCCCGGACATGCACATCAGGCATTAAGTCAGCATTGGTCCAGTAATGTTAGCCGCAATGCTACTGCATTCCTGCCTTTGCAATTAAGCGCAGATTCTAAGAAAGACACTGTACTGGCTGACCGTGTGACAGAGATCGGCACACGTATGGATCGTAAGGCTGGCCGTGAATATCTTGAATCCAATCTGGCCACATTGAATCTGTCTGAAGCAGAAAAACAGGCACGTATTTATGGCTACGAATCCACACGTGATGTGCTGGATATCGATGGGCGTATTACTGCAGCAATTGAAAGCAAGAATACTGCGGATCTGCAAGCACTCATCACAGATATGGACAGTGGTAAATACGGCTATATCGATGGCCCACAAGTACAGCAGAAAAAAGCGCAGGCACTCAGCCGGATCGATGCAATCAATAAACAGGTTGAAGTCGAAGAAAATAAACGTCTGCAGTTAGCCGGCAAAGTTTTGAATGATTTTAAATCTCAGGTGCTGACTGGTCGTGCTTTGGATGATGATTATCTGGCAAGTGTGGGCGGTGCAGTGGTCGGCACTGAACATGAAGCTGAATATAACTTCTACAAATCACAGTCGAATAACTTCCAGAGCTTTTCCAAGTTGTCGACACCTGAGCAGCTGAAACGTATCAATCAACAGAAAGCAGCTATGGCCAACAACAAATCAGCAGATCCGGCGACTGAGGAAAAGATTTTAGGTGTGTACGAGTCTATTCATAAGTCAAAAATGGATACCAATAAGAACAACCCAAATCAGGCTGTACGTGAAGCAGGTTTAGAAACGCATAGCCTGAATGCTGGTGAACTGAAAGCCAATCCAAAATCATTTGCGGCCAAAGCGATTGATAACGGCGTGAGTCAGCTGGCGCTTAAAGATCCAAGCATTGTGGTGAAACCGATTGCTGCAGAAGATCTAGCAGAAGCTAAACAGGCGTTTGAAGCGAAGTCTGTGAATGACAAACTGGATTTTATTGGAGAGCTGATCAACCAATCAAAAGGCGTACCGAATGGCAGCAAGATCTGGTCAGCGACTATGGGGCAGCTAGGGGGTGGCGATCTATCTTATTTAATGGCGGGTGTGGCACGTGCCAATAACTATCGTTCACGTGATGGTGAAGATGTAGCAGCTGCGATTATTTCTGGAACTCAGGCACTTAAGAATAAGCAGCTGATCATGCCGAAAGATGATCTTCTAAAAACAAAGTTTAATGAATATGTGGGTAATTCTGTATCTGGCGAAACTGCCAATATGACGTATTCAACATTCAAATCGATCTATGCGCATTTGATGGAACGTGGCAATGCACAAGGTGGAACAAACGAAACCATTGAAACCAGTATTGCGAATGCGGCTTTAAGTATGGCTACAGGTGGCGTATATGACCAAGGCTTAAAGTATGGTACCGGCAATAAAACATGGAAAGTATCCAAACCCTACGGTATGGATGATGACCGTTTTGAAAGTGAAGTCAGCAAAGGCTATGCCGCGATTTCTCAGGCCACTGGTATCAGCACAGCCGAACTGGAAGATTTACGCCTGCGCCGATCTGACAAGCGATCTAAAAAAGGCGAGATCCAATATGACCTGATCAATGAACGTGGTGCGCCGTTGCAAGTGGGTGGCGTGATGTGGCGGATCAATATGCAGGGAGCAACCAAGTAATGAGTAACTGGCTATCTGAATACTCAAGCAGTGATCAAAAGCAGGTTGATCAACTTAATGCACCAGGTGTGAGTTATGCACCCATTGAGCAAAAAGAAGAATCCAGCGCATTGTTTAAAGTGGCTGCACCGTTTCGTGGTGCTGCAGCTGGCTTTGCCAAAGTCGGTGATGCCATTGCTGCGCCAGTTGATGCAGTTGTGGACCGTGTTTCATATTCCCTTGATGATGTTAGTAAAGAGGAATTTAGCGAGCCATATTCGGCGTACAAGGAACGTAAGCAAAAGACGCGTGATGATCTGGTATATGAATCTATTGAATACTTAGAGGATAAAGAGAATACCGGCACAGTCGGCAATATCGCATTCAGTCTGGGCGACTATGCGACACGTGCCGTTGTAGGTTCGGCATTGGGTGGCCCGGCAGGTGCAGCAGCTGTTACTGGCTTATCTGAAGGGAATTATGTTTATGGCGATTTAACTCGTGACGGCGTAGACAATGAGACTGCCGCAAAAGTTGCTTTAACAGATTCAGCTGTAGCGACAGTATCAACCTTATTGCCTTTAACCTATGGCTGGAAGGGCACAGGTGGCATCATTAAAGATGGTCTGCTTTCCGTTGGTGGCGCATCTGGTCTATCCATTGGTGGCCAAGCTGCATCCGGTGCAATTCTTGAATCAGAGGGTTACGACAAACAGGCTAAAAAATACGAAGTCACAGCCGAATCAGTCACTACAGATATCTTGCTGAATACCATGTTTTTCGGTGCAGCACGTGGCGCAGGCAAGTATTTCAATAATCCCGATGTCACACCAGAACAGCAGCAGGCAGCACTGGTTTTAAATGAATTGGAGTTTGAGGAAACTCTCGCTCCAGTAAACCCAGCCGATCCGATCCAACACAACAACCATTTAAAAAACTTGGATTCTTCAGTTGAAGCAATCCGCATGGGTCGTCCGGTAAACGTGGTGCATCCGGTGAAGGGTGAGGAGAAGAAAGCAGCAGTACGTATTGCGCCAAGTGAATACAGCAAGATCCGCTACGACGATCCGCGCCTAGATTCCATGTTGCACTCAAAAGCTAAAGAAATGGATATGGATTGGGCGGTACCACTACTGCTTTCAATTCGCCGTGCTGGTGAAAAATCGCATAACTGGCAAGTGTCACCAGTCGGTGCGCAATCAATCATGCAAATCATGCCTGACACCAAAGCAGGGCTTGAGCGTAACTATAAAAAGAAATGGGATGTTAATAACCCTGAACACGCTACTGAAATGGCGCTGTATCTTGTCCGGGAAATGTCACAGCAGTATAAAACCAAAGATCCTTTGGTATTGGCTGCTCACTACAATGGTGGCTTTGCAAATGGCAAAGCCATGCAGAAAAATGGCAAACCCAAGGCGCAAGAAACCATAAATTATGTCAATCGCGTAAGGGATTTTATCGGTACTGGTAAATATAAAAATTACACTGGTAATAATATTTCCACTGCAACAGGCATGGATGGTAGTACTTATCAGTTTGCTGATGAAATTAAATCACTTGGCGACCTAATTGCATCAAATGATCTGGCATACGGTGTAAATCCGCTTTATCCATCTGAATTACAACCGCGTGACCGTACCCGGGAAGCATCACGTCAACAGATTGAACGTATGGCTGAGAACCTGAAGCCTGAATGGTTAGGTGAGTCCAATATGTTATCTAATGGTGCTCCAATTATCGGCATGGATAACGTGGTGGAGTCAGGCAACGGACGTACGCTGGCCATTGCGAAGGCTTATGAATCGGGCCGTGCTGAAGAATATCGGGCATTCCTGGAACAGTATGCAGCAGAGCGCGGCATTGATATTGCTGGCATCAATAATCCTGTTTTAGTCCGGACACGTTTAACTGATACTGACCGTGTGCAATTTACTCAACTTGCCAATCAAGCCGATGTGGCGCAGTACTCCGCAACCGAACGTGCTGTGAGCGACTCAGATCGTCTGCCTGATGCTTCTTTGCTGAAGATCAACAATGATGGCTCAATTAATTTAGATGGCTCTATGGACTTTGTACGCGGTTTTGTGGGGTCGTTGCCAAAGTCAGAACAGGGCACAGTGATTACCGGTGACGGACGATTAAGCCAGGAAGGAAAACGCCGTATTGAATCGGCCATTATGCAACGCACCTATGAGGATTCATCACTGATTGGTCGTATGGCTGAGAATCTGGACGATGACAGCAAGACTGTATTGAATGCCTTGCTCCGTGCTGCACCGCAATTGGCACAGCTTGATAGTTTAGTGAAGCAAGGTGGCCGTCATCAAAATACTTTGGCCAAGGATCTGGCACAGGCAGCGCAAAAGCTCAGTGATCTGAAAGCCAACGGCCAGACCGTTCCGGATTATTTAAATCAAGGTCAGCTTATTGATGATGGACTTTCACCTGGGGCGCGTGATTTCCTGAATGTCTTTGATCAAAACAAGCGTAGTACAAAAGCCATTGGTGAGAACATTCAAAGCAGGATTGATGAAATTGATTCCATGGGCGATCCGCGTCAGGGTTCATTGTTTGGTGATGGACCAGAAGAATCAGCCGCCTTGGATATCATTATGCAGAATCCGGATCAGCAGATTTCAGTCAGCCGTATGCGTCCTGATGGAGAAATGGAAGAAATCACCATGTCTTTACGTGAACGACTGGATGAACTGGAAGCTGAAGCGCGTCAGGCACAAGAAGATACTTTGGCCGCACAGACTGCGATTAGTTGTGCTTTACAGTTTGGGGAGTGACGTTATATCTTTTGAAAAGAAAAAAGATTGAACATGAAATCACCTTGAGATAATTGCTTATGAATAATGCAGAGAATTTTGATTGGGATAAGTGGATCTCAAATACAAGTTATATGGATGTAATTAAAAAAAGTCCTATTAGTCATTTCGGTAGGGCTGTACCTACTTCAATATGTCCAGTGGATAATGATGTTTTATATATTAACTCTATTGACGAGTGGATCGATCTTAATGACCAAGATCATGTAAAGCAGTCTTTAGAAAATATAGTGCGTAGCTATTTGAGCAGATCAAGAAATAATAGCGAATTCGGGTTGGATGCATTAATACTCACTCAAAGAGAATATGATTTCGAAGTGCTATGCGTACTTACACAGGAACGGTTTGATCATGTAGATAATTTATTTAATGGAGAATATGAGCAATCCCTTTTTGATGTAAAAGAATTATTCAATGAGATGGCAAATAAGCTTAAGCCTTAAGCTTTACCCAACAAACCACACTCTAACTAATGCTCAGATGATGGAAATTATCTGGGCATTTTTATTATGAAAGACCAATGCAAGGCCGCCGTAGCTAAAGCACTCGGCAAGGCCACACTAAACCAGCAAGAAGCCACCGACATTGAAAACCGGATCAAGGACGCGATGAAGTCTTTGGCCAAAAAAGATATTCAGAACTGGCGCAATTTATCTGATGCTGAAAAACTGGTGAAAGCCGGTGAGTTTGTCGCACAGGATATTCAGGTGCAATTAAAACGAAAGCATGCTATTGCCGCACGTGACATTCTCACTCAAAACAAAAACCTTGCCCTGCTGGATCATCCAACCTTAACCGCCAGTGAAGTTGTAGATCGTATGGTTGCAGCGCATGGTGATATGTCTGGTATTCAGTCTATAGATTCATGGGCTAAAGGCATCGCCACACCAATCAAAGGCGAATTACATAAATTCTATGCAAACATCAAAGGCGGTTTGGGTGTATTCACCGATAAGGAATTAGTCACAAAAATTGTCCGTGAACGCTTTGGTGATAACACTGGCGACCCGTTAGCCAAGAAGATTTCAGACAAGATGGGTGAAGTATTCGAAAACATGCGGGAACGCTTCAACCGTGCTGGGGGTGATATTGGCAAGCTTGATAACTGGGGATTGCCCCAAGTTCACAGCCTTGAAAAGATCGTCAAAGCTGGAAAGGAAGCATGGGTGCGCTTTGCTGAATCTAAAATCGATACTTCAAAATACGTGCATGAAGATGGCACATATTACTCACAGCAGGAGATCCGCGACCTGCTTGAGCACTCGTTTGACACACTGAGCAGTAATGGTGCCAATAAAACTGAAATTGGCCGGCAGTCCTTTGGCGGTAATTCCAAAGTTACCAGCCGGCATTCTGAAAGCCGGGTGCTGCATTTTAAGGATGCGGATGCATGGCTGGAATATCAGGCTGAGTTCGGTGGCATGACATTTGTTGATCTTGTGGAAGCACATATTAATGGGCTATCTAAAGATATTGCTATGGTTGAAAAATTGGGTAGTAGTCCGAAAAATGCCATGCGTATCCTGATGGATGCAGCCGAGCAAAAGGACTGGAAAAATGGATTAGATGCAGATACTACAGGCAAGAGCCGTAAGCGTGCACAGACCATGTTTGAGGAATTTTCTGGCCAGAATACACCACAATCAGAAGTGTTGGCCAATCTAGGCTTGGCATATCGTTCTATGAACGTGTTCTCTATGTTGGGCGGTACCACGATTTCATCCGTCACGGATCAGGCCATGATTGCAAAGACCGCATCGATCCATGGCATTGCTTACCGTAAAACTTTTGGTGAGCTGATTTCGCAACTCAATCCGAAAAATAAAGAAGATCGGCAGCTGGCGCACAGCTTAGGTTTGGCCACTGAAGAAATGCTCGGATCTATTGCGCGCTGGTCTGATGATGGTCTAACTTCAGTGCATGGCAAGTCACAGAAACTGGCTCGGGTATCCAGTGGTATTGCTTCACAGGTTATGCGTATATCTGGCCTGAATGCACTCACAGCAGCATCAAAAGTCGGCTTCACCAAGATGCTTATGCATAAATACGGCACTTTGACCCGATCTAAAGCATGGGCTGATCTGGACGCAATGGATCGTGAGCTAATGGAAAAAACCGGACTGAATGAACGAGCTTGGGAAGTTATGCGCCTGGCTGATCCGGTCGTGGATCGGAAAGGCAACCAGTTAATGTCTGCGCGTTCTATTTATGAAATTCCAGATGATCAATTAACTCAATTTGGCGACCCGCAAAAAATCCGCGATGAAGTAGCCACACAATTTCAGGCACATTTGTTAGATGAGCAGGGCATGGCCGTGGTTGAGGCTGGATTACGTGAACGTACATGGATGAGTGCAGGTCAACGAAAAGGCACAGGTATGGGGGAGCTGGTGAAATCCATGCTTCAGTTTAAATCATTCCCAGCAGCATTTTTAATGCGCCATGGTTCACGTGCAATGGCGCAGGATGGGGTGAAAGGTAAAGCAGCTTATGGCATTTCCTTATTTGCCATGACCACACTACTTGGCGCACTGGCTGTGCAGCTTAAAGAGCTGGCCAACGGTAACGA
>Ga0115845_100095_pt1 | contig 15998 bp, 13 predicted proteins | sample InSIn1SAF170_2_FD_83859 | JGI IMG/M metagenome (GOLD analysis project Ga0115845, IMG submission 83859) | reverse complement strand
CCCAATAGGTTTGGGGCAACGGTACACCAACCACTTGCACCAGCACAAAATGCCTCAAGTGCTAAAGGATTACAGCCATTATAAAAAGGCAATTTCCCTTGTGTGAGCTCATGGAATTTATGCATACGTTGAATATCACCTGTACTGTCTTTTACCATAGAAATGTTTTCAATCTCTTCAAACATTTTGACAATTAGCTCAGGTGACATATCTAGACCACTCGTTGCAGGGTTGTTATAGACCATAATAGGTTTTATCAAGCAAGCAACTCAGATTTAACTTTATAGATTACTTTATGCTGTATTTAACTCTATTAAGTACAGCATAAAATCAACTTATGCTTTTGTACGAACAAGCACTTAAAGTACAAATATAGCCAAGATGCTTTTATAAAAGCCGCAAGCTAGTCTCAGTATTACCAGATCGGTAAAGAAAGTAGATTAAAATGACTGATGCACCAAAAACTTAGGCATTCCCTCTTCTATTGTAAAACCCATATCAAAGACTTATCTGACATCTTCTATTATTCCCCTAAACTCATTATTTATAGTTTTTAAATGAAATGACCTGATCACATCGATATGATCAGGTCATCAAAAATCAGCCAATTTTAATAATAGGCTTCAGCGTAATTCCTTTATGACTATCTATCGCAGCTTGATTGATGTCATCAAAAGCGTAGAACTTCACTAATCGATCAAATGGAAATTTCCCTTGTTGATATAGTGTGACTAACTCGGGAATAAATTTCTTCGGTGAACCACTGCCTTCAACCACGCCCAGAATGGTTTTTCCACCCAGTAATAAATCATTCACATCAAATTGAGCCGTGGTGCCTAAAGGTGGCGCACCCACAACTGCAATTTTGCCTAAAATACCCAAGGCATCGATACCTTGTTTTAATATTTCAGGACGTCCCGTAGACTCAAGAGCAAAGTTAATTCCACCGCCTGTAATTTCTTTGATCGCAACCACAGGGTCTTGCGTTTTACTATTGATCACATGGGTTGCACCCAACTGTTTTGCCAACTCCAAACGTGATTCGACAATATCCACAGCAATGATGGTTGATGCACCACAGACTTTTGCCGCAAGCAAAGCGCTCAGACCTACTGCACCCGCGCCCCATGTCACAAAGCTACTGGCAGGACTGACTTTAAGCGCATTGATACATGCACCCGCCCCCGTCTGAATACCACAACCTAAGGGGCCAAGTAACTCAATCGGAACCTCTTTGGTCACCTTCACAGCATTATTTTCACGACTTAAGGCATGGGTTGCAAAGGAGGACTGAGCAAAAAAATGATCATGTACCACAGCATGATCATGGGTACAAATCGCACTCTTACCTTCTAAGTCAGCGCCGCTGAAATTACGTCCAAAGAACTCTGAACAATAGGCTGGATTACCAGTATTGCACTGTGTACATTTGCCACAATAACCATAGGTTAAAACCACATGATCGCCGACTTGCAGGTCTGTAACATTCGGTCCAATGGCTTCAATAATCCCTGCGCCCTCATGCCCAAGCACTGCGGGCAATGGCACAGGATAATATTGATCACGGACAATTAAGTCGGTATGACACATCCCTGTCGCCACAACTTTCACCAGTACCTCATCGCCTTTCGGTTGGCGTATTTTGAGCGGTTGCAATTCAAAGTCGGCACCCTTACATGCCGTCACTGCGGCAATAATTTCTTTCATTTCGTTCATACGATTACTTCCTGTAATGTGTAATTCAATTAATTAAAAAGGATAATGTGGCGCTTGAGCCTGTACGGTCATCCATTGCCATTGGGTAAATTCATCTGCATTGGCAGGACCACCAATACGAGTTCCATTACCTGATGCACCGAACCCACCAAATGGATTTACTGTTTCATCATTTACGGTTTGGTCATTGATGTGTAGCAAACCCACTTTGAGTTGCACACCAAGCTGCATAGCACGTCCAACATTTGAGCTAATCACCCCTGCTGAAAGCCCATAGTCTCCATCGTTAGCAAGTTCAATCGCTTGTTCGTCTGTAGTAAAAGGAATCAGTACAGCCACAGGTCCAAAAATTTCTTCACTAAAAATTGAATTATTAGCTGTCACATCCGAAAGAACAGTCGGTTCAAAAAATACACCATCGGCACGTCCACCCACGTCTAATGTTGCACCTTCTGCAACAGCTGCATTCACTAATTGTTCTACACGTTGCGCTTGTTTAGCATTAATCAGAGGGCCAATAGTGACATGGCCTTCACTTGGGTTGCCCACCACAAAGTTCTTCACTTTTTCAATTACACGCTGTTTAACTTGTTCATAAATATTTTGATGGATCAAAATTCTGCCTGATGTCATACAGATTTGACCTGAGTGCAAAAATGCACCCCATGCAATATTTTCAGTAGCAAGTTCTATATCAGCATCATCCAAAATAATCAGCGAGTTTTTACCGCCTAACTCTAACGATACTTTCTTTAAAGTCTTTGCGGCATTGGCACCCACAATACGCCCGACATTTGTTGAGCCAGTAAACTGAATACTGGCAATATTTTTATCCAGCGTCAGTGCTTCCCCAACTTCGGCTCCACCCGGTAAAACATGCAGAAGACCTTTTGGAAGCCCTGCGAGTTCAAAAATACGGGCAATCACATAACCGCTGCAAACAGCTGTTCGTTCATCTGGTTTAAGCACCACGGCATTACCCAGTGCCAAAGCTGGTGCAACAGCACGTAATGCTAAATAGAGTGGGAAATTAAAAGGTGAAATGACCCCGACCACACCTAAGGGTATGCGTTTGGCGATGCTTAATTTTCCATTTTGAGTCGGCAGTAATGTGCCCTGATCCGCAGCAGGTAAACCGATACAATGTTTAAGCACTTGAATCGAAATACTGACTTCGAACCCAGCTTTAAGCTGTAGAGAACCACTTTCTTTGACGAGCCATTCAATCACGTCGGCTTGGTGCTCTGTGAGTAAAGCTGCTGCACGCTCAAAAACCGCTTGGCGTTCTTGATAACTCAGTGCCCACCATGCCTGTTGTGCCGATTTTGCTTGTTGTGCTGCATCCACCACATCTTGAGCAGCAGCATAGCCGATCTCACCGAGACCTTGACCTGTTGCTACCTCAACAACCTTATACGTCTGCTGGGATGACTGCCATGAACCATTGAACAGTTTTTTATCCCAAATCTCTTTTGTTAATATCGACATAATGACCTCGTTAAAATTGACTTGAACAACCCATACATCATTCCATTTTCATCGTGGCAAAATTGGAGCAATGGATGTGTTGTCATCACACATGTTTTGAATTAAAAAATGTAAAAAAGCCGAAAGTTCAGTCCCAATTCTTTCTTGAATCCACTTTCAACTTGGGTATCTGAGACCAACTGTGCACTCACTTGAGTTTTGGCATTCATCATGTGTTGAAACTCAAATCGTGCTTGCTGCTTTTCCATGTTCTGATTGAGTCTGACACCATCCAAAAACTGCTCACCGCCATAGTTCGCTGCATAACCCAATGCAAAGCGTTGCTTGGCATTTAAGTCATAACGTAAATTGACCTGTGTTTGATAACTGGTGTCTTGTGACAGTGTCTGATTCCCACTGCCCGCGTCATCATTATCCCCATACCAGATAGCATCTTGGTAAAACTCGAAACCCCACTTGCCATAAAGCGGTTGTACCCAAGCCAACTGCACATCATATTTAAAACGGTTTTCACCCAGATTCACGGCGTCATGTTTGTCATACTGCCCCAGTGGCAAATAAATAAATGGAGTAACTGCAAGATAACGACCTGAAGCTCCTTGTTCAGGTTGATTAATCAACCAAAATGCAGAGGCAATAATGGGATCGGCAAAACCTGATGCATTATTTAAATGTGCATCACCAATTTGAGTATTTCGCACTGAGCCAAATGGAATGACCACTTGTGGCGTCGCTCGTAATCCAGCGATGTCTGTGTAATGAATGAAGCGTGCAATCCCAATATCTGAGCGAGAGTCGGCATGGGTTTTATCGCCCTTTTGATAATAGCCATCCATTTCACTATGTTGATAGTAGAAGACTCCAAGATTCGTCCCACTTGGGAGCGTTGTATAATCTCCGACATTGACATCAATGGCGTAACTCTGTTGAGTAAGCAATGCACCCAATATGAGTAATCCCGCATTTCTATTCGCAAAATGCATAACATGGTCCCTTTTCTCTAAATTGTCCTTAATCACTCATTCCGCATACTGAAAGTTTTTATGGCATTTTCATCCATATCGGATGTACAAACAGGTTCAGTATTGCGATTCATCAAATATGAGTCAGAGAATAATTGCAGTTTGCATGCCAATATCTTAATTTATTAAAATCAACAACTTAAAATCAATAAAAATTTATCATGTCCATCATCTAGACACATTAAAAAAGGACTGTTCAGTAACTGAACAGTCCTTTGATATCAAGTCATCTTTAAAGAAACAACGGGGGTGAATAGTTTGATCAAACATCTATCTACACAATTCAATAAACACTTCACTTTAAATGAAAGCAATAAGCCTAACTACTGATGTATTTATACACCGTTGTTCTTGAAATATTTAGGCGCTTTGCCGTGCGTGCAATATTGCCATTTTCTTCATCTAATACCTGCATGACCATATGTTTGGTCATCGTATTTAAGTGTTGGTTTTCCACTGATAATTTAGGTTGATTCATCGTTTGAATACCAACTGAGGACTCAGGCAAATAAAGCTGTGTCAAAACATCGCCTTCATTAAACGCAGCCGATAACCGTACAATGTGAATAAGCTCACGAATATTCCCCGACCATGTATAGCTGTGAAACTGCTGTTCAACCTTGGCTGACCATTGCGTTATGCCAAATTGATGCAGAATTTTATGGAAAATAGCCTGCTTATCCTGACGGAAACGCAAAGGCTCTAGATGCACTTGAAAACCACAGATCCGGTAATATAAATCGCTACGGAATGTCTGTTGTTCAATTTTCGTTTTTAAGTCTTGATGAGTTGCACATAATAATTTAAATGCTGATTTAATCGGTTTTCGTCCCCCAACGCGATAAAATTGTTGATCTTGTAAGACGCGTAAAATTTTGACTTGCAAATGTAAAGGCAAATCACCAATTTCATCGAGAAATAAAATTCCTTGATCCGCCAACTCAATCAGCCCTCTTTCACCCTGCTTTTTTGCCCCTGTAAAAGCACCGCCCTCATAACCAAACAATTCTGCTTCCAATAAATGATCAGGAATCGCACCACAGTTAATGGAAATAAAAGGTAAATTAGCATCCAGCTTTTGATGAAGGTGCTGTGCGAAGTGGTCTTTACCTGTCCCCGTTTCTCCTGTAATCAGTACTGGAATATCTGCCTTTAAGGCTTTCAGTGCTTGATCAAGCGAATGAGGTACTATAATAGTTTGAGCTTGATTGGGGACCTTTACACTGAACTGACGAAGCTGTGCATAGAAAAATGCATGATCATGACTCTGGATAAAAAATGCATCACTCGCGTCGAACTGGTTCAAATGCTCTGCTAAAAAGAAATCATGAATAGAACGATGTCGTAACGATTCAATCGAACAGTTGAGTAATTTCAACGCCATTTGGTTAGCTTTCACAACTTGTCCATAATCATCCAGCACGATCAGACCGGTATAGGCATTTTCAAGTAAGTCTTTTGAATGCTGAAAATAAAGTACGCGTTGATTTCGTTTGAGTTCTACAAGAATCACTTTATTTTCTAAAATATAACTTTGATAGAGTAAATGCCGAAGCCAATTACTGGCCAAAAGTCCTTGCGGTGAAGTGATATCCAAGGCCCCTAAAACCTCTCCTTCCCCATTAAAAATAGGCACAGAAGCACAAGAATAATTGGCAAACTCATCTAAATAATGCTGATGTCCTGTCATGATCATCGGTTGTTTCGACAGAACACTACATGTCGGTGCAATGGCCCCAAATATAGAGGGATCAATCACTCGACCTGTCCGTAAAAAATGATACTGTTCATCTAAATCAGGATTATGCCGTTCAGCAATAATTTTAAGCTGCTGGTTAATTAAAAAAACACTGACATCCTGCTGCCCAAATAACTGCCAAATATCGTTTAAAACCACTTCAGCTAGTGCAGCGAATTTGACATCCTCACAAGACAAATGATCGACAGGAAATTCATGTAATGAGGTCAGTTTAGAAAATGGACTTAAACCCGCTTTTTTAGACCGTTCCCATGCTTGTAAAATGGGCGAATCTCGCTCTACTATTTGTGGAAGCACACCTGTCGTGTAAAAATTGTATTTTATATTTTGCCAAGAAAATTCAGATAAACCATCCATGAGCATATCCCAAATTAAATTGTTTCTTTAGATCACCTAGATGTCGATTGGAACGCATTTTCGCCCTCCTATCAACCACCGATTTGAAGTTTGCAGCAAAGTTTAATTGAGGATTACTCCCAACATAGAAACCGTTGGCGTTTCCATCAACTTCTATCATCACTCAACCTGTTTACTTGAAGTCCAGCACAAACATTGAAGAAAAGATATTTAACCTCAAGATTATGATCCTTTGTTTATTCAATTTTCATCCATTTTAGTACGAATCAATAGCTACAATAACGCTGTCAGAAAACTATAACAGCACAGCAATTGTATCGTGAAAAACCATAAATATTACTAATTGAAAACTAGCCTGTCGGTAAATTTAGATTTTTTCACACAAAATTTTCTGCCTATACTTTAAGAAATAGACTTGCTTAAGGTTTTTTCATTTGAGAATTATTTTACTGAATAAACTCTCATTAAAATCTTTGTGCAGCTAAGCTGTTCTATTAAATAAAATTAACTTTCAATACGATATTGGAAGGTATTTTTAACATTCGACACACTGGTCGGTTTGCCATCGACGAGACGAGGCTGATATTTAAAAGTGAGTGCAGCCTGAATCGAAGGTCGTACAAACATCGGATGACAATCGCCTTGTGCTTTAGGATTTTCTACCCGTCCTTTTTCATTTACGCTATACATCACTGTGCAATCCCCCTCAAGTTTACGATCCAAAGCTTGTTCAGGATAGGCTGGTGCTATTTTTGCAACAGGTTGATAATTTTTAACATCAAATGTTTCAGGATGAGTTTGTGCTTTGGGTTCTACTGATTTCTGGGTCTTTGTCTGAGTTGGTATATCCGCTTTAGACTGCGTATCTACTGTTTTTCTGAGATTCAGCTGCTGCCGTTTGCTTTTCTGTCATGACTTGCTGTGTCGGTTTAGCCGCTGTAGGTACAATTTTGTTGCTCTGTGATTCTACAAACTTCTTGGTGGTTTTCGGTTGAACTTCAGCAGGTTTCACAATCTGTTTTTTTGGGACAGGCTCATGTAGCAGTTTTTCTTCGACTATCAGTTCAGGCTTTTTAGGTTGTGGTTGCTGTTTGGCAGGAGGTGGTATTTGCACAAATTGTAATTGAATGGTTTTCGGCTTAGGTTCCACCAATGTTTCATGCATCTCAACCGTACATAACCATGCAATTAGCGCAATATGCAATCCAGCCGTGACCGAAAGCGCTAGACCTTGATCACGAAACCTAATTTTGGAAACGGTTGCCATCATGATTGTGGTTCCTCTGTCACTAGCCCCAAGTTCGTTACCCCACTTTTTTGCAAGGATGCTATGGCCTGTGCAACCAGTTGATAATCGGCATCCTGATCGGCACGCACATAAAACTGTAGGCTTTTATCTTTTTGAATAATCGGAACGAGCTTTTGTTGCATACTGGCTAAATCAATGGCCTGATCCGTGACTTTCTCAGTATTCACTTCCGAACCAATATTCCAGTAATACTGACCATTGGCTTGAATAGATAAGGTCACAATACGCTGCTGTTGTGACGCGGGCATGACATTGGCATCCACTTTAGGCAAATCAATTTGAATGCCTTGTGTCAACATCGGTGCAGTCACCATAAAAATCACCAATAGCACCAACATGACATCAATATAAGGAACCACATTCATTTCAGCATTGAGTTTTAATTTTTGAGGACGCTTAATCATGGCTGTTGCTCCTTAACGCGAAGCGCGCTCAGTGTGCCCCAACAAACGATAAATACGCGTTTGCAACTCATTGGCAAAACCGTAATAACGACTGGAAAGCTTGTCAGCACGTGCCGAAAAGCGGTTATACGCGACTACCGCAGGAATAGCGGCAAATAAACCAATGGCTGTTGCAATCAGCGCTTCTGCAATTCCAGGTGCAACTGTATTGAGGGTTGCCTGTTCAACGGCAGACAGTCCAATAAACGCATTCATAATGCCCCAGACCGTTCCAAATAAGCCTATATACGGGCTGACTGAACCGACTGTTGCAAGAAAGGTCAGATTTTGCTGAAGCTTTTCTTCTTCTTCACTGATGCTGCTGAGCAAACGACGTTCTACCCCATCAATCACATCACTTGTAGTGAGTTGCTCATCTTTGATCAATTGATGGTATTCATCCACCCCATGTTGAAAAATGCTGACTACGCCTTTCTGTTGTTCAGGCTGTTGGTAATCTTGCTGTAAAAGATTGAGATCTTTTTGCTGTCTAAAATTCTTTAAAAAGCGGTTCCAAAGCTGCTCTTGTCCACGAAGTAACATACCGTGACGCACGATTAAATACCAACTTACTACTGAGGATAAAACCAAAATCAACATCACTACTTTCACCAACACACTGGCATGGCTAATCAACATCCAAACCGACATTTGATCCATTGTTGCTTGCATAACGCACTCCAATTTTTTACTGCATGGTGCAGTACATGTATATTTTTAAAATGGGCTGTGACTCTTTGCCCCAGCCTATGTACTAAAGCGCTATTTAGTCTAAATGCAGGGCTTGAGCGATTTTTTCCCATGGCACATATTTAAAGTTCTGATTGGTTTCAGGCATCCGTTTACGTCCATCTTGCACCACCAACATGCCTTGCTTCCATTTGCCACCAAAATTTAGGGAACTCACATCTAGTCCATCTGTTTCAGACACAGCGTCAATGCCTTTGTCGATATTGATGCCTACACGAAATGCGCCACGAACCGTATAAGGTGCTGCGGCATCAAGCACCACAAAGCTGTCATTGCCTTGGCTTGAAACTACCAAATAACTTTGCTTTTTACCGTGATAAAGTCCCATTCCCTCAATGTCATCATGCATCACCTCTCCTACACCTATCACCTGCTGCATAGGGAGCTGAGTTTTTGGATTGAGATCTTTTACCCACACCGCGACATCTTCTTCACCCAAGAAAATACGTCCTGTGGCATCGTCTACGACACAGCCTTCAGGTAGGGTTTGAACTGAAAAACGTTGTACTTCTTCAGTCCGTAATTTTTGCTGTGCAGCCGTAATATGGTATTGAACGAAAGTCCCGTTTTTATCGTTAGGAATGGCATAGATTTCCCCTTGAGCATCGCGGTACATACAAATGCCATAAATATCATCCAATGTAGTTGCTAACTCGCCGAGCACAGAAACCTTGCCCGTTTTGGGTTGAATCGCAAAGAGATGCAGGCTGTTATGATCTCGGTTCGATGCCACCGCCAAATCGACTGTCTGATTGCCCCATTTAAAACCGTGGCGTACATCGACATTATTCAATCGCCCTACTGGCAAGTACTGCACAGTTTTGCCCTGTAAGTCGTTAACCTGTAGACCACCTTGTTTATCTGTCGCTAAAATGCGGGATTGACTCGGCTGTGTAGCGTTATGCCAAATCGCAGGATCATCAGCCGCGTCACCTGTACTTGGCACACCCTCGGTCTGCACTTCTGCTGGAATGGTGATGATATTTTGAGCTTTGGTCTGGGTCTGAGTTTCCCATTCCACATCTGTCACTTTTACGGTTTTATCATCTAAAATCAGCAAGGATTTATCAGTTAAATTACCTTGAACACTCAAAGTCTCTGCTTCTTTCACCGTGTCTAATTGTAAGGATGGCAGTGCTTTCCATTGCTTATCTTGCTTTTGATAACGATAAAGCAAAGGTTTTTCTGCATCGAGTACGGCGACATGATCATCTACAATCGCAATTGCAGAGGGTGAACCTTGAATCGAACCAAAAGGTTGCACGAGATCCACCGCTTGACGCACCATGTCAGCTTCAGAATGAGCTGGATATGCCCAAACCCCAACATTCTCTTCATTAATGAACAGCTCTGCGGTGCTATCATTCACTTTGCATACACTGCTGGCAGGTGGAAAACTAAGACGACGTACCAACTGTGGTTGAACCAAAGCCTTCTCATGCTGAGCCACCAACCATTGCTCACCAAGCCCCTCTTCACCCACTAAAAAAGCAAAACTCAGCCCTTGATCGTCGGTATATAGACAAACATCTTCAGACTTAAATGAACGCTTTGGAATGAAGCTGGGTTTGTCCCATGCTTTATTTTTTAAGTTCATGCTCATCAACTGAATTTGCTGTTGCTGCACATTTGACGCAGCGACCAATAAACGCTCCGAACCAATCCGATAAGCAAAACGCCCAAACTGACCTTGAATTTGATGTAGTACATTTTGTTGATCATCTAAAATTTGTAGCCCTTTATTTTTACTGCTCAACAGTGCGGCAACTTCAGGCCATGCACTCAAGGTTAACCATTGCACATCCTCAGTTTTCGCCCCATTCATGTCGACTTCACGTAGTTGCAACTTCGCTGCCATGGGCTGATCTATTGGTATTTCAACTGGGCTTAACAACTGGCTACTCTGCGTAGGCTGAGGCACACTGTGTTGACTACATGCTGTCAGTAACAGTAAGCAACTGCTTAAAGCAGACAATTTAAAAGATGAAAATTTCATAGAGATACTCAAAATTGGGCAAGGAACCTCAGGTCTGCTTCTGCTGAGCAAACCTGAGAACTAAATTTAATTCGACTTAAAAGTGGGTGTAGGTCAGTGCAAGTTTGTATGCTGGGCCATATTCTTCATATTGCGCGTTATAAGCCTTAGAACCTGCATAGTTGTAATAAGTTTCATCGGTGATGTTTTGCACATCAAACTTCAATTGTAAGTTTTTAGATAAATTCACATGACTACTGAAATCAAGGAAGATTTGGTCATCGGTATAAATGTCTTTTTCTGGCGTGTCGATATCACCTAGTGCATACAAATAGTTCGATTTATAATTTGCTGAAAGTCGTACACCAAAGCGCTCATTTTCCCAACCAATCATGGCATTACCGACCACATCCGACTGGTTTGGTAAATGAATACGACGGCTCAGAAGTTCGCCATCTTTCATCGAATCAATATCTGCTTCTGACTTACTGAAGGTCGTATTAAAGCCCAGCAAGAAACCATTCCAAGGTGCTCCTAGATGGTCAAACTTTTGTGAGTAGGCAAACTCCATCCCGTACAGTTTTGCTTCATTACCATTTTTATAGGTAATAGCTTCATCAAAGTCAGCCCATTGCCCTGTTCCTGCAATATTGGTGTTATAAATAAAGTTATCGATATCTTTATAAAATGCGTAGAAACCCACCATACTGGCTTTGCCAAAATACTTTTCTACACCCAAATCAAAGTTAGAAGACTCTAAAGGCTTTAACATTGGGTTACCAAACTCAGCTTCATCACCATCGATATAAACACCTGGTGCACTTTGCGCAAAGTTTGGACGTACCACACTATTGGTCCAAGCGGCACGGAGGTATGCGTTATCGGCCAATTGATAACGAAAATGTAAACTCGGCAACCAATGATCATAGTCATTTTCATATTTAGTCGCAGTAATCACATCATCATTAAACTCAAAACCACGTGCTTCAAAGTTGGTATTTTCATAACGTAATCCTGCAATCACACGCAGTTGATCAATATCCATCGTATTCATGACATAAGCCGCTTGTATGTCTTCATTCGACTTAAAATCATTAATGATTGAACCGTCAGCAACCACATAATCATTTGGATTTAATCCACTGATTTTACCTTTAATAGCGTTTTCATTAATGGTTGGACCAAACTGTCCCAATTCATAATGGCTGTTTGACTTGAAATCTGAACTTGACGTACTAAGGTCTTCATATTTCCATTCATCGGTATTGTTGTTTTTTTCACGTTGACTGATTTTTCCGCCGAACTTCAATGCAGCAGCATAATTCCCCAGCATATAGTCTTTCAAAAAGTCTAATTTGCCGTTGTATTCTTTATCGGTAGTTTTAGATTTTTCCCAAGAAACCGAATCTAACTCATAATTGGCCGCATCATAAAAATCTTGGTCTGCCGTAATTACAGGTTTTTGCGTACTATTAAATCCAACGTTACTAAAATCACCTTGGTATTTTGCCCCCGAAATTCCCCCTGGATTTTCCTCCGATGCTTCGCTATAACCGAGCTGACCTTCCACTGTCCACGTGCCAAAACCTTGCTTACCACCGAGGACAAAAGACTGTATTTCTTGTGTTTCTTCACGGCTCTTCAGTGAACGAGTCACTTCTGCATCACCACGCTGGCCTGCAAGTTGTGGATCAGAAAATTCAGCCGCTACTTCCTGACGTGATTCAGTGTCTTTAAAGGGACTATATAAAGTTCTTAAATAGTATTCGCCTGTGTCATTGGGGCGGTAATCAAAATTCAGTCCCGCACCAATGCGCTCACGCTCGATGTCATATTGACGCATTGCGGTTTCTTCAAGTGCGTCACCATTCCAAGCCCCACCCGTTTCAACATTGTCCGAGCCAAATTTTCGGTTTTGATAACTCAGTGCCAGTGCCACCCCAAGGTTGTCTTGCCCCTCACCAACACTGAAACGATTACTGATGGCACCAGATGCTTTAGGGCTATATTTTTCCCTTTTTTCATCATAACCACCTTCAACCGTTCCCGTATAAAACAAACCGTCATGGTCAAAAGCCGATAAACTTTCAACCTGCACCGTACCGCCTAATGAGTTGGCATCCATATCTGGTGTCAGCGTTTTCACCACAGCCAAAGACTGCACCAGCTCTGATGGTAAGACATCCAATGCTACGCCACGGCGATCGCTTTCAGGCGCGGGAACCAAAGTACCATTGATGGTCACTGCATTTAAGTCAGCGCCTAAACCACGAACCGAAACAAAACGTCCTTCGCCTTGGTCACGCTCAGTAGATACACCCGGTATCCGTTGCAACGCTTCTGCGGCATTGTCATCGGGTAATTGTCCGATGCCATCGGCATGTACCACACTGCTGATTTGGTCGGCACGTTTTTGTTCTTTGAGTGCTTTATCCATACTTGCAGCTTGGCCAATGACCTGTACATATTCCACCGTGTTATCTTCGGCATGTAGATGCGTCATGCTCAGCATTGACAGGACCAGTGTACTGAGCTGAAAACCCGCACGCTTATGTTTCATGAAACGGCTCTGATTATTTTGCATTATGTTCTTCCCCTCAAGCCAAAGTGGCATGGTTTGAACGCACAATAGAAATTGAATGTGAACATGATGTGACAGTCTTTTTTTCTGCCTGTCCTTTTTATTTGTTTTTGGCCATTTTCAGCAAAAAGTGAGCTAATTTGATCTGTATAGAGAAAATACTGAGCATACAGAATGATGCTTATTCACCCCAAAGATAGGGTTTTTCAGCATTTTTATTCTCAAAAATCAAAAATACAATGATCTATTTTGACTCTAGCCTTTGCCATCAAACTGTCATCTAAATCTGTTTAGCTTGGGCGAAAATAAATCATTTCAAAAAATGCTATGCCTAAATACTTTGCTTACTACCGCTGGCCTTTATTATGTGTAGCGACTGCCTGTAGCTTATCCCTTTGGTTATTTATCCTACTTGGGCAGAGCAAGTCGTTTGCTGAATGGAACTGGGTCGATATTTTAGGTGAAGGGGGAGCAACTGTTTTTATTGGTATTTGGATTTTCTTTATTATTAAAAGCCGTCCTTTGGGCCGTGTAACCAACTATATCTTTTATGGACAATGTTTTATTTTTTTCCACATGTGGATGGATAGCTTAGATGAGTTTATTCGCCTGCCTAAAGAAATCATGTGGGATGCATGGCTTGAGTCCATTCCTTTTCCAATTGGACTGTGTCTATTTACCATCGGGATTTATTTTTGGCATCAAGAAGAACTGGCGATTTCTAAACACATGCAAAAACGAGAACGCATCTATCGGGATCATCGCTTATTCGATGCACTTACCCCTTTGGCCGGTGCTCATTACTTTAAAACACAGCTCAAAGCTGCAATTGAGCAAAACTTGCATGAACCCAGCGATATGTCCGTCATATTGTTAGATATGCATAATTTTAATCAGATTAATCAAACATATGGCTTTGATGAAGGCACATCTATTTTACAGCATGTTTCACAATTGATTAGCTTAAACTTACGACCACAAGACCTTCTCTGTCGCTTCGCAGGAGATCGTTTTATTATGCTATTACCAGAGACTAAGCTACAACAGGCTGAAAAAATGGCAGCTCAACTTGAACGCATGCTTATGGTCAGTGCTTATTATCAACGTGATCTGTCTATGCACATTCCTCTAAAAGCACTCACGACCTGCTGCGCTGTCGGACAATACCAAACTGCCCAACAACTCTTGAATGCCTTAAATCAGCAATTGCTCCAAGTGAAGCAGTACTATTCGCCGAAGCGAGTCATGGTATGAGCTTTGAATGCGACTACAGCTACATTCCTGCGCATCATCAATTGTCTATTTTAATTGATTTGGCAGCGAGTCATGAAGTCGAACATCACGTCCTGCTCAGTGGCAGCAGTATTTTCTTAGAAGATATCTTTTCGGGGCAAAAACTAATTAGTCAACAACAGTTACAACAGGTTTTAAAAAATGCTGAACAGTGCTTTCGCAATCAGGACATCAGTTTCTTATTTGGTCAGCGCAGTTTAACCACTCCCTTTAATGACGCCATTAAATCCATGCTTTATGCATCGACCTTCGATGAGGCACTTAGCCGGTATTTAGAATTTTCCGCGTCCGTTTCACCATGGTTATGCCCTCGACTCATGTATAGTCAAAGCCATATTCATATTTATTGGTTAGATGAAAACAAGCTTGAAAATCGCTTTTTAATCGAAATTGCAATGAGTGCAATACAAGCGTTTAGCCGTCAACTGTATCAAACCAAGTTAGCGTGGAAATTCGAATTTAATTTTTCTGAACCTGATTATATTGAACAATATTGGACGCATTTAGGCAGTGCTTTAGAGTTTAATCGCCCGATCAACATGATGAGCCTACCTCGTGACTTGGTCCATGAAAAACTTCCCAATGCCTCTTCGACCTTAGCTGCAATCAGTTATCAACATGCGCTGAAAGAAATGACAGCTCAAAATATTCAACAGAGTTTTTTGCTCAGTTTGCATCAATACTTCATGCAGAATATTCAAAATAATATTCAACTTGAACAAACCGCTGACTATTTTCAAATGAGTTCTGCCACCTTAAAACGTAAACTGAAAAAGCATCAGACCCATTTTCAGGCGCAACTCGATCAAAGTCGTTTGCATACCGCCATCATTTTATATCGTGTACATGGTTTTAAAACTGAACAGATTTCTCTGTATTTACAAATTAACGATGCGACCAATTTTCGACGTGCGTTTAAGCGTTGGAGTGGTTTAACTGTACAAGCGGCACAGTCCTAAGCGCTTATTTTTTACCCTCAAAATTACGGGTATTTCTATTGTAACGTCGAAATTAAAAGTCAAAAACTCATCGGCTAATCACTAAAGTCCGCATAGTCACGTTCGCTGTATTTGTCTGTTTGAGTCCAAGGTGTAGCCACATGTTGGTCAATTTTGCGCACTATAAAGGTTTTGGCATAGCCCGACGTCGGCTTGAGCAATTCATATTTTTGAACCAGTTGATCCTGTTCATTCCATATAATATTCAACGTTTGCTCAGCACTGCGTATTTGATAATGCGCTAACTTCAGATCACGTTGAATCAATTGTGCTTGCTTTAAAATATCAGGATGAATCAAACTATATT
>Ga0115845_100094_pt1 | contig 16006 bp, 14 predicted proteins | sample InSIn1SAF170_2_FD_83859 | JGI IMG/M metagenome (GOLD analysis project Ga0115845, IMG submission 83859) | reverse complement strand
GAAGGTAATGCTTCGTCTTATTTGCTAAGGGTGGTTTTCATTATTTTCTATCTATTTATTAATATTTTAATTCCATGTCAATAAGTTAATAACATAATTTATTATTTGATTTTATTAGATTTATTAATAGTGTAGTTGTGAGGTAAATATAAAGTTTTTATTATTTCAAAAATTAAAAAAAAAAATTATACAGATTTTTTATTATCTATTATTATTATTAAATATGAAATAAAAATATTTGAAATTTTGGAGTATTTCTCTACATTTTGTGGATAATAAACCAAGTAAACTATCAACATGTCTTACTCTAAGGGAATCAAAGAGAGCCGAACAATAATATGAAAACTTCAAGTCTAGCACTAGACCACTTAAGCTAACCCTTGAGCTAATTTTATTATTAAAACAAAAGGAGTACATACAACATAAATTGATCTTCAAGCAACTATAAAGGCCGGCATTTGAAAAAGCTACTAAGATACCAAAAATACTATGAGATGAATAAGATCAAACTTTGCATCAACAACAATAAATTGTCAAATTTAACTAGTCGGCCATAAGAAACACTTAGGTTTGGACGATGTAGGTCAATCCCAAATAACCTTCATCTACCACCTAACACCTGAATAAATAGTATGCTCAATAATGAACTTGTAAGCCAGCCGAGTTATGACCTGGCTCGTAGTAACATTCGCATGCCAAACATTCATGTCCAACTAATTGTCTAGAAAAATACCACAACGAGATAATTTAGAGACAAAACCCTCCCATTTGAATGCCAAAGTACCCCGGAGACCCAAGTCAGCTGAGGAGCACCCATCTACCAAAATGTCAATCATGTTCATCATGTAAATAAACATGGAATAGCTTATAAATTTGACGAGCATTTAAATTTGTGATGAGGTCCAATGATAATTTGAAATAGGATTCCCCACCAATGAAGGGATCAGTCCCTGGACAAATATCCTCACCACAACCAATTTTCCAAGCATATAATCTCTTGATCCACTTCAAAGAACCCAATAGACCCCTCTAGAAGTAAGACCCTCCCTTAAAGTTTGATTACCTACTAGACCACAACCAGTTAGCCAAATATTTGTATTTTAGATATTTATCCATAATGATATTTCTCCATAGACTAGTGCCATTAAATATCCTCCAAAGTCTTTTACTAGCAAGGGCAAGACCAAAGTGATGAAGGTTCTTAAAAGCCCAACCACCACAAACTTTAGGCCTTGAAATCACCTCCCATTTCACCAGGTGGAACCTGCCATTTTTCTTCTGTTCAACCCACAATTTTTTTTAAAAAGTTTGCCTAATCCTCCTCAAGATATATTTTGCAACCTTTGAAAGAGAAAACCAATATACATGCATACCTTCCAAAACTAGCTTCACCAAGGTCATCCTCCCACCAATGGAAAGCCACTTATTGCACCAAAGTTTGACATGCCTCAATATGATCCAGAATCCAATTCCAATCCCCACCTGGTAGCAACTGGGCATTAGGTGAAAGCCAAGATAGGTAAACCCAACTCTAACTAGGCCACTTTGTAAGGAAGGAGCATTGTAATGGACTCACAAAAAATAATAGAAGCATCGTCTTTATAAAAGGAGGATTTGACAAGGTTAATTAACATACTAGACGCATTAAAAAACATAGAAAAAATAGTTGTAGGCCCTCCATTCCTCTATTGTTCCATCCCCAAAGATTAATACATCATCAATGAAAAGTAAATGTGAGTAAAAACTATTCTTTGTAACTTTGATACCTTTGATATCACCACAAGTTTTATCCCCTGCAATCATTTTACTTAATCCCTTAATAATCAAAAGAATAAGAGAGGGGACAGGGACACCCCTGTCATGGACCATGAGATACATGGAAGAAATTTGTGGGTGTACCATTGATGAGTATTGCAAAGTTTATAGAATTGACACAACGCATAATCTAATTTGTCACTTGTTAATCAAGACCTGAGTGAAGTATTAAAAGCCTCAAGAAATCACAATTAACCTGATCATTAGCCTGAATCAAATTCATCTGGACTATCATGGCTCTATGATTTTTTAATTTTATAGTATGAATGGCTTCGTGAACCACCCCCACTGCCTCATGAATAAGTCTATTTGGTATGAAACTAAATTGTTGAAAAGTGAAAAAATGGAGAGGACATGTTGAAGTTTGTTAGCCACAACTTTAGTGATCACCTTGTAGATCAAATTACAGAGAGAGATAGGATGAAATTCTTCAAAGGACAATGGTTTGGAGCACTTCAAAATTAAAGCAAGAAAAGTTGCATTTATAACCCCATTAACCTTACCAGAAGTGTGAGCTTCTTTAATAACCTCAAGCATGGTCCTGACCAATGAGATAAAAAAAAAATCTAAATAGAACTCCACAAGCCACCTATCTAGTCTGGGGCTCTTATCTTTAGCAAAAGACTCTAGGACTTGCTTAAATTCCTCCATAGTAATAGGTTCCCCAATCCTAGCCGAGTCCTCATCTGTGAAAATTCTAAGAATATAATACAATACCTTGAGTTATTCTAGCAATGAATATTCACCCCGGTCTCTAAAACATCAAAGAAATGTGCATAAATAGCCTTCCCAAGGTCCTATTGCAAGCATATTCTAGTACCATTGCAATCCTATAAATCCTAAATAGCATTTTTGTTTCACCTATGTGAAGCATACTTGTGCAAAAACTTCTTGTTTCCATCACCTTCACAAACCCAAATAGCACGACATTTTAAAACGCCACCTTTCCTCTTCACTTTATTTAAAGAGCCCTCCTTTTATCCAAAGAGCACAAATTATTTTGAGGTCTTTAGGAAAACTTGTAGAGAAGAATTTAAATTGACAAAGATTAATTGCAGCCTCAATAGTCTCTAGTTTTAGCTTATGTTCATGGAGGAGGTTGTCAGCCCATCTCTTGACATGTGACTTTAAAAGAGAAAACTTAAATTGTTAACAATCCATTGTAGATGAGGTTTGGGGATGGAAACCAACCTAAATCAATCTAACCAAAGCATGGAGGGAAGCCCCATTTAACCAGGAATGACAACGCTTAAAAGGAGGTCAAGGTCTGAAACCACCAAAATCAAGCTGGAGACAAATGGGACAATGATCAGATATAACCTCTGAACAAATCCAAGAATGATATTTTCCCATACTGGAAGTCAAAGATTCAGAAATGATAAACGTATCAATACTCTTATTTACCCCACAAGAACCATATCTTCCATTACACCAAGTCACACCCAAAGGAACATGTTTAGGATCAATAAGACTAGCATCCAAAATATTCTAGGAAATAAAATATGAAAAGGTATCAGGACAAGTTGAATGACCCCATATCTCCAAAACCAACATTGTAAAATCAAGGTTGCCTATGAAAATAGAATCTGAAGTTTTGAGCAACCCACTACAAGAAATTTTATGCCATAAATGCTTGCGGTCTTGATAGGGTTCATGATAGTTCACCAAAACAACATTTCCATTAAAAACTTTGAAATATGCAACGAAAATTATACCTACAATAGATGAATAAGTTCAAAGAATAACTTTAGTAAGGTTCCAAATAACTGCAATATCAACCATCTGTGTCCACCGCACAAAGATGTTAATCAAGACATATTTTTGACAAAGGTTCTCTAGGTTTAACAACATAAACTATGGTTTCCTAGATAAAAATGATAGAGAGATGTTGTATAGAAATCAATCTACAGAGGGCGCAAAATTTTGGAGGGCCCCTGACTCCCCTAATTTTTAAGGACATAATGATCATTTAAGGCCCTTGTAGGAGGTATTTTGAACTCTGAGCACCCTCAAGTATTACATGAATATAGGGATATTAGTGAGAAGGTTGTTCTAAAGGAGATTGTCAGATTCAACGATCTTCCAAGAAGGGAAGAGTTGAAAATAAGGAATAGGAGTGTCCCTAGGGGAAGGGGAAACCTGGGAGGGAGTAAAAGAAGGGATAGCCATAACTTTCAGAGCGGAAACAATTGAGAAGTCTAAAACCCAAGAATCGAAATAAAAGTAAGCCTCTCTAGTTGGAGAAAAGGACTTCTGAGAGGGTATGACATCAGCTAAATAAGGGTTCTACTCCAATAAGACATTTGAAAAATGGGAGAAGAAGGAATATTTAACCACTCCCCCTTCATGAAGAGGTGGGTCAACAAAAACAAGGGTCTCAATGTTAGGCAACGGATCCCCCCATAGCCAGTTTTTGGGGCTTAAAGCCCAAGTTTTGGTCAACGTAATGTAAAGACCCCGCAAAATGCGGGTGCGGAGCATGAGAGTGTAGGGTCTTCTGCCCTAAAATAATGTAATTTAATATAGAATGTGTTGGCATACGGGATTGTATAAATAGAGCGAGGCTCTAAGTGTAAAAGGTAGTTTTTAGCTTTGAGAAGTAAAATATGGGTTTTGAATGAGGAATTCACTCCGAGTCTGTGAGTCTGAGCCTTGGGTTGTAGTAGTAGGAAGAGGCTCTGCAGTTATGTGCACAGAGGCTTGATGGAGTCTGCAGCTATGTGCACGGACCCCTGTAGCCGAGTGCACAAGGCGGAGTTGGGATTGTATCTGAATAGAGGATTAATAAAAGATAAGTGATTCTGAAATATTATGCATCTACTCATAGACTTGTGTGTTTATACTTTTGTTGTATTTATGCATCTCTTTACAGTTTCATGATGGCACGCACTTGTTATGAATGTTGAATGGTTAATAGGAAAATTGGGTACACGCAAACAATTCAAGATCTATAATACTAGCATAGTAAGGATAAAGGATCTAGATAGCACCTCTTCACACTCTTTACAGAGCTATGTGGAAGCAATCGCACAAGTTGCGAAGGTCAGACGATTGTGCGAAGCAGTGCAAGCATGCAGGTTGGGTTCGCGAACTTCCTAGACCTCATCAAGGCATCCCTAGGGTGTGGAAACCTAGTTCCAGCACCTTCCCATACTACCTCGGGTGAGACCTCAGTCCGCACACCACGGGCTATTTTCGAAAGGGTCGGTAGTTTTGAGATTTATTTGGCTAAATCACTTCTGAACCTAGGTCAAGCCCCAACAAGCCAACAAATGGTTCCTTTGCTAGGACTGAGATCCGCCTAAGGGATGTCTGATGTTGTGCCACTGGAACCATACGAAGGAAGAAATTGAAGAGTGGGTGGGACAAAAAGCTTGACGAGTTCGTGACACAGGAAAACAAAACTTCATAGATACCTTAGTGATCCCAAATGGATTTTGGATAGACTCCTAAGTCTAAGTGTTCCTCACAGAGGAAAATGAAAGTCCAAGGAAGTTCTTGGAAATAGCCCCATTGCAGAGATCTTTTTTTCTGAATCTACTACAACTTGAATGGGCTAAAATGGACTTAGGATGCAGAAGTTATCACATAAAGAAGATGCCCTTTGTTCTTTGGAAAAAGAGGAAAAATCCCCTAAAAATGGCAAAAAAACTCTTAAAAAGGGAAAACGCATCGGAAAAAGGCAAAGGCCAGACTTAAGTGGAGGCGGAAGAAACTCTGATCTACCAATTTGATCAATCAGGTCAGAGATAGGCCCACATACGATATCGGGACCCTGGACTCGGTGATTGCGATCATGCAATATGCTGATTTCCGCTAATCAGATCAGCGAATTGATATCGACGATGCACAAAATCCATGGGCCATATGCGATGCGATATGTGATAGCGATCGCATCGGGGAATCTTAGTCATCAGAATGTGAAAGGAACGGATGGCCAGGTTAAATCGACGATCGGCAATTGTTGGACTCAATGGATTTCATAAGTGCAATTCATACAATTTGAAATCCGGTAAAAGGGAAATTCTGTGTATTAACATTTTTTGGTGTAAAAAAAACCGAAATATAAAGGAACGATGCCCGAAGCAGTAAAACAGACCTGAAGGGGAATTATAAGCCCGATTGCATAGAATTTGAGTTCCAAAAGGGTGGATTTTGAGCAGGCCTCAAGTGGTAAATGGTCTTGGTATGGCTCCGCTCGATCCCATAGACTGGTCGACACGTGGCTGTCAGAGGAGAGACGAAAACTTCCTTTTCAGGCGGGTAACCTCTGTACCCTTAAGCCACCCAAAATTTCATAACGATTGTTGGATCAGAGATCCCGTAGATTGATGGTGGAGAGTGTGATAGCGGCCAAAGGTGGACCCGATATGATTATAGGATGGATACAATTAGTTTTCAAGTCCGATAAAAGGATTTTGTCGGTTCTTTCAACTTTTTCACATGTATTTAGGATTTTGCCCAATATACCTGTGTTATGTGATTTAACACCTAATGGTGGACCCGATAGGGATTTTAGGGGTGATTGAATGGGATTTCAGGTCCGAAAATCACGCCCTATAGTGTATTTTTCCATAAATCTCTATGTAATGGAATTTTCTCTATTTTCACCTTATTGCCTGGAAAACAGCCCTGATCCCTTATAACAGCTCCTAATCATCATTTCATGCTACAAGCGAGTGTTTTTGGTAGAGGATGAGGTGTTTGAAAGCCATATAGCCGCAGAGCCAGATGGTTAGTCAAACAGACAGTGCAAAGAAGGCACAGAGCCACAGATCCAGATGGCTAGTCGAATAGACAGCATAGAGAATCCACAGATCCATAGAGCCAAAGTCAAACAGATAGTGTAGAGAAGCCACAAATCCGCAGCGGAATGACTGAATGTAGGGAAATGGCTGGGGAAGCCGAAAAGCTGGGAAAATGCCTCAAAGGAGCCCAGAGAGCTCATTTGAGCAGAGGAAGTTGAAACACAGAGCAGAAGGCAGAAGCAGAGAGAGCCAAAATGCTACTGCATAGAGTAGCTGAGGAAGGATGTAAAAGGTATAGTAGAGGATGATGGTTGGTTTTGTGGTGTCGCTGCAACTGGTTTCCTTGTGGGCATGTTTTCCTTTGTAGTAGTAGCACCTGCAGCTCTTTTCTTTGAAGCCTGAGGTGGTTCACGGGTGCTTTTACTCCTAGTAGTAACAGGAAAAGCTTCTTGCTCATTTTCTATATCAGAGTTAGGTAATATGAAATCCTACATTCCATGAAATTCAACCACTTCTTCTTCTTCATCAATTGGTAATATTTTTTCATCTTCTTCTTCTTCTTCAGGATCTGAATCTGCATTAGATATGACATTTGGTGGTTTAGACTTAGTTTTCTTGAAATTCCTAAATGGCCTTTTTGCTGAGGTTTCAGCTACCTGTTTTTTTATTTCAACCATTTCGTTTGACATGGTCTTGAGGACTTTTTTTAAGCCTTCCATATCATATGGACCTTTGGGGGTTTTCTTCTTTGAATCATCTTTAAAGGAAACTTTTTTGGATTTTCGTTCTTCAAGAGCAGCTTTCTTTTCTAGAGCATTAACATGTTTCTCTACAGCAAGTGCCTCTTTCATGTTTTCAGCTAAAGTTGGTTTTCCGGCCTGGTCTACGAAGATAGCTATATTGGAAGGTAGAGTAGTTATATACCATTCGCTTCTGATTTGCTCTCTTGGTTTGGAGTCCGTTGGGATTTTATTCAGGAGTTTATTGAATTGCACATTGAATTCTTTAATTGGTTCCCTATGCTCTATTCTAAGATTGGAGAGATCATTAATTAATGTGGCTAAAGATCTATCATCTCCATACTTAGTGAGAAACTATTCTTGGAAAGTGGCCCAACTGGTAATAGATCCAGAGGGCAAGGAAAAATACTAGGATCCTGTTGATCCTTGCAAAGTATAAGGGAATAGCCTAACAACAACATCTTGTTCTGTCACTCCCTTAAGATTAACCGATAACATGAAGTTATTGATATGCTCCTCTTCTTGTATTCCATCATCTGGGTTAAATTTGGGTAACCATTTTTCAGGTGCATCAGGTAATGCATGTAATGGTGCAGGCATATTGACCGCACCAGGTTTGGTCCATGGATCTGCCATTGTGATACCAGTAGTAGATAATACCACTGTTGAAATTCCATATGTTTGGGAAGGAGTTAATATTGAGGATTGAACAGGCGGGGATGTCGAAGTTCCTTATCAAACAATATGTAATGAGCGGGTAGATGGTTGACTTCGCACGGGTGAAGATGAAAAGGAAGATGTTGATGAGAATACTTCACTATTAGATCCTTCAATTTTCTTTTTTTCCCTTTTCCTTTTAGGTAGGGGTAGCTCAGTTGGTTCAATACCAAGCTTTCCACTCTGAAGTCTGGTTAGCGGATGAGGTAGATTGAATTGCGAAGTCTCATTGCTTTGAGATACCTCAGATTTCTATGGTGATATCGAAAAGCTCTGAAGTTTATGAATGAGAGACTGAACCTCAGGAGATTCAAGACTGAATTGTTCCGGAGTATCATGGGCTTGAGCAGTGGTAGTCGATTCCTCTTCTTCTTGCTTGGATACTGGAGAACCAACATGCAATTGGGAAGTACAAGGTGATGTGGAGGGAGATTTACTCTTAGAATGGTCTATAGATTTGGATTTGCTTGCCATTCATAGTTCATGCCCTCCTTCTAGCGCCAAAAATGTTGATGCTCAAAAAATCGTTGCATCAACATTTGGGGATAACCACCCGGTCCGGACCTTAATACAACTCCTTTTCCATTTGGGATGGTGGCTCCGACTGGATATAATGGGACCAGTTTCCCAATAATTAATAAAAGGGGTGGATGAAGGATTGATTATCTAATCTAATGATAGGTCGATAAATAAATCTATCAGCAAAAATATATAAGACTACTATTAATCCTGGGAGCTATAGTAATTAAAGTGTAGCGCTTGATAATCTCGGTTTTTTAACAGGAATAAAGATGACTCTATCTAATAAACAAAGACATTAATTCGTTCAATTATTGCTTTGATTAAATAGTTAAACAAATCGATTAACACAATATTGCTACACTTATTATTTATATTATCGATACATACATAATTAAAAGGAAAGCATGCTATAAACATACAATAGTGGAAAGAATAAATAATGATGTTAACAACACATGCATATGAATAGCAAAAGTAATCAAACAACAATTTATATAAAAAGAATGAAATCAGACATAGATAATAGTACCATATGAGTTGCTAGTCACTCCCAATATCAATTGCTATTTGGAATTCTTCCTCCAATTCAGAAACACTTTAAACGACGGCAATAGTACTCATTCACATAAAAGCTTCCTTATCAGAATAAGAATAATCGGCCCAGTCTTTATAAAAAAATATGCTTGAAGTACAATAGTGTAACTTCAGGTTTCAGTCATATACAAAAACTTAATGACCCTTTCTAAATACATGAAAGGGTCTATAAATACTAAATTAAGTTAACAAACTACAAAATTAAAATGCTATCAAATTGGTACATTTCATCTGGAATATCCTCTTCATGGCAATCTGGCAGTCGGCAGCATGAATCATCACTTAGGCTGTTTGCCTTTATACCTGAGCTGGCATATTGCAAGCATTGGTTCCACTTCTGATGGTTGGTTAAGACGAGAATTGAGTTGGGTAGCATAGGTGGCATCCTGTATATTGGGAATGATACACCCGATTGCATCTATGAGGCATTTGAGGGCGGCTCTCTAGCTATATGGTTTGACTAAGAACAACCAATAGGTGTCGCATGTCAAACTGTTAATTCCTGCGATTAATCTCCCATTTTTCTCCAGCTCTGGATAACATGACTGCTCCAATGTTTTAGCCGATGTCAATTTTCCTGGGGTACATTGAGAAATCATGTTAGATAAGTAGAGAGTATTATTAATTAATTCAACCAAATTACTTGTGGTTGATTTACATCTGGAAACTGCTCTCGCTGCATTCATTAAATGGGACTGCCATTCCATAAATAATATTTCTTTATCCGATTCTCAGATCTTTGGGAAATTAGTTGCTTGTCCCTCATCAGTGTCTTTCCACTCAAAAAAATTAGTCAAGGTTTCATCAATCTGCTCCAAATCTATTCTGGCATCAGCTGATTTATCACTTAGAGATGCTGTTAAGTCACATAAAGGTTTTGCCTGGGCGATTTGTTGACATAATAGTTTTATCTGTGTTACCAATGCCTTGTTTATCTGTAATGCCTCTGCTCTGAATTCAGCTAGCTGTGAAAGATTCTTGGTTTTCTCTAGCTGGGCTGATAGTTGAGAAATTTGCTCATCTTTCGACTTTAGCATTTGTTCATTCATTTCTTTTAGTTGTGCCAATGCTTCGGACAGTTCTTTCTTATTTTGAATTGCACTGTAATCAATCCTCTGTTTCTCCTCCTGCAATTGTTTATTCAATTGTTTATTTATTTGTTGCTGTGTAAACAATTGCAGTTCTGCTTGTTATGCCTTCTGCTGCGCCTCCAATAGTTGTGTTTGTAGCGAGAAGATCTCCTGGTCTTTTCCTTTTAATAAATTACTCACCTCCGATGCCTTTTCTATGGTAGCTGTTGAATAGGCTCCAACATATTGGGACAGTTTTGTTAGGTCATCAGAGGGGTCAAATTCCTCCTTCCAAACCACAATGCCAGTCACTGGTTGTTCAGGGAATAGGGAAGATTGATCAGTCCTTCTCCTTTTCCGCTGTCATTTTACTACAGCTTTGTGTTTTGGGCTGTAAAAGACATCTAGTGGAGGAATTTCTACTATTTTCAAAATAATTTAATCGAAGGGATCCTTAGGAATTATCTCTATTTCTTTAGAACTGGGTAGGCCGCTAGTTCCACTTAGAACCTGTTTTGACGCTATCTCCTGTGTGCTAGCCACTTTTGATGTTTCGGCTTCTTTCGGACATTCAAGATTGTTGATGATTGAGTCGAATTGCTGCCATTCCTGGAGTAATTTCGGGTCAATCTGGGCATCAATATTCATCTCTATGTTGCTTTGTTCCTGCTCCCTTGTCTTGGTTTCCTCTTGCTTTTTTTTATGCACTTCTTCCTGCTCTTTTGATGTAGCGAGAGGTTCCTTAATGAGTCACTGCTCAGGCTCGCTTGATTCTGTCGTTGGGGTTGTTGCTAACAGATCCAGAGGCAAAGTTTGCAACCTATGTTCTCTAAGTCTGTTAAATTCAATTAACTTGTCATCCTTATATTCCATTTTGGCCCTCGACATAACTTGGGACATTGACTTGGCTAAGGAGAACAGGTCATCGAACATTTCTTCTTTATGATCAAACTTAGTCAATTTTCCCTGTTCAAGTGCATTGTAGGCGACTTTGTTTGGATCAAACCGCCTATTAGGAAGAGTTGCTAGACTTAGTACCTTTATTTTTTTAGCTTCTTTCTCTGCATGTTTAAAATCATGTAGAGCATAAACACCGCATCTTAGAGGAAAAGAGGGCCAAACCTACTTCTTTTTGTTCTTTAGAGTTTGTGTAACTCCTTCGGATGTAATCTGATATGCTACCTCCCTCGCTAACAGTTTATCAGGTATGTACAAAGGGAGGACATGAGGTTTGGCTTTGTTGTAGGGAAAAGTATCCAATACGGAATGACCCTATCCCGGCTCTGAGGTGTGACAGTGCCTCAGCAACAGGAAAAGACAAAGCTATTCTACTATTCTTCTTTATGGAATGAAAAGGAAGGAAAGAGGCTTAACCAACCTGTATCCTTCGCTAATTCGTTGATCCGATCTTGCTCCTCGCTGCTCGCTCCCAGCTACTTGCTCTTCAACCGACCCAGCTACACCGAGTCCCTACAAAATATGAGAGAGAGAAACTACGAGACGCATGCATTCATAAACGATCTAAGGATTAGCATAAATCAAACATGCAAGTATAATAAGACGACATTACTACACATGCATATAGAAGAAATTCGAAAACTTTATTGATAAAGAGTAACAGGGTTCCGGGGACAATACAACCAGAAGCGGTCTAATCCAGCATCATCAACCCAGCAGAAAGAAAAGGGAGTCTTTCTTCACCTCCTTCAAAAGAAAATCACCCAATGACTTAACAGCAACAATTCTTTGCAAGCACAAAATTCCAACCTCAGCCTCCTAGATCTCATGGGAAAGGGATCCATTTATAGAGTCTCGGAGAGATCAATGGCCAGTTTGATGTGTGACTCGTGTCTTCCTTAACTCCAATTCTTTATCAGTCCTTGAGTCTACTCAGAGATCCTTTCTCCCACTTGGTAGGATTAGTACCTCTTAACTATCACAAGACAGATTCCTTGATCTAACTGTCACTTTGGAAGCTTCCCGGGCACTGAAACTTTGAGGAAAGATGCTTCCACATGTCCTAATTCGCTCAGCGCAGGTAGCCTTCATTGCTTTTGACATTCAACGCAGGTACAACACTGGGCAGTTGACATTCAGCGCAGATGCTCAGTGGAGAAGTTGACATGATCCAGAACTGGCTTGTTTTTGAGCAGTTTCAGGTGATAATTGAGTGGGTTTGCTGTGCTTTGCTGGCCTTGTTCCTCTAAGGGTAGGAACAAAATGTTTAGGGACTTTGGATCCCTTAAATTATTGACATTTCATGCTTCATGTCGTCAGGCACAAAAATGTCTATAACAGTTTCCCCTAAAGTATGAGGTCGTTTACCGGGTGAAATGCTTTATCAGGAGGATCCGAAGTCCCTCTAATGCCGGGAAGAGACCTGTAAAATACAATTCAATACATTATTTTTCATATTTTCTTTTCATGATCTAGCTGAGGCGGGCATCCCCATGCTTAGCTTTATAAATTCATTCTTGTACCAAGAACTGACAATCTTCTACTGATAATTTTGGTGAAATTATCATTCCTCGAGTAGTATGATCATCTGCTACAATGATGTACATATCAAATGTTTTTATCTCCTGAATATAAATCGCAGCCCAGATGGATGAAACTAGATCTGGGGTCTTCAAACTCGTCCGATATTCACTCTAAGTACAAGTCGATCCATGTGAAAATTTTCCTCGATGTCGAACATGGAAAGAGGTCGCTTGATTACCGGCCAATGATGTGAACCGTTAACAAGCGCGAAAGGAATCACCGATAATGATAATGACCCTCAAGGTACTGCAGCACAATCTACGTGGTGTGAATAAATGACTTGGAGTTGAACACCACGCAAAATCTCCTGGTCGAAGGTCATTGATGTATACCTATCGCCGGAAGTGAGAAGCCTGCCATTGAGGCATGCAAGCTTCAAAGTACTGAAAGGGGTGTTCCTAGATCAACTTCTTGGATAATGAGCTGATGTCGACGAGAAGTGATCTGTCAAAGGAGGGCCTTAATAAATCCCACATCAGTGACACAGAACGGAGCTAATGATTTCTGCGAAAATGATCTGTGAAGTATGATTCAGGGCGGCGGTCATGAAAAACGAAGGACAATGTATGAAAGTGGATGAGACACGGTTGACGCTTTTTCCCAAACGACTTCTCTTGAACATATAACGACACTGATATGATGGATTAGTAGCATTACCCCAATTATGGATGGTATGGTGAGACCATGGTGATGAAACCGGCGGATGAAAACAACCCAACCCGAATGGTGGTACGGAGGATAAAGGGAAGCAACCTGCAGATGGTGAATGGGTCCAAAAAGTGCCAGAAAAGGAGACTGGGTTTGATTTGGAGCATGCAAAAGAAACATTTATGAAAGCAAAGAAAAGCATCGTTGAGGCCTCTACCTCTAGAAGTCAGGAGAAACTAGTTGAGGAAATGGACCCATCCACGATTACCATGTACTTGGAGACCTACATGAAGCTACTCCATGATAGTAATGCTATGAAGGGCTTGTAAGAACTAATCAATTGGTGTGTTGGTAAGGATGAGGCTGCTAATGAACCATGTATGGTCAGGAATCTTGGAAAGAACAATAGAAGGACCAAGCCGGAGATGAGAATCACCATGTAGATAGGGGAATATGAGATGGACCAAGTTATCTTGGACCTGGGTCTCACATGAATGTTTTGCCAAAATAGACCTGGGAAATAATGCAGAGACTTGTGCTCCAGTGGTCTTCGATACAATTAAGAATGGAGAATCAAAAAAAATTATCCCAATGGACAGTTTGCAAGGGGTAACAGTTGACATCAAGGGTGCAAGCGCACTGAAGGATTTTGAGGTAATAGATATTGTGGATGATAGCAATACCTACCCTGGGCTCCTTGGAATCTATTGGGCCACTGGCATGAATGGGGTAATTAACCTGAAGAAGCGGAAAATGATATTTGAAAACAAGTCACTCTGTGTAGTGGTGCCACTCGATCCCACGGAGGGACCATGCTATACAGAGCCAGTCTGAGATAATGAAAGTGATGAAGATCTAGATGATATTTACATGATAATGGTGTGAGACTAGGATTGGGAGAATCCAGCAATGGAATCTGTCTTGTGATAGTTAAGAGGTACTGAACCTACCAAGTGGGAGAAAGGATCTCTGAGTAGACTCAACGACTGATAAAGAATTGGAGTTAAGGAAGACACGAGTCACACATCAAACTGGCCGTTGTTCTCTCCGAGACTCTATAAATGGATCCCTTTCCCATGAGATCCAGGAGGCTGAGATTGGAATTTTGTGCTTGTAAAGAATTGCTGCTGTTAAGTCATTGGGTGATTTGCTTTTGAAGGAGGTGAAGAAAGACTCCCTTTTCTTTCTGCCAGGTTGATGATGCTGGATTAGACCGCTTCTGGTTGTATTGTCCGCAGAACCCTGTTACTCTTTATCAATAAAGCTTTCGAATTTCTTCTATATGCATGTGTAGTAATGTCGTCTTATTATACTTGTATGTTTGATTTATACTAATCCTTAGATCGTTTATGAATGCATGCGTCTCGTAGTTTCTCTCTCTCATCTTTTGCGGGGACTCGGTGTAGCTGGGTCAGTTGAAGAGCAAGTAGCTGGGAGCGAGCATCGAGGAGCAAGATCGGATCAACGAGCTAGCGAAGGATACAGGTTGGTTAAGCCTCTTTCCTTCCTTTGCATTCCATAAAGAAGAATAGTAGAATAGCTTTGTCTTTTCCTGTTGCTCAGGAACTGTCACACCTCAGAGCTGGGATAGGGTCATTCCGCATTGGATACTTTTCCCTACAACATGGGTACCTTCATGGAGGTACTGAAGGATGAAAGAGAAGGAACGTCGATAAGCCCTAAAATATTATCGATATACATGAAGGTAGGATCAGGAAGTATAGATTGACATCATGACCATCTTAGGGTGTGGAAACCTAGTTCCTGCATCCCCCCATACTGCTTCGAGTGAGACTTAAGTCTGCACTTCATGGGTTGATGATGAAAGGGCTAGTAGTGTAGGGATTGGCTTGGATGACTAACGTTAAACATAGTTCAGGATCCATGAAGCCAAGAAATGGTTCTGTTGTCAGGACTAGGATCTACATGAGAGATGTGCGATGTCGTATCATTGGAATCCAACTATGAAAGAAATTGAAACTTGGTTCGACAGAAAGATCCACAAATTCGCAGCATGAGAAAGAAAGAATCCATGATTGATGAAAGAATAGTGGTTGGATAGATATTTGTACATATAAATACATGAAATATTATTTTGTTCCTTCCCAGTTGAGTTATATCAGTGGATCACAAAGTTGGGAGACTGTGAAGGAACGTGGAGGCTTGGCAAGCCCATTGTTTGGACACCAGAGCTAGTAAGGAGGTTGGAAGCTTCTGAAGATAATATTTTGCACACTGTCAACCATTGGCTTGACTGCATCATAGGAGGATTTGTGACCGAGTTCACAGTCATCACCTTTGTCAGTTACAGTGAAGAAGATCACCTTTTCTTCAAAGGACCACGAGGTAAGTATTTAAAATCACTTAATACTTGGATTAAGATGCTCTTATATGAATAATGGGTTATGTGGTTATCTTGATGTTTCAGAGGTACGTGAAGTAGAAAACATTTCAAGGATGGAGGAAGAAAATCTCTTGAGTATAGCATAATGATTAGACCTCCTTTAAGTGACGACGAAGGAAGACTGCAAATTTCTCCCCTGAGTTCTAGTTAGTTGATAAGACAAGGGTTACCACAAATACCTACACCACCTCCACCCTCATCACATCC
>Ga0115845_100092_pt1 | contig 16054 bp, 18 predicted proteins | sample InSIn1SAF170_2_FD_83859 | JGI IMG/M metagenome (GOLD analysis project Ga0115845, IMG submission 83859) | reverse complement strand
CATTTATTGATGTATTGAAATCAAATGGCATTCAAATCAGTATGGATGGTAAAGGTCGATGGGTAGATAATGTGATGGTTGAACGATTATGGCGGAGCGTTAAATATGAAGAGGTGTATCTCAAAGCTTATAGCAGTGTCACAGATGCGAAAAAGCAATTAAGTGCATATTTTGAGTTTTATAATTTGAAACGACCTCATTCGAGTCTAGACAAAATGACACCAAATGAGTTTTACTATGATCAGCTACCCCAACAAAACAAGGTGGCTTAACTAGAGCGGAATATCACTTATAAATACGCTTTTAGTTGTTCAAACAAGTGGGACCACCTCAACCAGTAATGTAACCACTAGCATTAGAGTTATGTGAGGGTATTAATAAAATATAAATCTTATTTTCGCTAATAATAAAAGGCTGATCATTTCAGCCTTTTCTATTTCATATTATTTTTTTTAAAAAAGTTTTATTAGAAAAACTGACTCTACAATTAAGTAATCAAGCTCATTGCTTAAAACTTGGAGTCGGTCGTGGATTTAGTAAAAACGCAAAACAACAATGAACAATTGCAACTTTTCAATAAGCTTTTATTGGATGCAAGAAGTAGTTTTATTGATGCTGAGTTTAAGATTTCAAACATCTTTGATGCACCGCATAAGAATGAAGTTGTTCGCTTAAATAAGAAATCACAAGCATATGTTGAAGCTAATGGCTGGATGTCCAGATCTTCCGCATTAGAACGTTTAGAACAATGGAAAAACGTTGCGTTTAACCAATATCTAGATCCAACGATCCGCAACCAAAACAACCAAAAAATTGTCATTTCTCTTTTTGATTTGTCTGGCACATGGTCACAACCATGGGTTGATGCTGGCTATCAAGTATTTCGCTTTGATATACAGGCAGATCCTTATTTTGGCGATATTAATAACTTCAGCGTGGAATTCTTTAACGAGCTTTTTGCATGCTTTGATGGTTTGGACGTTCATGCGATTTTAGCTGCATGCCCATGTACTGACTTTGCTGTTTCTGGTGCAAGACATTTTACCGCCAAAGATGCTGATGGTCGCACGTTAAGCAGTATTGAGCTGGTGTACCAAACTTTAAGAACAATTGAATTTTTTAAACCGAATATTTGGGCAATTGAGAATCCAGTAGGGCGTATTGCGAGCTTAACCGGGTTGTCGCCGTGGCGTCTGTCGTTTGATCCGTTTCATTTTGGGGATACTTACACTAAGAAAACCTTATTATGGGGTAGATTTAATGCTGACCTACCTATTGCACCAGTAGAGCCTATAGAGGGATCTAAAATGCACAAGTTATATGGTGGGAAAAGCTTGGCCACTAAAAATGCTCGAAGTGTAACGCCTGTTGGTTTTGCATATTCATTCTTTATGGCCAATAACGCGCATGACCATAAACTGATGGCATTTTCAAACAAATATGACCGATTAGACCGGAATCTTTTAAAACTCGCTCTGAATTCAGGAGTTTCTGAATATGAAATTTCGTCTGCCATCGATGATGCTTACTATGATTATGATGATTTGGCAGCCATTGATTCTATAAATGAACTAATGCTTGCCTAAGTATTCATACAGTATTCGCGTACACGAATTTAGTGGCAAAAAGCCAAAAACTTGGAGTTTATATTATGTTTAATTTATTACCACACGAACTTATTGTTGATAATTTTGCCGGGGGTGGTGGAACATCAACCGGTTTAGAACGTGCATTTGGGAGGCCAATTGATATTGCTATTAATCATGATCCTAAAGCTTTGGCGATGCACCGGGTAAATCATCCTCTTACAAAACATTATTGTGAAAGTGTTTGGGATGTAGATCCAGTTGAAATCACTGGTAATCAACCCGTTGGATTAGTCTGGTTGAGCCCAGACTGTAAACACCATTCCAAAGCTAAGGGAGGTAAACCTCTCAATAAAAACATTAGGGGATTGGCCTGGATTGCATTGCGCTGGGCAGCAAAGGTTCGACCTCGTGTAATAATGCTTGAAAATGTAACGGAGTTTGCAGAATGGGGTGACCTTGATAAAGATGGACGTCCATGCCCAAAGCGTAAGGGACGAACGTTTAATTGCTTTGTAAATGCATTGAAATATCAAGGATACTCAGTTGAATACAAAGAATTAAAAGCATGTGACTTCGGTTCACCAACTATACGAAATCGATTTTTCTTAATAGCTCGCCGTGATGGATTGCCAATCGTATGGCCAAAGGAAACCCATGGTAATCCTAATACCAGTCTTGTAAAAAAGGGACGTTTATTGCCATGGCGTACAGCTGCTGAATGCGTAGATCTAAGTTTTGATTGCCCTAGTATATTTAAAAGAAAAAAAGCACTGGCACCAGCTACGTTAGAGCGTATTGTTCGCGGTATTTTGAAATATATCGTTCATAATCCAGAGCCATATATCGTTGATGCAGCTGCTCCAATTCTTACAGAATGTGCAAATGGATCAAGTCGGAGATCAATGCCGATCGATGAGCCTTTGAGGACAATTACAGCTGAAACTAAAGGCGGTACCCACTCACTATATGTTTGTCACCTTTCAAAAATGAAAAATGGATGTACTGGCCAAGAGTTAAATGAACCTATGCATACACTCACAACAGTAAATCAATTTGCAGAGGTACGAGCTTTATTAACGAGATTTACTGAAGGGTTAAATTTCAAAAATGAACTTTTTGAAAAATTTGGAATCATTGAAATCAATGGTGAACGCTATTGTATTGAAGATATTGGCTTTAGAATGCTTCAACCATTTGAACTTTATAAGGCTCAAGGCTTTCCGCATGATTATATTTTCAGTTATGGACATGATGAAAATAACCAACAATTGAAGTTAACTAAACAAGACCAATATCGTATGGTCGGTAACTCAGTACCACCTGATTTATCTTATGCACTGGTTCTGGCCAACTTTACTCATGAACAGGAATATAGTCTGGCCTCATAAGGCTATTTGCATTCTATAAATTATGAGTTAAAAAAAGAGGTCCCTAATGACCTCTTTTTAAGCTAGATAATAAAATTAATAATTACACTTAAACCAATTTGCTTTACTGTCCCAAACCGTTCTACCAGCTTCAAGTGGGATCTGGTTGTACAACACATCACTTCCAGCTGAGATTCCATTTTGGGTATTTAAAAAGCCTTTGATATTGATTTTGATATTTTTCTGATCGTTAGAAAAGCCTTCTACACTTGCGATAACCGTACCATTGGTCTGCTTAAAATTAGGTTGCCCAAATACGTATATACCGGTAAAAGCAGACAATACTGTTTCATTGCAGATAGTTTTACCTATGTCTTTTGTTGTAGGGGCATTTGCAGCTATAAATCTATTTTTTGCATTAATTTGAGCTTGTTCCTGGCGTTGACGCTCATTTTCTTGACGTAATCGCTCATTATATTTTCTCTTGTCTTGTTCAAGTTCTTCTTGTCTATGAACGTTGTAATAATCAATATGACCTTTAAGTGAAGATCGATCAATAACCTTTGTTTTTAGCGAAATGATGTCTAGATTTTTGTTAGTACCACCGTATCGGCTTGATAATGGTTCAATACTTACATACCAGGGTGAACTTACATTACATTCAAAAATACCAATGTGAGGTGCGAGTTCTGACCCGATAGTCTTAGGAGATGGGTTATTACGTTTATCTAAATAGGCATATGAAGAACGTTGAATTTGTCTCAACGATCCATTCTGGCTTTTACATAAATTATTCATGTATGAATGGGGTAAAAGAGCTTCTTTATATCCAGTAAGCATATAGTCTTTACCGGTCCCAGCTTTCCCATTTAGGTTTTTGGAATTAATTATGTTCTCAGGGGTCTGATATTTCAGCATTTGATTTGGCGTAATTTCATCCGGTTGAGGCAGAATGGAACAACCAACAAGAGGTAGAAGAATAGCTGAGCTTAGTACTAACTTAATATTTTTCATGATCTAAAAATTATCCTGATAAAACTGGAGTTCCTAACTATTAAAAGTAGTTAATATTGATGTTTAAACTATAATATTTTACAGTTAATAATTAATAAAACCTATGCTTAAAATGTTCAACCGGGCTGTATGGCACAGCGTTAAAAAAGAAGAATTTGTTTTATAGGGGATTCAATGCGCCCGGAAGATACTAATTCCTGTGTATAACGCCGTTCATACCAGCAGTTAGTTTTTATATCAAAGATATAGCATCTAAAAGCTTCCAAATTTATACGGTATTTAGGTCCTTTAAAAGTTCAAAAGCATCCATTTCTTTAACGATGTTCAATAAATATTGCCTGTTGTTTAATAGCAATTCATCAAAGTGACGTATATCAACGATATTACTTAAATTATGTATTTTGAATTGATTTTTTGACATGTAATTAATGCATTCATCTTGATCAAAACATTTTGTTGCTGGAGATCCTGATTCACTTATGAAAATAATGCTGCTGTTCCACATAGATAAATAAAAATATCTGTAAATTTTATCATTTCGCGAAGAGTACCAGTCAGGAAGCATAATTTCACAAGAGTACTTAACATCACCTCCATGAGAATATTGATCCCAAAGTTCAATCATTTCAGAACGTTTTAATTTAGATGTCTCCAGTGCTAAAACTGTGTATTGAGAATCCCTACTTAACCCTAATTTAAAACACATATCTGCGTAATTAATCTGATCGATATCAATTGTGTCTTTGTATCGTTGTTTTTTTAATTGATTCAATAATTCAATCTGATTGCTTGTAAAAATATCCATCCATTGAGTAACTGGCAATGATTTTATTAGGGCCAAAAAAGCTTTTTTATCTTCTCTGGTGCAATCTATGTCTTCTTTCACTTGTCTATTCCGCAAGTATCCATAATTGCCATTTTCTAAATCGGAGCTAACCCAATATGCATCCTGTAAAGTTCTATCGGCTTTACTTTCTAAAGGTGTAATGTCAAATAGTCGGAGATCGTTAGGACAGCACTCTGTAAATGTTGGATGCTTAATAGGTCTGCTGGTATACGCTATTAAAGTTTTACGATGCTTTGATAAGAGAAAAACACTATCTAAATAGTTAGTCATCGTGTTTAGAACGGATAAAGGTAAGGCATATTCTTCATTTTTAGTTTTATATGTATCTAGGACGTCTATCTCAGAGTAACATTCAATATAAGGATAGTGTTGATGCTGACGAAAATTAGCAATAGCTTTTTTATTCTTACTATCAGAAAACTCATATTGAATATTATTCGAGTCTAACCAACTATAAAATGATTGATTAATAATATCCTTCACACGATGATCGATAACCAGGATATCTGGTATTCCAAAAACTAATGGAATATTTGGGCCATTAGTCTTGTAGTAACGGCTCCAAAAAGTCTTCAGGAATTTTGACAGGGAACAACTACTGTCATTTTTTTCATAATATTCCGTGTAATTTAATGGAAAATCATTGACGGAGATGCCAAGTAAACATAATGGCTGCATTGATAGATCAGGATCTATAACTAATGGATCATTAGAACGCATTACGCCGTAGTTAGGCTCTATGAATACCCGTTTGCAAACCTGTACTGTTAAGTAATGAATAATTGGCATCATCTCTGACATATTACGTGTAAATTTTATTATTCATAAGATAGACGATCTTTATTCTAACTCCAAGGATAACCCATTGTGTATTGGTAACTTTTAAGAAATATTTGAACAAACATACAGCTCTCAATACAATGGGGCTCAAATCATAGTAAGGTTTTTTTCATGTCTACTTGCAGTTCAACGTCAGGAAAACCTGAAACGAAAGTTATCGCATTTAGCGGTGCAAATAAAAAGATAAGCGATATTCTTGACCTCGAGCACGTCAAATCTAACTCGCTTTTACAAATTCCTATTGCAGCTGAATTATTATCAGCTGGATTTGCATCACCAGCACAAGATTTTATTGAAAAGTCGGTCGATCTCAACGAAATGCTGATCACCAATGAGTACTCTACGTTTATTGGTAAAGTAGGCTCTCGTTCCATGCTAAATGCTGGTATAGATATTAACGATAAGCTCATAATCGATAGAAGCTTAGACGCCAAGCATCTAGATATTATTGTTGCTCAGCTAGAAACAGACTTTACCGTTAAGCGGTTGATGATCACCAAGCAAATGTCAGCTGGTGAAATTAATGAAATTTTTGGTCCAGATGCAAAATCTATCCCTCCAGTTTGGCTTAAAGCAGAAAACCAAGAGCACTCACATATTTTTCTAAAACCTGAACAGGAATTGATTGTGTGGGGCGTAGTGACTTACATCATTAAAGACGCACGAAAATGACAAACCGGGTATTTATTCATGTTGATATAAATTCGGCATATTGTTCGATGGAAGCATTTTGGAACCCTAAGTTAAAGGGTAAACCATGCGTTGTCTTAAGCTCTAATGACGGAACAATCATTGCGAGAAGCGCTGAAGCTAAACTCTTAAAAATCCCGATGGGTGCGCCACTCTTTAAGGTCCAAGACATCATCAATAAACATAACGTTCATGTGCTATCGAGCAATTTTGCGCTGTATGGCGAAATGTCACGCCGTTTTCATGGAATATTATCTGGTTTTGTAGATCCAAGCTGTTACAGCATTTACAGCATTGATGAAGGCTTTATAGAATTTACTCAATTTACTAAAAACTTTGATGCTACTGAAATGGCACGGGAGATTCGGCATCAAGTATATAAGCTTATTGGCTTAACAACGTGCGTAGGTGTTGGTAGAACACTGACTGAAAGTAAAATGGCCAACAACCTTGCCAAAAAGAATCCAGAATTAAATGGAATCTGTAATTTAGTGACAATGAGCCTGGTAGATGTCGAAAGCTACTATCAAACCATGCCAGTTGATGAAATATGGGGTGTTGGGCGAAAGTACGCTAAAAAGCTTAATGACATGGGGATTTTAAGTGTGCTGGATCTTGCAACATCCAACCCGAATCGAATGCGTGAACTCTTCAATGTGAATATGCAAAGTACGATTTTAGAATTGCTTGGCCAGTCATGCTTTGAATTTGAAAGTTCACCTAAGGCGAAACAACAGATTGTCTCGAGCAAATCTTTCGGCCAGAAAATTACTGAGCTCTCAATTCTTCAAGAAGCCGTCAGCAAATATACCCATAATGCATTCAATCGGCTTGTTGATGAACACCAGCTTTGCGGATCTCTGATTGTTTTCTTGCAATCCAACCCATTTGACCAGTCAAAACCGTATTACAGCAAGTCGTTAACATACACGTTTACCCAACCTACAAACAATTTGATGCAACTGGTTAAAGCTGCCACATCACTGATTGATAAATTGTACAAAGAGGGGATAGAGTTTAAGAAATGTGGCGTGATGTTGTGTGAATTGATAAAAGAAGAACATCGCACGATCGACCTACTAACTGACGTAGAGCAGCTTGAAAAAGAGCAAGCGTTAATGACGGCGTTTCAAAGCATTCAGAGTAAGTTTGGCAAGGCTAAAATTGCTGCTGGATCATGTAATCTGAAAAATAGAGATTGGGAACCTAAGTCAGAACGTCAAAGCCGTAACTATTTTAGTGAGGCTGGTATGATTGTCTTCAATTGATTCATTTGAGGGAATTTGTTGGCAATGACGGGGATGGTCAGACTCGAACTGGCATTCAAGGAATCAAACCTTTGCCTTAAAGAGATTGATCAAATCTCAAAATCAATTGGCTACACCCTCGGAAATATAAGAAATTAAGATTGCTGATAGCTTCTTGGTGATTCAGCTGGTGTGCCATCATCATATCGCCAAAATAAGAAGCTTCCACTCCATTCGACTTCACCTGAAGCATAGTCACGGATCTTATCGCTCCAGCGGATAGGTTTAATTTCATGGTCTAAGAATTCATCCCACACAATAAACGCCGTGCCATCTTTGTTTGGGATTTGGTCCTCGATGAAGAACCAGGGTGACTTCACATCACCAGAACAGCGTTTTGTCATTTTGTCTCTCTCACTCTTTTGAGTCGTATGCATATTCATATAAGCCTCAAATCAATTGAAAAGATCCTGGAAACTGTTTTGAACGTCAGATCGTGCGATCGGCGCTGTTTCTTGTAGCACAACTTCATCAATCAAATAAGCAACAGGACTTACAGATTGGCTTTTTGTGAAAGTCGGTGCACCAGCTTCAGCGATAAACTTCTCGCTAATCGGTTTTTTGATTTCTAAGCGATACACACGGCGAAGCTTGTTTAAGCAATCAGACATTGAGCCATCGCCAATACCGTGACGGGCTTTCTTGTTATCACGAGTCTTAAACGTGAAGTATGGAAAATGTTTGGCCATGACTGCAGTAATGTCTTTACCAACCAAGTAAATGTGGCTGTGTGTTTCGTAGAAGTGGGTAAATGACGCCTCTACGTGATAAGCAGCCAACAAGCTTTTTGCTTGTGGGTCAGTGATAACCGATTTAACTTGGTTAATCATTTTTTTGGCAATTGTTTTGTTATTCATGATGAACACCCTATAAATTTGATTAATTAGATTGAGTTAATGCAAGTTGCGTAAAAATACGTTTTAGGCACACTTTACATGTAACAAGGTGCGGTACCGTGTCCACGGTAACTTCACCTACTTTCATTTTGAATTCTTTCTTTGCTTCATCTGCAGGGAATAAGCCTCCAGCTGAGCACAAGTACTGGTTTTTCTCACGAACCAATTTAGATCCTGAGTAGTCTTCATCAAAAACCAAGTGAGTCATTGTATTTGATTTTTCATCATCGCCCCATGATCCAGCTGACAAGCCTGACATTACAATTTTTACACCAGTGAACCATTTGAACGGTAAAGCACTGAAGTTTTTCTTCTGATCGATAGCATCAAAGATCGGTTTAGCTTGTTGCAGCGCATTGAATAATTCAAACAATGCAGTAATTTTTTTCTTAGCATCCTGTTCAGCCTGGTTCCACTTGGTTTGCGCCTCATACTCAGCACGGGTATACCAGACCACTTGCCCATTTTTTGCATATAGCCAAAGTTTTTTACCAGTCATGAGATGGTTCACCATCGCATCGGGCATATCAAACATGAGGTTGTTAAATGACATAACTTTGTCATTCAGGTTGATAAAAGACTTTTTATCTTCAGGTAGTAGCACCGGCACTAACGTAGAGCGTACTAATGCTTCGTAGTTGTCAGTAGACATGCTAGAACGTGGGAAACTATGACCTGTAAACACTGGCTTAAGATAAGGGTTGTATGGCAACTCAGTTGCTAAAACCTTGGTGGACCATTCTTCCCACAAATTGAACTTTTTAGCTTGTTCAACCATGTGGTGCAGATCTGCAGTAGAAATTCTAACTGATGGCATTGAAGGGTTATTTACGGATTCTGGCGCACGAGTTACACGAACAAGTTCTATAACTTCATGCGCTTCAATTGGACCATATTTGCGATCAAGGTTTTTGTTCAGTAATTCATTAATAGAAACCATTTCAACTCCAAGTTTTAAGCTTTCTGCTTCAATATGTTTATTTTAAGATAGAACCTAACCCAAAAACTTTTTTAAAATTATTTATTATTGTTTTACTGGTCCTTGCTGCGACTTTTAACAGATAGCAGCTAAAAATAGTAATGAGGATGCTATTAAAATGATGGAAGCAATTAACGAACCATACAAATAAGCATTGATCCTGGTGCGCCAGATCTAGCGCTGGCCACAACCAAATTTCTAAACCTTTTTTTAATCAACTAAAAAAACATCGAATGCGGTTTTCAACTGCCAAATAGTGAAGCAATAGACATGCTTCACTGGTTGTTGTTATTAAGCTTCAGTCAATTCATTAATATCTAGGATATGAACGCCGTTTGATGTCAGTAGCCAACATGGGAGGGTATGTGCTTCAGTGACTTGAAGTATGAGGCTGTTAAGAGTGTCACTAGATTTTTTGCAGTAAAGGCAATCAGGTTCAGGATTGCTACCATCATCATCAATCAATGGCGTGTCAGCAATTAAGCGGTATGAAGCATACTTAATGATGTCAATATCATCGGCATTGATTGGCTCTTTTGAGCTTAGGAGTACTTGCTCTAAGCTGAATGCTTCAGGTTCAATCCATTTAACCTTGCTGGTGTTTTCAATCTGGTAACTTAACTGAGTGCCATCAGCAAAAAACACGACAAATTGACCATCTTCAATGTGCTGTACTTTAAAATTGCATGGAATGGTGAATGTGTTGTAGTAATTCATGGGGTTTCTCCAAGTTGTAGGCGTTGAGCCTAAGTTGATTAATCGTTTAAAACAGATTCGATAAAAGAGAGTATTTCAGCTTTAAGAGATGCTGAAATGGTTGCAGTATTTAACTGGCTTAAATACATATCAGCTTTGTCTTTTATTTCTTTTGACGTTGCGGTTTTACGAATTAAAACTAATGTATTCCACATATTAAAAGCCCTTAAGGATAGTGATTAAATCTATATTCATTATACAAAGCGCAATAGCTGTTTAATTTTTCTTAAAATTTAAAATTTAAAAATTCAAAACCTTTTTAATCAATTAAAAAACATCGAATGCGTTTTAAAAAATGCCCAAAAGAAAAGGGATAAGGGTTTACGCTTATCCCTGTTTGGGTTTTAGATATGGCAATCAACAATCGTGATTATATAGTCGCTTGGAAAGCTCTTCAGCAATGCTTGGTTTTTGGATTCCCAATTTTCCTCTTTGTATAAGTCTTCTCCAAACAATCCACATTCTGAACCTGTCCAATCTCCGATTTCTGCATCAGTGGTAGCATCTAAGAAACAGTACGTACCGAATGGGTTTGCTGATTTTTTAGCTAGGAATTCTTCACGGCTCACCAAAAATTCATCAAATTCATGTCCGAATATGCCAAACAGGTTATCCGTATCACTGGCTTTCATTAATAAGATTGCATCTTGGTTATGATAGAAATTACGCTTATCGTTCACTGATTCGATTGATTCATCAGACCAAACATCAGCCCATGACCGCCAAGTACGTGAAGCATCACCGATACACTTCTCAAAATAGTCATAAACACGGTTAGCTTCGGTTTTTAAGCGGTTGATTTCGGTTTCAAAATCTAGCTCACCAATCGGACAGCTATCCACTTTTCGTCCATCAAGACGCAACAGCATGTTTTTCCAACGTCCTCCGATTTCATACCAATCGTATTTCGGATTCGGGTTGGTGGTGGTGAAGTAATCGACCACTTTACCGTCAGCATCAAGCTCTATCCATTCTGTCCAACTTTCATCAGGTTTTTCACCTGTCAAAACAGTCGGCGTAACTTTTTCGTTATACCAGTTAATGAACTGTTGAAGCTCAAACACTTCAGTACATGGCACATCTTTTTGATGCCATTGAATGAACATGCCTAAATCACGAATGCGACTTGAGTACGTACCATCATCGTTTTTGACCTGTACCACTGATAAATGTTTACCGCCGTTCGGGAAGTCAGCAAAAATATCACCTTTGTTGTTTTTGATGGCATCAAGCTCGAAGTCTGTTGCATCACGCACGAAACGAGGGTCGTCAAGAAACGCATAGCGTTCTTCACCATCATCTAAGATAGGCTTTGAGTTTTTCATCAAAGTGATTTCTGTCGATTCGTATTGGTCTTTAATTTCGTCCAATGATGATTCTGAAATGCAATATTTGTTTTTAATGCCTGAGCATTCAAATTCGTAAAATGGTTCTAGGGCATCTACAACATCACCATCAGGGGTGGTAACTACTGCAACTGTGAAATGTGACATTTTAAAATCTCCAAGTTTTGAGCCGTGTGCTCTACATCTGAGATTCCATAATAGTTATTAAGTGGCGTTTATAATTTTTTCCTTAAAATATTAATGAAGCTGAATTTAACAACGGTAGTGGTTCAGTAATTAAAATATTTTAATCAATTAAAATCACCGTATACGTTGAATAAAACTAATATCAATTATTTATATTTAATTAAATAAAATAAGGCTCACATATTAAAATAACCTGATTACATAGATCTATATCAAAAAAAGATGGCAATAATTAATAGTTGCCATCTTTTTGAGTTCTAGTTAATGATTAAATATATTCTTCAACCGTACTGGTCATACGTTTTTTCATTTTGTAAGGCTTGTAATGAGGAACATAACAAGGCTTGCAAACTGCTTCATAGGTTTTGGTATCAGAATGATAATAAAAGCGATCCAGTGGTTCATAGCCATTGCAATGATGGCAATAACGCTCAAAACCCAATGAAGTGAAGATCATCTTCTGCACAAATGCTTGTTTTTTATGTTTTGCTTTAAGTGTAGGTGAGTTTTTGACTTCACAAGAACAGATATAATCTTGGTAGTTATCGAACTCTGGTGCTTCTTGGTGTATGTGAACAAACCGATTTATAACTTTTGGATCAAAAATATTCCATTGTTGGTCATGTTCTGAAAATAGGAAATATCCATCTGCACCTGATGGCATTTCTTTACTGTATTTCGAGTAATGGATAACATGTTTTTCCGTTGGCTCAAAGTCATTCAGGAACATTCTCAAGGTATTGAGGTTCGGGAATTGGACTTTCATTAACTGTGCTTGAGTCACCAGATTGGATCTTGATTCGTAGTTCACCAGAACCATAATTTTACGGCTTTTGTCGATTCTGCCGATGATGTAATTATAGATATGATCAGACATTGTATTTTCTCCTATTCTATAGAGATCCATGTTAAGAACATGGATCATTCCCAAAAAATGCAATGAGATCGTTGCTCTGGTAGCTAAACTGCAATTCGGTGTAGTCCATTTTCAGTGTGCTATCTAAGTACGGTGTAATGTCGAGTTGCACGAATGAATCAATAAATTCACTTTCTGCGCCATACGCATCTATTGAGCCTTTGAACAGCTCCAGTACATTGCATGTTACATAGTCGCCAATTTCTGATTTATGTGTCTTACATGATGGTAGTAGTGCCAAGTCATTCAGGATCACTTGAACATGAGTCCCATCATATGAGCCTTGATATAGGCTGTAATATTTTTCAGGATTCAAGATACATTCAAGAACTAAATCAAAGTTGTTGCTGTAAGAGTTACGCGTAGCGACATATACACTTTCTGCTACTGGCTTTTCGACTTTGGTGAGTGTGATTGAGTCTGAATGCTCATGAGCGAACAAAATAGGGTCGTCTACGTCTTGTTCTTCATCTGGCTCAATGTCCATTAACGCCAAGCGTCTATCTTTGGTTTCTTGGTCGAGAATTTCCCAACCATCGATAGATAAAGTACCGCCGTCAGCAAGTTGAATGAGAACAGGGGTTTCTTTGTCCTGATCTGTATTGTCCAGAATGGTGAAGATCCCTAGTAATCGAACCCATGAAGTGATTAACTGGCAAATGGGTAGGTTTTCATTAATTTCATGGCGATTCTTGCAAGACTCGCTAAACATCGCCAGATTTTCAGGGTGATTAATATCAATATAGACATTGTGCAAAACAGCATCAGCACTGGTGTTGTTTGGTGCTTCGTAGCTCAATTCAATCAATAAGTATTTTTTAGACATGATCAATATTCCTTAGTACAAAACTTCAGTGCCAACAACGCAATCCAAAAACTTACCTTGCAGATCAAATACTAAAAATTGTTGCAGTTCTTTTTGTGTCGAGTGGATGTTAAAAACAGGCACAATCAAGCTGTCTTTTTCAAATAGGTTATGGTTGTTAATGACGAAATCATGAGCTGAATAGCAATGACCTTGCAGATATACACCGCAACGCATCAGCTTATCTAAATCAAAAGATTGAGAGATGTAGTGAACATCTTCTGGTGCATATTCACTGGCAATATCTCGGCTATATGCAAGATTGACTTGCTTGACCAAGCTTTGTTGAAAAAAGTCGCTGTCATGCACTTCTGAACGTGCGATGTCAGTAACAACTAAAATGGGTTGTGTTTCCCAAAAAATGCTGAGTAATTGATTAAAATCAAGATGCTCAGGGAATTGAACTTTTGAAGTAATAACGCTCCAATCATCAAGGGTTAAAGATAGAAAGTTTCCGTAATGATCAAGCGGAATAACCGTTAATACATTAAGGTCTTGATGCAATTCTTCGTTATACGAAAAATCAGCAAGGGAATGACCTGTATTTAATTCAGGATTCACAATAATGTTTAATGTTTTAGAACGGTTTGTAAAAAAATCAAGTACGCTTTTCATATCTTCAACTCCAAGTTTTAAGCAATTGCTTAGGTATGAATTAATTATATTTGTGAAATATCCCTTAAAAACTTTTCTCAAATTACTTATGGAACTGGCAATGAAAAATTTCAATATTTTTTAATCAATTAAAAAACATCGTATACGTCATTAAATCTAATGGCATAAAAAAAAGAGGGTAGACCTTTATTGGATCTCCCTCTATTTGTTTAATGGTTTCTTATGACAGGTTGTTTTTAAAGTACTCAATCAGTCTTAAATAAACAGTGTTCGCCATAAAATGTGAGCTATGCAGCGCATTAAAATCTGCGACATCTTCAAAACATTCTGTCAGTAATGCACTGGCGAAACCTTTATTCCATGTATTGAACTTTTCCAGTTCTGCATCTGACAGCAAATCATATTGAATCATGTCATTAATGGCTTGGCGTTGTAAATTTATCGCCACATCCATGACTTCGCCCTCAATCAATGCATGAGAATCATCAGGACTGAATCTAAATGATTCGTGAGCGTCTGCGATGGCTTGAACCTGTAACGGTGCATTGACTTCAATGCAGTAGGCTTGTGACTTGTGTTGGTGAAATAAAATGACATCCAGTTCAATGTTAAAAATAAACTGCGGATCTGCTTTGGTTGCTACGCCAATCACATTGATGACGCAACTTGGTAAACCGTCATACGCTTGGGTGAAGCTTTGTAGCAAGTGGCGCACATTAGCAGTACCAGTATTAAATTTTTGTAGTTGCATTGTCGTATCTCCAAGTTTTAAGCAATGAGCTTTGATGTATTCATTATATCGGTGCATGTGGCCTGTATAACTTTTCAGTAAAAGTATTACGGCTGATAGGCTCATGGTTTCAAGTTATTTTTAATCAATTAAAAACACCGTTTACGGCCATCATCTTATGAAAGGAATAAGCTATGGGTGCTTATTCCTGGTGGGTGTGATTAGTGCGGTTCTACGTCATACGTGTTTTCATTTTCTTTAAGTCTGGCTTTTTCACGCTTCAGTCTTAAACGCTCCTGATGTTCCCTGTATAGGTTGGTGAGTTGACCGACTGGCAAATGTAGAAACTTTAGATCAATGTTTCTTACCCAACTATCAACAGCAAGCTTTTTGCTTTTTTTAACGTCTGGCACTTCGTAATGATCACGCTTGATTGCGCCTTTTACGGCATTTAACACGAGATCCGCGGTAGCTTCATTCCAGCACTTGAATAATTTAATGCCTTTAAACGCCTTATATTTTGCTGGTACTTTTTCACTGTACTTAAACAGCTCTCCAGTAGATGTCACGGCGATAAACCAGTCACAACGGACAAGCTTCATCGTTTCTATACGTTTTAATTCGTTTTTTTCTCTTTGTTGTTCTATTTCTTGCATATTTGCAAAGCCGAATAAGTCAGGGTTGTCAATTTTCATAGTCGCCATTTGAATTTTTTATACCTCTCAATGAACGTTCGGATCTCAAAAAAACCTAGCATTGTTTGGTCAATGCTAGGTGTTGTGTTTATTGGTCTTCAGGCATCATAAAAGTAATGATAGGCTCACCATTCACACCAGGCCCAACCGTAGCAATATTGGTGATTAAGGTGTCAGAAAAGGTATGCGGTGTATCTTGTAGAGCATATTTAAACTTAACGCTTTGGTCATTAAGTGCAACTGAACCACGAACGCTCATGTTCAACATATCAAAGATGGTATATCCCATTAAATCATTGATTTTTTCAGCATCAGCAGAGATGGATCCGTAAATTTGAACAACTCCTATAAGTGATATTCTGCTCCTCAAATGATGTTATAAACATCAATATATGGAGTATTTTATGGCACGTAGA
>Ga0115845_100091_pt1 | contig 16120 bp, 16 predicted proteins | sample InSIn1SAF170_2_FD_83859 | JGI IMG/M metagenome (GOLD analysis project Ga0115845, IMG submission 83859) | reverse complement strand
AACAGTGATTGGTACCTTAATAATCCCGGGTTTAGGGATGCCACTAAGCTTCTCGATTTACAGATGGTGTCTATATACCGGGATGTGAACGTACCAAAGCTGAATACTAAGATTTATTTACAAAAGCGGGGTTTAAAGTAAGTCGAATAGTAGGGCTCCTTCTCCTTTTACTATTAACCATGAAACTTGTGACTACCTATACATAATATTCACCTCGATACTACTAACAAGATGAAGGTTGCTTTTTTTCGAGTAAGTCTAAACGCCAGGCAAGAACGATGACTGAGCTTTCATTTTTTAGAAATTAAATATCCTGGATGTTAAATAAAATACCTATTTAAAAGGGTGTCCACTGGATAACTAACCTGAACCAATTGTGTCGCGCAGCAAATTTAACGGGGCATTCCCTCGTAAACTCCCTCACCTTCCTGCGGTCCTCAAATACTAACATTTCTTCACCCAAAAAAACCTTTTTTAGCTATTATCACATAGATATTGCCTCATCTAACTAGCTAGAGATTTACATTAGGATAAGACTTTCCGCGTGCAACCAAACACTCGGGAAGCTCCTGTGAACAGTAAACCTGTAGTTCATGCATGTAATTAATTGTTTTTCGATTTAAGCAAAATCGAAAAATATAAACGGAATAACGTTTATAAAGACAGAGCGTAACAGCTCGAGCTTTCTCATCTTACGGGCTCGATTTCGGTCGGTAAACGAACTCCATGCGCCATAAAAAAGTAGTAGCTTTTGTAATTAAAATAAAGCACTCAACCTATTGATTTTATTAATAATATATTGTATTATTGAAGTTTGATCATCCTCAGGCATCAGGAAACAGGAAGCAGAAGATTAACAATATCCGCCGTCAATCGCCCTAAAGATTTAATAATTAAATACATAAAAGAAATGAAAAAGCATTCCTTAAGAAATAATTGGAACATTGCCGTAAATTCTCTCGCACCTGTTTCTACTTTCTTTGTTTGTTTGTTTTCGTGGTTCCTGGCAAACTCACAAGTAACAACTAATGATGCTGCCGAAAAAAAAGTGGACTATTTGGAAAGGATCTATTTTTCGGGTGAGAATAAGGAAGGATTGGATACAAAAATTCTCATTACGCTGCAGGAACTTCAAAGTAAGGTGCCCACGCCCGCCCTTGCCAAACAGGTAACCTTTTTAATTGACATTCAAGGAAAAACGCAGGCATCAGATAATGCGTGTGATATTTTAGAACTGCTTGCTGTCGGAATTTACAACATCGATGCTGCGGAAGCTATATTGCAAGGTGTTAAAAAGCCTTCTGACCAGGCTAAGGCTAAATCAGTCGATGCATTGGAAAGTATTAATAAATTAAATAGTACTTCTACTAATTTGAGTTCAAGCGCCCGAAATTTACAGTGGTCTAGTTACTTATTGAATGGCAACTCATATGGTTCTTTTGCATCCGGTGCTGGCAAAGTGGCAAATACAGCCGGGGCTGTGGGTTTGGCTACCAGCGCAGCTGGACAGGCAGGACAAACCGCTAAACAACTTAACGATGTTGGAAAATCGCTTGGCATTAGTTTCAAGAAAAAAGGTAAACCCTGCAGTGATGTGCCAAAAAAAGATATACAAATTGGGGAACATGCAGGCAATGTTAGTATGACTGCTGGCACAAACGCGGCAACTGGGGGTAATACTGCTTTCTCAACCACGGTAATCAATATTCCTCGAATAAGTTCGGCATCTCTTAGGACCCTGACCGATTCTGTACGTTCCAGAGCTGGGGTAGAATCGGCAGAGAGAGCTTTTAATGAAGCCTTGTCAACAATCACTGTTAAACATACAGGAAGCACAGATGGACTCGCAGATTGGCTGGAGGATAAATTTCGGAGTAAATTCAAGCTCGTAGACTATGGAACCGGTAAAATTAACCTCTCGGTAAAAAACTAATAACAGGAGATTGTTTTTTCCAATTCAATCCGGTTTACTTAAGCTAATAGGTAAGATCCAGTTCAATTTTAAACCTTTCAAATTCAAAGCTTGTCACTTTTTATAGGCCAACAAAGAACGTAACTCCGCTTGAAGCGGGACAGGCGCCGACAATTCAAGAAAGGACTCCAACCCGTTCCTGTCCTTGTTCTCTGATTAAGCTTTACTGCTACTGTGGCTTCAGCATTTGTTTTTCATGTCTTCTCAAAGGAAAGGCTTACGCGAGCTGAAGCGTAAATGTGCCGGCCGCTTTGCTCTCTTTACAGCTTTGCGTGAGTCTTTCTTAACTAAACGACATTGATTCATCATTAATGGCTGTTTTTTTCTGAGCCTGCCGGCATCGCTCATTTCCTCGTATCGACTTTTGTTTCTCGCAATCGACATTAAAACCTGGATAGATACAATTTAGTGGCATCCCTAAACCCGGGATTATTAAGGTACCAATCACTGTTGGTTGTACCGGCGCTGCCAGCCCACTTTACAAAGTTCAGGTAGCATTTAGTAAAATCAACTTGTTCCTGGGGATAGGGTATACTGCCAGTAATATTTAATGCCCAGGGTAAATTATTTTTGTTCTTAAAATATTTGCCGGTTGAGATGGTACTGTTATCCGCCCCCAACCCGAAAAATTTCGGATCCATTTTAGCCGATGGCAGGCGATCAGGCAAATGCACCTCCCTTCCCCGTGTCTGGTCAGTAATAAGGTATGGATTGAATTGAGCAGCTTTCAAAGCCTGGTAACTGATTGCGTTTGCGACAAATTTGACAACAACTTTTATAGTATCGGCTTTATGATACTCAACCGCTGGATAAGTATTTACCCAGCCTCCGCCAGTTGCGACGTTATTGAATATTTTGAATGCATTTTCGAAAACAATAATATTGGCATTGGCCGTATTAGCTGCCTCGGTTCCATTGCCGTTTAATGGCGACCAGCCGGTACTCATTTTAGTTCCACTAACCGATACTATTTTATCTGGCCTAATTCCATCTAATTGAAATGCAAACCCGTTCTTCAAACCCGCTCCTGCAGCCCTGGGAACAAATTGGTATTCAATTTCCGCCACATTGTTGGTTGCATTGGTAGTTGTATTGAAACTATAGTCGAGCACCAGGTCATTAAAGTCGTAATCTCCGGTGTAAGGCCAAAGATCTTCATAGAGTAAGGTATTGAATCCTGTTGCAGGAAAACGGTTATTAAAAGCCTTGCCGGCGTCTTTTGGATAGTTGTCGTCTTTATCCGGTACACCGTCTCCGTCTGTATCCGGTTCTGCAAGCATTGGCAGAAAGTTCGCATAATGGTTTTCCCCGCCAGAATGGTAGTAAGAAAGTCCAATTACCTGCCCTTCTATGTTAGACTGATTGCTTGTTTTATTGATGTCGGCAAAGGGAGCAAAAACAGTACCTTCAACAGCGCCGTTACCCTTTATTTGTAGAGAGGTGGTGTTATAAAAATTATAGATAATATATGGGCAACTGGGCATGCTCACACCTGCCTGGTTCCAGACATTCCAGCTATAAGTACCGGCCGCATTCACATTGATTACTAAGACATGGTTTGCATCTGCCGGATTATTAAAAGTAATATTTCCCGTGACACTATTAAGCTCTGTGCCGGTCACATTCATCACATTTGTTCCGGTTTTTAAATTCACCTTAATTTGCCCACTTGTCAGAACACTTGGGATTGCTGTGCCTTTGCGATTGCCATTAGGATTGGTAAATTCAATATTTGTGGCATATGCAGACATATTTTTTGAATTAGTTTGCATGGCGGAAAATGCGGCAGCAAAGTTTATCAAACCGGCTTCACAAACAGGGTTAATGGAAGCGCTTACTCCTAAGTTGGCGGCAGACGTTTGCAGGTTAATGCTTGGATTGGCATTATAAAGCCCATTGGTAATACGAAGGTTTGAATTCGCATTATTATTGTCTTTATACCATATTTTCGTTCCGGTGCAGTCACCTATCTTAACATAGCCATTGTTTACATACGTCTGGTTGCCAGATCCGTACACCACTTTACCTCCGACTAGGAGGCCTATAGCCACATTTTTCGATTTAAAGGTACCTGCACTTTTAAGCGCTACCTGGTAACTTCCTGCCAGGGTAAGGTTGCCGCCCATCGCCACTGGTCCTTCTGTTTCATTGGTGACAAGAGTAGCTCCATTTTTTACAAATACGTTAAAGCCAAGAGCAGGTGCTGTGGGACTTTGCGCATTAAGAGGCACGGTGAAACTTAAAATAATTAGAGTGGCAACTACGAATACTGGCCAGGTTTGTAAGACTGGAGATATTGGATTCTTCATTATTGGATATTGGATAGGTAGGATAATTTTAATTTTCTGTAAATGAAACGGTTCCGCTGGTACAACTAAACTCTTTACTTGTACTGCCAAAACTTACTAGTAACGTTTTACAATGTCCTGGTATTTCAATTACATCCTGAAAATTTTCATTTCCTTTCTGCAATTTTTGAAACAGGATATTGCCATTCACATCTTGTACTTTCAAGACCATCTGCGACTCATTAACGGCGGCGCCGGAGAAATTAAGTTCTATTTTGTTTGAAGTGGACCATTTAAAATCTTCCGCCGCTTTAATGTCTGAAAATTTTTCCGCGGTTGAAGAAGCGGTAGCAGAAGCAGTTACTGTTGCAGGCAGGGCGTCCATTTGTTTGACACAACTGGTAAAGCTTAAAATTGTAAATGCTGCGATAATTATAGATTTAGAGGAAGTTTTCATTTTAATATTGTTTGGCTCCAGGAAGACAACCTGGATGCCAATAAATTAAAACTTGCTACTGGCCTCAAACTCAATAGCTTGTCAAATATCTATTCTGTTACAAACCTGGGAATATTTCCTATTTTGGCAAAACTTTCCTGGAATGGGAAAAGTCTATAACCTGGAGTTATTGATGAGCGATTTCGATTTGGAAATCGGGCACCGTCTAAATGAAAAGAGGATGGACAAAGTATATGCAGGCGCCACAACAAAGCAGTTCGTACAACCGCAGTTCTTCCTTGCATCGAGGCATACTCTTGAAATCGGCTTTAAAGGCGCGGTTTCATTAATATATTTTCATCACCTTGCTTTATAAATAGAAATTTAATGTCTTTTGAAGATGGGTATAGGAGTTAAAGGGTTGCTTTAAGGAACACCTCCTTTTTTACTACATGCAACAACCGTTAATTACGCCATCTCAGGCCAAATCTTCCTGAATTTGCATTCCATAAAAGTGCTTATTTTATTCAACCCTCAATAGATCAGAAAAGCGTACCCAAACAGGATGGCCTATTTCTTTTATGATTTCCCTGGCAGGGGACACCTGTTGACGGGGTTGAAACTGAAAAGTGCGATACTGAAGAGAATCGGAACAGCCGCGGATCAGGGCGACGATCCCACAGGAAGAAGAAGTTTCTTCCCTTCCCAGGCAATCCAAACCGGTGTACGCTTAGTTTACCACCTTATTAGCACAGCTACTGCTGGCAAATGCTTCTGGCTTGGCTTTAAAAGCAAAACCCATTCCCAGGATGTAACCCATTGCCTCGCGCAATGCATCGTTGCTTTTAAACTGGGGATTGGTGTTAATGTCGGCGTGCACTTCCATGTCTACATCGTATTGGGTGAATAGAGGACATAACTCATAGGCAACCTCAATGCTTTTCGCAACTTCAACAAGCATCCGCTCTTTGATGGAATACTGTTGCCGGGTCTTTTCATTGTTGATGTACATAAATCCGCCGTGCCCTTCACGCAGAAATACAATCACTGTGGCAAATTCTGTTTCCTGGCCTTTCACTTGGCTGTCGGTTCCGATGCATACTTTCAATTTGTTTCCCGCAGCAGTTTCATTTTTAATTGCCGTTTCCACAGCTTTTGTTATAGGGAGATGAATAGGCTCCCCGCTGAACTTTCTCCAGAACATAATTAATGGGTTTGTGTAATTTACCCATTTTTCTTATTCACTATTGCTTTATTTGAAAATTTTAATTAAATTATTAATTGCCGAAAGTCATCCTACCGTCTGAATATATTGGCTGAGTAACTCTGCAAACCCAGTTATTCGCAGCGAGAACCCGGTGCACAGTGTTATGGGGACGAACGTAATGCGACGCAACAAAAGATGCCTGAAGAATTCAGGCTGGTCACCAAATTTTATTTAAAACTAATCAAGGAAGATAATGGATAACGGAGGTTTTGATAATTCATCAGGTCGACCTTTACGGATCCGACGAGTAGAGGGCTTTCTATTCGCAAAGGCACTTTGTTAGCATCGTCACTAACATATACTGTCATTCTTTCTCCACCTTCAAATAAGGTTCCTTTTACCAGTAGCGGTTTAAACACAATTGCCCGGAATTTGCCATATCGGGTTTTTATAACCTCTTTGCCCTGGTAACGGATGTACATGTTGTACACTTCATTATCGAGAAAAATGGTAAAGGGGATTTTGTCCCCGGCTTTATATTTACTAAAGTCTATGTTCCGCGCATAATACATAGCGCTCACAACATCCTGAATACAATTTGGCACCTTGTAAACTCCATTAGTAGTTAATGCCGTGTTGGCTGACCGGTTGAAGGTGATGTTTTCATATTTTTTATACCCCCCTTCGTCTACGTTCCGAATGAACTTATAAGGCTGTAATGTAGTTGTATCGATGTACGACTCGTACTGGTCCCTTACCTTGAAAATAAAATCGTATTTGCTGTTCGTGACACCTGTGCCGACCAAATGGTAAACAGGTTTGTTATTAAGCCTTTCGCTTGAGACGGTGAAGTTGGCAGTACCGGCATTGATATACAAACCAAGGGCGTTGTAAAAAACAATCATTGTAATATTTTCAGCGGTCTGAAAACTATTATTTCGAATGCTGCAAAATTCATCACCAGCTGACAACCTGAACGATATAGATATTAAAAAAACAATCAGTACGATTTTTCTCACGCTACTTGTTTCTAAATAATTTAACGCCTAGAATAAATAAACTTCCTGCCAATGCCGGTACCACCAAATTTATGAGCCAGATTGCAGACGCAGTGAAAACAATTCCTAAAGTATTGCTACTATACATTCCAAAAAGAAAAATACTGATCTTTCCTCTCACACCCAATTCTGCCAGCGCTATTGTTGGAATTACTGCCAAAGCAAGAAACATGATGGTTATGAGCCAAAAGGCTGTGACAGGGTGAATGCCAACATTGAACACCTGCAGTAACAATAAATACTGCATAACGAAAACAGAATACCTTATTATTGAAATAACGAGTACTTTCAACAACTCCTGCCACCTGAAATCCTCCAGCTTCTGTATAAAGAAGGAATACTTCTTTACAAAAGGAATTCTTTCTAAAAGCCTGACCAGCCAGCTCAGCTCGAAATAGACACCAACCAAAAATGTTGTGAAGGCGATTGCGCCATATGAAAGGCCATCAATAACCTGGAATGACAAATGAAACGTATTGTTAGTTGCATCGTAAAACTGGTCGCGGAACAAAAACAAACCAATTGTCCCAAACAACATGGTAACAATTAACTGGCTGATGCTTCCAACAAGTGTTAGGGTAACCGCCCTTATCCTGTTTCCGGGTTTGACGTATAAAACCCGCCCTATGTACTCGCCGGAACCATTAGGCGTGTTCATTGCTAGCGATATACTCAACCCCGACAAGATAGCGCGAAAGGCAGTAAGGAACGAAATATTTTGAATATGGGCCAAAAGAACCCGCCATTTCAAAGCCTCGCAACTCCAGTTAGCCAGCATCAATACTATAACAAGGACCGCCTTCCACCCCTGATCCCCATACAACGATCCTTTAATTCTTACAAGCGCTTGTTTCCAATCGGGCTGATGTACGATATTGCGATAGATAGAGAAGGATAGGGTAATGAATAAAACCGGTCCTAAAAAATAATTGAAGAATATTTTGAGCCTTTTGTTCAGGAGTAAAATTTCGCCAAACGTACAAAAATAAAGTACCCTAACCATTTCAGCCGTTAAAGATTAGTCTGATAGAACGGGATAAACTATTTTCACATTATGATGAGCAAGAGCAGTAATGTGATACTTGGAATAGACCCGGGTACGTTGTTTATGGGATACGCAATCATGGATGTTACATCGAGTACGCCAAAGCTACTTTTGATGGATGTGCTAAAGCTATCAAGTAAGAAAGACGCGTATGAGCGACTTCAAAAGATTCATATTACTATTTGTGATCTCATTCATACCTACCAGCCAAACACCTTTGCAATTGAGGCGCCCTTTTTTGGAAAAAATGTACAAAGTATGCTCAAACTTGGTCGGGCACAAGGAGTTGCCATTGCAGCCGCAATGCAGGCTGGCCTGACAGTTACCGAATATTCACCTAAAAAAGTAAAACAATCAATAACAGGGAACGGCAACGCTGATAAAGACCAGGTGTGGAAAATGCTGCAGAGAATATTGAGCATTGAAGAAAAGCCACACTACTTTGATGCTACCGATGCCCTGGCCGTAGCCCTTTGCCATCACTATCAGTCTAACTCCGTGATTGGTAAAATAGGTAAAGGATTAAAAGGCTGGGAAGATTTTGTAGCAAAAAATCCAGGTAGAATTATTGCCAAATAACATGCATATGAACTATGATCCGGTTGCACGACTTTAACAATTGTATAAGGAGGCGCGTTGACCCCTTGAGGCTTGTTTAACCTTTTTCGCGCAGGCTTGAAATGATTTTCTGCTGTATTTCTACGAACTCTTCCTTTGTCAATTTCAGCTTCGGATTATCCAGGTGAACATCGTGTGGATGGGTTGTAGGGATAAGGTGTACATGGGCGTGTGGTACTTCAAGTCCAACGGTTATTATATTGACCCTGTTGCAGGAAAAATTTGCTTCGATTGCTTTTGCAATTGGTTTTGCAAACAGCAGTAATTCAGCGAGGTATTCGTTGGGTACGTCAAAGATCTTATCGACTTCTATTTTCGGTATTACCAGTGTATGTCCTTTTTTTACCGGGTAAATGTCGAGAAATGCATAAAACAGTTCGCTCTCGGCAATTTTGTATGCTGGTATCTCCCCTGCAATTATTTTTGAAAATATCGTCATGTTTACTTTTTTAGTTTCAGGTATTAAGTTCTGGCTAAAATAAAAAAAAGCCGGCACTTGACCGGCTTCTTACTCTGGCATAAAAAAATTATACTGTTATATCCTCTACTTTAAACTTCAGAATACCATTTGGAGCCTGCACTTCAGCAATATCACCTTTCACTTTTCCGATCAATCCTTTTCCTATAGGCGATGATGCCGATATCTTACCCGCTTTAAGGTCTGCTTCTTTTTCTCCTACAATTTGGTAAGTCACTGTTTTTTTGGTGGCGATATTAGTGATCGTTACCTTGGTAAGGATCGTCACTTTACTTGTATCGATAGTATTGGTATCAACTATTTTAGCAGTTGCAATAACCCCTTCCAATTGCTTTATTTTAGCTTCCAGCATTCCCTGTGCCTCTTTAGCCGCGTCATATTCGGCATTTTCTTTCAGATCCCCTTTCTCACGAGCCTCTGCTATTGCCCGAGATGCTGCAGGTCTTTCAACAGCTTTCATGTGCTGCAATTCCTGCCTCATGTGATCAAAGGTCTCCTTTGTAACGTAATTAGTTTCACTCATATTCTTCCCGGTTTATAAAGACAAAAAAAATACAACGCCACAAGAACTTGCAGCGTTGCATCCTACAAAAGTAAGATTTCATTAAATATAAACCTTATTCTACGTTTTTGCCAACTCCTATTTCAACGAGTCGTTCCTTTTAATTTAACAAACGTTTTTATTTATTGGCTTATTAATTGGTTGGGTCAAGACAAATGTTGTAATATGATCTTCACTGCAAACATTCCCAAAAACAATACTGTGTTGATTGCTTTTGGCACGAGGGATATTGGTCCCTATTATTGGGTCGGCAGATCTGAGAGCGGGGTACAGTATTATGCGGGGCAAACTTTCCAGGCGCCTGCCACAGGGCAACTGAAACATATCCAGCTATTTGCGCCCGTCGTTCACCGCCCGTCTGGTGCTACACTTGGCATTTACCAATTTGACAATACTACTAATACCTTTGGCAAAAAGCTTTCAGAGATAACGAAAGAAATTACCAAAGGAGACGAAAACAAATGGATTGACTTTACAATTGCGGATTTGAAAGTGGAAAAAAACCAGTTTTATGCGTTTAAGATAAACAGCATTGACTTAGGAATGTTTGCGATTGCAGAATGTCCCTGGAGCGCTGCCGACCCCTATGTAGAAGGAATTCAATGGACCGGGACTTCCACAAATCCGCACGGACTTTTCCATAAAGACTTTGACTTCGCATTCCAGGGAGCAATAGAAGCATCAGCGGATACCCAATTTATCTAAGGCGACTTTGGACATCAGGTAAAAGGCTTCATGCGAATACCCGGCAATATGAGGGGTGATTATGACATTAGACCTGTTTAAAAGGTTGGTGAGTTGTTCCTGTTGGGCAGCGGTGTAGGTACCTAGTTTTTCATTTTCAAGTACGTCAAGCCCCGCGCCCCGTATCAGTCCTTCATCGAGCGCTCGTACCACCGCCGCAGTATCAGCTACCTTACCGCGGCAACAATTCAAAAAATAGGGTTTGTTTTGCAGCGACGTAAAAAACACATCATTTGCCAGGTGAAAAGTTTCGTCTGTCAGCGGCACGTGCAAGCTAATGACATCGCTGTACCTGCAAACCTGTTCCTGGCTTGCCTCTTTAATATACCCTTCTGCAAAACCATGTTTGTATTTATCATAGGCAAGCACGGTTACATTGAAAGGTGCAAGCAGCCGGGCAAAGGCACTGCCTGTATTGCCAAAGCCTATGATGCCTACCGTTTTCCCGGTTAATTCCGTTCCCCGGTTTTCATTACGCAGGTACAGGTTCTGTTTCAATTCATCGAAGCTTTTACTGATGTTGTTCATCAGGCATAGCAGCATGCCGAGCGCATGTTCGGCCACTGCATTGCGATTTCCTTCCGGGCTGCTCACACACTTAATTCCCCTGGCTTCAGCATATTCTACGTCTATCAGTTCCATTCCGCTTCCAAGCCGGCCTAACCATTGCAGCTTAGAGCCGGCATCTATTATAGCCTTGTCAATTTTCAGGCGGGTAGTAACTATCAAACCTACGGCGCCGTTCACCTTGTCTTTCAACTCCTCGTATGTGATAGAAGGGGCGTACAAAACCTGGAAACCGTTTCTTCTAAGCGTTTCCTGCAGGTAAGAATGCGCAGGAGCGGTGATAATAACTGTTGAATTCAAGATTAATCTATTAGCGGTTAATTATATCAGTTCATTCGAAAGGTAAGTGCTGCAAAATCATTTACACTTAAAGCTTCGGCCCTTTTATCAAACAATTCATCTTTGAGTACATCTGCCGAAAACAAGGGCTTTACCGCATTTCTAAGTGTTTTCCTTCGCTGGTTAAAAGCGGTCTTGACAAGTGTAAAAAAGGCTTTCTCACTTTTCATTTTGGGCACATCATCGCGCCGGGTTAACCGGATAACTCCGCTCATAACTTTCGGTGGTGGAGTAAAGCAGGAAGAATCCACATCAAACAGATAGTCAACCTTATAAAACACCTGTACCAACACGCTCAATACTCCATATACCTTATTTCCTTCTCTCGATGCAGCACGTTCTGCAACTTCTTTTTGAAACATGCCGACAACCACCGGCACCTGTTCCTTCCAATCAAGTACCTTAAAGAGGATCTGGGTTGATATATTATAGGGAAAGTTACCCACTACAGTAAACGCGTCATTAAAAGGTGGATCAATGTCGAGAAAGTTGGCCAGTATGAGCTTACCCCTGACCGGCGGCAAACTCTGCTCAAGAAAAACCACCTTTTCATGATCCAATTCGACCGCTTTAAAATCCGTCGACGGAATTTTTACTAAATACCTGGTAAGTGCACCAGCGCCAGGTCCAACTTCCAACAGCCTCTCAAAAGGATGGTGTTGCAATTCATCGACTATCTTCCGGCACACGTTTTCATCTTTCAAAAAGTGCTGTCCGAGTGATTTCTTTAAGCTGTACTCCATGAGAAGCCAAAAATAAACCTTATTATAAATATTTTTCTAACCTGGGACCCGGGAAACGGCAAGTTGTTTGAACCCCTGCCACATTTACAACAAAGGCTGTTTTAGCTTCAGTACTTAGAATCACTACTTTTGCGCTTTAAAACACTACACAATGAGCGCGGAACTGCAAAAACCGGTGATCGGATTTAGCTGCGGAGACATTAACGGCATTGGGCTTGAGGTCATTTTGAAAACTTTCAGCGATGCACGTTTACTTGACTTTTGTACCCCTGTAATTTTTGCTAACAATAAAGCCATCAACTTTTATCGAAAATCACTTGGAGACATCAACCTGGTATTTACCAATATAAAAGACATGAACAGGGTCAACGCCAAGCAGGTAAATGTCTTCAGTTGCTGGGAAGAAGATATTGCAATCACTCCTGGCCAATTAAATGAGACCGGCGGCAAATACGCCTACAAATCGCTGAAGGCAGCAATTGAATCACTGCAGAACAACCAGGTACAAGGTCTTGTTACTGCACCCATTCATAAGAAAAATATACAGTCGCCTGAGTTCAATTTTAGCGGGCATACCCCTTATTTAAAAGCGTCCTTCAAGGCTGAAGACGTTTTAATGTTTATGGTAGCGCCGAACATGAGGGTGGGTGTAGTTACAGAACATATCCCGGTTTGTGAAATAGCCAACCATATCACGCATGCAGCCATTGCAAGCAAACTGGCTATTATGAACAACAGCCTGATCAGGGATTTTGGCATTGACAAACCTAAGATTGCTGTGCTTGGGCTAAATCCGCATGCAGGTGACGAAGGCCTGATTGGAACCGAAGAAGAAACTATCATCAAGCCTGTAATTAAAGAAGCAAAACAAAACAATATACTTGCCTTTGGGCCGTTCAGCGCAGATGCCTTTTTTGCTCGTGGTCAACATGAAAAATTTGACGGAGTGCTGGCAATGTATCACGACCAGGGATTGATACCATTTAAATCGCTTGCTGTGGGTGAAGGCGTGAATTATACAGCCGGACTGCCAATAGTACGTACAAGTCCTGACCACGGAACTGCATTTGATATTGCCGGTAAGGGCAGCGCCGATCCTTCGTCTTTGACAGCGGCAACTTTTGAATGCATCGAAATCATCAATCGTAGGGCGGTGTATGAAGACAACCACAAAAATCCGTTACGACGCATCAGTGCACGTGTATTTGCAAACGTAGTGGATGAAAGGATCATCGAGGAATAAGACACCGTAAATTTCCCAAACCCGCCTTGTTGTCTGCCACATTGTTCTGCCCTCTACTACTAGTATTTATGGGGCCGGCACCGGTTGGCGTGGCATCATCGTTGTGTCACTCCTATGTAAAGGTTTTCGTTGCACGGCGACGCACAAAAATTTTCGCTTGGTTTATATGTATGTTCAATATCAGGTTTTCATTGTTCAAAATTTAAGATACCACGCTGGTTATACTCCTATCAGCAGTCATCAAAAACAGTTGGCGATTTGATGCTGCAATGTTATATCAAACTTTTCGGTAAAAAGTGAACCGCTGCAGACTCACTTGAGCAATTGGTTTGCAGTGACACAAAAGCAGTCGGCACACTTGTGTTTTTATTTACCTCTGTGGTATATTTTCAATATTGTATAAAAGAACTATTTTTAAGTTATCAACCTGAAGGGGAAGCAGGCTCTGCTGGAGAGCAACCTGTCAGCAATAAGGTTGATGCTATTACGATAAAAAGGGAGTTGGTTGTTAAATCGATCAGCTCCTTTTTACCTTTTATCGGGTAGCTGCATGGCTTAAAAAAACTCATTCGCTCAGATCATTCAACCACACCTTTTTGATACTCCACACCGCTGATTAGAACCGCTCTCATTCTTCGCAATAGTTTTCGGGCGATACGTATAATTGCCTCGTTACCTTTCATTTTCTTTGTTAACTGCTCATAGGCATTCAACATTGCTGGATCTTGTCGTACAGCCTGCCAGGCTGCTTCTACAAGCATTGTCCTGAGTTCTCTATGGCTGCGTTTACTGATGCCGGTGTCAATATCCTTCTCTCCACTGCTATTGCTTCCTGGATAAAAGCCTATCAAATTATTTAGCTGGTCAAATCCTTTAAAGCGTTTGATATCACCTACCTCCAACAGAAACAAAGTCGACATTGTTGGGCCTACACCCGGCACGCTTCTTAACAGCTTTGATTTAGCGGCATATTTTTCACTGCCCATTAATGCCCGGATTTTTCTTTCACACTTCAATAAAAGCTGCCTTTGCAGTTTCACCTGCTCCACCATCAGTTCTACTGTTTCCTTTAGCAAGCTGTCTTTTGCAGCCTGCTTTTCTATCCATTTGATGAAGTTTTGGCTCCAGTGAGAATTATCCATCTCTGCAGGAATAGTGATCCCCTGAAACTTTAGTAAACTCTTCAGCCTGTTTTTGGCCCGGGTAAGATCGCCAACCAGCTTTTTACGAAAACGGATGAGATTACGCTCTTTCTGCAGTTCTTCATCGGGCACATGTATCGCTTTCAACAACCCGGCTGCATGATGACGGGCAAGTCTTACCGCATCTGTCTTATCCGTCTTGTTTTTCTTCTCCTTATCACTTCCAGGAACGTCCCCGGCATGAACCACTATACATTCTAAACCCGCTGCAGTAAGTTGCCTTTGCAGATTAAAGCCCCAAGCACAACTTTCGTACACACATTTCAAATTCGCACCTGCATATCGCTTCTTCAAAAAATCAATCAGTTCCTGACCACTGCCGGTAATACGATGATTACCTAAAACAAGGCCTCCATGGAACTGGCCCACCTGCCACTCTTTTTGGTGAACATCAATTCCGACAAAAATTGTCTTGCCAGTAAAATCAATCATAGTTCTACCTTTGCTCAAGGTTTCGGTAGTAGCTGAAGTTTGCTGTTTCATAATTTTTATTTTTTAGCAAAGTTCTTCTTTGCAGCCATAATTTTTGGACTGCTGCTGCACCGAAACCTTTTACATATAGACTCACTTGTACCACAAACCATTATTCAATGCCATCTATCTCAAACGACACCATCACAATCGAAGTAGCCGAAAAAGGTGCAGAATTACAATCCTTATACAACAATAAAAACGGTTTGCAATACATGTGGGAGGGAGACCCGGCCTTTTGGGGTAAGCATAGCCCGGTATTGTTTCCTATCGTGGGTGAGTTAAAAAACAAAACCTACCGATACAAGGGCAAAGCATACCAGTTAAGCCGGCACGGATTTGCCCGCGAAATGGATTTTAAAGTAAGCGAGCAAAGCGCAACAACGCTTACTCTAACAATTGAGTCGAATGAACACACCTTACAGCTTTATCCCTTCCCCTTCGCATTTTCAGTTGCGTACGCTTTACATGAAAACAGTATCAGGATCACGTACCAGGTAATAAACACGGGAAATGAAAAGATGTATTTTTCCGTAGGCGGCCACCCCGCATTTAAAATTCCGCTAGTACAAGGAATCACCTTCGAAGATTACCAACTCGTGTTTTCGGAAAAGGAGTCGGTTGGACGTTGGCCAATTTCGCCTGATGGCCTGATTGAAAGTACACCCCTTCACTTGCTGCGGAACGAAGATACATTGCCCTTGAGGAAGGAATTGTTTGCAAATGATGCAATCGTACTAAAAGAACTAAAGTCACGCTCCATTTCAATCTCATCAGCTAAATCAAAGCACGGCCTAACCGTCAACTTTGAAAACTTTCCCTACCTGGGTATCTGGGAAACCAAAGGAGGCGACTTTGTATGTATTGAGCCATGGTGCGGTATTGCCGACAGTGTAAATGCAACTGGCAATCTCGAAGAGAAGGAAGGCATAAATAGCCTCGAGCCGGGCGGCAACTTTGAAGCATCATTTACCGTCGAATTATTTTAAGAACTTCCCGTATTAAAAGAGGTGTAAACGGCATAACCTTACCCGCATCTTTAATTCTAAACCACTTGTATAGCGTGAAATACTAGGTTTAATAGCTACGTTTGTATTTAATTAAAGGGATTTAAAAAACCCGGCCCCGCCATTCGGTGCCTCCCACG
>Ga0115845_100090_pt1 | contig 16233 bp, 15 predicted proteins | sample InSIn1SAF170_2_FD_83859 | JGI IMG/M metagenome (GOLD analysis project Ga0115845, IMG submission 83859) | reverse complement strand
ATAATTCAACTAAGGTATTTCTCTGCTAAATATTACAATGGTTTTAACAATAATCATGCCTATCTGTTTTATGGTCACTGATATAAGTGTCTTATATTTGGACACAAAGCTCTTTATTGTAGAAGTGTCAAAGTTGAAAGAGATGAAAATCTCAGGTTTAATACACATCAGACTACTAAGTCTCAAGACTCTTCTTTAAGGAATTAGAATCCCTTGACTCTCCTACAAAGTGATGTTGAATGTTTTAAATGTAATAATTTCGGGAACAAAGACAACGATTCTAGAAGCAGGTTTGAATACCTATCTAAATCTCAAACTGACAAATAAAAACATCTACAAAAGGAGAAAGGAAGCTGGAAACAAAAGACCAAAAAGAAAATTCCATGTGGGCTCGCATTATCATTCCATGATAAGGAAAACAATTGGTATGTAGAGAGTGGTTGCTCCAAACACATGACTGGAGACAAAAGAAAGTTTATGTCACTAAAAGAAAAGCACAGAGGAGGCAATGTCACCTTTGGTAACAATGCTCCAACAAGAATAAAAGGAAAAGGAATGATCAACCTTGATAAGAAGACAAAAACACAAAATGTGATGTATGTGGAAGGCCTCAAACACAATCTTCTCAGTGTTCAATGACTCAAGAGTCAGCGAATATTTGATTAAAACAAGCAAAGCACAACTATGGCATAAAAGGCTTAGGCACAAGAATTTTGATATCATGATAAAGATAAGAAAGATAGGTGCAGTAAAAGGATTGCCTAGATTTTCAAGGCCTGGTAAGACCATCTGCATGTCATGTCATTTTGGAAAGCAGACTAGGACTCATTTCAAATCAAAAGAGTTCTTCTCATCCATATCTCTAGAGCTTATCCACACAGATATTTGTGGTGCCAATAGAACAAAACCATCAAAACGATAAAGTTACTTCTCGTTGTTCATTGATTATTTTACTAGGGATACCTGGATTGTCCTCTTAAAAGAAAATTCAAAAGCATTTGAGCACTTCAAGAAGATAAAGGCTTGGGTAGAGAATGAGAAATATTTGAAGGTAAAATTCTTGAGATCAGACGGAGGGGGAGTGTTCACGTCAAAAGAGTTTGAGGAATTCTATGAAGAGCAAGGTATTAGAAGGCAGTTCTCAGTGGCCAGAACTCCCCAAAAAAAGGGGGTTGTGGAGAGGAAGAATCAAACAATTCAGGAAATGGCCAAAGAAATGTTAGATGAAGTAGGAGTGTCTCACCAATTTTGGGGAGAAGCAACTCAGGCAAAAATATAATTGTCAAACATAACACTTCTCAGGCCTAGCAGTGAAAAAAATCCATATGAGTTATAGAAGGGTAGACTCGCATCAACTAAACACCTCAAGGTGTTTGAGAGAAAGTGCTTCATTAAAAGAAATCAAAAGAACCTTGGAAATCTTGACTCAGGCATTGATGAAGGAAAACTACTTGGATATTGTATTCGAAGCAAAGGGTACAAATGCTGCAACAAGAGGACAATGAAGATAGAAGAATGCATTGACCTAGTGGTTTATGAAGTAGGCTCACAACCTGAACACTATGTAAGTAATTTGAACTCAGATAATGAAGAGATTTCATAGTTGAGGGCCACAAATATGAATGAAACAAATTCAGACAATGAATGCGAGGAAGAAAGCATGTTGTTAAGGCCAAAAACGCCGTCTAGGTATGTAAAAAGGGAACACCCTGAGAGTCATATCCTTGGAGAGAAAAGAGAGGGAGTCCATACCATAAGGAAACTTGTGGGAGGTAAAAATCTTTTCAGTTTGGCTCTATTGTCACAAACAAAACCCAAGAACCTCTATCAAGTAGGTGAAGATAAGTTCTAGTTGAAAGCCATGGATGAAGAGCTATACCAAATTGAGAAGAATGACACATGGGAGTTTGTCCCAAGATGAAAGGAGAAAAATTTTATTGTAACCGAGTGGGTTTTCAAGAACAAACTGAATGTAAAAGGTCAAGTAATCATGAACAAATCTCAATTGGTCTACAAAGGGTATGCCCAGATGGAAGGAGTAGACCTTGAAGAAACCTTTGTACCATTAGCTCGTTTAGAATCCATAAGAACCTTCCTTGCTCTTTCCATTCATAAGAACATAAAATTTTATTAGATGGATGTAAAGCCTTCCTTTCTCAATGGGGACTCATAAGAGGAGGTTTATGAAAATTAAGGAAGGCTATGTATGGACATTTGAAATAGGCACCTAGAGCTTGATATGAAAGGTTGCACAAGTATCTCCAACAACAAGGTTTTAAGAAAGGCTCAATTGAGAAAATATCTATGTAAAATCTGAAAATGATCATCTTATGATAGTGGTTGTGTGTGTGGATGACATCATATTTGACAATGATATGTAGAAGTTGGGGCATCAACTTGTAAATTGTATGCAAATAGATTCTGAAATGTCCGTGATTGGTGATTTATCCTTTTTCTTGGGTCTGCAAATTACACAGTCCCTACAAGGAGTTTTTATATATCAATCCAAATACCTCAAGGAAACTTTGAAGAAGATTGGAATGGAGGACTACAAAATAGTCAACACATCGGCCAAATATCATGGAAGAAGTATGAGTTGTGGAAATATTTCAAGCCTATCCATGAGAAATTCATGAGGTGGTGTTGTAGTCGCTACAATGACCCTAAATTTTTTTGGCTCGCATGAAAATTTTGAAGCCTACCTTCGATCCTGTGGTCAATCATCCTTGGTCACTTTTTAATAAGCTGATGATTTCAAGCTACCCTCCTTGATATCAAGAGTTGTCCATGTTGTCATCTCTAGGCAACATGTGTCACCTTGGGCATAGGGGTTGTTGTTTGGCATGAAAAGGGAATGTTGTTTTACTTCAAGGGAATCATGTGTGTATGATTTCTTATCATCACATAGACATGTTTCACACTCACTTCACACACTCTTCTCACGAAGGTTGTTGCATCAAGAAAAGTATGTCTTATGCATTTTGGATAGTCTACGTTGTGTCACTAAGTGTTTGTGTGTGATCACAGTTGAGTCCCATCACTATTTACACATGTTTCACTTTCCCAAGAAGCTTAGCCTCATCTAGCCTCCCAAAACTATGCACTTTTCCTGTGCAACCATCAACCTTCCTCTATTGCTTACTGAAACCCTATAGTGCATAAAGAACCTAACCAATATTTCTCTCTAGAAATGGTCAAATAAGTCAAGAAACCAACACTGCTACAATAAAGAGCTTTGTGTCCAAATATAAGACACTTATATCAGTGACCATAAAACAGATAGGCATGATTATTGTTAAAACCATTGTAATATTTAGCAGAGAAATACCTTAGTTGAATTATTGTTCAACTCTTTCTCCATTGACGAATTCCTCTTTGTTTGACTTTTCTTTTGTCTTCATGAAATCTTTCATGATGATTCCTACTATGAGTGTGTGATTCTTCAACTCATGCATACCTGAAGTTTATCCTCTTCTTCTTCTCGATAGAATATTCTTGTTCCTTTGAGTACCCCACTCTAGTTTTGGTTCCTGAGGGCCTTTGACAGCTCGGAATTTGATTTAGTCTTCTAGTCCCTTCAGTAAATATCTCATCTAGACCCTTCTTGGTCTTTAATTTCTAAAGGTCATTTCTTAGAGAGGCCACCTCTGCTTCAAGATACTGGAAGTTTTCTTCCCATTCTTGAATCATACTTTCAAGTAATTCCTCCTTTCATCTAGCTTCCTACATCTCAACCTTCAAAGATAGAGAATCATCTTTGCAATTTTTTGAGGTTGTTTCCCTATTTAACTTGAACAACTCCTATTTTAGTTGCTTGTTATCCTCTTCTAATATTTCACGGTTTCCTTGTTGTCCTTTCAACAGAAGAGCCAAAATATCCTCGCTCTTGATAGCTTCTTCAAGTTTTTCTTTTTGGTATGCAAATGCATCATTATTTGATTTGTATGTTCCTTATTCAGCATCCTTTAATTGTTCCTTCGGCTGCTTGTCTTTATTTCTTTCTTTCTTCAACTCATCAAGGGAAATGATGAGTTCACCTTCAAGGTCTACCACTCCTTCCTCTTCTCCATCATCAAAGCCTATAAGCGTTGAAGGAAATGTAACTAGGTTTGGTCTTCATAAATGTACTTTTTATATTTGTATTTATTTGAGAAAAGAAATATTATTTTTATAATATATGTCAATGAGTTTCTTGCTCATTGAAATAGGTCTAGCACATATTAAAGTTCTATATGTGATCCAAATAGTCAAAATAAAATGTTGAAGACCTTAAGGGCATGTTACTATAGGTATAATTATGTATTATAGTCAAAGAAGTCACCTCCAAGCAAAGTCAAGCCTCCTCCAATCACGTGACACCATCAAAGAAGCAATCTGAGCTATATATATGTCAAGTTGGCCTCAAGTTAGCCTAAAGGAGGTACAATCCTCTATATATAGAGGTTGTCCACTCCTCTAAATAGAATGGACCGATTCCTCTAAAATCAAAGACAAATGATGATGAATCTAAGGTGAAGAAAAAGTGAAGAAGAGAAACCTCTATTGTAGCGAAGTAAGGGAAAGTATAAATGAAGGTTGGAGGCTATTTTCTAGGGTAAATAAAGTCATATGTGTGAGAAGATGAAGGACATTCTATGGTCATATCAACAATAATATCACAGTCACATGACTTCATTGGTTGGGAAATCTAAGTAGGCCTATAAGGCTGCTCACTTAAGCATAGAAGGAACTCTCTCAAGAGAAGAAGGAAGAGGTGAACATCACAAGGAAAACAATCACATGTGTGAAGGTAAGGAGGTTGTCTCTGTTGTCATAACAACCCTCCCATTACAGTCATACAAGTTCATTGGTTGGTGAAGAGAAGGAAGGGATCATCATATGGAAAGGGTCTCAGCAAGGTATCTATTCTAGAGAAAGTGAAACAATATCTAACAACAATTGGAAGGAGGACGAAGTGACAGGAAATGAAGTGCTAGAAGAAGCAAGTGTCGGGGAACAAAGTGCAGAAAGGAGGAAGGAATTAACTTGTGCTTGGAGGACATTCTAGTCAAGGGTATAGCGTTTGGCATTGATCAATAAGAAGCTTCAATAAGAAAAACTTACTAAAGGGTTTTCCTCTCAAGAGAAGAGAGGCTTTGGTCTTGGTTTTTATAGCTCCAAATCTCACTCTTATGGTTTGTGATGCTGCACACATGGCCTAGGGCAACCCCTCCTTCCAGACCTGGTCCAAAAATTTAAAAAACAATGGTTTATCCCTTATACGCGACATTGCCCTGAGTTAAGTGCGTGTATACGTGGGTAGCCATATACCCAACCCACGTATATGTATTAAAACACTTAAAAAAATATAAAACTCCTTAATTTCGGGTGGAGATCGCGGGTTTCACCTGTTGATCACCTATTAGTGCCCGTGGCCCAACTGTTCCCAACCAACTCCCAACTAAAAAACTACTTTGGGAGAGGTATAAATAGACCTCAATGGGAAGGCCTAAGGGAGGAGAGAAGAAGATAAAGGTTATTATGCTGAGATTTTTCCCCTGATTAGGTCTAAAGAGCCTTGTGCCTCCTGCACTTCCCTCCAGGAAACCCTTGTTTCCTTGTGTGTTGATGTTCATCCACTACTTGTGACATCATGGAGTAAGGCATGGAAGGAAATTGTTAAGGGCTTGAGGCTGGATGAATCCGGAAGAAGGATTTGCTTGGAGCATTTGAAAGGGTGACTCAGGTGAAATTATTCCTTTTCTGTACTTTATTTGTCTTGGTTCCTGATATAAATCCTCTTTATGTTTATGATATTCATGTTTAGAATTCATATGTGAAGGGTTGTTTGAATTTCATAACTAACTACCTTTCTTTATAACATGAAGATGGTTTCTTTATAAGGTTTTGTCCATATACCATTGTGCTCTCCGGAATTGGTTGTTTTTCAAGACAAAGAAACAAAAGGAACTTGAAGAAGGGTTTGGACCCTAAAGGACCTTCTCAAACGTAGGACCTAAGGTATGCTCCCTTTATCATAGAATTTTCTTATAATAACATAATGGCTGTGTGAATGTGTGTTTCTCTATATAGATAACTTTCAGTCTACTAGGGTTTCAACCCAAAAAGCCCTAGGGGAACATTTCCCTCCAACATTGGTAGAGAGACAACATCTTGTGTTCTTGTTCTTATTTTTTTTATAGTAGTTTTATGAAGTACACACACATGAATTAATAATAAGAAGAGGATTAAACTAGCAAGAAAAGTGAAAAGACTCCACAAATTGTCATCAAATCAAGAAGAACCACACTAGACTCAATTTCCCTTGATTCTTCAATAGTAAGACCTTGTTTCTTGGAGTCAGTTTCGGTAATCTATTCATGAAAAAGGTATTATAGACTATGTGTGGATTCACATATGTTACTTAATGAAATGGATCAAAAAGATTGTGAATAACATAAACAATTAAACAATTTGAAAACACATTCAAACACATCAACACAACAAAAGTTAATAAGGGAGTTCACAAGACTTCCTGGCTACATCTCCTAGTCCTTTCACTTCTAGTGTTGACTTATTTATTTTTTCTTCAAAATGTTGTTACAGGCATGAGCTCAAAAAAAGGTCTCAGATGAGAAAATGGATGTCACCACTGCGTCCAGCTCAAAATTTCAAGTCAAATGAGTACAAACTCGGCCATATTTGGCCACAATGACCTCCAGACCCCCTAGAAAGTCAAAAACCAGCATACACCTGATAAAACCACCTTTCTACTACACAAAACCACCTTTGTGGATGAGAAACCACCTCTTCAACCAAAACCTGCCTTGGAATACACGTTGGTGGTTTTGGTCTGGTTTGGCACCTGCATAAGAATATGGAAATGTTTGGCGGATGGAATACCAAGTTCCACCTCTTGGTATATTGGTTAGTGAAATTGTGTTAAAGCATGGTGTATGTAGTATGGGAGGTCGGTGGGTTGAAACCCCCACCCGTTTCTTCCGGCCTTTTACATGGTTTGAATATATCGCATATATTTGATTTGAGATACGATACGATATAATATGGTTTGGTTGTTGCGATTTATATGGTTCATTTGATATGGTTGAGATACGATATAATATGGTTTTGGCTATGGTATAATTCGGTGGTTATGACATACATTAAATTCTAAGGGACCAACAGTCATGGGGTTGACCCTGACAGTCTGGCCCTTTTCTGGCGGCTCCAACCTTACCTTAATAAATATATTATCCATACCTCTATTAACCAAGAGGTGTAATAGCTCATCTAGTGAGCAGAATTTAGTGAAATTTTAGTATTCCAGGAGGTCAGGGGTTTGATCCGTCCTAACCCCCAAATTTTGGGATTTGCATGACAATATTGGGCAAATATGAGCTGCCATGTGTCAGCACCAGATTGGCCCATTTCAACCAATCAAATTATGACATGTCATAAACCTCTCCTGACATCATCTTGGACATATGGCGCATTCCTAGGATGGCACATGTCCTCCTGACATAAGAGTTGACTATTGACTGTTGACCTATTTGACTTTGACTTTTCCTTTGAATTTTTTGCTAGTTTTCCTTGAAACTTTGACTAGCCTTAACTTCTTCATCCGAACTCGGACTTTCTTGTCGTTTACACCATTGGAATCGTCTCATCGAGAAGTTCAACTTGATCCAAATTTCAACTGAATTTGAGGACTTTGATATGAAAAAAAAATTGAATCCATTTTGGATCAGAGCTCCCCACTGGAAGCTTTTGGACCACCAAAAGTTGGTTTTAGTTATCAAGTAAGTGACGATAAAGTTCCCTCACTTTTCCAATCTCTATCCATCATGCCTTACTTGGATTTGTACCTTTGAGTCCAACTTGAAGATACTCAACATTTCCCCGTCACGAAGTCTTTATCCTCCTGTCAAGAACTGTGTCCTCCTATAGCCCATTCAGATACTCAGGAAAAATATCTTTGATGGAAGGTAGCTGACCTTACTCTTCGGGATCTTCAATCAATAAAGTTCATAAAATCACAAGTTTTCAACATTTACGACAGAATAGATTTCCATATAAGCTGGTAGATCTAGGCGGAAAGCATTTTCACCAATTTTATCAAGTATTTTGAAAGGACAATATCTAATTGGTTTCAACTTTTTACCTTCCCCTTGAAGTCTTTCTTTTCTGATGTACAACCAGACTTGATCACCAACTTAAAAACTATGCTCAACTTGATGCTTGTCATGTGACGCCTTATACTTTGCTTAGCTTCTTTCCAGCTGTTCCTGTACTGCTTGGTGAATTTCCTAGATATTTTCAATGAACTTGGTCACTTTGTCCACATCACTGTGTCCATCAACTGCTATGTCTTTTCCAAATACAAAATCCAAGGGAGACTGTGGAGTACTAAAGAAGGTATGTTTTTGGTAATTATTTCATCATCTTTTCATTAGAACTTACAAACCTTTTGCATCATGAACTATGAAAATGATAAGGGATTGTAATAAAACTTGTGAGATTAATGTGCAAAACAAAAGTATTGACAATTGTCATTTTCTTATGCAGGAAGAAGGAAAAACGAAAAGTTGTCGTTCCAAAGGAGAGGACAAGGACGGGCTAACCATTGTCCCTTTGACAGGGAACCATATGCAAACAAGGTAAAACAAATCAAAGCAAATCAGCCCTAGAAAGGAAGTGGAGATATCAACTCGGGACAAGAAGAAAAAGAGATAACTAAGGACTAACGGTTCGGTGAATCCCTCAAGATCCCTTGATCCTGAGGGATCCCTGCTTTAACTATTTTTTGCACCTAGACATCTCCACCTTCACCATTATAAAAGAGGCAGCACTGTTAGCTCGAGGGGTCTGTTGAGTCCTTATGTTTTATGTAATTTCTCTTAAGATTGAAACTTTGATCATCGAGTCTCGTTGAGAGCTGATCTATTGTAATTTCATCTTATGCATTAATACAAACTCGGTTGCTATTTCATCTCTGAGTCTGGAATAACTTCAAGCGGTGTACCCCTGGAGGCTAAGGGCCTGACTCTGGAGGACACTTTCTCCTGTACTATTACATTTTGTTTATGCATGGTTTGCTTATCAGCATTATTTGGTAATCTGATGTGTTTTGTTAGTTTACATCACATGCTCTGTTATGTTTAATTTATTGAGGTTTATAAAGATAGAACTCTTGCATTAACTCTACAACATATCACTGTTCTTTTAAGTGTTGATATAATACTGTCAGTCTTTACATAATATTGTTGCTGTTCAATTATAGAGCCCCTATGTTTTGCACTTATTCATTGATATTACGGAATTCATCTTAGCGATTATGTCTTTGTGATTGTTGAGTTTATAGACATTGTTGTTCCATTTTGAAATGCAGTCGTACTCTTTCTAACTGAGATTGATAACTGGATCAGATTACTATTAAGGTGTGTCGTGTGTATGTATGCGAGGTTTTCAAGCGTTGTTCTATAATTCATGATTAATCAGTGCTGTTCCATTTTGGTGTGTTGTTCAATTCATCCTTAAGAGTGAAGGATTGCCATTTGATTCCTTTAGGTCACGATTCATGCATTTGATCTTGTAGACTAAGGTGTTACTACTTGTTAGACTTAGTTGTTGTTATAAGTTCCTATTTTCTATTCTATTTCTTATTTCGCTGTTCCATTTCTTATCTGCCATCCCATTTCTTGTCATTTGTTATTTTGGTGTGAAGAATAATCCAAGGCTGTAGTGAGCACTGACATTTACTGCCTGGCTCCCAGATCCCCAATATGTTCTCTGATTTCTTTTAGTTCCATCAGTTTACAAATGGATGAGTTACTGCTACTGAACCTTTTACTGATAAATTGCTTAGTTTTTGAAATGTGTGGTTTAATCTTTTGAAGTATTTTACTGTAAACAAGCATCCGTTTACTCTTGTATTTTTGAGCACTGTACTACTAGCATTACTCTGGAAAATGATAGCCTCAGACTGAAACACTCTTTGAAATAACAAAATATTCTTGGATTGACAAACTAATGTGAGGTAATTAGAGGTGAAAGAGACCCTTTTTATAGCTCAACATTTTGGCGTCGTTGCCGGGGAAAAAGTGTAGCCATTTGTTCTTTTTTAGAGTAGTGTGAGAAGTTGCTAGGGAAGAATTGGGTTTTAAAAATGGAAGGTAAGAACCTACGTTTGGAGCATGTAACAGCCCTGCTCCTCTGCCCGCTTTCCTACATATTTGTTGCTATTTTGTTTTGGTAGAATCTAGTAGTTGATTTGTGTGCATGACTAAGTAGAAAAAGCCAGAAAAGAATTCCAAACCTCTACCAAGCCAGAAAAATCTAAGGGGCCAGTGACCCTTGGCCAATCAACTTTCATACATAAAATCTTCAAGAAAGCAGAATCTCAACCTTCAGTAGGACGTAGAAAAGTTATTTCTAGATAGCCTACTAGTTCCCTTTAGGCCACAGGATCACCATCTGTAGCCTTTGCTGAGGTGCATAGTAAAACTGAAGAGCAGGACTTTCAAGAAATTGAAAATTCTACTCCAGAACTATTGTAAGAAGGGAATTTCAGCAATCTTTGTGAAGGAGGAGGAGAGACAGGGGAAATTGAGGAACCAAGGTCTCCTCTTGGGACAACTCAGCCATTAAACAACCCAGACAAGGGAAGTGCTGCAAAAATAATTGTTGAAGAAACTCAGTCTCCTCAGACATTAGGCACTCTCATTATCCCTGACAGATGAAGTGTTATTAAAACCATTCCTGTTAAAGCCATTCCTTCTCAACCTAGGAATACCCTCCTAGATATCCCAAAAGGTTATTGGAATATATTCGACCAAATGGCTCAAAACCAGCCAAACACCCAAATCTATACATTGCAATACCCCATAGTGGATACTGCAACAAATGCGCCCATGAAAGCAATCCCTCTTCAACATATCCCTACATTCCACAGTCTTACATCAGAAGATCTGGATGCATCTCTATTTGAGTTCGATGTGCTGTGTAGGGGATATGATTACACCACCGACCCCCAAAAACTAAGATTATTTCCCTCTACATTAAAAGGGGCTGCCTTAAGATGGTTTATGGGATTAGGTGGCAGGGTTATAAATAACTGGGATCAAATGAAATAATCTTTTCTAAAAATATATCAGGACTATTTGTTGTCTAGAGAACTGAAGGATGAAATATTCCAGATGGTAGCTACACCAAATGAAACATTAGAGGAGTATGTGGAACATTTTCAGTATAATCTTCAAAGATCTCCTTATGCATCACTACCTCTACCTGATAATGTGTTAAAAATAGCATTAATTAGGGGCATGAAGGAACAATAGATTGAAAACTTAAACATTATGGAAAAAGGAGATATTTATCAGGAAATTTTTTCTGACATTATTGACTTATGTATCGGAAGATCGAGAGGCAGCACAAGATTAAAACTAGCAGAACATGATTGCTTTGTAACAGATAACAAAATTTCGATAGAAGGAGTAACGCGTGAAAAAATTGGAAATCTATTGGAAAATTTTAAAACTGATATATTAGGGATGCTAACTACACAACTTGATGTTATGCAGGCCAAACAGAAGCAAATGGAGGTAGAACAAAATTTGGCAATCTTCTGTCCCAGATGCAGGAAGAAACATAGTCATAAGGAGTGTCCACTAGATGCAGTCTGAACATGCGTCATCTGCACAAAAGATCACCTTACGGAAAGCTGTCCCTCACTTCCCGGATTAAAAGTTGTATATAAGGAAATAAAAGAAGAGCCAGAATCGGTGAATCTACTCAACTAGTGCCATCAGTGGCAGCCGCGATAATCTGTTATGTTTTCGGACCCAACCTCTTCTTTTTAGTCTCCGCAGTATAATGCTCAACAATATAATATGTGGCAAAGTCAATCTCAACCCCCATTTCCAAACTGGTCATCACAGTCGTTTCCTTCATCAACCACGTGGCTGAATTAGGAAAGCCAATTTAGTTGGCCCAATTTTCCCTATGCCCCACCATATTGGAAAAGTAACACATACCCACCACAATGGACTCCCCCTACTTCACGAAGTTTAGCCTGGGAGACAAACTGGCAAAGATCGATGTATCAGCCAGTAGGGACCATGTTGCTCCCTCAACCTACACTGCCAGCCTTACAACAAAATCCCCATTCTAATCTGAGACCACAACTCCCAACCCAACCCAACCCAAATCCAAATAAGAGACCGGTCCAATCTATCCAAATAGTAGAAACATCAGAAATAAGAGCTGATCTGAGGGAGTGTAATGATCTTCAACTAAGATCTGGGCGTATTATTGACACTGAGGGAGATAAGATAGCCCATGTTGAAAATCAGTTACCCAGAGAACATCTATCACAAGAAAAGGATGTGAACAAACAACAAAATCATAACCAAACAACCACATCCTCTCCCTCATTCCCAGAACGATTAATCATACCTCGACCTACACAATATCCTGATTTTGACATTCTGGGAGAATCATAAAATTTGTACATAAAAATTCCATTCCTCCAAGCCATTCAAGACATCCCGATATATGAAAAGACTATTAAATAATTGTGTGTAAAAAAATAAAGGAGGAATATGGAAAATAATCCAAGAGTCCAAGTAGTTGGCACTCTATCTGACTTGTTATCAGGAAAAGAAACACCCATTAAATACGAAGACCCAGGAAATCCAATATTCACCATACAAATTTATGGTCAAACCTTCCCTAATGCCTTAGTTGATCTAGGAGCTACAATCAACATCTTAACAACTACTACTTGCCAAAAGCTAGGCATTACATCTGTAGAATCTACTTCTACTTTGCTAGAGTTGGCTGACCGATCTATGGTTAGGCCAGAGGGCACACTACATGATGTCATGGTATCTGTTGACTCATGAGAATATCCGACTGATTTTCTGATAATAAATCCCAAAAGCCGACTTGATGGACACCCATTGATTTTAGGTAGACCTTGGCTTACAACTGTCGATGCCTATATTGGCTGCCGACAAAGCAATATGACCATAACGAGGGGAGCGAATATCAAGAACTTAGCCTTATATCCTCCAACACAGCCAAGTGTCACAATGATCAAAACTAATAAGAACCCTGTATCATACCTTACTGATAACATTAGATCTCCATTAACTATACAAGAGGCACTTGATTTTAAAGACCAGACAGAGGACGATGCCATTAATAAATTTATTAGTCAAACTGAATTCATATCCTGCAGATAGTGTCACATGAGAGAGGTAGCATTTGATAATGAATTAGAAGAAGATCCTCTTAAAGATACACATGATCAAACGATACATGTTACCTCTATTGCAAATAGTAAAATTGTGGAAATCGAATTGGGAAAAACCTTAAACATTAATGCCAACCTCACCTCCAATCAAGAAACGAAGCTCATCCATTTATTGAGGAAATATAAAGAAGCATTTGCATGGGATTACCCTGATATGAAAGGAATTGACCCCCAATTATTTACCCACCACATTTACATAGAAAAAGATGTGAGACCTGTTCGCCAGCCTCAGAGGATACTTAATCCTCATCTAAAAGATGTGGTAAAAGCTGAACTTCAAAAACTTTTAGATGTCAATATCATCTATCCTATCTCCTATAGTAAATGGGTCTCTCCGCTTATGGTGGTACCAAAAAAGAGTTGGAAATGGAGAATTTGTGTGGACTACAGAGAACTAAATAAAGCAACACAAAAAGACCACTTCCCTCTCCCATTCACTGACCAAGTATTAGACACTTTGGCAGGAAAGAAATTCTTTTCTTTACTAGATGGCTTCAATGGATACAATCAGATTCAGATTGCCCGTGAAGACCAAGACAAAACCACTTTTACTTGTCCTTGGGGAACATTTTCCTACAGATTTCTACCTTTTGGCTTATGCAATGCTCCTGCCACATTCCAAAGGGCTATCCTCAGTATTTTTGCAGACTTAATAAATGAAAGACTTGAAGTATACATGGATGACTTTACACCATATGGAGAGGATTTCGATCCAGCATTGTATACACTGGAAAAAGGCCTACAACGCTGCATTGCTACTAGGCTTTGTTTAAACCATGAAAAATGCTATATGTTGATGACTGAAGGACTTATTCTAGGACACTAGATTTCAGCAGCTGGCATTCAGGTAGACCCAGCCAAAATCCAAATATTTTTTCTTATTCCCACTCCTACCACTCAAAGGAGGTACACAGTTTTCTTTGATTTTCTGGTTATTATAGGAGGTTTATAGAACATTTTTTGCATATTGTTGCACCTCTGTATGCACTAATTGGTAGCATTTATTTTCTTTGGATAGAAAAATGTGAACGTGCTTTCCAAGATCTGAAGAAGCTTGTGTCCACAGCCCCGGTCTTTCGAGGACCAAATTGGGATTTGCCATTTCAGATATCATATGATGCCTCAGATATAGCCATTGGAGCAGTCCTTGGGTAGGAAGAGGATAAAAAACCATATGCAAGTTATTATATTAGCAAAAATTTATCCCCTGCTGAATTAAATTAGATTGTTACTGAGAAAGAATTTCTAGCTGTAATACATGTTGTTAATAAGTTTAGACATTACATTACTACATATCCTGTTATCTTATATACAAATCATTCTGCCATCAAATATTTAGCAAACAAGGCTATCACAAATGGTAGAATAACTAGATGGCTGATTTTATTGTAGGAATATGATATTACAATCAAGGATTGACTTGGAAGAGAAAATCTTGTAGCCAATTTTCTCTCAAAAATGCCAAAGCCAATCGATGCAGCAATAGTTGAAGATCAATTTCTGGACGAGAATCTGTTTGCTATGGCTGTTCAAACACCCTAGTACATTGATGTTGCTAGTTACCTAGCAGTAGGTAAACTACCGAAACATCTAACCCCTAATGAGTGGAAACAAATTGTTCAGAGGAGTGCTCGATTCTCGTGGGTTGGAGGCTACATGTTCCACATAGGAGCAGACATGCATATCAGAAGATGCGTTCTAGAGGATGAAATCTTTGACATTTTAAAATCTTGCCATGATGGAGCATGTGGCAGACATTTCGCCGATCGCGGAACTGGACATAAGGTGCTACAAACAGGGTATTATTGGCCTACAATTTTCAAAGATGCAAAGAAATACATCCAAGATTGTGACAGTTGGCAGAGAGCAGGATGCCCTGGTCAGTCCAATGAGATTCCCTTGAACCCACAATTAATCATTGAACCATTCGAATGATGGGCCTTTGATTTCGTCGGACCAATTAACCCACCCTCAAACCAGGAAACATATATTCTGGTGGCAACAGAATATGTCACCAAATGGGTTGAGGCAGAGGCGTTGCCGAGAGCTACAGAAGATTTTGTCATACAGTTCTTGTTCCATATATTTGTGCGTAATGGCCTTCCAAGAGATATAATTACAGACAGTGGACCACAGTTTGCTCAGAACAAAATAGTTGCAACACTAAAAAACTATCATGTCCAGCATAAAATCAGTACTCCATACCACCCACAGGAAAATGGTCAGGTAGAAAGCAGTAATAAAATAATAGAAGGAATCCTAACAAAAATAATTGCGTCACATAGATGTGATTGGGATGCCAGACTACCAAAGGCACTGTGGGCTTAGAGAACAACATGGAGAAGTACTACTGGTTACTCACCTATCAATTAGTGTTTGACAAGAAACCCATTTTTCCCATAGAATTTGAAATTGAAACACTGCGAACAACACAGGAATTTGGCTTAGATTTAACTGAGGCACAGATCAATTGATTACAGCAGATCAATGAGCTTGATGAAATCAGGCTCTCTGCACTCCAAAATACTACACTTATCCAACAGTAGTGAGCTAAATGGCATGATGCTCTCATTAAAAATAAAGTCTTCCACGAAGTAGACTGGGCACTTTTGTACGATTCCAGGTTTCAGGACTTTCTCGGGAAACTCCAGACTCGTCGATTGGGACCATACGAAATCTAGAAGGTACATGACAATGGTGCTCTTACTCTAATCACTATTGACGGTTATGGATATGCCTTTAAGGCAAATGGCCACTGAGTTCGCCTTTATTGCAAACCACTCACTCAGGAGTCCTTCTGCCAGCAGCTACGCCAAGACTCTGATATGGAAATTCTGGGGGAGGGAGAGAAGTCTTCCTCACCCGTGATTCATTGAGAAACTTATCTTTTTTTCACAGTATGTACATAATTTCTTTTGTTTTATTTTTGTACATATTTT
>Ga0115845_100088_pt1 | contig 16363 bp, 17 predicted proteins | sample InSIn1SAF170_2_FD_83859 | JGI IMG/M metagenome (GOLD analysis project Ga0115845, IMG submission 83859) | reverse complement strand
CAGTACTACTATTAAACATTTGGTGTGTCACTCACTGCAACACCTATACGTGCTTCAGCAAGGCTTACTACTTTGCACTTTAATCTTCAGTCCTCACCTCTTCTTCCGCTTGTACAACGTTTTCTTTGCAGGGCAACCTTTTACTTTTATGAGTGATGAGCCTATTTTTTTTAAAACAGGTAGTTAATACGAATAAATGTTTGATACAACTGGAGAAAGTAGGCAGCAAATTGGTAGTACATTCTATTTTGGATAATTTGTTGAAAGGCGCATCAGGACAGGCAGTACAGAACATGAACTTAATGTTTGGATTGGAGGAGGAAGCTGGGTTAAGACTGAAGTCCGTTGGGTTTTAAGTTGTAAGTAGTAAGTTATAAGTTAGGCATGCAGAATTATAAGGAGTTGAAAGTTTGGGAGAAGGCACATCAGTTCACATTAAAAGTGTATGGAGTAACAAAGTCCTTTCCAAAAGAAGAATTGTATAGCTTAACAAGCCAATTACGACGAGCCGCATCTTCTATTCCGGCAAATATTGCAGAAGGATGCGGAAAGAACTCAAAGCACGAATTAGCACATCACTTAAATATATCACTAGGTTCAGCAAACGAAGCGGAGTACTTTCTAATTCTTTCTAAAGATTTACTTTACTTAGAAGTAATATCCTTTGAAGAATTATTTCATCTTATCAACGAGGTAAAAGGAATGCTCATTGCGCTCATTAATAAAGTAAGATCATAAAATCACTTCATCAACTTATTACTTAAAACTTATCACTTATAACTCAACATGAAACTTTTTGACGTTTACCCACTCAACGACATCACCATCACCAAGGCACAAGGCTCTTATGTGTGGGACGAAAATGGCGTACAATATTTAGATATGTACGGCGGTCATGCTGTCATCAGCATTGGACATACACACCCGCATTGGATGAAAAGAATAGAAGACCAATTAGAGAAAATTGCGTTCTATTCTAATAGTGTACATATACCTATTCAGCAACAATTAGCAGATAAATTAGCTAAGGTGAGCGGCAAGGAAGATTTTCAATTGTTCCTTGTAAACAGCGGTGCCGAAGCCAATGAAAATGCGATGAAGCTTGCTTCTTTTCACAACGGTAAAAAGAAGATTGTAGCATTTAAAAAGGCATTTCATGGCAGAACTTCTTTAGCGGTTGCAGCTACCGATAATAAAGCGATTGTAACACCAGTGAATGAAACAGACAATGTGGATTTCCTGCCTTACAATGATGAAGCAGCACTCAAAAGATATTTCCAAACCAACGGCAAAGAAGTATGTGCTGTTATTATTGAAAGTATACAAGGTGTTGGTGGAATCAACATTGCAACTGACAGCTTTTTGCAACTGATTCGTCGCCTGTGCGACCAGAATGATGCGGTGTTTATTGCTGATGAAGTGCAGTGCGGTTATGGTAGAACCGGCAAGTTCTTTTGCTTGGACCATGCAGGTGTGCAAGCTGATATTTATACAATGGCTAAAGGGATGGGCAATGGCTTTCCGGTTGGAGGTATTCTCATCGCACCACATATACAGCCAAGGCATGGTATGCTGGGTACAACTTTCGGCGGTAATCATTTAGCATGTGCAGCAGCATTGGCGGTTTTGGAAGTAATAGAAGAAGAAAACCTGATTGAATTTGCTAAGCAACGTGGGATGTATTTAATTAACCGCTTGAAAGCCTTAGATGGTGGCATTGAAAACGTGCGTGGTAAAGGCTTGATGATTGGTTTTGATGTGCCGGAAGATTTGAAAGATTTGCGCAAAAAGCTCCTGTACGATTTCAACATTTTTACAGGCGAAGCAAAGCCAAATGTGATTCGTTTGCTGCCTTCATTAGCACTCTCACGCAAGCAGTCTGATGAGTTTTTGGAAGCGCTGCAGGAAGCGATTGCAGAGTTGAAACCAAAGGCAAAGAAAACAGATAATATACAAGAGGAAGAAGAGGTGAGGACTGAAGATTAAAGTGCAAAGTAGTAAGCCTTGCTGAAGCACGTATAGGTGTTGCAGTGAGTGACACACCAAATGTTTAATAGTAGTACTGCAGTTCGTACCATAATAATAAAAACACCTTCTAAAGAACGTAAGCGCAACATGAAACAATTTATATCGGTACACGATGTCACAGATATTGATGCATTGGTAGCAAAAGCATTGGCTTATAAAGCCGAGCCTTTTAAAGACCACACACTCGGCACTAACAAACGTATTGGTTTATTGTTTTTAAATCCATCGTTGCGCACGCGTTTAAGTACCCAAATAGCTGCCAAAAACTTAGGCATGGAAGCCATTGTGTTTAATGTAGACAAAGAAGGCTGGGCACTAGAGTTTGAAGAAGGTGCCATTATGAGTGGCAACACAGTGGAGCATGTAAAAGATGCTGCTCCCATACTCGGTAACTATTTTAATATTTTATGCATCCGCACCTTTCCTTCGCTGAAGAATAGAGAAGATGATTACAGCGAATTGTACATTACTGAATTTATTAAATATTGTGGTGTGCCGGTAATTAGTTTGGAAAGTGCAACACTGCATCCGCTGCAATCATTATCAGATGTTATTACAATTAAAGAAAGTCTGAATAAGAATCCTATACAGGGTAAAAGCAAACCTAAAGTAGTGCTTACCTGGGCACCACACGTCAAGGCCTTACCTCAATGCGTGGCAAATAGTTTTTCGCAATGGATGAATGCCTGGGGCGAAGTGGATTTTGTAATCACGCACCCCGAAGATTATGAACTGGCAGAACAATTTACCAAGGGTGCTACCATTACGCATAACCAGGACGAAGCCTTGAAAGATGCAGACTTTGTGTATGTGAAAAACTGGAGTACGTATAACGACTACGGTAAAATTTACGACAACGACCCACGCTGGATGCTGACCGAAAAAAAGCTTCAACTAACCAACAATGCTAAAGTAATGCACTGCCTGCCGGTAAGAAGAAATGTAGAGCTGAGCGATGAAGTACTGGACGGACCAAATAGTATTGTAACCCAGGAAGCAGCCAATAGGGTGTGGGCAGCACAGGCGGTGATAGCATCTATCCTTGAAAGTCTTTAATAAATTTGATGAAAATATAAAGTTATGGTCACTATAAAAGGAGTGTTTAAAGATGGTGAAATTAAACTGTTGGAAGCAGCACCAGTAAAGACAAGCGGTAAGGTATTGATAACATTTTTAGAAGAGGAAGAGGATACAAAGAGAAACATTTTGCAGGAACATTTACCTGTTATGAAGAGTTTCCTGGAAGAAGGAGAGGGAACGGATTCCAACACGTAGCTGCAGGCAAAAAGTTAACCTTTTTATTTTATCTCTTTACCAACTTAGTTCTTTTTCATCAATAAACTTTCCTTATAGTAACAAACATTCTGAAAGTAACTTTCAAAATAAGGTCGATCAACTTTCATGGACAAACTCTACATTATAAAAATTGGTGGCAACATCATTGATGATGATGTAAAATTAGCTGCTTTTCTCCAATCCTTTGCATCTATCCAGGCTCCTAAAATACTCGTTCATGGTGGCGGAAAACTAGCTACTAAACTTGCTGCCCAATTAGGCATAGAACAGCAAATGATTGAAGGCAGAAGAATAACAGATGCCGAAACACTGAAGATTGTAACTATGGTGTATGCCGGCTTTATCAACAAAAATATTGTAGCGCAATTACAGGCAAACGGGTGCAATGCCATTGGCTTATGCGGTGCTGATGGAAATGTAATTCAGGCGCACAAACGGCAACATTCTTCCATTGATTATGGCTTTGTAGGTGATGTGGATATTGTAAATACAGCTTTATTGCAAAGCTTATTAGCACAACATATTAATGTGGTATTAGCACCTATTACGCACAATAAAGAAGGTCTTTTACTCAACACGAACGCCGATACTATTGCTCAGGAAGTAGCGCAGGCAATGAGCAAATTTTACGAAGTACACCTCATCTATTCCTTTGAAAAGAAAGGTGTATTATTAGACACTAATGATGAAAATTCTATTATTAAGTCTATTAGTCCGTCTTATTATGCAGCATTAAAAAATGAGCAGAAAATCTTCGCTGGTATGATCCCAAAATTGGATAATGCCTTTGCTGCACTTAACAAAGGCGTGTATCGCGTGGTGATTGGTAAAGCTGAACAATTAAAAGAATTAGTGGCACAAACTGCCGGCACAAGTATTACACATGAATAACGATATAAACACATTAACCGATAAAGCGGTTGCTCTATTAAAGCAGCTCATCAGCACACCTTCTTTTTCTAAAGAGGAAAATGATACGGCAGAAGCCATTGTTGAATTTTTCAACCAAAATAAAATTCCATGCTCGAGGGTTGGCAATAACATTTATGCGAAGAACGCTTACTACGATGCAGCCAAGCCTTCTATTTTACTCAACTCGCACCACGATACGGTAAAGCCCAATAAGGGTTACACCATGGGTCCTTTTACACCGGTTGTAAAAGGTGGCAAATTGTTTGGCTTAGGCAGTAATGATGCAGGCGGCTGCCTGGTGTCGCTCATGGCTACCTTTTTGTATTTTTATAATGAACCCAATCTTAACCACAACATTGTATTTGCTGCTTCTGCCGAAGAAGAAATCAGCGGCGTGAATGGGATAGAACTGGTGCTACCTTATTTAGGTAATATAGACTTTGGAATTGTAGGAGAACCTACCAAACTGGAAATGGCAATTGCTGAGCGTGGTTTGATGGTAATTGATTGTGTAGCGCATGGTCGTGCCGGTCATGCAGCTCGCAATGAAGGTGAAAATGCATTGTATAAAGCCGTAGACGATATTAACTGGATACGCAATTATAAGTTTGAAAAAGTAAGTCCGTTATTAGGTGAATCGAGACTTTCTGTAACGATTATTGAAACAGAAAACAAGCAACACAATGTAGTGCCTTCGCAATGCAAATACGTGATAGATGTGCGGGTAAATGAGTTGTACACTTTTGAAGAAATTCTCGATGCGTTAAAGCAAAATCTGCAAAGCACTTTCAAGCCGCGCACTACCCGTATGCGTTCTACCTCCATTCCCGTTGAGCATCCATTGGTACAAGCGGGTATTGCTTTAGGTCATGGATATTATGGCTCTCCTACAACAAGTGATAAAGCTTTAATGCCTTTCCCGGCATTAAAGATGGGACCTGGTGATAGCGCTCGCAGCCATACTGCAGATGAATATATTTATCTGGATGAGATAAGAAATGGGATTGAGACTTATATCAATTTGGTGAGTAGAGTTGTGAATGTGTGATGATAAACTTCTTTAGTCAATAATTTCCTTCTCCATCTTTCTACAACGTAAAAATCAAACATGCAACAAAAGCTTGCACATATAGCACTCGTTGTTCGTGATTACGACGAAGCAATCCGATTTTACACCAAAACACTTGGCTTTGAATTAATAGAAGATACTCAACTTAGTGAAACAAAAAGATGGGTAATTGTGGCACCAAAAGGTTCTGATGGTTGCAATCTATTATTAGCAAAGGCAGCGAATGAAGAACAGGCAAGCCGCGTTGGAAATCAAACCGGTGGACGCGTATTCCTATTTTTGCATACTGATAATTTTCAAAGAGATTATGAAGCATTGCAAAGTAAAGGTGTCACCTTTGTACGCACACCTGCAACAGAAGTTTACGGTACAGTATCGGTATTTAAAGATTTATATGGCAACCTGTGGGACTTGATAGAACCATCCAACAAACATTTATAGAAGCATAAAATAATTTCCGGTAATTAACATGAAACTCTGGCAAAAGAACACCACCTCACTTAAGGAAGTAGAACAATTTACCGTAGGCAAAGACCGTGAATTTGATTTGCTTTTGGCACCTTTTGATGTACTGGGCAATATTGCGCATGCAAAAATGTTGGCAACGATTAGCTTGCTTACAGATGATGAATGCGAGCAACTGGTAAAGGAGTTAAGAGCCATTTATCAAACCATTCAGCAAGGTGAATTTAGCATACAGCCGGAGGTAGAAGATGTGCATTCACAAATAGAATTTTTGCTTACGAAAAAGCTGGGCGATGTTGGCAAAAAAATACATTCTGCACGCAGCCGCAACGACCAGGTGCTGGTAGATGTAAAGTTGTTTTTGCGCAGCGAAATAGAAAAAACAGTACATACTATTGAATCATTCTTTCAACTGCTGATTGCAAAAAGCAATGAGTTTAAGGATGTTTTGTTGCCTGGTTATACACATTTACAACTCGCTATGCCATCTTCCTTCGGATTGTGGCTCGGTGCGTATGCAGAAGGTTTAGTGGATGATGTTATTACACTCAAAGCAGCTTATGATGTGGTAAATAAAAATCCATTAGGTTCGGCAGCAGGTTATGGTTCTTCTTTTCCCATCAATCGCACATTAACTACACAGTTGCTGGGTTTTGCCGATTTGAATTATAATGTGGTGTATGCACAAATGGGGCGTGGCAAGGCTGAGCGTATTGTAGCAAGCGCATTGGCAAATGTGGGGGATACACTTGCCAGATTGAGCATGGATGCCTGCTTATATTTGAATCAAAACTTTGGTTTTATTTCTTTTCCGCCGGAGTTAACAACGGGTAGCAGCATTATGCCGCACAAGAAAAACCCGGATGTATTTGAATTGATTCGTTCTTATTGCAATCGCATCAAAGCATTACCTAACGAAATTATGATGATGACCACCAACTTGCCGTCGGGTTATCACCGTGATTTACAGTTGTTGAAAGAGCATCTGTTTCCATCCTTTGAAATACTCCGCAATTGCATTGACATGGCAGGTTTGATGCTGAGTAATATGGAAGTGAAAAAGGACATTCTGGAAGACGAAAAATACAAGTATCTCTTTAGCGTGGAAGAGGTGAATAAACTGGTTTTGGAAGGCATTCCTTTCCGCGATGCATATAAAAAAGTTGGGCTGGATATTGAAGCTAATAACTTCCAATATTCCACCAAAATTCAACATACCCACGAGGGTAGCATTGGCAATTTATGCAATGATAAAATAGCAGCAAACATGCAAAAAGTAGTAGATTCTTTTGCATTTGAAACCTATCACCAGGCTATTGAAAAGCTGTTGCAGGATTGAGGCATAATTAGACAACTTACCTGTAAAATCTGCTGTAATTGTATAATAATACATGCAGCGGATTTTTTGTTTAGTGTCTCACAGATAACACGGATAAACACAGATGAATACAAAGGAATAATGCAAACTGTCTGTACCATCTGTGAGAAATTAAATCATATTTTCTTACCTGCTTTTATACTCACCGCCGAGCCTTCTGCTAAGAACACAGATGCAGGTTTTTGGTGTTGCAAAAATTGGAAATCTTTGCCATAAATACTTTCAAAATCTACATCAATAAGGTACGTTTTTGTTTGGTACACTTCCCATCTTGGATGCGCTACTTCGTATTCGTTGGTGCCGTTATTTTTTAATTTTGCATAGCCCCAGTAGTGCTCTGTAATAAACTCTTCTTCGCTGCCTTTAGCAATAACAAACGGGTTGATGCTAGTGGTTACTTTCAGCTCATTCCAGTTCTTCTTTTTCCATTGATAACTCACGGTTAGAGTATCCTCCTTTTCTGTCCAGGAATGCGCCATCGGCATCGTTGCATACTTTTCACCATAAAGTGTATTGGCCACAAAAGTGATAGCACGGCGGGGTACAATCTCACTTATAAACACTACTCCACGTTTCCAGCCTTCGCTGCTTTTGTAGCGTACATAAAAGCGAAGGTTAACTTCTTCAAAGTTGGTGTGCAGGGGAATGCTAAAGCCTCGCAGTTTTACATTCTGAAACCGGAAACTAACAAGACTTACATAGCAGTTGTTATTCCACAAGTCCAGTTCTGTTTTTGCCGGTAGGTAAGGCTGCAATACTTTTTTATCTATTGCATAATTCGCCATTACCAACTTGCGCCATTCTGCGGTGAGGAATGTATTTGCCATAGGGATAGTTGCAATTGAAGAACTGCATACATCAAAAGTACGAACAGAGGAGTGTGATAGTTTTACTAACTATACAAGAAGTATAACCTTGATATTCTTCTTAGCTATTTTGTTAATACCAATGTATTGCTTTTATTGTCAATAATCCAATTGGTAAACTTGTTAAGCAGGCTTCTGCCGGCGATTATCTTTTTACCTTTATCGGTAACAGCTACCACTACATTATCCAGCGTAAACTTGCCAACACGAACGCCACTGATCGTGTATTTACGACAAGTATCTACCATACCATTTGCCATTTCATATTGCCCGGTGCCTAAGTAGTTTTCATCTTTAATAATGCTCTCTGCTTTAAGTGTTGTTTCCATATCTTTATTGATGAGCAAATCCGATGAACCAGTATCAAAAAGCCAGAACTGCACCATGCTACCGGTTTTCATTTTGAGGTAAGTCATCCCATTCATATTCAGCACATGAATGGTATCTGATAACGGACCATTAATATCTTTGGCAACGGCTTCGCTCCATGTGTTATCTAAATTATCTTGTTCGGCAAAAGGATTGCCGCAGGTATACATCGTTTCGTAAAACAATAACGAGTTGGGGTTAGATAAGGTTTGCATATCTGCATCAGTGAGTTTTTTTGTTTTCACCATATTTAGCTGACAACGACAAAAAGCATTCAAACGATTGTCGTCCAATTTGCGCTCTGTACTTTGCTGTATAGATTGCTTGCATTTATCTATAAATTCATCTTCAAAACCTTCTGCCTGCAGTAACGTTGTTTTGCCCGAGCCGGTATAGCATTGGTCAATTTCGCTTTTCAAAGCGCTATCACTTTCTAACAACTTATCAATGTATATGGTACTTCCATTTGTAAACTGTTTGTACTGCTTCTTGGTAAAATGCCAGTCCAACTTACTTACCTGGCATTCACATATAGATAGCGCAGTAGCATCGCTACGATCTTTATGCAGCGAGTTAAGACAATCATTAATTAATTCCCTTTTTCTTAAAATTGAAAACCCTTCTTTGGTGTGAATAAAATCGTTTTGTGCAAACAAAGTGGTTAAGGGTAAAACTGCAAGCAGCAGAAAGCTGCAGTACTTGAATAACATGGATACTGGACTATATTAGATTGATAATAGATCACAATATTACGAAAGTTTGCTGCTGCTGATGGAGGATTAAGGGAATTATAAGGGGTGAAACAATTTCTGATTGACAGGTTAAACTGATCTTTTCTTGTTAGTTGTAACTTTTTATGGTCAGGTAGCAATATTATTCCTCGCTAAATAATGCAATAGCTTGCTGCACTTCTATTTTCAACTTCGGAATATCATCTGTTATCACTTGCCATATAACTGTGTTATAAATACCGAAATACTCATGCACTAAAATGTGTCTCATACCTATCATCTGACACCAGTTAATGCTCCAAAATTTACTTTTTGTTTCTTCAGTAATGGCGTTTGCAGCTTCACCGATAATTTCAATTTGCTTGATGGTTGCGAACCGCATCATAGAGTTGTTTTGAAATGTTTGGAAGTCAACACCCGCTGTATAAGATTCAATTTCTAAAATAGCATCTAATATATGAAGGAGCCGCTGCCTATCACCCAGGTTACTTTTCATAGATTAGCTTTTTGTCTTCATTTATAAAAGGCAGGATATATTTTGAAACCCCATCACTCGGAACAAGATCTATTTTCTTTCCCAACTTATCTTCCAGGTCCAGTTTCATAGACACGAAGCCTAACCCTATATGTTGTGAATAATCCAATTCTACGAGTATATCAATATCGCTTTCGTCAGACGCTTCGGCACGTGCATACGAACCAAAAAGAAAAGCTTTTAATACCGGCTTGTCTTTAAAGTAATCTTGTATGGTGTTGATATCGTTATTGCTGAGCGTCATAGAATAAAGATAGCATATTGATATAAGAACGAGAAGACCAATGCCAATCTCCGGTTTTATACACAGCTACTTTCCACGTGGAAAGTTATTCACCTGCTATTACCACGTTATTCACAGCATTCTAAGTTTATAAATGCTCAAAAAGACATTTTAGAGGGTTGGACAACGAAAATATAGTTTTGAAAAGGTTGAGGAGATTATATTTATAAATTCAAACAAAACAATAAAAAGGGAATATACTTGAATTTAAGAAATAAGTTTTCCTATTATTTACTTATTTCTTTGATTCATACCTTGATAGTAAGTCTTTCATTTGATCCATAAAAGTCTTATCTAAGTTGGCTTCAAGTTTAGCTTTCTCTAATCCGATAGTTGTTTCTTCTTTAAACAGTTTAAAATTTCTTTCAATACCTGATAATTCCTTTAGAACTTCATAAACCTTATCTTCATTTCCCATTAAATAAGAAATCTTTATAGCAGAAGATTTAGCAGCTAAGTTAGTTAGCTCATTTTGAAAATATTTAGCATCCTCTAAATTGTTTTTATACAGCCGTAAAAAAAAGAATGCAAAAAGTTGTATGAATATTACAAATGTAAACCGAGGAAGAAAATGCATGAAAAATGATTGAAAATCTGTAAAAGTTTTATCATTCAGAATAGCAAACGCCAAAATTATGATAGCTGTAATTGTTCCCAGAATACCAATTAATAAATTTACTGTTGAATTCCTTTGAACTTTCTCAATGTACTTTTCAATATTCGTTGTCAAAGGATTAAGTTCATTTATTATTGAACTAATAATGAATTCTGTTTTAATGTTGTTTTTAAATCTTTCATCCAACTTGTTTATCAATGAACCTTCTAGATTTGAAATTATTTTGTTATAAACAGATGTTTCAATATTAATTAAATCAGGGTTTTTATTCAACGTCTCTTTGACACCTTCTTCTATACTTCTCTGCTGTGTTAATCGATCATACTTGTCTAAAATTTCTAGAAAACTTTCTTTTTTCTTTTCTTTATCGTTGTTCAGGAATTTGAATATACCATATATAAATGAAGTAATAAGTAATAGTCCAAAAGCAACAACTACCATTATATACTCTTTGGGAAAAGAAGTAGAATCTAACTTGTAATCTTTAGTTTTTATAATACTAATCAATCCTGCGACGCCAGTAATCAAGACAATTGGTACTAAAATAAAAAAAACGAGGTCTCCTTTTTCAATCAGCTTAATAAGTTCTGTCACCAAATACTGGGAGAAGCCGGATCGCTTATTCTTTCTCAAACTCATAATACGGTAAATATAAGTATTGCTAATATAAAATCTTAGCAAATCCGTTCTGTAGTTTGTACCTATATTCCACAATTCACACCACCCTGTGCATAACCTTCAAAATGGGTGTAAAAACACCCCTTTTATACTTTCCGATTGTGAAAACGACTTGAATAAAATCAGCTCTTTCTCCCCAAAACTACCTAATTGGAAAACTATAAACTTTTTTACCGCTCTTAATGCACAGTGCATAATGGTGAATAGCCTTTTTGTGTACTGTGAACTGGGGTAATTCATTGATGTGTATAAATAGCAAAGAAGTAAGGCCGGCCTTATATTCTACTTGTTAAGGTTGATGTGAATAGCTGTGAATAAGCTATGGTATAATTAACTTTGTACAATGTGTATAAGTAAGTTATTACGATATTAACACCCTTAATAGTAGTAGCTTTTTTATATAAATAAGTATTATTAAATACATACTACAAGAGTTATGAACATTGAAGAAGCAACATTGAAAGTACCGAAAAGGGGCTTCCTTGATATTGATATAGATCCGACAATTGATTTGTTTGCCGAGATAGAACGGCTGAAGAAAGAAAAGAACGCCGTGCTCCTTGCGCATTACTACCAGGAAGCAGACATCCAGGATGTGGCTGATTATATCGGTGACAGCCTCGGATTGGCGCAATATGCCGCTAAAACCAATGCGGACATAATAGTATTCGCCGGCGTGCATTTCATGGCAGAAACAGCCAAAATACTCAATCCTACAAAGAAGGTATTATTGCCCGATTTAAATGCCGGCTGTTCATTAGCCGATAGTGCCCCGGCAGACCTGTTCAAACGCTTTAAAGAGCAGCATCCCAATCATTTGGTGGTAAGCTATGTGAATTGCTCTGCAGAAATCAAAGCATTAAGCGATATTATCTGCACCTCCTCCAATGCCGAACGAATTATTGAAAGCATCCCCGAAGATCAGCCGATCATTTTTGCACCGGATAAAAACCTCGGTGGATACCTGAACAAGAAAACTGGCAGAAACATGGTCTTGTGGAACGGTGCCTGCATGGTGCACGAGATCTTTAGCCTGGAGAAGATTATAAAACTAAAAACACGTCATCCGAATGCTAAGGTCCTCGCCCACCCTGAATGTGAAGAAGCGATCTTACGGGTAGCCGATTATGTAGGCAGCACTACACAGATTTTGCAATATGCCGTGCAGGACAAAACCACGCAGGAATTTATTGTAGCCACCGAAACCGGCATTATTCACCAGATGCAAAAAGATGCGCCGGAAAAGACGTTTATCCCCGCTCCACCCAATAATAGCTGTGCCTGCAATGATTGTCCGCACATGAAGCTGAATACGCTGGAAAAGCTGTATTTATGTATGGAGTACGAAACGCCCGAGCTGGTGATGGATGAAGTACTCAGAAAGGCTGCTTTAAAGCCCATAGAGCGTATGTTGGAGATCAGCCGGAAGGTTGGGTTGATTAAGTAAAAACAGGGCTTTAAATTGGCTGTTTGAGCTACAAAGGTGTTAAAGGTCACAGAGGTGCACAGAGCATAAGTCAGAATGTTTTTGTGCACCTTCCAATTCTTTGTGGTTCAAAAATTACTCTACTCCTAAAATACTCCGCTTAGCAGGACTTCTTAATTTTTGTTGGGTATAGTCTTTAAAACAAAGTTCAATGTAATAGCCTAATTCCAAATCATTCATTTGCTGCAGGATGTCGTAATCGGGGCGGTAAGCAGTCATAAAGGAATCTAATTCAGGATCTTCCAAATGAGTCAGTTGCTTTACCAGGCGCACACTGAAGCGGTGATCAATATATTTATCCTGTTCCTCCTTTACCAGACGGTTTTGGAAGCTTTGCAGTTGCCGGTTGCGCCGGAAGCGGAACATATTAATCAGCGCATCTAAATCGAGCCCTGCTGTCACTGAACCAGGTATATAAGTGCCTGAGCTGCTGTTAATACTTAAGCCGGGCTTTTTATAATCAAAAATCTTAGCGTAATCTCTCCTGTTCTGAATAGAATCTAACCGGTAATTATGGGTTAATACTTTTACTTCCGGCAGCCATTTCACATCTATGTGTAAGCCTACTTCAAAAGCAGATACGTTGTTGATGGTATCCACCGGGTATTTCATTGTGTTTTTACCTAAATAAGAAAAATAGATAGAATCACTTGGAGAAACCCGAATGGAATAATGTCCGTTAGAATCGGTAACTACACCGCTGCCGCAGGTGCAAATAACAGAAACTGCATCAATCGGGTGGCGATTAGCAAAGTCGTACACAGTACCCTTCAATTCAAAAGTTTGTGCTTTTGAAACAAAAGTGAGGAAGATGAATGATATAAAATGTAAATACCGGATAGCTATTGAGTTGTTTAAATGGTAATATTACAACACACCTTTTATTATCACAATAAAACAGCAGGTTTTAACCTGCTGTTTACAAATGTAAGATCCTAAATTTGATTATAATGCATTGATATACAACTAATTATATAAATCGCTACCTACCAATATACACCATTAGCATCTGGATATCGCTTGGGTTTACACCACTTATGCGGCTTGCCTGTCCTAGTGTTTTGGGCTTTATTTTTTTAAACTTTTGTAATGCTTCATTGCTTAGTGCAGTGATACGATTGTAGTCAAACGCTTCTGGAATATTTAATTCCTCTAACTGGCTGATTCTTTTTGCCAGCTCCTCTTCCTTTTCAATATACCGTTCGTACTTGATTTGTATCTCTGCCTGCTGTAGCACTTCTTCAATATATTGCTCAGATAAGTTTTGCAGTTTACCTACAGCTTCTACCATACCGTTCAATGAAATATCCGGACGTAATAAAATCTTAGTAGCTTTTTGCTTTTCGGTTATTACAGCCGAATCTTGTTGCAATAAATATTCATTTATTTCCCTTGGCTCTATCAGGGTACTTTGCAGGTTCTTTATTACTTCCTGGATGCCTCCTTGTTTCTGCTCCACTTTTCTCATTCTTTCTTCTGAAGCCAGTCCTGCTTTGTAACTCTTTTCGGTTAAGCGTAAATCTGCATTATCTTGGCGGAGCAAGGTCCGGTATTCTGCACGGCTGGTAAACATGCGGTAAGGTTCGTCAGTGCCTTTATTGATCAAATCGTCAATCAATACACCGATGTATGCTTCATTTCTTTTCAATACAAATGGCGCTTCTTCTTTAATTGCCAGGTGTGCATTCATACCGGCAATTATTCCCTGGCAGGCAGCTTCTTCATATCCGGTAGTGCCATTAATCTGTCCGGCAAAGAATAGATTTTTAATGAGCTTTGTTTCTAATGAATTTGTAAGCTGTGTAGGTGGAAAGAAATCATATTCAATAGCATAGCCTGGACGAAACATCTTTGCTTTTTCAAAGCCGGGAATTAGTTTTAATGCTGCATATTGTACTTCCTCAGGCAGCGAAGTAGAAAAGCCATTTACATAAATTTCTACGGTGTGAAAACCTTCAGGCTCTACAAAAATCTGGTGTCTGTCTCTTTCAGCAAAGCGATTGATTTTATCTTCTATACTTGGGCAATATCTTGGACCAGTACCTTCTATCCTGCCGGTGTACATTGGGCTTCGATCAAAACCCGTTTTTAAAATATCATGTACGTCCTGGTTGGTGTAAGTAATATGACAGCTTAACTGTTGATTGGCGTTAATTGCCGGTTTTTTTATAAAGGAAAAGCCGGTGAGTTCCTCATCTCCTTTTTGCTCTTCCATTACAGTATAATCCAAGCTTCTGCCATCAACACGCGGCGGTGTTCCGGTTTTTAAACGATTACTTATAAAGCCTAATTCCACCAATTGTTCCGTTAAGCCAGTAGCAGCTTTCTCTGCTACTCTGCCGCCGCCAAATTTCTTTTCACCAATATGAATAACGCCGTTCAGGAAAGTTCCACTGGTGAGTACTACGGCTTTTGCATAAATACGATGCCCCATGCCGGTGATTACACCGCAAACGCGATTATCCTTTACAATAATCTCTTTCACAGTATCCTGATAGAAGTCGAGATTAGGTGTGTTTTCCAGCATTTCGCGCCAAGAGAGCGCAAACAACATTCTATCGCATTGTGCTCTGGGGCTCCACATAGCCGGACCTTTGCTTTTATTCAGCATTCTAAATTGCAGCATGCTTTTATTCGTTACTATTCCGCTATAGCCGCCCAGTGCATCTATTTCTCTTACTATTTGCCCCTTGGCTATGCCACCCATGGCCGGGTTACAGCTCATTTGTGCAATAGTTTGCATGTTCATCGTGATGAGTAAAACTTTACTACCTATATTAGCTGCTGCCGCTGCCGCCTCGCTCCCAGCATGTCCGGCACCTGCTACAATTACATCGTATTCCTGAAACATAGTTGTATTTATTTCTTCTTGTGGAAAGTTCATCTTGTTTCCACGTGAAACGCATCGAATTGTTCTAAATAATAATTTTCTTTTCATACAATATTCAATTCCTCTACAAATATAGAAGACGCTTCGTTTAATCGTAAGCTTAAATTATAGCCCGCCACTGTCACTGAAATTGGATCACCAAGCGGAGCAATCATTTCTACTTTTATCTTTTCACCAGGAACACAACCCATTTCCATCAATTTGATAAAAATTTCATCATTCTCAAACTCCTTTATTATCGCACTTACTCCTGCTTTTACTTCTGATAATCGTTTCATAGTTGAAAGCAAAGGTAAGCTTCGCTAAATCCTTGTTATTACGAATTATGGAATGAGCTGTAAATGCGTAAACAAATTTCAACTTCTTAATTTTGTACTTATGTCTGTTATAAAGTTTCATGCAATTGATCTAAATCCTGGCTTAATACAAAAAACAAAGCTCAAACAATTTATAAAGTACATATTTTTAGCGGAAGCTAAAATGCCAGACAAAATTGATTTCATTTTTTGCAGCGACGAATATCTGCTCACTTTAAACAGGCAGTTTTTACAACATGATTATTTTACAGATATTCTCACGTTTGATTTATCTAAAGGCAACTCAGCTATTAATGGGGAGATTTATATTAGCACAGATAGGATAAAAGAAAATGCAGTTACTCATAATAGCACTTATTTAAATGAACTAAGAAGAGTTATTTTTCACGGCGTATTGCACCTATGCGGTTATTTAGACAAAACTGAGAGAGAAAAAGAACTGAT
>Ga0115845_100045_pt1 | contig 16945 bp, 16 predicted proteins | sample InSIn1SAF170_2_FD_83859 | JGI IMG/M metagenome (GOLD analysis project Ga0115845, IMG submission 83859) | reverse complement strand
CACGCAAAAATCCTGTTTCCTGGCAAAGAAGATTTTACGCCCCAAAAACGCCTGCGGATTTTCGGCGATATTAAAAATAACGAATGGGATTGCGTGATACTCACGCACGACCAATTCGGAATGATACCCCAAAGCCCCGAAATACAAAAGGAAATCCTCGAAATAGAACTAGACAGCGTGGAGCGTAACCTTGATGCCCTGCAATCGCAAGGTAAGGAAGTGACCAGGGGAATGCTTGCCGGAGTGATCAAGCGGAAAGAAAACCTCGAAGTAAAACTGAAAACCCTGCAACACGATATTGAAAACCGCAAAGATGATGTAGTGGATTTTAAGATGATGGGCATAGACCATTTGTTCGTGGACGAAAGTCATCAATTCAAAAACCTGATGTTCAACACAAGGCATACACGGGTTGCCGGATTGGGCAATGTGGACGGAAGCCAAAAGGCAATGAACCTGCTCTTTGCTATCCGTACCATTCAGGAACGCACGGGTGCGGATATGGGAGCAACTTTCCTTTCGGGTACAACTATCAGTAACTCATTAACGGAATTGTACCTGCTGTTCAAATACCTGCGACCAAGAGCAATGGAAAAACAGGGCATTCATTCTTTTGATGCGTGGGCGGCTATCTATGCAAGGAAAACGACTGATTATGAGTTTTCAGTCGCTAATAATATCGTGGCAAAAGAGCGTTTCCGATACTTTATCAAAGTGCCGGAGCTTGCCCAATTCTATTCCGAAATCACGGATTACCGAACTGCAAAGGATATAGGCATTGACCGTCCGAATAAAAATGAGGTGCTTTACAATATTCCGCCTACGCCTGACCAAGCGGTATTTATTCAAAGTCTGATGGACTTTGCGAAGTCTGGTGACGCAACCTTGTTGGGAAGATCTCCATTATCTCCATCCGAAGAGAAAGCAAAGATGTTGATTGCTACGGATTATGCCCGTAAGATGTCGCTCGATATGCGTATGGTAAGCGGTGGCTACGAAGACCACCCCGATAATAAAGCCTCACATTGTGCCAATAATATTGCCAAATATTACAGCAAATTCAACGCACAGAAAGGAACGCAGTTCGTTTTCTCTGATTTAGGAACCTACAAGCCAGGAGAATGGAACGTGTACTCTGAAATCAAGCGTAAGCTCGTGGAAGACCACGGCATATCTGCAAACGAAGTCCGATTTATACAGGAAGCCAAGAATGATAAGCAACGTAAGGAACTTATCAAAGGAATGAACGAGGGTAAAATCCGTGTACTGTTCGGTTCTACAAGTATGCTCGGAACAGGTGTGAACGCACAGAAAAGAGCCGTGGCGGTTCATCACTTAGATACACCGTGGCGACCGAGCGACCTTGCCCAAAGGGATGGCAGAGCTGTTCGTAAGGGCAATGAGATTGCCAAATTCTTTGCAGACAACAAAGTAGATGTGATTATCTATGCCGTTGAGAAATCATTGGATAGTTATAAGTTCAACCTGCTGTACAGTAAACAGCTATTCATTGACCAATTAAAAAACAACAATCTCGGCAAAAGAACCATTGATGAGGGCAGTATGGACGAAAAGTCCGGAATGAACTTTTCGGAATATGTGGCTATCCTATCGGGAAATACAGACCTGTTGGATAAAGCCAAATTAGAAAAGCAGATTGCTGGATTGGAAAGCGAAAAGCAGGCGTTTAACCGTTCTAAGTTTAGTGCCAAATACAAGTTGAAAGACTTTACGGAATTGCTGGATAGTAGTCAATCACGCTTAAATAGAATGAACCTCGATTGGGGAAATGTACAGCAACGCATACAAAAGCGTTCTGACGGCACTATCTCAAACCCTGTTCTGCTGGATGGCTTACAGCCCAATGCATATATAAAACAAATCGGAGCGAAACTCAACCTGCTCGCAGACAAAGCCCGCACCGGAGGTCAATATGAAGAAATTGGAAGCCTGTATGGATTTACCTTATTGGTTAAAACCGAAATGTCCGAAAAAGAGGGCGTAGATATTCGGGTAAACCGCTTTTTGGTGCAGGGAGAGGGCAATATCAAATATACCTACAACAACGGTTTAATGGCGAAAGAACCCGAAACGGCATCATTAAACTTTTTGAGGGCATTGGAAAAACTGCCCGGCTATATTGACCAGGAACAAAAGAAGATTACGGAAATTCAAAAAGACCTGCCTATACTTCAGGAAGTAGTGGGCGGTACATGGTCTAAGGAAAGCCGATTGAGCGAACTCAAAACGGAACTGGCTGCCGTAGAAAGAAAGATACAATTATCTATCGCTCCCCAGTTGAAGACACAAGCAGATTATCAAAATGAAATTAAACCTCCAGAATTAAATGCTTCAATAACAAAGAACAGAACTATTAAAAATACATTTTAACCAAATATCATATATTTTCTGATCTATCATCTTGTTCATCCATTTTTTTGCTTAAACCATCTCGAAGAGAGTCTAAAAACTTAGTTTTATTGATTTTTCTGTTTCGTAACTCTAGATAAGTGTGATAAAAATCTCCAAGATCTATATTTAACATCCTTGAAAATGCTCTTGATATCTGTTTAATATCAGCATGCCCGTGATCTAATACTCCTTGCGCTTGCAAAGCATAAATAAGCTCAACCAGCGCTGCCTTACTTCCTGTCCAATTCAGAGATTGTTGTGGATTTTTGGTAGTTAATATGTTCGAAAGTCTAAAAATCCTATCTTCAATATATAGTTGAATGAGATCATTTGCTAAAATTTTTGCAACTTTATAGTCATGGCTAGTACAAAAACTATGGTCTGTCTCAAAATAGTAAGTATCTAAGCTAAGTTTTATGTCATATTTCCCTCGCAAAAAATATTTATCATCTAGATAAGTGCTATTTGTTTTATAATATCTGTAAAATTCAAGATTATTATCAAAATATCGCTTTAATTTGGTAATCTCATTTTTTAAGTATTTTCTCGTTGCTTTTTCTCCGCCACAAGGTATTTTAGCTTCGATTTTATAAATACCATTGTAATAAATCAACTTGGCAACAAACTGCGGTTTTATCTTCTTAAAGAAACAGATCTCTTCATTCGTATCCTTAAAACCTCGGTCGATGATAAACTCCTTTACCTCATTCAGTTTTTTTTTGGCAATTTCGATTGCATCTTCCGCGAATAACATTGTTTTATCGCATGATAAATCATTTAGGTGATCATTTAGCTGCTGTAATTTGTCATAACAGTATTTTTTCATCTATTATATTGTTGCCATTTATGAGTTATGAAACTAGATTTAATTTCTGCCAAGAGATAATGCTTCACTAAATCATGGCATTGATCTGTTATTATCCTCTATTAAATACAGTAAATCATCTTGAAATTTTTTGGCATATGCATATCCTATTTGATATATTTCATCCATATGTTTGGTGTCGAAAGTAGAAAACTTTCGAAGTTCTCCAGGCTGTATAAAAACGTCACAGTAATTTGCTCCATCTTTATCTATTTTTGAAGCTATTATTCGGATAATCCGATCCATAATTTCACCATATCCCAATTTCCCTTTAGTAAGCTCAATAGCATTTACATCCACACCGACACTCTTTCCACACGTTGCATTTATATACTCACTAGGAAAATTATTGAGTATACCACCATCACATAATATTGTATCATTATTATAATTGACTGGAATAAAAACCATCGGAAAACAACATGAAGATTTAATTGCAAAACTTAGTGAACCCTGATTGAACACTAAAGACCGAGCATTGCTAAGATCAGTTACGGAAACATATAATGGGACTTTGAGCTGCTCAAAACTGTCATGAGGAATATATTTTGTGATAATTCTTTCAAATATATCTGGACTGAATAATCCTCCACTACCTTGAAATAAATCTGAGTAGTTGAAAAAGTTTTCTGTTTTTGCAAATTTGAAAATCTCAACAGGAGTGTAGCCTTCAGCAATAAATGCACCGATAAGTGCACCTGCACTCGCACCTGAAATAGCATCAAATGAGATTCCTAACTCTTCCATATATTGGAGAACACCGAGGTGAGCTATTCCTCTAAACCCACCTCCTGAAAGCGTAATCCCAATTTTATTATTTACTATCATTATTCAATTGCCTTTCCTACTTTAGATTATAATTATTCGACATTATTGAGTCGCTAGCTCATAATTTGTCTGACATATAATAACTTGAGGAGTTACATTATAAATATCTTATACTCCCTACTAGGTGTAGGTGGAACTAACATTGTCTTGATCCACGAGGGATCTAATGCCTTGCCTTCATAATCTAGAAAAGAGTTCGTAATTATTCTCGCCAAATCTTCTGGATTGCCGCCAATTAATGGCTTACCCTCGAAATAGAGTTCGTTATGTAGCTGAAAAAAAATATCTACAACCTGCTCTACCGAACAGTTAATTTTTATTTTTTGTGAATTTACTTTATCCATAATCTTTTATTTTTTTTGTTAATCAGAACTTATACTAGCGTTCTATCATCTTTTTTGATTGCTCAAATTCGTACGAAACCCTAAAGCGATATTGGTACCGCCAAGCTTACTTCCAAATACATGAGATCGCCTTAGAGCGTTGAAATGTTGTAATTCGATATAAGCAACAAACCTTTTATTAACACGATATGATGCAAAACCACCCAATCGATAAGTTTCATAAGCTTTTGTTTTCGACTGCGTATTAATACTGGCAATACTTCCTTGAACCTCGGTAAAGGGGCTTGTAAGCCACAAAACACCAAACCCCGCAAAACCTCCAATTTCAAATCTATCTCTAATACCTTTATTCAATCCGATATCTGTGAACGCCCCGATTAAAGATCGATTACCTTTGTTTACAATGGAAAATCCATCGACCGACCTAGTATTTGTAAAACTGTAGAGTGATATCTCATATACTGCTCTGAAGAATATATTCTGTACCGACCCCTTATTAGTTGGACAAAAGTAGTGAACTAGTTTTGTAATATTTGTTTATATCCGCTGGCAATTCAGAGGCTGTTTCGGAGATATTCTGGCATTCCTGTTTTTCCGCTCTTATACGCTCTGTTATGTGGATATTCTGTTCCCACTTCTGTAGCGGGGTCATACCAATGTTTCGGTGATTTCTTCTGTTATCGTACCAGTACCGGTGTGCTGCCAGTGTGTGTTTTGCGTGATAAAAGCTGTCGAACTCGAACCGGTCTACCACTTCCCGCTGAACGATACTGTGAAAAGCTTCGATATAGGAGTTTTCCTCCGGTGTAGCAATATGAGTGAACTCCTGATTAGCTTCTGCTGCTCTAAGGTACTGTTTGACGCTGTTAGCGATAAACTGGGAGCCATTATCATTTCGAATGGTTACTCCTTTAATTCCATACTCCTGATTGATTCTTCTGAAAGCGTTAATTACGTCTTTCTGCCGGATGCTTTTCTGAAAGATCTGATCAACCGTTCTCCTGGAGAATACATCCAGAATGGTTAACAGATAGTAGCTTCGTTTATCCGAATGAACGTATACATACTTAATGTCCAGACAAAGATATTCCATCGGGTAAGAGGCTTCGATCTTGCGGTGCTGAACGAACTTGCGTTTTCCACTTGTCCGGATAACCTTGCCTAATAAAAGGCTCTGCTCATTCATCAACCGGTATACCTTTTTCTCATTAATATAATATTCCTGTTTACGCAACTCCTGGGTGACATTTTCATATCCGTAACAGCAGAATTCCTGCGATAGAATATCTTTTATTTCTTCAACTACTACCTGGTTTTCAACCATGGATCCATCCAGCTTAAAAGTATGGGTACTGGGCTTTGCACCCCGCTTACCGTTCTTGCTCTTATAATAGTACACACTGCCAGGCATATCCATCCAGGACAGAAGTGTGCTGGATGGAACCAAATGTTTGAACTGGGCGACAATCATCTTCTTGTTCTGGTTTGAATGGGAGTTTTTTTTAAAAGCTCCGATTTTACTTCAATCTCCAGGGCCTGTTTGGCAATGATCCGTTTTAACCGCTCATTCTCCTCTTCCAAAGCTCTTACCTCCGGATCCACCCGGTGATATGCTGGCTTCAAACCTTCCATGCCCTTACTCTGATACTTCTTCTTCCATCTGGCATATAGTGAGGGTGCTAAATTATACTTCCGGCAAGTGGATGTGGTTCCCTCTCGTTCGCCTTCCTGAATGATAGAAAGCCTGTCTTCAGGGGTGAACGCCCTTCTTTCTCTTTTCATGATTCCCTAATTTAATGGTTCTAAATTGTTTTCTAAATTTAGTCCAGGCTTTTAGGGGGCTAGTACAATTCTTGTTGTAACGATATTGGAAGCCAGTCATCGTTCTTATACCAATGTTACTATGCTTCATAAAATCTGAACGTGGGATACTTATACCAAATGAAGTAGTAATCTCTATTTTATCTCTATAGCTGTTACTTATGGTGTCTTGAGAAAATACATGGTTGCTAAAAAAGAACAAAAAAACAATTGATATCAAACACCTATTATTAGATGGAATCATTTTCCAAATAATTTAAATTATCATGTAAAATCATATAGTATATAGCCATCTATATTGTTAAATATTTTTATCTCTATAGGTTATTAGTTTACTTTGGTTTCCTTACTGAATAGGCTTTTGAACCACTGCTTTATTTTACCCCAATATTCTTTTCCTAGGAGGGCTATAGCTGAGAGGAAAAATACCTCGCCAACAATAACGACCGTAGTTGTCACAATTGCCTTATTGGGAATGTCAGTAAACGGCAGTATAGGTGCGCCAATCCAGCATATGATCGTGATGGCAAAAAATATAAAACCAAGTGTCTTTTTAAAATTGCTTTTTTCCATTGTTATATAATTTATCTTCCTGTTTCTCTTAGATAGATGTATCTGGCAACCAGAAATCCTGTGTAGGCTTCTGTATGTTTATCTCTGCTCTGTTGTAATAGCGACTGGGCATCAATAAGATCGCTTAAGATGCTCAGACCATTTTGGTATTGATCTTTGTTTATCCGCACATTTTCCTCGGCTGTCTCTATGGCCTGTTTAGCCAATAATATCTTGTTGTAATTTTCATTTAATTTGTTCCAATAACTCTGGAACATGACAAGAAGCTTTTGATCAGTATCTGTTTTCTCGTATTCTGCCCTATCTATCTGAGTTTGCTTTTTACGGAGATTGTAAGAACCTCCCCACCAGTCTGAAATGGGAAGTGATAAAGTTGCGTGAACCATAGTAGACGGATTTGTATTTTTGAAAATATCATTGTATTGATAATAGCCAGCCCCAACACCAAAGTATGGAAGCAATTTACCACGTTCTATTTTCTTTTCCAGTTGTTTCGCTTCAATGTTTTTACTTAGGAGCTTATGCATATTCGTATTTGTTACGGCCTGGTTATGATCCACAAGGAGAGTAACGGGATTGGAAATATACTCTTGATCCTTGGTTTCTATTTCGAATTGACCACCATCTACATTCATTAACTGTGCAAGCTGAATTTTTAATAAACTGATACCGTTTTCTAGTTCTACACTAGCTGTCTTTATCTCGTTCTGTTTCAACTGTACCTGCAATAAATCGTTTCTATTTGTAACGCCTGCATCTACAGCAACTTTAACGTCGCTGAAAAGATTATCAGCTAGATTTTTCATTACATCAATAGTTTTGCGTTTCTCATATAGGGATACTAATGTCCAATAGTATTGTTCTACGTTTACTAGTAAATTCTTTTCAGCTTCCTGAGTCTGATATTTACTGACATCTTCGCCTAACTCTGCTAATTTATTTCCATAATAAATCTGTCCTCCTGTAAAAACGGGCTGTTCTAAAGATATACCTAGCATATAGCCATTTTTCCTGTCCCTTACATTGGGCATTCCCGGAAAACTTGAACCAAGCATGTTTATCATTTCTGCGGATTCTTTGCCAATCATTCCTTCTTTAAGATGATAACCTAATCCGAAGGCACTTACTTTTGGAAAATAATTGGTAAAAGCTTCCTTTTTAGTTAAAGATGCTTCCTCCATAGACAAACGATCAGCTTTTAGCGCATTGTTATTCTTTAACGTGAGTTCTTTGCACTGTTCCAGCGTATATGTAGTCTGTGCTGAAGCAGCACTTGTAGCCAAAAAAAAGAAGGGCAAAAAATATATAGTGAAGAGATTTCATTATTTTACGATTTTAGTATCCTGTTTTCTGTAAACGAGCCAATAAGAAACAGGCAGGATTGTTAATATAAAGACCATGGAGAATAGTGCTCCGAAACAGATGATAGCTGCCATTGGTCCCCAGAGAGGGCTTCCAACAACCAACATCGTAATTACACCAACTGAAGCGGCTACCGAAGTCAATACAATTGGCCTCATCCTTCTTTTTCCAGCTTCCAATGCAGCTTCTTTTACTGTCATTTTCTCGTTTTTTCTAAGCTTATCAGCATAGTCAAAAAGGATAATACCATTCCTCATTACAATACCGATTAGACATACGAATCCCAGAGATCAGTACACAGAAGCATACACGGGATTTCTAGTTGCTAGATACCTCTATCTTAGAGAAACCGGAAGATAAATTATACAACAATGGATAAAAGCAATTTTAAAAAGACACTTGGTTTTATATTCTTTGGCATCACGCTCATATGCTGGGTTGGTGCACCCATAATACCATTTACTGATATCCCTAATAAGGCAATTGTGACAACAACGGTGGTTATTGTCGGCGAGGTATTTTTTGTATCAGCTATTGCACTTCTTGGAAAAGAATATTGGGGTAAAATCAAGCAGTGGTTCAAGAACTTATTCAGTAAGAACACCAAAGAAAACTAGGTATATTAATAAATTTTAAATGGTTCACTAATCAATAAAAATGAAAACATGCAAAAGAGCGTAAATTTTACAGTAATATTTTTGACAGCATTTCTATTTCTTATCTGCTCAGCTTATGGGCAGAATAAGGAAGATAAATTTACAGGAAAGTGGCTTTCAAAAGATAAAATGATAGTCGAAGTCTACAAAGTAGGAAAAGGTTTTAATATCAAACAATTAGAAGCTCCCAAACAGAAAGAAAAGTTAAATAATGGAAAAGTAGTGGCTAAGAACATACTTGAAACATCAAAAGGTGAATATAAAGGAACTTCAATTGACCTAAACGACGATAAAGAATATCAAAGTATGTGGATTATCAGTGATGGTGATGGAAAGAGTTTGACATTTAAGCTTAAATGGGGATTTATTTGGCATAGTGAAATTTGGACGAAATTATAGACTTAGTAATATAAATTTTAAATGTCAAATGATTGTATGTAATAATTTAAATCATTGGGAAAATGATCCCATCTAATAATAGGTGTTGTATAATAATTGCTTTTTTGTTTTTTTTTAGCAACTACGTATTTTCTCAAGACACCATAAGTAACAGCTATAGAGATAAAATAGAGATTACTACTTCATTTGGACTCAGCATCCCGCGTTCAGATTTTATGAAGCATAGTAATATTGGTATAAGAACGATGACTGGCTTCCAATATCGGTACAACAAGAGTATATTCTTCAGAGCCGTATATGAGATATCACTTTACAGTTTTACAAATAGTAGATCAGTCGATGGATTTTCCGTTATAAACAAGGGGAATCGCTCTTTAATCGGTGCGTTCGTAGATATCGGATCAAATACAGTTATTGGTGACAGAATTGAAATTGGGGGTTTTACTGGGTTTGGTTTATTATGGCTCACAAGCCCTTTTACCGAGGTTCAGGGAAGTGTTGCCAGTATCAATACGCGCTCGGAAACAAAAGCTTACGAGACTTATAGATTGGGTGGTTTTGCATCATATCGTGTTAATAAAAAATTTGCATTGTATATCGAATTACAGCATTTCAATGCTCTACGGCGTTCTCATGTCTTTGACAGTAAGCTTGGTGGTACCAATATCGCTTTAGGTTTTCGAACGAATTTGAGCAATCAAAAAAGATGACGGAACGTCAGTAAAAGCTCTTAGTAACAAAAAATAAAAGATTATGGATAAAGTAAATTCTAAAAAAATAAAGATCAACTGTTCTGTGGAGCAGGTTGTAGATATTTTTTTTCAGCTACATAACGAGCTCTATTTTGAGGGTAAGCCGTTAATCGGTGGCAATCCTGAAGACTTGGCAAGAATAATTACGAACTCTTTCCTAGACAGTGAAGGCAAAGCGCTAGATCCCTCGTGGGTTAAAACAATGTTAGTTCCACCGACACCTAGCAGGGAGTATAAGGTATTTATAATGTAATTCCTAAGTCAGATAAAGTCTCAAAAATTACGGACTAGAGACACTAATAATGTCGAATAATTATAATCTATAAGTAGGAAGGGGAATTGAATAATGATAGTAAATAATAAAATTGGGATTACACTTTCAGGAGGTGGGTTTAGAGGAATAGCTCACCTTGGTGTTCTCCAATGTATGGAAGAGTTAGGAATCTCATTTGATGCTATTTCAGGTGCAAGCGCAGGTGCACTTATTGGTGCCTTTATTGCGGAAGGCTACAGTCCTGCAGAGATTTTCAAATTTGCAAAAACAGAAAAGTTTTTCAATTACACAGATTTATTTCGAGGTAATGGAGGAATGTTCAGTCCAGATATATTTGAAAGGATTATTACCAAATATATCCCTCATAACAGTTTTGAGCAGCTCAAAGTCCCATTATATGTTTCTGTTACTGATTTGAGTAATGCTCGGTCGTTGGTGTTCAATCAGGGCTGCCTAAGTTTGGCAATTAAATCTTCATGTTGTTTCCCTATGGTCTTTGTCCCCGTCAATTATCATAATGATACTATATTATGCGATGGAGGTATACTAAATAATTTTCCTGTTGAACACATAAATGCAACATGCGGAAAGAGTGTTGGAGTGGATGTAAATTCTATTGAGATTGCAAGGGGACATATGGGATATGGTGAAATCATGGACCGCATTATCCGAATAATTACTTCAAAAATAGATAAAGAAGGAGCAAATTACTGCGACGTCTTTATACAGCCGGGAGAACTTCGAAAGTTTTCAACTTTCGACACAAAACATATGGATGAAATATATCAAATAGGATATGAACATGCTAAAAAATTTGAAGATGATTTGCTGTCTTTAAGACAGGATAATAACTGTTGAGTATAAAACATTAGTAGACTATTGCCTATTGGATAAATATCATATTAAGTTTCATAACTCAAAAATCGCAACAATTTAATAGATGAAAAAATACTGTTATGAAAAATTACAGCAGCTAAATGACCACCTAAATGATTTATCATGTGATAAAACAATGTTGCTTGCAGAAGACGCAATTGAAATTGCACAAAAAAAACTCAACGAGGTAAAGGAGTTTATCATTGAAAAGGGTTTTAAAGATGCTAATGAAGAAATCTGCTTTTTTAAGAAGATAAAACCGCAGTTTGTTGCTAAGTTGATTTATTACAACGGTATTTATAAGATTGAGGCTAAAATCCCTTATGGTGGAGATAAGGTAACGAAAAAGTATCTAAAAAATGAGATTACAAAATTGAAGCTATATTTTGATAATAATCTTGAGTTTTACAAATATTACAGAACAAATAGTACTTACCTAGATGATAAATATTTTTTGCGAGGGAAATATGATATCAAACTAAGCTTAGATAGTTATTATTTTGAGACAGATCATAGATTCTGTACTAGCCATGATTATAAAGTTGCAAAAATTTTAGCAAATGATCTTATCCAACTATATATTGAAGACAGAATTTTTGGGCTTTCAAACATTTCAAGTGCAAAAAGTCCACACTATTCTTTGAACTGGACAGGAAGTAAAGCTGCATTAGTTGAACTTATTTATGCCTTGCAAGCTCAGGGGGTATTGGATTATGGTCATGCTGATATCAAACAGATCTCAAGAGTGTTTTCAAGAATGTTTAATGTAGATATCGGTGATTTTTATCATACTTATTTAGAACTACGTAATAGGAAAATCAACAAAACCAAGTTTCTAGACTCTCTTAGAGATGTTTTAAGCAAAAAAATGGATGAACAGGACGATAAGTGAGAGTTTATTTATATTTACGCTAAAATGTATTTTTAGTACTTATATTTTTTGTCATTGAAGCAGTTAATTCTGGTAGCTTAGCCTCATTTTGAGTATCTTCCTGTTTATTTGATTGGGGTGTAATGGATAGTTGAATCTTACGGTCGATTGCGGCAAGTTCGGTTTTAAGCTCGCTCAGTCGACATTCTTTTGTCCATATACCATCCACTACTCCCTGAAGTATTGGAATATCTTTTTGAAAATCAGTTATATTTTCTTGCTCTTTAGCGATATAGGATGGTAGTTTTTCCAGTGCCCGCAAAAAATTCATTGAGGCAGTTTCCGGCTCTTTCGCCATTATTCCATTATTGAATGTATATTTTATATTTCCTTCGCCTTGTACAAAAAAACGGTTCACTCGAATATCGACTCCATCTTTTTCTGACATTTCGGTTTTTACCAATAATTGAAAACCATATAAACTTCCGATTTCTTCATAATCTCCACCTGTTCGGGATTTATCTGTTAATTCATTAAGGTTAGTACCTATTTGCTTGATGGTAGCAGTAGCAGGAAGACCTGTGAGCTGAATAGCGTTTACAATCGTACCATCCTGGTTCTTTTGAATACGTTGTTGCAGATTACTCCAATCAAGACTCATACGATCATGTCGCGACTGAGCTTTGTTAAGCTCTGCTGTGAAATCTTCAAGTTTATATTTAGCACTATATTTTGACCTATTAAATGCCTGTTTCTCACTTTCCAAGCCTGCAATTTGCTTTTCTACTTTCGCCTTGTCTAAAAGGTCAGTATTTCCTGATAGAATTGCTACGTATTCAGAAAAATTCATTCCTGACTTTTCATCCATACTTCCTTCATCAATAGTTCTCTTACCGAGATTATTTGATTTTAGCTGGTCTATGAATAGTTGTTTGTTGAACAATAGATTAAACTTATAACTGTCCAGTGATTTTTCTACGGCATAGATGACCACATCCACTTTATTATCGGCAAAATGCTTGGCTATTTCATTGCCTTTACGAATTGCCCGACCATCTCTTTGGGCAAGATCACTAGGTCTCCAGGGTGTATCTAAATGATGTATAGCTACAGCTCTCTTCTGTGCGTTGACTCCTGTTCCAAGCATACTTGTAGAGCCAAATAGTACCCGAATTTTACCTTCATTCATTCCCTTAATCAGCTCCTTACGTTGATTATCTGTTTTAGCTTCCTGTATGAAACGGACTTCGTGAGCAGGAATACCATGTGTTTCTACCAGTTTTTTCTTGATTTCAGAATACACGTTCCACTCTCCGGACTTGTAGGTCCCCAAATCAGAAAAAACGAATTGTGTTCCTTTTTGTGCATTAAACTTTTGGTAATATTTGGCGATATTATCGGCACAGTGCGAAGCCTTGTTATCAGGATGATCATAATAAGCACCACTCACCATACGCATATCCAGCGACATTTTACGTGCGTAGTCTGTTGCAATGAGCATTTTTGCTTTTTCTTCCGTTTTAGATAATGGCGGTCTTCCAAGCAAGGTAGCATCCCCGGATTTTGCAAACTGCATCAGGTTTTGTATAAATTTTGCCTGGTCTGGTGTAGGTGGAATATTGTACAGTATTTCCTTTTTCTCCGGTCGGTCAATCCCTATATCCTTTGCTGTGCGATAATCTGTAATTTCAGAATAGAACTGAGCTAGCTCCGGTACTTTAATAAAATAACGAAATCGTTCCTTTGCCACAATATTATTGGCTACAGAAAATTCATAATCCGTAGTTTTTCTTGCATAAATAGCCGCCCATGCATCAAAACAGTTTATACCTTGTTTTTCTAATGCCCTTGGTCTAAGATATTTGAATAACAGATACAACTCCGTTAAAGAGTTACTGATGGTGGTTCCCGAAAGAAAGGTAGCTCCCATGTCGGCATTGGTACGATCCTGAATAGTACGTATAGCAAACAATAAGTTCAGGGCTTTCTGACTACCATCTACATTTCCCAATCCTGCTACACGACTATGTCGGGTATTAAACATCAAGTTCTTAAACTGGTGGCTTTCGTCGATAAACAGATGATCTATACCCATCATTTTAAAATCTACAATATCATCTTTTCTATTCTCAATATCGTGTTGCAGCGTTTTAAGTTTTACTTCGAGGTTTTCTTTCCTTTTGATAGCTCCTGCAAGCATACCTCTTGTTACTTCAGCACCTTGCGATTGCATAGCATCAAGATTTCGTTCTACATTATCCAGTTCAATTTCAAGAATTTCCTTTTGTACTTCGGGCGATTGCGGTATCATTCCAAACTGATCATGCGTCAATATCACGCAATCCCAATCATTGTTTTTTATATCGCCAAAGATTCGCAAGCGTTTTTGAGGTGTAAAATCATCTTTCCCTGGAAACAGGATTTTAGCATGCGGATATGCAGTACGATAGGCTTCTGCAATCTCATGAACATTGCTTTTCAAACCAATGATCATTGGCTTATGAGCCAAACCCAGTCGTTTCATTTCCTGTGCCGCTGTACACATTACTAAAGTTTTTCCTGCACCGACTTCATGGTCGCAGATGGCTCCGTTATTCAGCTTAATCATCCAAACGGTATCCTTTTGACTTCCATAAAGATCATTTATGCCCAAAGCCTTGCGATCCAGACCAGGAAAATCCTGATGGCTTCCATCATAATTGGGGCGGACAAAACAATTGAACTTATCATTATATTGATCTGTAAGTCGTGTTTTGAACTCATCGTTTTGAGCATGGAGCCATTCAGTAAAGGCTGTTCTTATTTCATCAATTTTACTGTTTGCCATTTGTATGGCTTCCATATCCCTTACTTTAACCTCTTGATCTCCAATCGTAACTTTTTTAGTAATATCGGGTGTCGTGTTTACTAAAGCGTGTTTCAGTAACGCAATTCCATCAAATGTTCTGCTTTCCGATTTTACGGCATATTTTTCCCAAATATGTTGATTGCCCTGTTTAGAGGTTACGGAAAAATCATCTGAACTATCTGAATAGTGTATTCTTACTTCTGTGTCGAAAAGATGTGAGGCAAAGCGTGCGTAGATTCCGGACGGTATCCATCGCTCACCTAAATTAAAATCAAGTTCTTCAAACTCTATTCTTCTTGGTCGGGATTCTTCCAATATAGTTAAGCTTCGTGCAGCTTCTTTATCCTCAGGATTATTTTCAACATGGCTTCTAAGTTCGTGTGCCTTTTCAACCACATTTCCTGCAATCCAACGTTCCGCTATTTCGTATTCATTAGCTAACGGATTGTAATAAATACGGTCATTCAAGGCTTCTTTAAGAGCATCGGCAGACATACTGCTGATTTCAGACATGTATTCCAGATCTACAGTTCCGTATTTGTTTAATGAAGCTGCTAATGCTTCTTCTGGATTGTCCGTTGCCAGTGTAGAGATGGAAAAACTAACAGGATGACTAAATACATCGGCTTTATGTATCACTCCACCAATTGTACGTTCCAGATACGGTACTTCTTTCCCCGCACTATCCGTTTTAATAAGCTTAATATTATCAGCACTATTCAGGTTACCATACTTTCTTACAAAAGCATCATACAAATAGTTAAGGGTTTCTCTTTCTGAGTTATGTTCGGTTTGTTTCTCTGCTTCCTTTTGATAAAGATCTATGTAGGTATCCCTTATAGCAATATAGGCTTCAGCTCTTGCTTTCTGTGAAGAAGTCAATTGCAAAGGATGGAATATACCTGTTTTGTCAACTTTGTCAACATTTTGTAAATGACCAACCCAGCCATTGTTTACCACAAGGCAGTCATTACGGTGAAATGCTTGTATTTCCTGACTATACAAAGCAGGCTCTGGAAGTGTGTTTTTTAGAACTAGCTTATCAACAGTATCTTTTTCGTTTACCTGCGAAAATAAATCTCCGATTAGCTCTCTTGGCTCATTGTTTTTAGGTTTACTTATAGATTCATTGTTAACAGGCTGTACATAGGGTTGTTGCATACCACCACTGAAAAGATTGGTTTGCTTTCCAATCGGAGTACGGTTTCTGTTAAACTTTTTCTTTTGACTTTGGGCTGTTTTCTTTGGTGGTGCAATTACTGTTATAGACTCATCATCATTGCCAAATAAGTCAAAAATACTCAGCTGTTTTAGTTCTTGTGGCGGTGAAATTCTTTGTTGTTCCTGTTGGGTAATTGCTGATTCAATTATAGGAGGTGTAAAAATTGGTGTAACGGGAATTTCTATTGCCGGCTCCTCATTTCGTTCACCTTTGTATAAAGCTAAGTTTAAATTCCTACCAAAGTCTTTAGAAAGCATTTGTGTTAGGTCTTTAGCAATTCCATTTACACCATCATTGTGTTTATAGATCAAAGCGGGCTGTCCGTAAGGGTCAGTATCTAATTTACTTTCAGTATGTACAATCCTGCTGTTATTATAAAATAATGCATTCCCTGGTGTATTGTATACAGTCTGTTGACTTTGGCAAAACAGTTCTTCTGCTTCAGATAAGCTTTGCTTAATTGTATTCTTTTGTAGGATTATCAAATCAGAGCCTACTTCTGTGCCTGCATACTCTGTAAATAAGTTATTTGGCAATCGGATAGCTGACACCAAATTGTTGTTTTCCATTAATGCTCTACGTATCGGCTCATTCTTAGGACTATTTAATACTCCTTGCGAGGTAATGAAAAACTGTAAACCTCCTTCCCGAAGCATATCATTCCCTTTCAAAAAGAAATAGTTATGAATACTTCTGGCTGCTTGTACTTTTGCATAATCTTTACTTCGGGAATAGGATAAATCAAATACAGCAGTATCTCCAAACGGAGTTGTATCTGTTATTCAAATATCTTAGACCAAGGGCATTAGAAAAACAAGGTATAAACTGTTTTGATGCATGGG
>Ga0115845_100082_pt1 | contig 16989 bp, 19 predicted proteins | sample InSIn1SAF170_2_FD_83859 | JGI IMG/M metagenome (GOLD analysis project Ga0115845, IMG submission 83859) | reverse complement strand
AGCACCAATTACTGTACCAGCCGAATGCTGCTTGGTCTGGCACAACAAGGCAATGCTCCAAAATTTTTAAGCAAAATTAATCCGCGTGGTATTCCTGTAAATGCCATTATGGTTTCAGCTTTCTTTACTTTAATATGTGTTCTGATTAACTATTTATTTCCTGAAAAAGCATTTAACTTACTCATGATGCTGGTCGTAGCGGCTATTGTGATTAACTGGGTCGTGATTTCTTATACCCATTTAAAGTTTAAAAAAGCTATGAATCGTATGCAGGTAAAAACTCACTTTCCAAGTGTGGCCTATCCATTTACCAATTATTTATGTATTGCCTTCATGGCGTGTATTCTGCTTATTATGAGTCGTAGCCCAGATATGCAAATCGCAGTTCTCATGATTCCAGTCTGGATTACGATTTTACTGACGGCTTACTTCTTTAAACGGAAGCAAGAAGATCATGTTGCGTTGCTTGAAAAAAGTAAAATCACTTCCTTACCAGAAGCGTAATATCGTATTTATCATATTAGGATGTATTCATGTTTCAACATATTGATGCCTATGCAGGTGACCCGATTCTTTCTCTGATGGAGGAATTCAGCAAAGATACGCGCCAGAATAAGGTCAATCTCAGTATCGGACTTTATTATAATGAAGATAATATCGTGCCGCAGCTACAGTCGGTTCAAAAAGCCTATACTCATTTAATTCCTGACTATGACAAAGTCCGAGTCTATTTGCCGATGGATGGGCTCAAGAGCTTTAATCAGGCTGCACAAGAACTCATTTTCGGTCACGCTAGCCCTGCCCGTCAGCAAGGGCGTGTCGTCACCATTCAGACTTTGGGTGGTTCTGGTGCACTCAAAGTGGGTGCAGACTTCTTGAACAAATACTTTCCGCAGTCCGAGATCTGGGTCAGTCAGCCGACTTGGGAAAACCATATTGCGATCTTTAATGGCGCTGGTGTTCAAACCCATTTCTACCCTTATTATGATGCGGACACCCATGCCGTAAATCTAACGGCGATGCTAGATACCTTAAAGCAGCTACCTGCTCAAAGTATCGTACTACTGCATCCTTGCTGTCATAACCCGACAGGTGCAGATCTAGCACCTCATGAATGGGATCAAGTGATTGAGGTTCTAAAAGCAAATGACTTGATTCCTTTCTTGGACATGGCCTATCAAGGTTTTGGTCAAGGATTGGAGCAAGATGCTTATGCAATCCACGCGCTAGATCGGTCTGGTATGAACTTTATTGTCAGCCATTCTTTTTCCAAGATTTTCTCCCTTTATGGCGAGCGCGTTGGTAGCTTGAGCTTTGTCTGTGATGACGCAAACATTACCCAAAATGTATTGGGTCAGCTTAAAGCGACAGTCCGCCGCATTTATTCTAGCCCAGCAGCCAACGGTGCGTTATTGGTGAGTCAGGTATTAAATGACACAGCGTTGTCTCAGCTATGGCAGTCTGAATTAGAAGAAATGCGTCAGCGCATTTTACAGATGCGTCGCTTACTTGAAGACAAACTCAGTCAAGCGCTACCAGATATGGATTTTAGCTATCTGACCCAGCAACAAGGCATGTTTAGTTATACGGGCTTAAGTGCAGAACAGGTCGATTTGCTGAAACAAGATTATGGTATTTATTTAGTCCGCAGCGGCCGTATGTGTACTGCTGGCCTAAATTTAAACAATATTGATTATGTGGCTGAGTCGATGGCAACTGTGCTTAAAGCTGCAAGTTCCACTGAGTCTGTGTTTGCTTAAGATATATCATGCTCACTTAGGCTTCTCACTCTAGGGTTAGAAGCCTTTTTTATCGTTATTTTTCAGAACTTGAATCAAGGCAACCTAAGTCTACGGGTTTCAGCATCACTATCTAGTTCCTAATTTCCTCTTTTCCTTTAGATAGCGTGGCAAAAAAGCAAATATTTCGACTGTCTGCCTCCACAACCCCATAAAAAATCCACCAGAGGGTGGATTTAAAACTTAATTCATCTTTTCAATGTAAGCGATGCTTTTATATGGCAGCAGCTGGATGAAATAAAGCATCGATCTGTCGCTGTACGCCAAGAACATAATCAATTGCCTGCCGCATTTGTCCTTCGGGTAACTGATCTTCTGTGCCAATACAAGTAATGACATGATCCAGTTGCTGCGTGAAATTAAAGACTGGAATACTAATCGCATTGATCCCAGCCATCATATCTCCTGTGACTGAAGCATAACCTTGACTCAGAATTTTCGCTTTCAGTTCTAAAAAATCTTCCCAATTTGCAGGATACTGCTCTGGTTTAGCGCTACTTTCCCATTCTTTTTCCAATAATGGTCTGATGATGTGCTCGGGCTGATAGCAGGCATGCAAGCGCCCTGTCGCAGATTTCAGCAGCGGCATGCGTGAACCAACTCGAGTAATAATATTAAAGACATGGTTAGATTCTAGAGACTGAACTACGACCGCGCCATCGGCGAACCATTTACTCACATGAATACTGCAATTCAGATGTTGCTGAATGTCCTGAATATAACGCTGGCTTAATTCCAACATATCTGTTCGTTTGAGTGCATTCACCCCAAAAGCATGTGCACGCTCACCTAAACTATAACGCCCATCCGTTAATTGCTGAGCATAGCCTTTACGAATCAAGCTCACTACATAACGGTGTACTTTAGCTGGATGCATGGATAAAACTTCGGACAGCTCTTTTAACATCATCGGTGCATTATGTGCGGTTAATGCATCTAATACGGTTAATCCAACTTCCAGAGACTGAACCCCTCCCTGTATTTTTTCTTCCTCAACACTCATCGCTTTACCCTGCATAGCTGCATTAGTTGTCATAACTCCATTGGTGAATTGTACTACTTAAATCAAAAATGTGAGCCATCTAAACCTGACTCTCTCATTCAGAGTAGTATAGCTCAACAATTTACACTATTCATAAATAAATTATTTATTGCGTAATTTTAAAATATAAGTATGATTCTATCTAGAACTTAAATTTTCCACGGAAAGGATCAATATCCATGAGCAAACGCTTGAAGTCATTTGTTGAAATTGCTGCACATTCAGATTTCCCACTAGAAAACCTACCTTATGGCATTTTTAGTGAAAAACACAATTCGCAGCCTCGTGCTGGCGTAGCACTGGGAGAATGGGTAATTGATCTGGCGGTACTAGAAGCGCATGGTTATTGCAAAGTGGCAGATGGCAAACTGCTCTTTAATCAGCCGACACTGAATATGTTTATTGAATCAGGTAAAACCAATTGGTCTAAAGTCCGCGCAGAATTACAAGCTTTGTTGTCTGCAGATAATCCTGATCTTCGTGATAATCAGACCCTGCGTGATCAGGTTTTCTTCAAACAATCAGATGTCAAAATGCATATACCTGTACACATCTCAGGCTATACCGATTTCTATTCATCTAAAGAACATGCCACCAATGTCGGTTGCATGTTCCGTGACCCGAAAAATGCGCTGCTGCCCAACTGGTCAGAACTCCCTGTTGGTTATAACGGTCGTGCCAGCTCAGTCATTGTGAGCGGCACTGACATTGTCCGTCCATCAGGACAAATCAAGCTGCCAGATTCAGAACGTCCTGTATTTTCTGCTTGTCGTAAACTCGACTTTGAACTGGAAACTGGTTTTATCGTAGGCAAGTCAAGTCAGCTGGGTCAACCTGTTCCAATTGAAAACGCTTGGGATCATATTTTCGGTATGGTGCTGTTTAATGACTGGTCTGCTCGTGACTTGCAGCAATGGGAATATGTGCCACTTGGCCCGTTTAATGCCAAAACTTTTGCGTCATCTATTTCACCTTGGATTGTGACGCTGGAAGCACTTGAGCCATTTAAAACCAGTTCTCCTGAACAAGAGCCGAAACCTTTGGCTTATCTGCGTGAAGACAACAGCAGCAATAGTTATGACATTCATCTTTCGGTTGAAATTCAGCCTGAGAATGACGACAAAAGTGATGTGATCTGCAAAACCAACTTTAAATATATGTACTGGTCCATGGCTCAGCAGCTGACACACCATACGATTGCGGGCTGTAACTTGCAGGTCGGTGATTTGATGGGTTCAGGGACCATTTCAGGGCCAACCCCAGATTCTTATGGTTCATTGCTCGAAATCACATGGAATGCCACCAAACCTTTAACGCTATCAAATGGCGAACAGCGTAACTTCATTCAAGACGGCGATACCATCATTATGAAAGGCTATTGCGAAAAAGATGATTTGCGTATTGGCTTTGGTGAAGTCAGCGGCAAAATTCTGCCAGCAGTGGATTTTGGTTTTACCCAATAATTGCAGACTAGGATCTTGCCCATGAAACTGTATACCTATTTTCGTAGTTCTGCGGCTTACCGAGTTCGTATTGGCCTGAATTTAAAAGGTCTGACTGCTGAACATGTACCTGTGCACTTAGTCAATAATGGTGGTGAACATCATAGTGAAAGCTACCGTCAAATCAATCCTAGTGAGCTGGTGCCCACATGGGCAGAGCAAGATTTTGTCTTGACCCAATCGCTAAGTATTCTTGAATATTTAGAAGAAAAATTCCCAGACACGGCCCTGCTCCCTCAAGACTTGCAGCAGCGTGCTTTGATCCGTGCATTTAGTTTAAGTATCGCCTGCGACATCCATCCGCTCAACAACCTACGGGTACTTCAGTACCTGACGAGTACATTGGAAATAAGTGATGCGCAGAAAACGGCTTGGTATAAACATTGGGTTTTAACGGGCTTTAAAGCCCTTGAAGCACAACTGGAACAGTCAAATGGAAAATTCTGTTTTGGCAATCAGCCGACCCTCGCGGATTGCTGCCTGATTCCACAAGTCTATAACGCTCTACGTTTTAATCTTGATTTATCCGATTATCCAAAAATTTGTTCGATCTATACCCATTGCAACAGTTTAGAGGCTTTTCAACACGCTGCACCTGAAATGCAACCTGAAGCCGCTTAAGTTTTTTATAAGGATATAAAAATGACCATTCAAATTGAAAAAATCCACCATGTGGCCTACCGTTGTAAAGATGCCAAAGAAACGGTGGAATGGTACAAAAAAAACCTAAATATGGATTTCATTCTCGCCTTTGCTGAAGACCATGTACCTTCAACCAAAGCCTTTGATCCCTATATGCACCTATTCCTAAACGCAGGAAACGGCAATGTGTTGGCTTTCTTTGAACTGCCAACCCAGCCTGAAATGGGCCGCGATGAAAACACCCCAAAATGGGTGCAGCACATTGCACTCAAAGTCAAAGACCGTCAGGCACTGATTGATGCTAAAGAACACCTAGAAGCCAATGGTATAGAGGTCTTGGGCATTACCAATCATGGTATTTTCCACTCAATTTATTTCTTTGATCCAAATGGCCACCGTTTGGAACTGGCCTATGACGATGAAAAAGCGCCACAAAAGATTGCCATGATTACTGAACAAATGAAATATGACATGCTGGAAGAATGGAGCAAAACCAAACGCGCACCGCAGCATACGCATTTCCTACATGCAGATGAATTAAGCCATAACTCTCGTACCGCCAAAGTAGACGCCTAAGTCTGGCGGAAGTTGTGCTGATGGTGAATGCCTTAGAGGCAAGTTCAACGATGATAAAAAAACGCAAAGCAGCTTCGGCTGCTTTTCTGATTTCAATAGATAGGTTTTCTTATTTTAATTAGCTACTTACAGTAGCTTAAATCTCCTATCAATCATCAATAATTGCTTTCCATTTGCTTCACGGCGAATTCTATTTCCGTCCTCCTCCGTATCGAATCAAATCGAATTGTTCATGCATGAAACCTGTCTATGCATCCCTTTAAACTTATACGTTTTAGCTAGTCAAGTAGGCAGCAATTTCATCAGCCGCAGCTCTTGCTGTTCTGGACACTCCAATTAAAGTCGCCGATGCCATGCCTGTCCACTCACCATAGCCAACCAACCATAAATTATTTACTTTCATTGAACGCCCATTATGAACAGCAACCGTTTGATCAGGCTCTACCACACCAAGACCTCTTAAATGATTAAGTGCAGGGATAAATCCTGTACACCAAATGACAGCATCTACCGCTTGTGTTGAACCATCAGCCCAAATAACCGAATGCTCAGCAAATGCGACAAAAGGCTCTCGACTGTGTAATACGCCACGTTCACGGGCCTCTTTGACAGTGTCTATCATGACAATATCACCCAGACCACCAACAGGCTGATTGATCACTTTACCTTCCTGTTGGGCTTTTAAACGCTCCGTTGCCCGAAGAAACAAGACCCGCCCATCAACATCATCCGATAAAAATTGAGGTGGTGTTACTGTGACCCAAGTGGTATCTGCAACTTTTGAGACTTCAGCAAGAATTTGTGCACCAGAGTTGCCACCTCCAACCACGATCACTTTTTTATTTTTAAAAGGCTCTGGATTTACGTAATGAGCTGAATGTATTTGTATCCCTTCAAATCGCTCATGTCCTTCATAATGTGGAATATAAGGTTGACTCCATGTTCCTGTAGCACTGACCACAGCCTTTGCCCGCCAATATTGATCTCCAGCATACACATCTAAATAGCCATCTTTTTGTTCGATATGATCCACATGAACTGGCCGAATGATCGGAAATTGATAGCGTTGCTCGTATGCAGACAAGTAGTCAATCACTTCATTTCGCGTTGGGTAGATTTGCTCAGTTGTTGGCATCATCCAACCCGACAACGAACTCCACGTATTAGGAGAAAAAAGACGTAGTGACTGCCAAGCATGGAGCCATGCACCACCTGCCTGAACTTGGTCATCCAAAATAACAAATGGAATTTTCTTACGTTTGAGGAAATAAGCTGTAGCAAGGGCTGCCTGACCACCACCAATAATGACTACATCGATTTCTGCTTGTAATTGAGCCAAAGTATCGCTCCCATTCTTTATTATCATAATCAAACTTAAAAACCCAGCCTGCTCAACAGACTGGGCTTATTTCATACAATTTTCAAGCGTTTAAATGAGCTTTTCAAATGCTCAATTGATCAAGATACTTTTCAACATCTTTGATCATCTAAAATTTATAAGCTACGTTGATTGACACGCTTGGATAATTCTTCTGCCGACTCTTTTCGCTCTGAATAACGGTCTGTGAGGTACTGACTTTGCCCGCGAGTGAGCAAAGTGAACTTATATAGTTCTTCCATCACATCGACAATTCGATCATAAAAGGCTGAAGGTTTCATTCGTCCATCTTCTTCAAACTCTAAAAAAGCTTTGGGAATAGACGATTGGTTTGGAATGGTGATCATCCGCATCCAACGGTCTAGAATACGCATCTGGTTTAAGCTATTAAAAGACTGCGAACCACCACTGACTTGCATGAGCGCCAAAGTCTTGCCTTGGGTTGCACGAATCGCACCACCTGCCAGTGGAATCCAATCAATTTGCGATTTAAAGATTGAACTCATGGAGCCATGACGTTCCGGCGAGCACCACACCATGCCCTCTGACCATGCCAAAAGTTCATGTAGTTCTTTGGCTTTTGGATGCTCCATATCCGCATCTTCAGGTAAGGGCAAGCCCTTAGGATGAAAAATTTTCACTTCAGCGCCAAACTGCTCCAAGATACGACCAGCTTCCATCACCGCCAATCGGCTGTATGAACGCTCACGGTTAGAGCCATAGAGCAGCAAAATACAGGGTGGATGATCTAGCACTTTGGCCTGTACTTTTTCTAAAGTAGGTTGATCGAGAAGATTCATATCTACATTTGGGAGAGTCATAGAAATTACACCTCTGCTTTAAAAAACTTTTTTCTGAGCCACAAGGACACACTAACTAAAGCAATCAACACGGGTACTTCAACCAGTGGACCAATCACCGTCGTGAATGCGACGGGTGAAGCTAAACCAAAAGTTGCAATCGCTACAGCAAGTGCCAATTCAAAGTTATTTCCCGCAGCAGTAAAAGAAATGGCTGTGGTTTTAGCATAGTCATTCCCCATCCACTTGCTCATAAAGAAGCTGATGAAGAACATCACGATAAAGTAAATGGTCAATGGAATGGCAATACGCAAGACATCGAGTGGTAAGCTCACCACATCATTCCCTTTCAGGCTAAACATCGCCACAATCGTGAATAATAAAGCCAACAAACTCAGTGGACTGATCTTAGGTAAGAAGACATTTTGATACCAATCCAGACCTTTAGCTTTTACTAGAGTGAATCGCGTCATAAAGCCAAGGAAAAATGGAATCCCTAAGTACACCAGTACCGCATGGGTAATCGTCCAGAAATCGACATTAATCACTTGCCCTGCAACACCGAAATAAGGTGGTAAGAAGGTCAAGAACAACCAAGCATAGGTACTGAAAAATAAAATTTGGAAGATACTGTTAAAGGCTACCAATGCAGCTACATATTGATTATCACCACAGGCCAAACCGTTCCATACCAAGACCATTGCAATACAACGAGCTAGTCCTATCAGGATTAAGCCAGTCATATACTCTGGATAGCTATGTAGAAAAATAATGGCTAATGCAAACATTAATACTGGTGCTATCACCCAGTTCTGTACCAAAGACAAAGCTAAAGTTTTTTTGTCTTTAAACACTTGTGGTAGCGCTGCATAGTCCACTTTTGCCAAAGGTGGATACATCATCAAAATCAAACCGATTGCAATCGGGATATTGACGGAATCCACACTCATTTTATCCAATGCCACTGAGGCTTGTGGAAAGAACACACCGATCGCAATTCCCAACCCCATCGCGATGAAAATCCATAGAGTGAGGTTACGATCTAAAAATGACAGTCTTTGTTGAGCCATGATGTTCTCATTCAATATCTGAGATGTGATTGATTGCAGCAATCAATTCAGGACGAGACATGTGCGCTGTATCCAGTGCAAATAACGCATCTAAACGACGATTGATATGGTCTACAGTCACTTGGAATGCTTTGAGCTTCTCTTCTTTCGGCAAGTCTAAATGCGAAGGATCAGCCAAGCCCCAATGTGCCTTGATTGCTCCACCTAAATACAGTGGACACGCTTCTTGCGCAGCCGAATCACAAACCGTAATCACTACGTCAGGTTGATATTGTTCACAATCATCAATGGTTTTACTCCACAAACCATCTGTTGAAAGACCTAGATTTTCTAAAGTTTCTATGGTCAGTGGATGTACTTGCCCTGATGGCTTACTACCTGCACTGTATGCTTTCCAACCCTCTGGGGCACGACTATTAAACAGCACTTCTGACAGGATGCTACGGCAACTATTTCCAGTACACAAAAAAAGGAATTTCATATTGTTCTACTCGCAATAACTATTGATTTGTTGAAATGATGGAGCAACTTTTGGCTGTAAATCAGCATTTTTAAGGGTATTAAGTACGTCTATACACCAAGTAGGTAAATTGGGATTGAGACTGTAATAGACCCATTGTCCTTGACGTCGATCTTGTAAAAGACCAGAAGAGCGTAATAAGGCTAAATGCCGTGAAATCTTGGGTTGGCTGAGTTGTAGTTTTTCAGTCAAATCACAAACACACTGTTCATTATTTCCAAGAACCAACATGACGATGTTGAATCGCGTTTCATCAGCCAAACATTTAAAGAAATTGATTTGATCCATACTTTCACTCACTCTGACATATGGATATATCAATATTCACATATATCCATGAAATTTTTATTTCAATCGCTGCCCATTTGCATCAAGTACTTGTTCACCGTCTTCTTTAGTGAAAGCACCCTTTTGTGGGAGTGGTAAAATTTCTAAAACTAGTTCTGACGGACGACTTAAACGAGTTCCTAATTCAGTCACCACGAATGGACGGTTAATCAAAATTGGATGCTGAAGCATAAAATCTAAAAGCTGTTCATCCATCCAATCATCACGTTCTAGCTCTAGATCATGATAAGCATCAACATTCTTACGAATCGCTTCTCTCACCGTTAAACCTGCATCCGCGATCATTTGAATCAGTTCATTTTTAGATGGAGGTGTTACAAGGTACTCAATCACTTCAGGTTCAATATTGGCATTACGGATTAACGCCAATGTATTACGTGATGTACCACATTCAGGATTGTGATAGATCTTCACTTTTGGAGTAGCAGTCATTTACTCAAACTCAATGGAATCTTTACATATATTTATATATGAATAATCATATATATGCAACTCCATATTTAAAGAATGAAAAATGATCTATATTGAATATATAGTGATCGAATGAGCATGTTAAAATTAGATAAAATATAAGATTTAGAGGTCAAACTATGGAAACAGTCATGATTACTTTGATCTTAGTTATTATTTTGATTTTACTAGGGTCTGTTGACATTTACTGTTCATAATTAACCCTATAAAGGTAGCCATAAAAATATACAGGCTAAAGCAACAGAACATTGATAATTTCTTTTGAGCTTGTCATATCGAGTAGCTATTCCTCTAAATTGCTTTAATCTACAAAACATATTTTCAACTAAATGCCTGATTTTATATAAATACCAGTCCATATGGTCATTGTTCGATTGGCTATTTGTTTTCTTTGGTATATTCGCTTTAGTCCCTGTTTTCCTGATCTGTTCACGCAGTGGTTCTGAATCATAGCCTTTATCTGCACATACCACTTTTGTCTCTTTTAAATCTAATGTTGATATTAAATCAGGTGCAACTTTAACATCATGTGTGGTTCCATCGGTAATCATGAAATCAATAGGATTGCCATGTGCATCAACAATCAAATGTATTTTTGAGGAGTTTCCTCCTACACTTTTAGAAATAGATTGATTCGCTATGCCGGCAGAATGTTGATGAGCACGTACATGAGAGCCATCAATAAAAATCCACTCCATATCGGGGCATGAGGCTAGTAATTTGAATAATCTAAGTAACTTACCGCTGCTTGACCAACGATTAAAACGTTTGAAAATAGAGTTGGAATGACCAAAACAAGAAGGAATATCTCGCCACGGACAGCCTGTTCTAATTCTATAGAGAATAGCTTCAATAAAATTGCGTAAATTTGAGTTGTGGTGAATGGATAAATTACGCAGAATAACTTTCAACTTTTGCCAGTGTTGATCTGTCAGCATGGTACGAGGCATAGCGAATAGTAAAATTGGGTTTGGTGATTTGATTTTACTACTTCGCTATTTTTTTAAGCTAAAAGTGTCAACACACCCTAGTATCTTATCTCAATAATTGATTATTTCGGGGGGAATATGCTGGTTGATATCACGGATTATCTAGATGTGCCTGCAAGAAATGAAGCATTAGAAAAGTTAGATTTGCTTAATAGATTTGAAAACTTAAAGAAAAGTGGTCAGTTAATAGAGGCTGCAAATCTGCTTGAGAATTCATGTAAGGATCCGCATATCTTTCACGGACATTACAAGAAACTCTTTATGGTATGGCGGCAATTAAATAAAGAGGACTTGATAGCTTGCAACTATCAAGCTGTGATTGAAAGGGTTATAAAAACCATAAAGCTCAATGATGAGATGCTTACCGAAATGAGCATATATTGGAGCAAAGTGCACGGTGTGCGTAGAACCAAATCCTATTTTTCAAAATACAGTCATGTGAAAATTTCTGACGGTAAAACTTTATTAAAAGCAGCAGCGGCTACACAAGACAAAAAAGTAATAAAGATTGCAGAGAAATTAATAAATTCATTTACAAAGGACGCAAAATGAAAAAAATAATTGGTATGGCAGTCTTATCGTTTCTAACATTCAGTGCCTTTGCTGGCTTTGAGACACCAGAGGATCAAAGAACCAAAAGATTAACCGAGAGGGCTTTAGAAACTAAAAACTATATTGATAGCATGGTAGGAAGAACGGCTTGGTATAATTCAAATGAATGCCTCACTGAAAAAATATATCCTGATACCAGTAATATATCTTATGGATCTGCAACCTACTCCACAAATGGGGAGTATAAACCAATTGTTTTTGAGTCAGCAGAGATGCAACAAGACACATATAAAGATTATGTGACTTTCAAGATCAAGATTGGCGAAACGGATGAGGGATATATCCAAACAAGTACAGCAATGCCACTCAAGATTAGTGACAATGAGTATGTAGGCTGTTTTAAGGCAAATAAACCTATTAAAAAAGAAAGCACTATAAGTAAATCTATTGACGATATCTTATTTGGGTGGAGCTACTCGTGTAAAAAAGATAAATTTAATCAGTCTAAGAGTTGCTACCTACACAGGGCAAATAGCGATTTAATGGTTGGCATATACAATGGACAGCACAGTGTATATGTGGGACGGGATCACTATCCAAGATCACAAAGCGCCATAAAAATTGATAGCAACACACCTATTTATGGGTATGAAGGTTCAAGCAGCACTCCTCAAAAAGCTATCGAGCAACTGAAAAGAGGAAAGGTTGCTTACACCAGATATAAAGAATGGCCATATGATTACAATCAGGATGGTGAAGTTGACTTGACAGGATTTACTGAAAAATACAATGAAATGATAGATGAGTATAAGAAGCTCTGAAACTTAGAACTTGATATAAATAAATATATGCATTTATTAAAATTTTCTACAATTAACATAATACACCTTATACGAAATACTTGATATTTATCATTAAATTTCAGTATATTAGATCAAGCCGTTGTGGGGCATAGGGTACCAGAGCGGCTTTTTATTGATTATTTATGTTCCACGCTTAAAATTCGAACAATGTTTCATGATTTTTATAAGTTAAACTAAATGGCACTGTTGCAAATAGGCTGACATGATAAGCTAAATATCTTATTTATTTCGAGATACAGCAGATGAATCCCTTCCACGGTCGGCACTTTCAAGGTGAAATCATTCTTTGGGCTGTTCGTTGGTATTGTAAATATGGCATCAGCTATCGTGAACTTCAGGAAATGCTCGCTGAACGTGGAGTGAATGTTGATCACACCACAATTTATCGCTGGGTTCAGCGTTATGCTCCAGAAATGGAAAAACGTTTACGTTGGTATTGGCGTAATCCTACAGATCGACATTTATGGCATCTGGATGAAACTTACCTAAAAGTGAATGGCAAATGGGCATATCTATACCGTGCAGTTGACCAACGTGGCCATACTCTTGATTTCTATCTTTCTGCTAGACGAAATACCCATTCAGCTTATTGTTTTCTTGGTAAGATTTTGAATCATGTCAAAAAATGGCAGATTCCACGAGTCATAAACACTGATAAGGCTCATACCTATGGCCGTGCTTTGTCGCGACTAAAACAGGAAGGAAAGTGTCCTGAAGACCTGGACCATCGACAGATTGAACCGTACCGGGTTTGTCGGAGACTTTTTATTTAAGTTAGGCCACCTGACCTAACGGGTTAATCTTATCATAGTACATTGATTCAAAATCAAAAGGTGGCACATAACCTAGTGCACTGTGTACACGCTTTTTATTGAACCAATCTACCCAGTTTAATGTCGCAAGTTGTACATTCCGCTAAACCTTGCCAATCTGCTTTTAAATATTCAATCACCTCTGTTTTGTATAAGCCATTCACCGTTTCAGCCAAAGCATTATCGTATGAATCACCAGTTGTACCGACTGATGCTCGTAAATTTGCAGCTTCTAAACGATTGGTATAGCGAATAGAAAGATATTGAACACCTCTATCGAAATGATGAATCACATTCTTTGGCATGCCTCGATCGTGCAATGCTTGCTCAAGTGCATCGAGTACCATATCTGTATTCATCCGTGTAGATACTTTCCATCCAACAATTGCTCGTGAGAACACATCAATAATAAAGGCGGTATAGACCCAGCCTGAATTTGTTTGAATATAGGGGTGAGTAGACCAAGGGAATTTCACCCTTAGCCCCTCGCAGAACCGGACATGAACCTCTCAGCTCATCCGGCTCCCATTATCCAACCGATGGTAAACATCCCATTTTCCAGTGCACAAAGGCATTTGGAAAATCACGCGCAAGTCGCCCTAAGGCATATCTAGCCCGTCTTTTATGACGGGCCAAGTTTTTATACTTACGCCTCATCCAGCGTATAAGATAAGCATTCATGTGTTGCCAGATCGCTGACATTGCTGAACCATGGAATCGACCATAGTATTGCTGCCAACCTTGAAGAATTGGATTGAATATTGCAGATAAATCACTTAATTCGCGATTACACATCAGATGTAGATGCCATTTCCGAATAGTCTGTCGCATTGCTTTAAGTGCATCACGACTGACTGCAGGAGAGAAATTTACATAAACTCTTTTATACTTGTCCACAGCCTTACGGGGCCTAAACGTGTACCCGAGAAAAGTAAATTGAACATCGGGATATGCTTTACGACGATTAATATCTTGGCAATAAACAATCTTTGTCTTGTCTGGATGCAATTCGAGACCACATTCACGAAATCGTGCATCGATCTTTTGTAAAACAAGTTTGGCTTGAGATAAACTCCGACAATGAATTACGCCATCATCTGCATAACGGCAGAACCGTACACTTTGAAGATGTTTCGTAATCCACATATCAAAAGCATAATGCATAAATAAATTCGCCAATAAAGGACTCACAACACCACCTTGTGGTGTGCCGCGATTCCTTTCTAAAAGATGGCCATTTATGTGTTGCATTGGTGCTTTTAACCAACGTTGCACATATAAAAGAATCCATGGAATTTCACAGTGTTTCTTGAGTGCACGCATTAGTAAATCATGGTCGATGTTATCAAAGAGACCTTTGATATCAAATTCCACAACCCAGTCATAATCCCAACTTCGTCTCCTCACTATCGCAATTGCATCATGGGCAGAACGCCCCGGACGATATCCATATGAGTTTGGATGAAATGATGGATCAATTTTCGGCTCTAATAAGAGCTTAACTGCTGTTTGCGCGACTCGATCTGCAACTGTTGGAATACCTAGTATACGCACGCCACCTGACTTCTTTGGAATCGGAACAGCCTTAACTGGCGGTGGAAAATAACTGCCAGAACAAAGTCGATTCCATAGTTTGTATAGGTTGTTCTTTAAATGCTTTTCGAATTGCTCAATAGATTCATGATCAACGCCTGGAGCGCCACCATTCTCTTTGACTTTTTTAAATGCCTCCCAGATTAACGCTTTAGGAATGTTAAATGGTTTGGTCATAAAGTTTTGCTCCTCCTGCTTGCACAGTTGACAAATCCGTAGACCTGGATAATGCAACCCCTTCGCTCCATTACCATTACAGTAACTTCAACACTACTACGAGTTGCTCCGCCCCTTGGTGACGCATTGCTATTATCAGCCTTGCCTTTTGAGCTTGTGCCTTTCGCTTGACATCGCCACCGAAGGTTCCCGCAGTTCAACGTAAGAGCCTGAATTAGGATCGCGCTGCCTCTACGCCGGACACCGAATGGCCCGTAAGCAGGTAACGGCCAAACTAATCGCGGGGTAACTTCCATCCCCGGTTTTGATGTCATTTGAGTACTTTCGACACTTGAACGGCAGTTCACTGTTGTTCGCCTTCCTAATTCTTACCTGACATCTCTACGATGCCTTTTCCATAACGCTCACGACCGGGACTTTTGATCCAAGCCGCTTATGGTGGTTTGCTACCTGCTCCTGCAAGCCGATAGCGAGGGGCCATACCCTCATCTCTTACGCCGCTTGCTGCGGCACACTAAAGTCAGCAACCCACAAGTGATTAGGCCGATCAGCTCTAAAATTCCGTTTCACCAAGTCAGGTGCTCGTTTTTGGTCATCTCGGCTACGGGTGGTTTGTTTGTTCTTACCTCGCCAAACACCTTGTATACCTAGCTTTTTCATTAATCGATGAACAGTACAGCGTGCAATAATATAGCCTTCACGTTTCATTTTTTGCCAGACTTTACGTACACCATACCGACCTGAACTTTCTTTCCAAATTCGTTTAATTTGTTCAGCATGATACTCATCATGTAGATCTAGTTTCGCTCGATGTTCTGGATTGTCAGTGAGATCTAAAGTTCGGTAATAGGTTGAAGCTGCGATCGGTAAAATCCTACAAATCGCATCAACACCATATAAGTCTTTATTGTTATGGATGAAATCCACCATTATTTGTGTGGGCGGTCGAGCTCCGCCTGGGCGAAAAAAGCAGCTGCTTTACGTAGAATTTCGTTAGCACGTTGCAGTTCTTTATTTTCACGTTCGAGTTGTTTAATACGTTCTTGATCTGAAAGCTGCTGTACTTTAACTGGATTTTGTTTATCTAGATATTTTTGATGCCAAACACGTAATGTTTCAGGAGTACAACCCTTGCGCAGTATACTGCTCAGGGTGCAATAGCTGTGATTGCAGCCCAATTCGATGGATAATCTTTTTCGGATTCAATCAATAATTGAACCGCTCTATCTCTGATTTCAGGGGTATATTTAGGTTTTTTCATCGGAACATTCTCTCAGGAAAGTTAGTCTCCGACAAACCCGGTACGGTTCACTTTTCCACGCGATGAGCAGAAACAAAACGACTTATTTTGACTTCTCCTTGTTTATCCACAATTTTTTAAATTTGAATTTTAATCCCTGTTAGTAATATCATATTTAGACAAATTCTACTTCCAAACACGCCACTGTAGCGTAGGAGTATCACATGTCTAAGAAGTTGCCTATCTACTTCTCTGATGACGCATGGTCATCTTTGCAAGAGCTCATGGGTCCAGAGGGTAAGCCAAGCCCTACCATCAATACAGTTCTAGAGCAAATCGCTGTTCAAAATGAACTTGTTGAGAAATTAGGGTTAACCGCAGTACTACCCAAATCCAAAGTCTCAATTCCAGTCTCTTTAGAGCGCATTCCTGCTGGTCCTGCATTTAGTATCAAGGATGAACAAGATAAAGCACTCGATCTGAATGAATTCCTTATTCATAACCCTATTTCTACATTTATCGCTTACGTAGACAGTGAATCGATGCTTGATGCAGGTTTTGAGATTAATGATCCGATCATTGTTGATCGCAGTATAGAAGCAAAGCACTACGATA
>Ga0115845_100077_pt1 | contig 17337 bp, 20 predicted proteins | sample InSIn1SAF170_2_FD_83859 | JGI IMG/M metagenome (GOLD analysis project Ga0115845, IMG submission 83859) | reverse complement strand
CTGAGTGTAGTAATGAAGAAAATTCAATGAAAGTCTATCGATATTTTACTGGGAAGGATGATGTGCATTTTTGTGCGCGGGTGACCCGTGCCTTAAATGAAGGTTATGAGTTCTATTTAAGCACATGATCACGATGAGTAATTTTTGTGTCGAATGTTTCACCAGTCACAACCTTTGGTTTTGAATTAAAAAAACTTTTTCATCTGATGCTGCCTATTCTGGTGACCCAATTTTCTCAGGCTGGTCTGGGCCTGATTGATACCATTATGGCCGGTCACCTATCTGCTACCGATCTTGCCGCGATTGCCGTCGGAGTAGGACTCTGGATTCCGGTGATGCTGCTGTTTAGTGGCATTATGATTGCCACGACGCCTTTGGTTGCCGAAGCCAATGGCGCACGTACACCTGAAAAAATTGCCACCATTGCACGTCAATCACTTTGGGTTGCCCTGATTCTTGGGGTAATTGCCGGCTTGATTTTGCAACTCTTGCCGGCCACTTTGCCACTTTTAGGGGTACCGGAAAGCTTACAACCTAAAGCCGGTTTATTCCTGCATTCCATTGGTTTTGGTATGCCAGCGGTAACCATGTATGCAGCTTTACGCGGCTACTCTGAAGCGATTGGAAATCCGCGTCCGGTTACCGTCATTAGTTTATTGGCGCTGGTTTTGCTGGTTCCGCTGAACTATATCTTTATGTATGGTCTTGGCTCTGTTCCAGCCTTGGGCAGCGCAGGTTGTGGTTTTGCCACGGCGATTTTACAGTGGCTAATGGTCATCACCCTCGCATTGTATATCTTTAAAAATAAGGCCTATCAACGTACCCAGCCTTTTACTCACTGGGAAAAAATCAACCCGGAATGGATGAAGCGCATCTTACAACTTGGCTTTCCAATCGGATTGGCGATCTTCTTTGAGGTCAGTATTTTCAGTACAGCGGCAATTGTGCTGAGTCCTTTGGGTGAGACTATTGTCGCTGCGCATCAAATTGCTATTTCTGTCACTTCACAACTGTTCATGATTCCCATGTCACTGGCGATTGCCCTGACCATTCGGGTCGGCACCTACTATGGTGAACAGAACTGGCAAGCCATGCGTAAAGTGCAATATCTCGGCCTGATTACTGCCACTATTCTGGCGATCCTGACCATGATTCTGCTTTGGGTTTTCCGTAATGAAATCGTGGCGCTCTACACCTCAGATATGATCGTGACCCAAATTGCGGTGTATCTGATTCTGTTTGCCATTGCCTATCAGCTGATGGATGCCTGGCAGATCAGTGCCGCAGGTTGTCTGCGCGGCATGCAGGATACCAAGGGGCCGATGTGGATTACCATGCTGGCTTACTGGGTCATCGCCTTCCCGGTTGGGGTATATTTATCCCGCTTTACCGAGATGGGAGCAGCCGGTGTTTGGGTTGGCCTGATTGTAGGCCTAAGTGTTGCCTGTGTTTTATTGCTGGCACGACTCTATAGCAATAACAGACGTTTAAGCTTAAAGGTGTAAAAACTTAGCGACTTTCAAGCAATCTTAAATATTGGGTAGTGACATGGATGTCACCGTTGATCTGTGATACAGGGAAGTAGCATTAGATCAACGAAACGGTTCTGTTACTTTTGCCATGACAAAATTAAGAGCTGCCTACGCGACAGCATAAAAATAAAAGATGCGAGCATAGCCTTGAGCATTCTAATTTCGATGTAGAAGTTAAGAATTAGCGGCTAATGCTTCCTTCAATCCTTCTGGAATCTCCGATTCATCCGCCACATCTTTAATCACCACCTGCCCCACAATCACATCCGTACCATTAAAACTCATGGTGGGTGAACCATATAACTCATAACCTTCATTTAAGGCACGGGTCACCCGCGCACAAAAATGCACATCATCCTTCCCAGTAAAATATCGATAGACTTTCATTGAATTTTCTTCATTACTACACTCTGTTTATTCTAAGCTTTTAGCCATAAAACAACATTCAGAATTAATACTCAGCCTTATCTAAAACGATGATGGATTCCGGCATATTCTTTTAGTTTAGCCAAGGAGATAAAGATAAATCTTTATCAAATCAAAGATGATGCATTAAACATGGAGAAGCTGAAGGAAATCACAACACAACCTCTACAATTAAATCTAGGCAATTGAACCTTTGTCACCTATGATCAAATACATCCATTCATAGTTGGTTTCAAGGAATCTCGCATGGCAAAAACGGCTAGCACACCCGGTCGTCGCTTTATGAAACTTGCCGGAATGACCGCAAGTATTGCAGGTAAAACCCTCTCCAATTCCATTAAAAATTTAACTGCTGATGAAGAGCAGAAAAATACTGCGCGCAGCAAACTATTTCAAGATATTGGGGTACAGATTGCAGATACCTTGGGAGAGATGAAAGGCGCAGTCATGAAAGTCGGCCAGATTGCCTCGCAATATAAAGACGTTTTCCCGCCCGAAGTCGCCAAAGCCATTGCCAAGTTACAACGTCAGGCACCACCCATGCCATTTAAAGAAATTCAGGCACAGGTAGAAAAAGAATTGGGTAAACCTTTACAGCAACTTTTCCAGCAGTTTGATGAACAGCCATTTGCCGCGGCCTCGATTGGTCAGGTGCATAAAGCCACTCTACCGAATGGCCAGCAAGTTGTAGTCAAGGTGCAATATCCTGGTGTGGATGAAGCCTGCGAAAGCGACCTGAAGCAAGTTCGTCTGGCACTGCGCATGATGGGCGTATTAAAGATTGATCGTAAACTTCAAGATCAATTATTTAAAGAAATTCAGCACAGTCTGGACAATGAGTTGAACTATGAAATTGAAGCCCAGAATCTGGAAATCGCCCGTGCCTTCCATGAATCTCTGGACAATAAAATTGTGATTCCGAAAGTGTTTCATGAGTATTCATCGCGACATATTTTAACTTTGAGCCAGGAACTTGGTGAAAGTATCGAAACTGCCAGCACTTGGCCACTCGAAACCAGAAATGCTTTAGGTCGCCGCCTATTCCGCGCCATTGGCCAAGAAATTTTTTATCTGAAACGCTTTCACTGTGATCCACATCCGGGCAACTTTGCCTTCCGTGAGGATGGCTCTGTGATTGTTTATGATTATGGTGGCGTTAAAACCTTATCGACTGAAGTGATTGGACATTTTAGGGAACTGATCCATGCTGCACGCGAGAAGAATATTCCCGTGATCGAGCAACAGCTGGATGCGCTGCATTCCTTGACTGAAACTGGAAAATTCCCGAAAGAATTATATGAACAGTGGCTGGAAGTGCTCATGCGTCCTCTGGTCACTGACTATGATTTTGCCGAAAACTCAGCGCATCATGATGGGATGGAGTTGCTGAAACCTTCGTTGAAATATTGGGATGTATTTAAGCCCTCTCCTGATACCTTGATGGTGAATCGCACAATTTCAGGACAATACTGGAACCTGATTCATCTCAAAGTACATGATGATTTAAGTGATGTATTTGAAGAACTGGTACCGAGTCGAAGCTAAGTTGAGACGATAGGCTTACACGCTGTAACCCTAGATTACTTGAAATATCAAATGTTACATTATAACATTTAATCAAGAATCATGAGGAAGTTAGATATGCGTTCAGATATCCACCCTGAGTATCGTGAAGTGTTATTCCATGATACCAATGCCGATGCCTATTTCGTGATTGGCAGCACGATGAACTCGAGTCAAACCAAAGAATATCAAGGTAAAACATATCCTTATGTAACACTAGATATTTCAAGTGCATCACATCCTTTCTATACGGGTGAGCAACGTCAGACCAGCAATGAAGGACGTGTGGCAAGCTTTAACAAACGTTTTGGGCGTTTTAAACGGGGTTAAAACCGAAAAACCTCGGTTATCTTAAGATTTAAATCGCGGTTTATGTCAGGAAATGACCTCCAATTTCCTGACTTTTTTATGCGTTTATTTTAACTCTATGCCAACACGAGTGAAGTGAAATAAAAGCCCAGTGCCAGAACAATAATGCCGACAATTAAGCTGGATAATGCATATAACAGCGCTAGGCCCATAGCACCTTGTTTCAATAACAAAAAGCTTTCCAGACCGAAGCTGGAAAATGTGGTAAAGCCACCGAGAATTCCCACCATTAAAAACAGACGCGCTTCTTGTTGGAGTGCTGGATATTTCTGGCTACAGGCAAAAAAAATTCCGGCACATAAGCAGCCTAAAATATTGATCCACCAGGTGGGCCAGGGAAATTGCATTTGCGGTTTGAACAGCCAAAGTCCTGCTGCATAACGCAGACTAGCACCGATTGCCCCACCCATTGCCACCCAAAGCCAGCCCATATTTTTTTCCTGTTCTATTTATTGATCAAGTTTATTTTATCCAAAGTTTCATATTGAGCATGGATAAATTTCACTGTTATCTTGAACCGAAAATCAATGAAATACCATGGAACTTCGCAAGAAAATTGCTATATTTATCGCATCGAATTTTCATGAATGGCACAGGAAAAATAGCATGGCACAGGATTTATTGGCCCAGTTGGCAGCAGGCGAAGTAAAATTTGCAGATGTGATTGCCTATATCGAATCGCGCTATATGCATACACCAACTGCATTTAAAAATGGCCAGCAGAATAATGCGGCCACAGAAAACCAGGGCAGCGCTAAAGTCTTTTCTTTTGCACAATTGAATGGTCTGGATCAGACACAGACCTTAAGCCTGTTTGCCGAACATTATGCTTCTGTACTCGCGACGCCAGAGGCGACTGATCATCAGAATATCCGCCAGTTTATGCTCAATGGCTGGGATGGAATTACCTTTGAAGGTCAGGCTTTAACTGCGAAGTAAGTCCTAAGCAGATAAAAAACCGCTCAAAGGAGCGGTTTTTTTATGCAACTCAGAAGTGTATAGGATGCCTGTTTTAGCTTTTACCGACTTTTTCAATCCATTTAATGGAACTGACACGGAAAACCTCACAAGCACCATCACCCGTATCGGTCGGAGTTAAGGACGATTTCCAGACCAGATCTTTATCACGCACTTCAACCAGCTCCCCTTGCATACGTACCAGATCGCCACGCTTTACCTTTTTAATTTCCTTGGCAATTTCAGGATTGGCAGGAATGATATGCATATTGGACACCATCTGCTTGGCTTGTTCTACCGGCACTGGCACCCGATCCATTTTCCAGTTCAAATAGCGGTCATATTGATTGACCGTGATATGTCGAGCAATTTCAGGTTCGGCAAACAGCCCCCAACTGACAGCATAATCAATCGGAGAGAATTTGGCTTGCGGGTCAGAACTATAAACCTTGGAACCCAGAATACGAAAATCACCTTTAAAAGGCTGCAAGACCGAAATTGACTGGCCTTTAACGACAGGAGGCAAACCTTTGGCAATATTGTGGTCGACCGAGCTATAGCCCGAAATAGGCAGCAACAGGCTGGCCAGCAAAGCATAATGTTTAACGTATTTGAACATAATTTTTAATCTAATCCTAATCAAGTTGATCAAACGTTTTAAGGATATCTTCCTTGATCTTACGGATTTTTTAATGAATAAACAGTTGAACTTGGTAACAAACTGCACGTATTTAGTCAGCTCGATATATGCCTGTCATTTTATTTTTCAGTTAAGCTAGAACGTATTTCCATCAAATTAAAATAACTCAAATGCTGTATAAACTTTATCAACAACATATCTTTCCGCATCTGCTGAATCAGGTGATGCAAACACCATCCTTGATGGACTTGCGTCGTGAACTACTTTTGGATATTTCCGGTGAAGTACTGGAAATTGGTTTTGGTACCGGCCTTAATCTGCCTTTTTATCAATCGGTTGATAAGGTCTATGCACTAGAACCAAACCCGACGATCTTCAAACTGGCAGAATCACGAATTCAACAGGCCGCTTTTCAGGTCGAACATATTCAGGCCAGTGCAGAAGCTTTACCTTTTGCCGAAAATAGTCTGGAAAATATTGTATCTACCTGGACGCTTTGTAGTATTGCAGAGCTGGAACAGAGCCTGCAGGAAATTTATCGTGTGCTACAACCGGGTGGGACTTTACATGTGGTCGAACATGTTCTGAATCGACAAAATTTAAATATTCAGCGTCTACAACATTTACTCACTCCCATTCAAAAGAAAGTCGCAGATGGCTGTCATCTGAATCGGGATATTGAGACCGCCTTGCTGGAAACCGGTTTTGAAATAGAAACTTTAAATTATGTAGATGCGGAAGGTATACCCAAGATTGGCCAACGTATGTTGTTAGCACGTGTTCGTAAACTAGGAAGCTAATTTACGACCATCTTATATTTAGTGTGGCTGAAGGTGGGTTACTTGCAGCAACTGACAATGAGCACGATATTCAGAGCCCGTCCCGACCCGGAATTCTTGTCCAGTCGTGCCTGAATGAACTGTCACCAGATCACCAGTGAGCGTGATTTTCTGCCCCGATTTTAGCCGGCGAATCTGATCGGCAATTTTTTCAGTGGCAGCAATCAGACTAAAATACTGTACATGCGTATTGACGAAGTCACGCTCCGCTTTATTGGTTTGTCCTTCGAGCTGATAGCAGCGTTTTGCTTCATCAAACTCCAGTTTTGCCTGTATAGCGGGCAGCGGTTGAGTCAGCAACAGCACATCAATATTACTCAGATAGGCCAGATCATTAAAATGCCCCACCACAGGGCTGGCCTGATGCAGCACCCGACGATCAGGTTTTACGAAACGGTGATCATGCACAATATAAGTCGCGGAAATGCGCTTAACGGGTTCTACTTTAAAGTTTTTAAGTACGCCCTTTTCTTGCAGATGCGGAATGGCACGAAAAAATTCATTCCACACCCAGAGTCCTAGCATAAACAGCAGCGCAGTGATCAGTAATTTTTGCATAATTTTTTATTCTTCACTGGATTTTGGTCAATCCTGAAAATCAATCCGAATGGTTTCAAAACGTACCCGCCCTTCCTGAACCGCACAGGCAATGGCTTGCTGGCCTTTGGTCAGACGTGCTCCGCCACTTTTAATGTCAATCAAAAACCACTTCAATATCTTCAGCGTCGCCTTCGCCATCACGAAAATCGGTATAACCATCAAAGACCACATAATCCACCGGATCACCCAAAAACTTGGCATCACTCGGCAGATATTGAAATTCCGGCATGATCGGCGCGAGCTGTTCCGCCATTTTTCCTTTGAGAACTGCACGGCTGGTATTCACGCTGCGTTTTTGCGCGGCAATGAGGGACTGCTGATGCTCTAGTTCCAGCTCGGCAATATACTGCTCATATTCGGCCTTGATCCGTCCATTGCGCGTCTGACTTAAAATAATAGTGGTCAATACCACCCCGATACATGCGCCAATCAACATGGCCATCCATATGGACATTCAATCTTCCTAATTTGCCTGATTTTTATAGCATCGCATTCGACTGAAGTTGAGGAATTCGGCCATTTGCATACTTGAAAAGAATGATATGCTAGGCCGGAACAGAATAAAATCACCTTGAGTCATGAAAACAATTTTAGTTGCGAATCAGAAAGGCGGTTGTGGCAAAACCATGACAGCCATTAGTTTGGCGTCAGCACTCGCACAAAAGGGTTATAAGGTGGCATTGGCCGATGCCGACAACCAGAAATCAACATTGCAATGGCTCAAGCATCGTCCGGCACAGGCAGCGCAGATCCAAAGTCTGGACTGGCGCAATAGCAAGTCCATTGGTGATGCGCCGAAACAGATCGAATACCTGATTATTGATGCACCAGGTGCTTTGACCGATGATCATGCCGAACAGCTGATCAGTGAAGCACATGCGATTATCATCCCGATCCAGCCTTCTTTTTTTGATATCGATTCGACCCGCCGTTTTCTCAAACATTTGCAGGACATCAAACGCATCCGTAAGGGCAAGGTTGAAATTTTACTTTTGGCCAATCGCACCAAAGCAAATGCAGCCAGCAATCAGGACATACAGCAGTTTTTTGACAAGATCGACCAGCAGCCAGTGGCCTGGATTTCGGAACGTGCCCCTTATAGCCGACTGGCTATGGAAGGCCTGTCCGTCTTTGATAAACCTCAGAAAATCTATCGGGAGCTGCAGGCTCAATGGCAACCGGTACTGAATGCCATTATTGATGATCCGAGTCAGTGGTTTTGAGTCAATCATCTGAATCGCGGTGTAGCTTTGGGAAAATAATCTCGCTACTTGGCTAGCTATCATTTTCGATCGCTTTTTTTTCAGTTAATATGCCTGAACACGACCTAAAAAATGAGTCATTAAATTCAGTGCAACAGTACGCGCCTACATTACAAAAAGTCTTATTATTTGGATTGTTCTTTATCCTGATTTTTTTGAGTTTTCATATACTCAAGTATTTCATCATTCCTGTAGTTTGGGCAGCCATTATTGCCTATATGACTTGGCCCTTGTATCAATCGGTGTTACGCCTATGCGGCAATCGACCGACATTAAGTGCAACCGTAATGATCTTGGCCGTGATTCTGGTCTTTGGTCTGCCGTTTATTTTCGCCATTTTCATGCTGCAGCACGAAGGTCGTAACCTGTATTTTGAATTGCAGCGACAGGTCTTTTCCGGTCACCTGAATGTCCCTGATTTTATTCGCGGGCTTCCGATTGTCGGCAAGGAAATTACCCGAACCTTAAATGAAATTAACACTGATCCGCAGAGTATTGCACTGTCGATATCGACCTGGATTCAAGGCCATCTGAATTACGGCAAAGTGGTGTTGAATGAAGTTAGTAAAAACATCTTTAAATTATGTTTTGCGATACTTTCGCTGTTTTTCTTCTACCGTGATGGTCAGACCATTTTAAATCAGGTGCGTAAAGCCTTTGAAATGGTGGTCGGTCCACGTGTACATCATTATTTTTCCACCATTTCTGCGACTACACGTGCCGTAGTATATGGCGTCGGTTTGACCGCAATTGCACAATCCTTATTGGCTGGTCTGAGCTATTTTGTTGCAGGTGTGCCGAATCCGATGGTTTTAACCATTGTGACCTTTATTTTTGCCCTGATTCCCTTTGGTCCGCCCCTCGCCTATAGTGCGGTGGCGCTATGGCTGTTTTCACAAGGACAAACCATTGAGGCTATCGGGGTCATGGTGTGGGGTGTCTGTATTGTCAGTACTGCCGATAACGTGATTCGTCCACTGGTAATTTCTGGTGCAACCCAGATTCCATTCCTGCTGATCATGTTTGGAGTCTTGGGTGGTATTGCCAGTTTTGGTCTGGTCGGAGTGTTTATTGGCCCGGTGATTCTGGCTGTGCTGCTTGCAATCTGGCGTGAATGGTTACATGAAAGTAATCTGAATGAACCTTTGATGATGCCTAAAGCCACCATGGCACATGAGATTGATCCAGAAACCAAGAACACACCGCCCAAAGCGCCTTAAAGCATAGAGAGAATTGACTTAAACAAAACAAAACATTTAAGTACTGATTCTATATAGAGCTTCTGATCTTGCTCTGTTTAAATGAACTCACAAAACAGAATAAAGATCAGGATGCCAAAATCATGTCTTCATTGTTTAAAATTACGACACTTTGCGCGTTAAGCGCCGCACTTTTTACCGGTTGTGCATCAACCTCTCCATCAAATGAAGTGGTCAGAGCAGTAACTGTGAATGCTGTAACTGCTCAAGGTGTGGGCCAAGAGATTGGTACCGTATTACTCAGTGACAGCCCAGCCGGTCTGGTTATTCGTACCAACCTGAAACAACTTCCTGCGGGTGAACGTGGTTTCCATATTCATGAAAATGGTTCATGCGCACCTGCCATGAAAGACGGCAAGATGGGCGCAGCACTGGCTGCAGGTAGCCATTACAATCCAAATCAGGCTCCACATCACGGTACACCAGTGACCGGTCATCTCGGTGATTTACCCGCATTGAAAGTCAATACTGACGGAACTGCACGTGTGACCCTGCTTGCGCCACGTCTGAAATTGGCTGATGTTCAGGGTCGTGCGATTATGGTTCATGCCGGTGGCGATAACTATTCCGACAACCCATTACCCTTGGGCGGCGGCGGTGAACGTATTGCCTGTGGTGTGATCTAAACACCTTCATGCCAATGACTAAATAGAAAAAACGGGCACTATGCTCGTTTTTTTCATGGATTTTTCTTTTATTTTGGCGTCTAAATTGCATTCAGAACTTTGCGTTTTTACTTTCCGGATCCTGTCCTTGTGAATGCTGCCCGACCTGCGACTGCTACTTTTGTTAAAATTATAAAACCTGTCCTGCTGCCCTTTCAGTCCAGTGCGCTGATGACTTATTGCCTGCAGATCCTGCTGGTGTTTTTAGGTACCACTTTCGGTCTGAAATTTCTGGGTTATGAGTTCTTGATCGTTCCAGTAACGTTAGGGGCAATTGCCACGGCACTGACTGATTTTGATGACCGGCTAAGCCTGCGTTTGCGCAACCTGTTACTGGTCATCATTCTGTTTTTTAGTGTCAGCAGCATTCTGGAATTTCTTGCTCCGCATAAATTCTGGTTTGCACTGTGGCTATCCCTGTCGAGTGCGCTGTTTATTCTAATGGGTGCCTTAGGCCAACGTTATGCCACAATTTCATTTGGCACCATTTTACTGTCAATCTATACCATGTTCGGCCTGGGCGAATATCAGCACTGGTATGAACAGCCACTTTATTTTGTCATTGGGGCGCTATGGTACGGCCTGACGTCTATTCTATTTTTTCTGCTGCGTCCTACTTTGCAGGTTCAGGAAAATCTCGCACAAAGCTTGCAGCACATGTCAGATTTACTGCTGAGTAAAGCCAAACTGTTTGATCCGGATCAGCATCCAAATGTTGAAAACCTGCTCTATGAGTTGTCACTTAAAAATACTTTAGTCATTCAGAGTTTTAACCGCAGCAAAGATTCACTATTGACTCGACTCAAAGCTTCGCGTGCCAATCGCAATACCATTTACTGGCTGAATCTGTATTTTCTGATGCAGGATATTCATGAACAGGCCACGGCCAATTATTTACATTATGAACAGATCGAACAGCATTTTAGCCGCACTGACCTGATTTTCCGGATTCAGAAAAATATCGGTCTGCAAGCCCTTGCCTGTCAACATTTGGCAGAATGTGTATTGCGCAATGAAAAATTTTATCTGTCTGCAGATGATGAACAGGCATTAAAACATTTACAGGAATCGATGCAGGACTGGATTGCCCAACACCCACAGAATATTGAAGTTAAAAATTTACAGCTTATTCTGGCCAATCTGCTGAGTGTACATGAGCAGTTACAACACCTGCATGATCAACAGGCACTGTATAAGCCACGCTATCAGCAGCATTTTGATGACCTGAGCCTGTTTGATGATGATATTCGCGATAGCACAGATCTCTGGCTGAAACTCAAACCGCACTTGAGTTCACAATCGGCACTCTTTCGGCATGCGGTGCGGATTGCCATTGTGTTTCTAGTCGGCTATGCCATTTCATTATTGCCCTTTGCAAAAAATGGCTACTGGATTTTACTGACCAGCCTGTTTGTCTGTCAGATCAGTTATTTTGCCACCAAAAGCCGGCTCAAATTGCGGACCCTAGGAACATTATTGGGGGTCATGCTGGGTGTTCCCATTCTGTATTTTGTACCAAGTGTCGAAGGTCAGTTACTCCTGACAGTAATTTTTGGTGTCGGTTTTTTTCTATCTACGTTCCAAAAAATATGCCATGGCCACTCTCATGGCGACATTGATGGTACTCCTGATCTTCAACCTGAAAGGTGCCGGTTACGCGATCATTTTGCCACGTATCATTGATACCCTCATAGGCTGTCTGATTGCCTGGATGGCAGTAAGCTGGATCTGGCCTGACTGGAATTTTCGCAATATTTCCAGCAATATTAAAAAATCATCGCTTGCTACACTGGACTATTTTGCTGCAGTGGTCGAGCAATATCAAAACGGTAAAGATAACAGTATTGCTTACAGGACTGCACGGCGTCTGGCCCACAATGCACAGATTGATTTATCCAGCATGATTTCAAGCCTGAGTACCGAACCGAATCCAGATCCGCAACTGGTCAAAAGTGCCTTTCGCTATCTGGTTTATAGCCATAGCCAGCTCAGCTATATTGCAGCATTGGGGAGTCACCGTGAGCAGGTTACTGATGCACAAATTCTGGTTTTAATGCGCTGGTGTCAGCAAACCTTAACTGGGGTATTGCTGCAACAACAGCCTTTAGCTACCTACGACATCGATCATAAACTGGCAGAAATTCAACGCTTAAGTACCCAGCAAAACCAGTCAGCACATCTGCTTTTGGTGCTGAAACAGATCAGTTTATTACTGGAAACCTTACCAGAATTACTAAAATTACGTCATGAATTACTAGGTGCCGAGATTAAATAACCAACTGCCTTACTTGGTTATAACTTATTAAAAATATTGAATATATTTTTATTATTAAGATTCAATATTCAGGTGATATTCGGTACACTCAAAACCAATTCGGTTAAATCAATATGTATTATGAACATCAAAACTTTGCGTCTGGTCGGTTTGCTTGAAGGGATTTCATTCCTGCTGCTGTTATTTATCGCGATGCCAGTGAAATATATGATGGATAATCCGATTCTGGTCAAATATGTCGGTATGGGTCATGGGGTACTGTTTGTGCTGTTTCTGGTGGTGTTATTCGCAGTATGTGAAAAACAGAAATGGTCTCTCAGCATGTTTGTGATGGGTTTAATCGCTTCGATTCTGCCTTTCGGTCCATTCCTGTTTGATATGAAATTGAAGAAGCTGGAACAGCCCGCTGAAGCTTAATTGTAGAATCCTAATATAATTAGATCAGTCAAAAGAAAATTTTCTCTCCCTTTGGGAGAGAGTTAGAGAGAGGGAACTTATTAAATACTTAACCTCACCCTAGCCCTCTCCTTTCAGGCATAGGTATCTACACATCTATGAGATACCTAATGCCATTGTGGCTATCTCATTGAGTTCATCTATTGAATATTCCGAGAGCAGTTGAAGAGTGTTCAGTAAAATCGAAAGCCCTGCCAATAAGGCAGGTGCACTTTCCAACCTACCTCTTTTCTGCTGCCGACCTGAAAGACGGGTGAGAAATACACGAATTTTCTGATGGTGTTCATCTTCAGAACGCTGGATTCGCCAAGTTAAAACACAAGCCATACAGCTAATCAGTAACCGCCTTAAAATGGCTTCAGGTCTGGTCTGAAGCCATGCTTCAATATCATGACCTGCCTGCTTGAGCAGCTTGAAATAGCATTCAATTGTCCAGCGCCAGTAATACCAGGTCGTCATCTCTACCGTAGTAATCTCTGATGGAACATTGCTGATTAGTGACCATCTTGCGACGGTCTTATCCTGATCATCTTTCACTACGGCAACAATTAATCTGGCTTCAATCGCACTCCCTGGCTGGGGAGCAACCCGTTGGCCTGAATCGTCATTTCTCTTCGGTTTTGCTGCACGTGTTATCCGGATAGCAGTTTCTCCCACATGCAACATATGCCGGTTTCCTTTATAGGCAATCGGCTGGACCTGCTGCGTTTCTACTCGTTCTGCGGCTTCTGCAACTTTGCATGTTTTGCCCTGATGCTCAATTCGATGGCCTTCTTTCGCCCGAATCAGCCATTTAAAACCCTGGCTGCTCATTTCCCTTAGGTGGGCAAGGTGTTTTACCACAGGGTGATGTGGTTCTGACTGTGGATCAGTTAGACCAGATTGCCAATGTGACAGGTAAAAAAGCATTGTACTTAACCGTAGATGCTTCGCCTGAAACCAATGAGTTTCCATTGGATCAGCTAGATGCAATCTTTATTGAGTTTGCCGGTTTTAATGATGGTCGTGGTTATTCATTTGCAGCACTTCTTCGCCGTCAGGGTTTCCAAGGCGAATTGCGTGCTACTGGGGATGTATTCAAAGATGTTTTGAACTACATGAAGCGTTCAGGTTTCGACACTTTCGTGATTAAAGAAGGTAAAGATATTCAGGAAGCGGCTGCCGGTTTGAATGATTTCAAAAATCCGTACCAGGCATCAACTGCGGTTGCACAGGCACATTATCAAACAGGTGCTTAATTTAAATTAAGTTGCTGTCAAAAAGCCGGATTGATTCCGGCTTTTTTATATCTTGATAAAAACCTTTAATTTTCTTCAAGTTGACAGTTGATCATCCAGTGAATTCCAAACTGATCGCTAAAGGCAGCATAAAGTGCGCCCCAAAAGGTCTTTTCTAGCGGCATCTCAATTTGACCATTCACCGATAAAGCATCAAAGAGTCGTTGTGCTTCAGCTTGTTCGCTGGCATCTAAGTTAATGGAAATATAGTGGTTATTACCTTGAATGAAAACGGTATTGTTTTGTGCACAAAATTGATCATTCGTATCGGATGCCATCAGTTCTGTAAATTCGTTAATGGGAAGTGAGATATGCAAGATTTTATTTTTATCCACTTCCGACAGTGTGACACCTTCTTCAGCTGGCATTTCACCATAACGACTCAGACTTGAAAATTCGCCTCCAAAAACTGATTTATAAAAGTTAAAGGCTGCTTCAGCCTGACCTTGGAAATTGAGGTAATGATTCAGTTGCATGGGAGAACTCCCTTTTTATTTTGCTTGCTTTAATCTACGCCACTTTGTGGTATTTTGCGCGAGCAAGCTTTATCAAAATGTAAGCGAAAAAAATCCTCCAGATCAGGAGGATTTTTAACTCCCTCTCCTTATGGGCATAGGTATCTACACATCTATGAGATACCTAATGCCATTGTGGCTATCTCATTGAGTTCATCTATTGAATATTCCGAGAGCAGTTGAAGAGTGTTCAGTAAAATCGAAAGCCCTGCCAATAAGGCAGGTGCACTTTCCAACCTACCTCTTTTCTGCTGCCGACCTGAAAGACGGGTGAGAAATACACGAATTTTCTGATGGTGTTCATCTTCAGAACGCTGGATTCGCCAAGTTAAAACACAAGCCATACAGCTAATCAGTAACCGCCTTAAAATGGCTTCAGGTCTGGTCTGAAGCCATGCTTCAATATCATGACCTGCCTGCTTGAGCAGCTTGAAATAGCATTCAATTGTCCAGCGCCAGTAATACCAGGTCGTCATCTCTACCGTAGTAATCTCTGATGGAACATTGCTGATTAGTGACCATCTTGCGACGGTCTTATCCTGATCATCTTTCACTACGGCAACAATTAATCTGGCTTCAATCGCACTCCCTGGCTGGGGAGCAACCCGTTGGCCTGAATCGTCATTTCTCTTCGGTTTTGCTGCACGTGTTATCCGGATAGCAGTTTCTCCCACATGCAACATATGCCGGTTTCCTTTATAGGCAATCGGCTGGACCTGCTGCGTTTCTACTCGTTCTGCGGCTTCTGCAACTTTGCATGTTTTGCCCTGATGCTCAATTCGATGGCCTTCTTTCGCCCGAATCAGCCATTTAAAACCCTGGCTGCTCATTTCCCTTAGGTGGGCAATGGAGTCACCTTCACGATCAATGATATGAACACATGTTTTCTCAATGGGATATTGTTCAATCACTTTGATTTGTTCGGTAAGTGAATCTAGATGAGATTTGCGCCCAGCAGAGTGTTGACTGAATGTGGAATAGCAGCCTGAGGCATCTGATAGTGTCTGCGCCAGTGGCGCAATAGGTAGTCCCGAGGCTGCATCAACCAGCAGACTGCTTTGCAATTCATAGCCTGAATCATATTGATGGGTTCTTTGCAGGCGCTGAATTTTATGATGGTGTTTCACATACTGTAGCTGAGACCAGTCATGAACAATCAATGCATATTGATGCGGTGATGCCTTGATCTGTTCACATGCAAGATGTTCAATTGGCTGGTTTAACTGACTAAAAGAGATTTTGTCATTATTCAGGAATCGCCAGACCGCTTGTGTGGTTGCGAAACTCGACTTTTGGGCAGAAGCCAGGTCTTTGATTGCCGGAGCAAGTGAAGCAAGAGGGTTCATATTGAGCTTTACAAGGCTGTTATAGCGCTTGACAAGACGCTGATCCAGGCCAGAGATGTTAAATTGAAGAGCATGCTCTTCAATTTAACGCAAAGTTCAGGAATTGTGTAGATACCTATGCCTTTTAGGAGAGGGTTAGGGTGAGGTCATATTTTAATCCTTCCTAACCTCCTTTTGATAAAGGAAGGAATTTACTTTTAAAATGTATCAACAATAAAAAAAGCACCTTTCGGTGCTTTTTTATTTACTGAATGATTTGTAAATCATCCTGTAAATGACAGGCCTGAATGATATTCATCATTTTAGCAGGGACAGCTTTAAACTGTAGTCCTTGCGCTTGAGGAGTCTGGCGCAACCAGCGCACCAATACTGCCAAAGCCAAAGTACTGCCACTTTCAAGCCCAGCCAGATTAACCACAAGCGGAAACTTGCTCTGCGACTGAACCACACGCAGACCATCTAAGTAATAGTCCTGCGCATTAGCATAGTCAATCTTGCCTGAAACCTGCAATTCCTGATCCTTGAATACAATCACGGCTCACCTATCTGATTATTTCTTGTCGATTGCAGCTTCTGCATCCGGTTTGAAGTTAGCAATAGCTTTATCTATGTTACCGCCATTACGTTTGACTGTCGCAGCAAACTGGTTACGGAATTGCAAACCTAGATCAATACCCGATACATTGATGTTGCGGATTTTCCATTGTGAACCTTTGTCCACCAGCTGAAACGCTACCGGAATTTTTTCGCCTTTATTATTAAAGTCGATGGTTACAACAGGGTTTTTGCTATTGCTAGCCTTGTATGGACGTACGCTATAGGTCTGATTGCTGAACTTGGAAAATGCAGAACCATAATTTTCAATGAGCGTTTCACGGAAATTCTTTTCAAACTGTGCGCGCTGTGCAGCCGTACTATACTGGTTCGTTGCATAAGTCCCCATCACAATACGCGTGAAAGACTGTGAATCAATGTATGGATCCAAATTCTGGCGGACAATCGCTTTGACCAGCGCCGGATTGTTCTGCAATTTTGCATTATCAGCTTTGAGGCGCTCAATCAAACCATCTGCCACTTTTTTAATAAAAGCAGGTGGTGCTTCAGACGGTGCAGCAAACACTGTACCAGCAACCATTGTGGAAAGAATGCTTGCTGTAAGCGTTTGTTTTACTAAAGTCTTCACTGAAATCTCCTCAATCTATTATTCAACAAATGCAGGTTCTGCATCAGTCGATTCTGAAACTGTCGCCTGTTCTGGGGCAGTTTCTTGACTATCCGACGATTTACCGGCACCGCCAGTAATGAACTTCGTCACTAAATCTTCAATTTCCATGGTGCCTTGGGTATTGGCAATCT